>Ga0209777_10001651_pt1 | contig 31492 bp, 29 predicted proteins | sample FrelakmetHBP12HB_FD_187147 | JGI IMG/M metagenome (GOLD analysis project Ga0209777, IMG submission 187147) | Freshwater lake sediment microbial communities from the University of Notre Dame, USA, for methane emissions studies -HBP12 HB (SPAdes)... | ecosystem: Environmental > Aquatic >... | reverse complement strand
TATTGATGACACCGTTTACTTTGGCTCTCTCGATCACAGCCTCTATGCCCTGAATGCCACTGATGGTACGAAGAAATGGGCCTTTGAAACCGGTGGGGGCATCGCATCTACCCCTCTGATTGTCGAAGGAGTGGTTTATATTGGCTCGTTCGACAAGAAATTCTATGCTATATATGCAGATACTGGCACACCGAAGTGGATCTTTGAGGGGGCAGGAAACTGGTTCTGGTCCGAAGCTCTTTATAATAATGGCACCATTTATGCGGGCTCCCTGGATCATAATGTTTATGCTCTGGACGCCGGGAACGGTACGCCGGCATGGTCCAAACCATTCAAGGCTAGTGATCAGGTGAAGTCATCGCCGGTCATTGCTGGAGGGGTGCTGGTGGTGGCCTCTGAAGATGGCAAGGTCTACGGTCTTGACTTGAAAACCGGGGAGAAGAAGTGGCAATTCGATGGCATCAAGACTAAAGTCCTTGCTTCTCTTTGCGCCGCCGGAGGCACTGTTTACATAAACAGTCAGGACAACAACCTCTATGCCCTGGATGGGGAGACTGGCCATCAGGTCTGGAGCGTACCATTAAGTAAGTGAGATAGAAGAAACTATGGCTGAAGCTAGTCCTGTAAAAACTTTTAATGTACGCAGGTTCGTTATTTTCCTGCTTATAGCAGTGCTTCTTTTCCTCCTCGTCACCGGTGTCGTTTCCATAACCGGTATCTGGGACACGATTCTCATGGAGCCGATGCTAAACTTCTTAGTCCTGATGTCCAAGTATTTTCTTGGTAGCTTCGGGATTGCTATTATAGTCTTGACTATCATCATTCGGCTGCTCATGTTTCCTCTCACCATGAGGCAGTTACGATCCAGCAGGGCGATGCAGGCAATGCAGCCCAAGATGAAGGAGCTGCAAAAGAAATTTGCCAAGGACAAACAACAGCTTGCTGCAGAGACAACAAAGCTCTACAAGGAAACCGGCGTCAATCCCCTTGGCTGTGCCTTTCCCATGCTGATCCAGTTCCCCATCTGGATTGCTCTCTATCAGTCTGTTATACAGGCTCTCGCTTATACTCCTGAAAACCTTCTTGGTTTATCCAAGCAATTGTATTCCTCGTCGGTTATTCAGGGCGCGGTGCCTCTGAACCATCATTTCTTGTGGCTGGATCTCACCAGCGGGAATATCGTCATGGCTATCCTGACAGCGGCGAGCATGTGGATGCTGCAGAAGATGTCCAGCCCGCCCTCTACAGATCCTCAGCAGCAGTCTATGAACCGTATTATGCTGTGGGTAATGCCCTTGATGTTTGGCTTTTTCTCCTTAACATTTCCCAGTGGACTCGCTCTTTACTGGGTAGCCTCCAATATCATCAGTATGGTACTGCAATATCGTGTAACCGGCTGGGGTACTTTGAAGATGCCCTCTCTGGCATTCCTAAAGGGAGGCACTCCTCAACCAGTCGATAATCCCCAGGCGAAGACTGAGGGAACAACCGGTATAGGGAAAAAGGCTGGGAAGGGTGTGGTCCTGCAACAAAAGGGTGCTAAGGCGGATGGTGCAAGTTCTGAGAAGAAGGAGGCTGTTGGAGGCGATATAATCTCGCAACGAAAGAAGGGTAGCCATGGAAAGCGTAGAGATAAGCGCAAAGACTGAGGAGGAAGCCATCGCGATTGCTCTGGCTGAACTGGGGCTGAGCCGTTCGGAAGTAGAGGTGGTTGTTGTTAAGAAAGGAAAAACCGGAATCTTTGGCTTCGGTTCGGAGGAAGTCAGGGTAAGGGTAACGCCGCTGGGACAAAAGCCTGAGGTGGGTGAGGATGTTGCAGGTATGGCTAAGGCGGTTTTACAGGACGTCCTCTCTCTAATGAAGGTGCCTGCTGATGTTGTGCTGGACAAAACTGGTGCTGGTGATGCAGGGAATATCCCACTTGATATCAAGGGAGAAGATTTAGGTATCCTTATCGGGAGGCGTGGCGAGACACTTTCTGCGTTGCAATATTTGGTTAACCTTATTATCAGCAGGCGGCTTAAATCCCGCGTGGGGGTGGTTGTCGATGTTGAGGGATATAGGCAGCGGCGCTATGAGTCATTGCGTTTGCTAGCCCGACGCTTGGCGGAGCAGGTGAAATCCACTGGCAGGTCGGTAACCTTGGAGCCGATGCCTCCCAATGAGCGCAGGATTATTCACCTGGAGTTGAAAGATAACCCCGATGTAGCTACCCAAAGCATAGGTCAGGGCGAGGAGCGTAAGATAGCAATTCTTTCGAAGAGTAGCAGCAAAGGCGAGCCAGTTTAAGAATAAAAATTTCGAAACCTTTGAACTAAGCAGGAGGTAGTAATGAAGTTCAAGAACATCATTTTCGAGAAGAAGGACGGGGTTGCGAGGATAACCCTGAATCGCCCGGATGTCATGAATGCTCTGGACCCCAAGACACTCGAAGAGATGTATGCAGCATGTGAAGATATTGAGAATGACATATCGGTGAGGGTTGCGGTGATCACAGCCACCGGCAGGGCATTCTGCACTGGTGCTGACCTCACAGGAATAGCGTCTATACCGCCCGATAAACCTCGCGACTATTTCCTTAGACTCTGGAACAAGACATTCAGCGCTATCGAGAATTTGAGTGTACCGGTGATAGCTGCAGTAAACGGTATTGCTCTGGCTGGCGGCTTGGAGCTGGTCATGGTTTGTGACCTCGCTATCGCTGCCGATAATGTTAAGCTCTCCGATCAGCATGCCAACCGAGGTCTGGTGCCTGGCGGCGGTGCGAGCCAGAGGCTGCCTCGCCTCATCGGCATTAGGAAGGCGAAAGAGCTTCTCTATACCGGTGACCGCATCACAGCGGCTGAGGCGGAGAGGCTCGGGCTTATCAACAAAGCTGTCCCCGCTGATAAATTAGAGGAAGCTACCAATGAGCTGGTAGCGAAGCTGGTGAGCAAGAGTCCGATGGCTATGAGAGCTGTTAAGAAGCTAGTTAATCGGGGCATGGAGGCCAGTTTGGATTCAGGCCTGGAGTTGGAGATACTCGCTATGACTGCCCACGGTACGACCGAAGACTTTGCCGAGGGTATAAAGTCGTTCCTGGAAGGCAGACAGCCCCAATTCCCCGGGAAATAGCGGGCAAGCTTTGGACGTTGACAAGTCCGTTACACTGTGATAATTTTCCATTAGCAAAGGGCGTTGACGGAGACGAGTAGGCGGGGTAATCACACAGCGAGTCTGGTATGGTGAGAGCAGATGTGGCTAACCCGGACGAAAATCACTCCTGAGCCGCCAACCGAAATCCTTCCCACAGGGAAGGAGAGTAGACTTGGCCGGTTTCGTCAGCCGTTATCCTAGACGGGGTCTTTCCTAGGAAGGAAGGATGCCTTAAAGAGAGCCCCGATGTGTCGGGGAATTAGGGTGGTACCGCGGGATGTAAGTCCCGTCCCTTTAAGGGACGGGACTCTTTGTTTGGGCAGGAGGATTATATGTTCCAGCCGGTGTCGAGCAGGGTGAATTTCCCTGAGCTTGAGCAAAGGATAATCGGGTTCTGGCAGGAAAGGCGGGTTTTTGAGCGAAGCGTGGAGCAACGCCAGGGTGGGCCCTTGTATGTTCTCTACGATGGGCCGCCGACGGCCAATGCCAGCCCGGGGATTCATCATGTTCTGGCCAGAGTGTTCAAGGATGTATTCCCCCGCTACAAGACGATGAAGGGCTACTATGCTTCTCGTAGAGCAGGCTGGGATACTCACGGCTTGCCTGTGGAGCTTGCGGTTGAGAATGAGCTGGGGTTGAAGAGCAAACGCGAGATAGAGGATTACGGCATTGCCGAGTTCAACAAACGCTGCCGCCAGAATGTGCTTAGATATGTCAAGGAATGGGAGACGCTTACGGATCGCATCGGTTTCTGGATAGACATGAAGCACCCCTATATAACCTTCGAAAATGGGTATATCGAGACCTGCTGGTGGATAATAAAGACGCTTTGGGATAAGGGGCTTGTTTACCAAGGGTACAAGGTTACGCCGCACTGCCCTCGTTGCGGCACCTCGTTGTCCTCTCACGAGGTCGCACTGGGCTACGATGAGGCAGACGACCCCTCGATTTACATAAAGTTTGAGGTTGCAAAATCACTATATAAGGATACAGTTTTTATGGAAAAATTTCGTTCCCGATCGGTCAGGGAAGCTGATTTTGCTAGGCGGCTTCTCGAACTTGTTGGGGACAAACCTGTTTATCTGCTGGCATGGACGACTACACCATGGACACTGCCGGGCAATACTGCTTTGGCGGTGGCAGCAGATGCTGAGTACTCAATAATGGAGAGCAAGGATGACTATCTTATTATGGCTTCTGACCTTGTAGGTAAAGTAGGACTCGAAGACTATCATGAGGAGACTAGGATTATTGGTGGGGAACTAGTTGACCTCCTGTATGAGCCATTATTTAACCCGATTGCTTACGGAATCACCGGTCTTAAAATGGCTACAGGGGGTGAAAGGCTCGGACGAAGAGAACCTAGTGAGCTCTTGGAAGCTTGGGAACCAGGTTGGTTTGGGGGGAAATACTTGGTTATCACTGCTGACTTTGTTTCCATGGAGGAAGGCACAGGCATTGTGCATGTAGCCCCTGCCTTTGGTGAGGTCGACTTTGAAGCTGGCAAGGACAAGGGGCTGGACTTTGTGCGGGATTATGTCGATTTGCAGGGGATCATTCAGGGAACATATGCCTTCGCTGGAAAATTTGTCAAAGACGCTGACCTACTCATCCTTGAAGACCTGAAGTCGAGAGGACTGCTCTACCGCAGCGAACGGATTCGCCATACCTATCCCTTCTGCTGGCGCTGTAATACGCCGTTGCTCTACTATGCCAAGCCTTCCTGGTATATCAAAACCACCGCGATGAAGGAGAGGCTGATCTCAGGCAACGCTGAGATTAACTGGTATCCGGAGTACATCAAATACGGCAGGTTCGGCGACTGGCTGAATAACAACGTGGACTGGGCATTCTCCCGGGAGCGCTACTGGGGCACGCCGCTGCCCGTCTGGCGCTGTGATATTTGTAAACACGACGAGTGCATTGGAAGCGTTAAAGAGCTTAAGCAAAAGGAAGGTGTTAAAGGCGTAGATAAGCTGTCGGACTTGCACCGGCCCTATGTAGATGAGGTTACCTATAGCTGTCCCAGTACCAAGTGTGACGGGGAGATGCACCGTGTGCCCGAGGTTATCGACTGCTGGTTCGATTCCGGCGCCATGCCCTTTGCCCAGTGGCATTATCCTTTTGAGAATCAGGATACTTTCAAGGCTAATTTCCCTGCTGATTACATCTGTGAGGCTGTGGACCAGACGCGAGGCTGGTTCTACAGCCTGCACGCAATCTCTATTCTTCTCACTGAGCAACCCTGCTTTAAGAACGTGATATGCCTCGGCCATATCCTCGACAGCGCTGGTGAGAAGATGAGCAAGTCCAAGGGTAATGTGGTCAAACCTGAGGATGTGCTGGCTACAAGTGGAGCTGATGCCCTGCGCTGGTATATGTATACCTCTTCCCCCCCAGGCAACGTGCGTCGCTTCTCCAAGGATCTGGTCGAGGAAGTAGTGCGCAAGTTCCTGCTCACCTTGTGGAATACATATTCCTTCTTCGTGACCTATGCCAATATCGATAAGTTCGACCCCCGCAATGTTGCTAACGTAGGGCATCGCCCCGAGCTTGACCGCTGGATACTCTCCGAGCTCAACCAGCTTACCGACGGGGTGACTCGTTCTCTCGATGAATACGATGCAACTGGAGCAGGACGCAAGATCGAGGAATTTGTAGACAACCTCTCAAACTGGTACGTGAGGAGGAGCAGGAGGCGGTTCTGGAAGAGCGAGAACGATGCCGATAAGCTATCGGCTTATACTACTCTTTATCATTGTCTGGTTACTTTGGCCAGGCTGCTTGCTCCGTTTACCCCCTTTGTTGCTGAGGAGCTGTATCAAAACCTGGTGAGACAATTCGACAAAAATGCTCCTGATAGCGTTCATCTTACTGATTATCCTGTGGCTGATTTAAGCCAGGTCGATGAAAAGCTGTCTGCTGCTACTAATCTAGTGATGAAAGTAACCAGTCTGGGGCGTGCTGCACGCGCCAAAGCTGGAGTAAAGGTTCGTCAGCCTCTGGCGAAGGTTCTGGTGAAGGTGAGGACGGAGGCTGAAAAAGCCAGCCTCGAGCAGATGGCTTCCCAGGTTTTGGACGAGCTCAATATGAAAGAGTTGAATGTTGTCGAAAGCTCACCTTCGGGTGAACACCCGAATTGGCCTCTGATTGAGGAGAGCGGGCTGGCAGTAATGGTGGATACCGATATCAGCCAGGAGCTTGCCGATGAGGGTTTGGCTCGCGAGCTGGTGCATCGTCTCCAGACGATGCGCAAGCAAGCTGGCTTTGATATAGCAGACTACATTGAGACCTATTACGAAGGCGGGCCTTCAGTGCAGCGTGTGATGGAGAAATTCGCTCACTATGTCAAGCAGGAAACGCTGTCGAGGAAGTTGGTTGAAGGAAAGCCCCCTGAGGGTGCCTACAGCAAGAGCCAGGTTATCGATGGCAATAAGGTGAATTTGGCGGTCAAAAAGTTGAAATAGTCTTATTCAATTGATATTGGGATTTCCAAACCCATACTTTACTTTTGTTTATTAATCTCTTTTCAACCCCCTGATTCCCCCAATCTTGGGGGAATTTTAAGACTGGGGGACACCCCAGACCCCTGGCAGAGGGGTGAATCCCCTCTGCACTCCCCCGAAGTAAACCGCCTATACTTTTGGGCAGTCCCTTAGGGTCTTTCCCCCAGGGTAACCCACACTACCTGCTGGCTATTTCCTCGCCAGTAGGTTATCTTTACACTATCTCCGACCTTATATTCCCACAACAGCTTTATCAAGTTGGATGCCTCAGTCACATTTTGGTCCTGGAAGCTAGTGATGACATCGTTGACTTGAATGCCTGCCTTGGCCACTGGGCCATCCGGTGCAACGTACGCAACCAGGACCCCCTTATTTATAGATAAGCCAAGCTGTGAGGCTAAGTCAGGTGTGAGGTCGTCAAAAGTAGCACCGAGGTAAGGCCTGATGACATGCCCATATTTGACCAGGTCGTCATATATGCGGCTGGCAGTGTTGGCGCTCACAGCGAAGCCGATGTTTTCTGCGCTGGAGATAATGAAGGTATTGATTCCCACCACTTTACCATTCAGATCAACCAAAGGACCGCCGCTGTTCCCCGGATTGATGGCCGCATCGGTCTGTATCACATCATAGTAAGCAGCCTGTCCTATGGTGAAGGAGCGCCCCAGACCGCTCACTATACCCAAAGTAACTGTGGGGCCGCCTTCTACCAGCCCCAAGGCGTTGCCCAGGGCTATCACCCAATCTCCATCGCGTAACCCGGAGGTGTCACCGAACTGAGCTGTGGGAAAGTTCTGACCGTCTATCTTAATCACTGCCAGGTCGCTGAGCGGATCAGCCCCCACGAGTCGGGCCTCATAAGTTTTATCATCGTCGGGCAGAGATACCTCGATCTTGGTGTAACTGTCTATTACGTGATTATTGGTCAGGATATAGCCGTCGGGGCTTAAGAGAACACCTGAGCCGCTCTTTGTGGCTACAGTCTGGAAGAAGAAAGAGGTAGCCTTATACTCGACGGAAACGTAGGCTACGGCTGGCATGACCTTCGCCACAACATCAGCAACAGAAGGGAGAGCAGATAGCGGTGTCCCACTGGGTGTTGCCGTAGGCTGGGCCGTGGTTGTAGGGGTAGGGGTGTTCGTCGGTGCGGCTGCAGTAGAGCATGCACTGGCTAAAAATGCTAGCAATAATATGAAAATGAAGATACTCACCTTGCTCGTTTTCATTCGCATTGCCTCCTATTTCCAGGTTAACTTTTACCTAAAATTAGCAATTGGCTTAAAATTGATACTAAATAGCTTCAGCTTTTCTCCTTAGTTGCCGTCTTAGAGATGACCAGAAACTTTGATACTGGCGGCTCACTGTCACTCTTTGCCACGCCCTCTGTCTCAACGTGGGCTTCTTCTAATTATGATGATTTCATCCTTGGGTATATTGAAATGAGCTTGGCGCAAAAGAGCAGGATCACCGCTGAGATGTATGACCAGGTCATCAAGGCGATGATTGTGCCTATGGAGCCGTAGACAAGGTTATATGTAGCGAACTTGCCTACGAACCAGACGAAGATATTTTTAACTATCTCAAAAAGCACTGCTGCCATCAGTGCCCCGACCCATACATGCTTCCAGGGAACCCTGGTGTTTGGGATGAATTCATAAAGAAGAAGAAATCCTACGAAGGCGATTGCGATACTGGCCAGGATTACCATAGCTTCCCAGAATAGCCCGCCTTCTACGAAACGCCCCCCGAAGACGTTTGTACTCTGGAAAAAATTGAAAGTTGCGGTCATACCTACATAGAGAAGCAAGAAGGCACCGAGCCCTAACATCATGATGGACTCTATCAATCTCTCACGCAGGAATGGGCGAGGTTGCTTAATACCCCAGGCGGTGTTTAGAGATTTCCTGATGGCGTTGAATAAACCAGTACCGGCCCAGATAAGTCCTATAACGCCTATTGCACTTGCTGCTCCCCAGCCTGGGGCTACTTCACGAATAGTTGTAGACACAAAATCTCCTGATACTGGCAACACGTCCGTAATAGCCTGAGTGACTTTGGCCTGGACGTCGGGTGACCTTGAGAAATAGCTCAGTATTGATATAGCTGCCAGGGCCAGGGGAAACATTGAAAGCAGGAGGTAATAGGAGATCGCTGCTGCTAGGTGGGTACAGTTGTCAGCGAGGAACTCCTGAATAGCCTGTTTCATCATAAGCACGAGGAAGGTTATTCGCTTCACTATCATTGCTCGGCTATCCTCTGGCAGTCCCTCGGATTTAGGGTTGAGACGAGAGAGCAGATTAACTTTCCCTCAGCTAAAGAAATAGTACAAGAAATCATTCTGCTTCTTCGTTTCCGTTTTCATTCCCAATTTCCTCGTCTCCCTCGAGCACGCCGCTGGGCTTATCTTGTTCGTGGCGCACGATTGTGCCCTCGTCCTCAAGGAGGTCCATGATTCGTGCTGCTCTGGGATAGCCTATATGCAGGCGCCGCTGAAGGAGGGAGGTGGAAAGGTGAGAATACTCCCTGGCAAGTCTTCTCCCCGTTGCTAACAATGGGTCCTCATCTTTCAGTTCCTCAGTTGGTAAGGAAGCAAATGCCTGGGCTATAGTATCCTCTAATGGTGTGGGGGTCTGTGTTCTTTGCTGCTTCCAGAAGCTTGCCACCCTGTCTATCTCCTGGTCGGAGACAAAGCATCCTCGCAGTCGCTTGGGCTTGGGGGCATCCGGCGGCAAATAGAGCATATCGCCGCCTCCCAAGAGACTCTCAGCGCCTACGGTATCGAGGATGGTGCGTGAGTCCACGCCAGAGGCCACAGCGAAGCTTATCCGGCTGGGGAAATTGGCTTTGATCAGCCCGGTGACAACATCCACCGAAGGACGCTGAGTAGCTACGATGAGATGTATGCCTGTAGCCCGTGACATTTGGGCCAGGCGGCAGATCGCAGGCTCAACTACCTCGGCCGCACTCATCATAAGGTGCGCCAGTTCATCTATGATGACTATCAGATAGGGCATGGGCTCGGTGGCAAGATGGCTGTGGTTGTAGCCTTCTATGTTGCGCACTCCTATCGCTGAAAACTTGCTATAGCGGTTATCCATTTCCCGCAGGATGCGGTGCAGGGCCTCGATCGCCTTGTTGGATTCAATTACCACCGGCGATATGAGGTGGGGCACTCCCTCGAAGCTTACGAGCTCTACTCGCTTGGGGTCTATCAGGAGCAGGCGCAGGTCTCGTGTTGTATTCTGCATCAGCAAGCAGGTGATGGTAGAGTTGATGAATACTGTTTTGCCGCTTCCAGTAGCACCGGCGATGAGGAGGTGGGGCATCTTGCACAGGTCAGCCGATAAGGGCTCCCCGCCGCTCCCTTTGCCCAGCGCTATGGCGAGCTTTGTCTTTGTCTTGAGCTTCTGGAAGGCTATGCCCTCAATTACCGACCTGAGGCGGACTATGGAAGTGGTGGTGTTGGGGACTTCGACGCCTACCAGCGATTTCCCTGGAACCGGGGCTTCGATTCTGATATTGGGCGTGGCTAAAGCGAGAGCGAGGTTATTGGCAAGGGCGGTGATACGTTCGACTTTTACCCTCGTCTTGGATATCTCTTCCAGCCTCTCTACGGGATTACCATCTCTGTCCAGTTTGGTCTTACCCTGATGGTCTCGCTCTACCACTCGCTTATATTTGCGATCCCAACCCGGCTCGATGCCAAATTGGGTAACTGATGGCCCTGGGTTTATTTGGATTACCTTGGCCTCGACCCCGTAGCTTCTCAATGCCTCCTCTAGGAGCTTTGCCTTTTGCTCGTTGCCTACTTCGGTGAATTCGGTGTCGGTCGCCTTATCGAGAAGCTCGATAGGCGGCAACTGCTGCTTCACAGTAATGATGGGTTGATGGCTTGCCTCCTTAGGCTCAGCGGTTGCCGGTTTTTTCTTTTTAGCCCCGGGGATCGGCAGGGGTAATTGCTCTCCATCGCCTGTTGCTTCAGGCGCGGCTTTATCCTCAGCAGCTTCAGTCTCTGGGGACAAGGCCACAACTTCGCCGGCTTCCTCTCCTCCTATCTCTGGTTCGGCTACCTGCCTGCGGCGCAGCCTTTTTCTCAGTGCGATAATTGGCGCTGCCAGCAGCCGGCTGAGATGATACCTTTGGTTTAGCTTGGCTAACACCTGTCTTAATCGGGGAAGAAACCATCGGATGCCAGCGAGGGTTGTCAAGCCTGCTCTCTTTGTCGCTCGGGACAAGAGCTGAAGAAATCTAAGGCTTGGGCGGGGGATGACCAGCCCTATCCCCACCAGGAACAAAATGATAAGCCGCACTGCCGGTGGAGCACCAACGCCTTGGTTGCCGATGAAGCTTCTGCCAGCGTTTCCTCCGAGACTTACCTGGGAGAAGTCAGCATTGGCGATTGTAAGCCCCGAAGGTAGGAATAGGGCGAATATTCCCCAGACAGCAAGGGTGAATATGATGGCGCCCAGCCAAAGGTTCCACCACTTTAAAAGGCTACCCAATCCCCGTCGCCATACTACATAGACAATAACTACCACCCACAAGGCTCCTAGAAAGAGGCCGAAACCTATGCCCTCGAAAAAAGCGTGGCCCAGGAAGAAGATTATCGCTGCTATCGCTGTTACTGCAACGACAATCCATAACATCCCCTTGGGCGTGGGCAGGGTATTAAGGGAGGCTTTGGATTGGCCACGTTGTTTTTTAGAACGCGATTTTGCCATTTTTATGCCCTCTCCCTAAAACAGGGATAGCTGCTCGGGTTTATCTTCCTTTTTTACCTCCTCAACTGGCTCCACTTGAACCAGCAGCGGGGGTATTTTGAGCATATCTGCCTCGATGGTCTGGCGCAGGCTCTGTTGGTGCAGGGCGGCTGCGGGATGATACATGGCGAAATAGATGATATTATCTTGCTTACGCGCCTTGCCATGAACCTTGCTTATGGGTTCTCCAGGGAAGAATCTTGCCAGTGAGTAGCGACCCAGGGTGACTATCATCTTGGGGGAGAGCAGCTCAAGCTGTTGGTCTAACCACTTCTGACAGTTCTTGATCTCTATGGGAAGCGGGTCGCGGTTATTCGGCGGACGGCATTTGATCACATTGCAGATATAGACATCGCTACGCTTGAGCCCGATAGAGTTGAGCAATTGCTCTAGGAACTGCCCTGCCTGCCCTACGAAAGGGCGCCCCTGCTGGTCTTCATGGTAGCCCGGGGCCTCTCCGATGAACACTATCTGGGGCTTCTCCGGGCCTTCCCCGGGGACTGTCTGGGTACGTGTTCTGGCGAGTTCTTCACAATCCCTGCACGCAGCTATTTTTCGGTATAACTCAGCTAGTGCTGACACCTTGACCTCCTCGATTGAATAGCAACATCCTGCACCCGATGATCAGCAGGAAGATGGCAAAAGCCCGAGTTAGCCATTCTGCAGTAACCTTGTCTGCTGCCCAGGCTCCCAGCAGTGAAAAGGCGACTGCGCTGGGGGCTATCAAAAGCACTGTGCTCGATTTCACGTTCCCCTGCCTATAGTGAATAAAGGCACCAACTAGGGCTGTGAACAGCATAGCGCCGAGCGAGACTCCCTGTGCTGTATGCTGTTCCACCCCTATCGGTCGGTTTAAGAGTAGGACCATAGCCGGAATGGAGATTGTGCCGCCGCCGACGCCGAGCATTCCGCTGATAAGTCCCGCAATCAAACCTACGGCAAGGGCAATCGCTATATCCATGTAATCTCAGCCTACCTCAAAAATAGCAATATCGCAATAGCTATAGCATAAACACCGAAAAGTTGTCGCAGCCTGTGAGCAGGCACTTTCATCATCAGTTTTGCCCCAATGATAACACCTATGATGCTGCCTGAACCTATTGTCGCCACCAGCGCCCAATCGATGTGGCCGCGCAGGGCATATACTGTGGCGCTTATAATAGCGATAGGAATAATAATGGCAAGTGAGGTGCCGTGCGCCTTATGCTGTGTGAGCCCCAGGAGCCCGACCATCATGGGTACCAGTAGTATGCCGCCGCCTATCCCCAGAAAACCAGCCGTCAGCCCCGCAATTGCTCCGGTTGCTATATACCAGATTAGCTTTGATCTCATCGTGTCCCAATCTCAACCTATTTGAGAGATGATAGCATGGCACCTATATCAAGTCAATGAAGCTATTGTGCTCGGAAATCTGCGGTTGTCAAGTGGGTTTCAAACGCTCTTACAATGAAGCGATGGGGGAGTAGCTCTCTAATCTCTTGGGATGGGATGTGGAGGCAAGGCCGTTGGCGGAGACAGAAAGATGAGATTACCGCAGGCAGGCGACTCATAAAGCAACCTCACCATAAAAATAGGGAACTGCGATAATTAATGAAAGAGCAGCGATACTTATTGCAAGGATTTAATGACTTATCGCAATTCCCCGGGTTTTTCTGCCTTATGTTGTCCAGCTACTACTCGTCCTCTACCCCCTGTTCTTTAATATAGTCAACCGCATCTTGTACGGTCTTTATTTTTTCGGCATCCTCATCAGGAATTTCGATTTGTTTCGCTTCGTTGCTGAACTCTTCTTCCAATGACATCACTAGCTCTACGAGATCAAGGGAGTCAGCATTGAGGTCGTCGACGAAGGAGGACTCAGGTTTTACCTCTGATTCCTCAGCACCTAATTGATTAACGACGATTCTTTTCACTCTCTCAAGAATGGTTGCCATCCTTCTGTCTCCTTCCTGATAAATAGTCTGCCTGACTGCTTACTACATGCCGTTGGCTTTAGCTTGACTTATCGCTCCAAGCACTCCATTGATAAACTTGGACGAACTCTCGCTGCCGAATGTCTTGGCGAGTTCAACTGCTTCGTTGATAGCTGCTCTTAATGGCACTTTATTGTCTATCGAAATCTCAAAAATTGCAAGCCTCAGTATATTTCTGTCGACCACAGATAATTGCTCCACAGGCCAGTTAGGGGCATGAGCTTTAATCAGGGAATCGATTCGCTTCTTGTTCGCCAGCACCCCATTGACCAACTCTTTGGCAAAGGACAGTGCTGCTTCTGACATTGCCTGCTCCTCGGCCAGCCTGCTCAAGGAAGTTTCTGCGTTGTGGCGGGTGCAATCACTCTCAAACAGCGCCTGCAGTGCCACTATCCTGGCCTTGTGTCTCATGCCTGGCATAAATCCCTCGACTGAGGCTGTTTCTTGTTGTTAATTTGCGCAGGCGACCGGCTATCCGGTACGCATTTTCCGCCTATTTTACCATCTTCTTTCAAGTTAGGGAATCTCTGTAAACAGTGCTATTTGTGAAATGTCGCCGGCTAATGGGCGAACATGCTAAGAGATGGGACTAAGGACAGCAAGCACCTCCCAGGAAGGGAAGGGCTTGTTTATATTTGTCACAAGCCTTCTCGGAGTCCTTTTTGGCGAAGCGATAGGAATCTATCATATCATCGCCAACCCACCATTCACATTTATCACCTGTCCGGTGATGTAATGGGCTTCCTCCGAGACGAGGAAAGCCACGGCATAAGCTACGTCTTTAGGCAAGCCAAAGTAACCCAGAGGGATTTGCTTGAGGAACTCCTGCTTCACATTCTCGCTAAGCTTTTGTGTCATACCGGTATCGATGAAGCCAGGGGCAACGGCGTTGACAGTAATGCCTCTCGAGGCAACTTCCCTGGCAGTGGTTTTAGCAAGACCTATCAGACCAGCTTTCGAGGCAGCGTAGTTAGCTTGCCCGGCATTTCCTGTCAGGCCTACGACACTTGCGATATTGACGATTCGACCCCAGCGCTGCCTTATCATATGTCTTAGCACAGCCTGAGTGCAAATAAAAGCACCTTTAAGGTTGATGGTCAATACCAGATCCCAATCGGCCTCGGACATTCTCAGGAGCAGGCCATCCCGCGTAATTCCGGCGTTGTTAACCAGGATGTCGATATGGCCAAACGAGGATAATGTCTGTTCTACGAGTTTGTTTACCTCGTCGACAACGGTAACATTTGCAGGGATGGCGATGCCTTTTCCATTCTTCGCCTCGATTTCGGCTGCAACTTCCTTTGCTGTAGCAGCGTTGATGTCGCTGATAACTATGCTGGCTCCCTGCTCTGCCAGCATCAGCGCTATCTCTCGCCCGATACCCTGGCCGCTGCCTGTGACTATGGCGACCCTATTAGATAAGCTCATTATCAACTCTCAACTGGGAAATAAAGGGAACCAGGTGCGTTTCAGAAGCTTAAGGCTTTGATGGACTCCGGATCGCTCATATTGAGAACTTGTACTTTATTGCTGATCCTTTTGATCAGCCCGGAGAGCACCTGGCCGGGGCCGATCTCAATGAAAGTGGAGACTCCCTCTTCTACCATATACTCGACCGATGGTTGCCACTGAACGCAGTTACATAGCTGGCGTAGTAGCTCCTCTTTCACTCCCTCGGCGGTGGTTACCGGTTGGGCAGTGCTGTTAACCACAATGGGGACTTCTGGTGTTCTGAAGTTAATCTGTGAGATAGCCGCAGACAAGCCTTCGATAGTGGGCTGCATCAGGGTTGAGTGAAAGGCGCCGCTGACCTGAAGTAGTATCACCCGCCGCGCATCCCTGGCTTTTGCCAATTCCATGGCGCGCGCTAGGGCCTCCTTCGAGCCGCTGATGACAATCTGGAGTGAGCAGTTGAAATTAGCGATCTCAGCGCCGCTCTCGCGACATATTTCTCTTAAGATCGCTTCATCGAGGCCGATGACCGCTGCCATGCCTCCGGGTTTGATTTCACCTGCTTTTTGCATCAGGCGTCCCCGCTCTCTGACAAGCCGGATGGCATCGGCAAACCCGAGTACGTTGGCGGCAACCAGCGCAGTATATTCGCCGAGGCTGTGGCCTGCTACGAAGGAGGGGGATACTGTATGGTTGACCTCTGAGGCGGCTCTCAAGCAGGCAATGCTAACTGTCATTATCGCTGGCTGGGCATTGATGGTCTGGCGGAGTTCATCTTCAGGCCCCTCAAAACAGAGCCGTGATATCGAAAATCGGAGGGCCTCGTCGGCCTCCTGGAAAACCTCTTTTGCTTTAGGTGAGCTCTGGCAAAGTTTGTAGCCCATGCCCACAGACTGTGAGCCCTGACCAGGGAAAACATGAGCAATCTTGGGTTTCGACTTTGTTTCAAGCTCAACCATGTGCTGCTCCAAAGGATTACTCCTTTTTCTTAGGTGCCTTTTCTTTGATTACCACTCTTCCTGCATAGGTTCCGCAGAAATGGCAAACCTCGTGGGCAGGCTTAAGGTTGTGACATTGAGAACAAGGGACAAGAGATGGGACAAGCACACCAAGATGACTGCGTCTTTTCCCCTGTCGCGCCTTAGGATATTTTCTTTTCGGTAGTGGTGGCATTGTCTAGTTAACCCCTTTCTTTCTCTCCCTCTGCCTGTTCTTGATACGCAGCGCCTGAAGCGGGGCCCAACGTGCATCGGGAGGAGCAGGCGGACAGTCGCACGTTACATAACTGAGGTTACGTCCACAATGAGGGCACAATCCGGCGCAGTCCTCACGGCAGACTGGATTCATGGGAAGAGCAATTATCTTATATTGACGCACTGCCTCGCCAAGATCGAGAGTGTGGGTTTCGTCGATAAGGAAGGCGCCCGCTTCGGTTGGCGGAGGGAGAGGTAAGCCGCTGACCGGATCTCTGGTCAGAAAGTACTCCTCCTCTATATTTATCTTCAAGGGATATTCAAACTGCTCGAGGCAGCGACTGCATTCGCCTCTGTCGATAGTCTCGAGACTGCCGGTTACGAGGATGCTGCGATTGGTGCGAAGCAGTTGCACATTGCCCCGAATGGGGAATCCATCCTCGTCCGTCTCGTCAATATCGTATTGGCGGACTGACCCTACATGTTCCTTAAGTTGCTGGGCAACATTGATTTTCATTGTACTCTCAAGGCATAGTAACTGCATGTTAAAGCTAATTGTATGACAAAACAACCCAAATTGTCAAGTTACTTAGGTGCTGACTGAACGTGCGGCACATTGTATGATGCTAGAGGTGAAGGTGTAGCTATTAGCCTTTGATGACGCCGATGGGCCTGGCTTTGACCACCTTGGTCGAGATGCCGGCGGCATCGGTTACATGCATGACCTCGGCCACATCCTTGTAAGCTGACGATGCCTCCTCAGCCAGTCCCGAAATGCTCGCCACTTTTACGGCGATCCCCTTGGCTGCTAGCTCGGCGAGTATATCGGAGCCGCGGGCGCTTCTCTTGGCTGCCGAGCGGCTCTGGACCCTACCTGCCCCGTGGCAGGTGGAGCCGAAGGTCTCCTGCATAGCCCTCTCAGTCCCTACAGCAACGTAGGAATAGCGACCCATGTCTCCGGGAATGAGCACCGGCTGGCCCACTTTGCGGTAAGCCTTGGGCACATCGGGGTGCCCGGCGGGGAACGCTCTGGTTGCCCCTTTGCGATGTACACAGACTGTGAGCTTCTTGCCCTCCACCTGGTGCTCCTCTATCTTGGCTATGTTGTGTGCCACGTCGTAGACCACCCTCATGCCCAAATCGCGAGGGCTTTTGTCGAAAATCTTGCCGAAGGACTCCCTGGCCCAGTGTGTGATGCACTGGCGGTTAGCCCAGGCATAGTTGGCAGCGCAGGCCATCGCTGCCAGGTAGTCCTGTCCTTCGGGGGATTTCACCGGCGCACAGGCAAGCTGGCGGTCGGGTAGCTCAATGCCGTAGTTTCTGGCTGCGGTCCCCATTGTTTTTAAATAGTCGTCGCAGACCTGGTAGCCGAACCCCCTGGAGCCGGTGTGAACCAGGAGGAGTATCTGGCCTACATTTTCTATGCCGAAAACATTAGCGATCATATCATCATATATCTCATCCACCACTTGAACCTCGAGGAAATGGTTTCCCGAGCCCAGTGTACCTGATTGAGGCATGCCCCGGGTTTTTGCCCTCTCGCTCACTTTGTCAGGATCAGCCCCTTCCATGCCTCCGTGTTCCTCGGTGTACTCCAGGTCCTCCGTTTCACCATATCCAGCTTCCACAGCCCAGGCAGCGCCCTTGTGTAGCAGCTTTTCTATCTCTTTGCCTTTGAGCCTTATCTTGCCCTCGGAGCCCAGGCCGGAGGGAACATTATGGAAAAGGTCGGTGAGCAGCTTCTCTATCCTGGGCTTGACTTCATTCTCCGTGAGATTGGTGCGTAGGAGGCGCACTCCGCAGTTGATGTCGAAGCCCACGCCGCCTGGAGAGACCACGCCATCGCTAACCCTGGTAGCGGCAACCCCGCCTATGGGGAAGCCGTAGCCCCAGTGAATGTCAGGCATGGCCATTGACTTGCCCACTATGCCAGGCAGGAAGGCGACGTTGGCCACCTGCTCCAGGGATCGGTCCTCCTTGATCAGGCGCAACATCTTCTCATCGGCATATACCAGCCCCGGCACCCTCATCCCTGGCTTATATGTCCTGGGTATCTCCCAGCGGTAATCGTCTATTTTTATTAGTGTTCCCTGCCATCCTTCTGTCATCTTCCCCTCCCCTAGATGTCCAGGATAAACTGGACTTTTACCCCCTGGTTCATTTCTATTTTGAGCATGTGATAGGTAGCTGCTTTGACTCCGGTCTTGAGCTGGTGTCGCGAGGTATCTACCTTCTCTCCATAGGCCTTGGCCTGCAACCTGTTCTGGCTCAGAGCGGTAATTTCGAATCTTTTAAATATGATATGCTCTACATCGAATAGATAAAGTAGCTCATTAAGCCAGTCTACCAGCAGAGCCTCCTGGTCAGTTGAGTGGACGTTGACCTTGCGGCTGACCTTTTCCTTTACTCCCTCAAGGTCGGCTATCAGGCTGAACATGCCATAGGCTGAGTTGGCAAAGGCTTCCTTGAGGTCGCTGCCGTAGGCGATTATGCCGACATCGGCCGTGTGGTCAATCACCTCAAACCGAGGCACACTCCCCCCTTGTGGGTAGATTATACCATACATAAAAATTCCTCTCCCTTGACGGGAGAGGGTAGGTGAGGGTGAAACCTTTATTCTCCCTCTCTTAACTCTCTCCCTCCAGGGGCGAGAGGACTGTAAATAGTACCTGCGCATTTGATTTGTGCTAAAATCCTGACATGAAGTTCATTGTCGATTCCAATGTGGGCAGGCTGGCCAGGTGGCTCAGGATCGCAGGCTTCGATACCGTGTTCATTAACGATCTCGATGATAACAGACTGGTCCGGCTCGCTTTGTCTGAGGGCAGGGTGCTGCTCACCAAAGACACGCAGATACTTAAGAGACGCCTCGTTACCAGCGGTCGGCTCAAGGCAATATTGATTGAAGGCGATGAGGTGAAGGCACAGCTTTGCCAGGTGGTGAAAGTGCTGAAACTGGCAGAGAAGATAAAACCGTTCACGCTTTGTCTGGAGTGCAATCAGCCCCTGGTGCCCAGGGAGAATGGAGAAATTGAGGGATTGGTGCCGCCATATATTTTCCAGACTCAAACTCAATACATGCAATGCCCTGCCTGCCACCGTGTCTATTGGCGGGGGACACATTGGCAGAGGATGAGCAGGGAGCTCGAAAAAATAGTGAGCATATCATGAGGAAAGCTGCTTTTGTCTACGACGAAGGGCTGGTGGTGCGCACTATGGTGGAGGATGAGGAATTTAACCCCAGCCGGTTGCGATATACCTACGAGTTGCTTAGGGCTTACCATGCATTTAATAAATCGACTTCCAAACCGGTTGTTCCTGATAAGGCCGACGAAGCTTCTTTGCTTACTTTCCACACGAAGGAGTATGTGGCAGCGGTAAGAAGCTTCAGCCGTGGCGAAAAGGTATGTAATCCCGCCGACTTCAATTTCAGCGACTACGGTGACAATCCTATCTTCCCCGGGATGTATGAGGTGGCCACCATGATAGTGGGCGCAACTCTGAAGGCAGCGGAACTGGTGGCTGAGGGTAAGGTGGATGTCGCCTTTAACCACTCCGGTGGAGGGCATCATGCAGCCCCGAATTGTGCCTCCGGCTTCTGCATTTTCAACGATGTTGTTATCACCATAAAGCATTTGCTGGCAAAAGGGCTCAGGGTAGCCTACATCGATATCGATGCTCATCACGCTGATGGAGTTCAGGATGCATTCTACGATACGGATAAGGTGCTTACTATTTCGCTTCATGAGACAGGGCGAATCCTTTTTCCTGGCACGGGGGAGGTATCGGAGATTGGGGTAGGGACTGGCAAGGGGTATTCGGTGAATATCCCCCTTGCTCCTTATACAGACGACGAGATTTACCTTTGGGCATTCGACCAGGTAGTGCCTGTGCTAGTAGACAGCTTCAAGCCGGATATTGTATTCACTCAGCTTGGCTGCGACACTCACTACCTCGACCCGATGACTCAGCTCAACCTGACTACCGTGGGCTATGAGGGGGTGGTAAGGCGGTTGCGGAAGCTGGCTCCGAAATGGGTTGCTGTGGGTGGTGGTGGCTATGAGATGAGCGTGGTGGCGAGGTGCTGGACTCTGGCTTACGGGATAATGATAGACTGCGAATGGCCTGACGAAATACCGCAGAGCTATCAGGAGCTTTACGGCCTGAAGAGGCTCAGGGATACCGAAAAGCCCCGCTTGGATAGTCGAATCAAGAAAGAAGCCCGCCGCTTCGCCGAGGAGAGCGTGGCTGGGGTGAAAAGGCTGGTATTCCCGTATCACGGACTGTAATCTCATGTCCTCTCTCACCTTGAGGGAGAGAGGTAGAGAGAAAGGTAAACGTTTCACCCTCACCTAACCTCTCCCGTCAAGGGAGAGGGATTATTCTCGTCTACTTTACTGCCCCTGCTTTGCGGAGTTCCTCGATCTGCTTATTGGTGTAGCCGAGCTCTTTTAGAATCTCGTCTGTGTGCTGTCCAAGTATGGGCGAGAAGTTTCTGAACTTCGCCGGTGTATCCGAGAGCTTTACAGGCATGCCGAGCTGTCTAATCTTCCCCAGCGTCGGGTGCTCGAATTCAGGGAACATCTCGCGATGCTGCAAGTGGGGGTCGTTGACCACCTCGTCGAGTTCCAGTACAGGGCTGACACAGGTATCCGCCTCTTTCATAATCTGGAACCACTCGTCCCTGGTTTTAGTTAAAAGGGTCTCCCTAATAGCTCCGTATACCTCATGCAGCTTTTCGCCTTTGGCATGGTGATAGGGTATGAGGTCTTCCCTGCCGATGGCGCGGCAGAAGCGCTCCCAGAAATGGGGCTCCACCAGTCCGGTGGTGATGTACTTGCCGTCCTTGGTCTGCCAGATGTTTATGGTCGGAGAGGGCCAGCCTCTTCTGGGGATGAAGCTGTCTCTGAAGTATCTCAGCAGGCTGACGGAAAGGAAGGGCAGGACGCTGTCAGTCATGGATATATCCACAAACTGGCCTTTCCCGGTCTTCTCGCGCGCAATTATAGCGAAAAGGATACCGATTACGGCGTGCAGGGCGCTGCCGATGTCGCCAATGGCGGCACGGATGATGACAGGGTTGCCCCTGTGGTCGCCGGTGAGCCCCACTGCTCCAGCAATCGATGTATAGTTGGGGTCGTGGCCAGGGAGGTCTCGGTAGGGGCCGTCCTGTCCGAAGCCGGTCAGGCTGCAATAGATAACCCTGGGATTCAGCTTGGACACGGTTTGATAATCCACACCCAGTCTTTTAGCGACACCGGGGCGGAATGCTTCCATGACGACATCAGCGCCTTTTACCAGCTTGTGGAAAATCTCTTTGGCTTCCGCTGACTTCAGGTTGAGTGCGATGCTCTTTTTGTTGCGAGATAGATAATCATAAGCAGCATGTTTCTCGTGGTCTGGAAGCATCCCCATTGAGTACCCGGGGTCTTCCACCTTGATTACTTCTGCGCCCATATCTGCCAGCATCATGGTGCAGTATGGCCCAGGTACAGTGCGGGACAGGTCTATAACCTTTATTCCTTCCAACGCCAGTGTCATCGAATTCCTCCGAGTCAATCTAGTTGATATAATACACCGTCGAAGCCTTTTATTCCAGAGTAGGGGCATACCTATGTGTCTGCCCAATTTGGGTGGGCGAACACGCGGGTTCGCCCCTACTCCGTGGAATTAGCCTTGACTTTCCCCACCTTCGAGTCTATGCTAAATGCATTGTGGCCAAACGGAGGATCGATACCCTGCTTGTGGCCAGAGGGTTGGTGGAGAGCAGAGAGAAGGCCAGGGTGATGGTAATGGAGGGCGCTGTTGTTGCCAACAACAGGACAGTAATAAAGCCCAGCACCCTGGTCGATGAGGACGCTGAGGTTAAAATCCTCCAGAGTCCTCAGTTCGTGAGCAGGGGTGGGCTCAAGCTGGACTACGCCCTCGAGCAGTTCCGGATAGATGTGAATGGCTGGGTGGCGGTCGATGTCGGTGCTTCCACCGGCGGCTTCACCGATTGCTTGCTGAAGCACGGGGCATGCAAGGTCTACGCTGTTGATGTCGGCTATGGGCAGCTCGACTATCGGCTGAGGCAAGACACGCGGGTGGTAGTGATGGAGCGGGTAAATGCCCGCTATGCTTTCACTCTGCCTGAGCCTGTTGACCTGGCTACGGTGGATGTATCGTTCATCTCTCTGGAGAAGGTAGTGCCTACTGTGGCCAAATTGGTAAAGAGCAGGGGGTCGCTGATAGCGCTGGTTAAGCCTCAATTTGAGGCGGGTAAGTGGCAGGTGGGCAAAGGGGGCCTGGTCAAAGACCCTCTTATTCATGCCACGGTTTTGGGGCGCTTCATCTGCTGGGCTGTTGACCATGGCTTCAGATTGGGTGGTCTTGTAGCGTCGCCCATTCTTGGCGCTGAGGGGAACCGCGAGTTTCTAGTTCTGTTGTGGAAGCTATAGGTAAGCTATGAGTAACAGGTCATGCTCGAATAAAAAGATTGGCATTCTGTTTCAGCCTAAAGCCTCTGCGGCTGGGACCTTAGCCCAACAACTGACAAAGGTTGTGGGAGACATGGGAGCTTCTGTCTGGCTTTGCTCAGCATGGGAGGAGGACAGGGCGTGTGAACAGATAGAGGGTACCAGATTTATTATCTGCCTGGGCGGCGATGGCACTATCCTCAGGGCAGCGCGCATTGCCAGCCCTAGAGGGATCCCCATATTAGGTATAAATCTGGGGCGTCTGGGGTTTATGACTGAGCTAAACGCTGAGGATGCCTTGACCAGAGTGCCTGATTTTATCGAAGGCGTGGGTTGGGTGGAGGAGAGGGCTATGCTTCAGGCGGAGCTTCTCTCTAAGAATACACCACCTTTTCATGCGCTGAACGATGTTGTTGTCGGCCGCGGCGAGAGATGTCGTTTGATTCGTATTAAGGCAACCATTGATGGGGAGTTGCTGACAACTTATAAATGCGACGGGCTGATAGTGGCCACTGCGACCGGCAGCACTGGATATTCACTGGCGGCCGGTGGGCCTATCCTTCATCCTCAAGCAGAGGGGATGTTATTGAAGCCGATTGCGGCTCATCTGAGCCTGGCTAGTGCTCTGGTCTTGTCTTCTGAGGCGACAGTGGAACTTGAGGTTAGCACTACTCATAGAGCCACGCTCAGCGTCGATGGACAGATTGAGGTACCGCTGAGCGATGGCGATGTTATCAGAGTTAAACGCAGTCCCTATGTAACGAAGATGCTCAGGACTGAGTGGCCTGCGACCTTTTACAGTACATTAATGCCGAAGCTAGAAAAGCGGGAGTAAGCCGAGATGAAGGTGGAAAAAGCCAAAATGGCAGATGTGCCTCAGATGCACAAGCTTATCAACAAGTTCGCTGCACAGGGTGAGATGCTTCCTCGTGCCCTGAGCGAGATTTACGAAAACATCAGGGACTATTTTGTGGTCAGGAATGGCGACAAGGTGGTTGCGTGTGTGGCGCTCCATGTAAGCTGGTCTAACTTGGCTGAGATTAAGTCTCTGGCGGTGGCTAAGGGTAGTCAGAAGCAGGGCATTGGTACCACGCTGGTAAAAACCTGTATTGGCGAAGCCGGAGAACTAGGTATCCCTACCGTTTTCTGTTTGACCTATAAGCCCGAGTTTTTTGAGAAATGCGGCTTTGTCATCATCGACAGAGCAGAACTGCCCCGCAAGGTCTGGGGAGAGTGCTATAAATGTCCCAAGTTCCCCGATTGTGATGAGGTGCCCTTGGTCGTGCATCTGGGGCCGCCGCGGCCTTTGAGCGATGAAAATGAGCCCTGAACGAACTCTGCATAGCGAGCTGATATACCAAGGGAAAATTATCAACCTGAGGGTTGATACCGTGGAGCTGACATCGGGCAAAAGGACGAGGCGGGAGATCGTGGAACATGCAGGCTGCACCGCCATCGTTGCCATCGATTCTGAGAATAATGTCCTGCTTGTCCGTCAATACCGCAAAGCTGTGGAGAGGATGCTGCTGGAGATACCCGCTGGCGGCATCGAACCGGGCGAGAAACCCCTTGACGGTGCTCGCAGGGAACTCGAGGAGGAGACCGGCTTCTCCGCTGAGAAGTGGGAGGAGTTGAGTTGCTTTTACACCAGCCCCGGCTTCTGCACGGAGTACATGTACCTCTATCTTGCCACTGACCTCAAACCTGTGGAGAGAGATGCCGATGACGATGAGAACATTGAGCTGATGCGCGTTCCGTTGAAAAAGGCCCGTGAGCTTATCGCCTCTGGAGAAGTATGCGATGCCAAGAGCATCGCAGGGCTGCTGATGGCGCTACGCAAGGTTAGGGTGTAGCAAGTTGATCTGCGGGGTAAGAGCTGTTCTTTCCTGTCATATATTATCGTCCTTCCCAAGTAGAGATGAATAGGGTGGGTAGAGCTTAGCGAAACCCACCCTATTCCACGTCGATTCTCGAGTTCCTAAGACCGGAGATGTTAACATTAGAGCGGTTGCTGTTCTCATACACATACAAGATGATTAACTGTAAAGAAGGATGCTCAAATGTTTAGAGTAGTAGAACCATTACCGCCCGATTTAGATCAAGAATTTCAAGGCATGGCCCTTACTAATCAAGCATTACTATACTCCCATGACTATCAGAATGCACTCAAAGGTTTTAGATCGATTTACAAATTACTTCTGGATAGACAACCACAGGACTCTCGGTACCATAAAGGATATCCTCTGCATCAAATAGGCATAACATTGTTTTTATCAGGTAACCAAACTGAGGCGCTGAAGTATTTTGTGCTAGCCTTCATTGAAGACTTGCTTAGCAAGGAAGAAGGACAAGAGAACAAAGCCGATGAAGAGCCCGCTGCAAGGATGTTGAGAGGCGCTTATGGTGTACCCGAAACCTCTTTTGTAAGTTTTAAGAAAATAGTTCAAGAAAAGAAAAAACTCGGACAAATTGTGCATGATCCAAACACTGTATATGATGAGGTTGCAAAGGGTAAAGCACCTAAGAACGTAGTGCAACCAGAGGAAGAAAATCCATCTATAGGTCAAGAAAGTAGACAACCTGGCCAATTTAATTCCGTTTGGGAGAGGCGCGTTTTCGTAGGAGGTAACTATAACCATCATCTTCCTGAACTGAAGAAGATCAAAAATGTGTGTTTGGATAAAAACTGTGACCCTATATTAGCAATGGAATTTACGACCCCCCCAGGCAAGATACATCATCATTCCCTGATGCTACTACATGAATGCAGTAAGGCTATCTTCGAGGTGTCAGAAGGAGCCGGTCAACTAATGGAGATTGAAAGACTGAGGGATTACGAGATTAAGCCTTTGATTGTTTGTAAACCCGAAGCCCACTTAACAAGAATGCTAGAAGAATTAGTAAGCGCACAAGACCATAAAATCAAGCGATATAGCAACGAGCAAGAGTTAGTGATGCTAGTTGAAGCCTATCTTAATCAAACCTAACACTCACCACATTATTTAAGGTGGGGCTAGCAACCCACCACCTCCTAAAGAAATGTAGTGTGGGTGAAATGAAATGCAACCCACCTTCCCAAAAAGGAGACAAAAAAGGTGGGTTTCGCTGCGTTCCATCCACCCTATAGCTACTTCCCTTCTTTTCCTCCTTGAGCGGCAGCCTGTTTAGCCTTCTCCTCTTCTACCAATACGCGGCGCAGTACCTTGCCGATGAGGGACTTGGGCAGGCTCTCCCTGAACTCCACTATCTTGGGCACCTTGAAGCGAGCCAGGCGCTCGCGGCAGAACTCGATGATCTCCTCAGCGGTTGCGGTCTCGCCTTCCTTGAGCACAATGGCGACTTTCACCGTCTCGCCCCGGTAGGGGTGAGGGACGCCGTAAGCGACCGCTTCCTTGACCTTGGGGTGTTCGTAGAGAACCTCCTCGATTTCGCGAGGATAGATGTTATAGCCGCCGGCGATAATCATCTCCTTCTTGCGGTCTACAATGAAGAAGAAGCCATCCTCGTCCACCCTGGCCAGGTCGCCGGTATAGAGCCAGCCATTGCGTAATACCTGTTTCGTCTCCTCGGGCCTATTCCAGTACCCTTGCATCACCTGAGGCCCTTTGATAACCAACTCCCCGACCTCTCCCACAGGCATCTCCTTCTCGCCGGTCTCCACGTCCATTATCCTGGCCTCAACATCCGGGAAAGGCACCCCGATACTTCCGGCTTTGCGTTTCCCGATTTGCGGATTCGCAGTGACTACAACCGGGGCTTCACTGAGGCCGTAGCCCTCCGCCAGCTTGCCCCCGGTGATCTGCTCGAACTGCTGTTGCACCTCTAATGGCAGCGGCGCCCCGCCGCTGGTACAGCCCTTGATAGAACGCAGATTGTATTTCTTCACATCCGGGTGGTTATTAATCGCTACATACATGGTAGGCACCCCGGGGAAGAAAGCAGGCTTATATCGGTTGATGGCTTTAAGCGCTTGCAGGGTGTCCCAGCGAGGCAGCAACACCATCGCCGCTCCACCTAGCACAGAGAGATGCATTACCGCCACCATGCCATAAACATGGAACAGAGGCATTACCCCCATAACCACCTCCCCAACCTCCTTGGGTTTGACAGGGCTGGCCCAGGCCTTCATCTGGTAGACGTTGGCGACCACATTTCGGTGTAGAGCTACTGCGCCCTTGCTGATGCCGGTGGTTCCGCCTGTGTACTGAAACATAGCGATGTCATCGGGAGTTACAGTCACGGAAGGCGGTGTAGAGCTGAAACGGTGCAATAGGTCTTGAAAAGAATAAGTATCCTTCGCCCCGGAGAGGTTAACCCGATGTCCCTCTTTCTTCTCGCGCAGAAGCGTGAACAGGAATCGGCTGACAGGAGGCAGGCACTCCTTGATGTTTGTCACGATGATATTCCTCAGCCTGGTGCGTTCTTTAATCTCAGCAACAGTGCGATAAAAGAGGCTGAGGACGATGATGGTCTCAGCGCCGCAGTCCTTGAACTGGTACTCCATCTCACGCGCCGAGTACAGGGGATTGGTGGCTACCACTGCGCCTCCGGCCTTGAGCACAGCGTAGTAGCTGATAACGAACTGAGGGCAATTAGGTAAGAGCAGGACAACCCTGTCGCCCTTCTTGACCCCGAGATTTATCAGAGCATTAGCCAGCCTGTTTACCTGCTGTTCCAGGCGTTTATAGCTCAGCCTGTAGGAGTCCCCCAAAGCCCCGGGGAAGATAATGGCAGTTTGGTTGGGGAAGCGCTGTGTCGTTTCCTCCAGCAATTGGTGCAGCGTGAGCCTGGGGTAGTCTATAGTTGCGGGAACACCTGTGTCATAATTCTTCAGCCACACCTTCTCCACATGGTCCTCCCTGCTAACAGGCGTATTTCTCCGCCTCTATGACCTGGTCTACAAGGCAATCCTGTTAAAACCTGAGTCTCTTCTTGGCTGCCTTTAGAAGCTCATCTCTAAACTTGGGATGCGCGATCTTGATAAGGGCCAAGGCACGCTCTCTTTCATTCAAAGGTGCAAGGTTGGCAATCCCATACTCGGTAACAACATACTGCGCGTAATGCCTGGGCACGGTCACGCGGGCTCCGTGCGTCAGGTAAGGCACGATGCGTGATATTTTACCGTCATGGGCGGTACTGGGCAGGATGTTGATCGCCCTCCCCCCTTCAGACCAGTAAGAGCCGATCACAAAGTCAAGCTGGCCCCCCACGCCGGAGCGCATCACATCGCCGAAGGACTCCGAGGCAATGGTCCCTACGAGGTCAACCTCAACAGAGCCGTTTATGGCCACCAGGTTCTTCTCCCTGACCAGCAGGGGAATCGAGTTACTATACGAAGCAGAGTAGAACTCGACCATGGGATTGTTGCCCAGGAAGTCGTAAAGCTCTTTGTCGCCAATGGCGAAAGCCATGATCATCTTGTTAGGATGGGTCTCTTTATATTTGCAGGTGACGACACCCTTCTCCACCAGCAGGTGGGTGCCCTGGGGAGCCATCTCAGTGTGAATACCCAGGTCTTTCAGCCCACAGTCGGCAAGAAGCTTGGATATCTGACCCGGGACTGCGCCTATCCCTACTTGAAGGCAGTCCCTATCTCTGAGCAGGCTTACCACGTTTGCTGCAATCTTTTTGTGCACCTCAGATGGCTCGGGCATCGGTGGTGAAAACAGAGGTTCATCTATCTCAACGAACTTAGCGAAGCGGCTGACATGGTAGTGCGAATTGCCGTAGGTATGCGGCATGTTCGGGTTGACCTCGCCGATAACCACGGCGCCCTGGTCAATGACGTCTGCCGTGAAGAACAAATCGAGGCCCAGCGATACATATCCGTGCTCGTCCGGGGGGCTGACCTGGGTAAGCATAACATGCCGGCGTGGATCGACTGCTTGCCGCTTCTTGACCATAACGCCCACACTGGAGCTTTGAAACGGGATGTATGTAGTAATGCCCGCTTCATGCTGCCACATGGTAAGCTGATTATAAAAGCCGCACATCATATCAAAGGTTTTCATGTACTCAGGTGCAAAAATTTTGTACGGATGAAATACAATAGCATTTATATACTGAATGTCCTTGAGCTCATCCTTCCGGTCCGCGATTGCGTCCATCAGCGCCGTGGAAGGCTCACCGAGACCAAGGGGGGTCAACATACGGTCATGAGATTTAATGACCTTCGCAGCCTTCTTATGATTGCATAACTTCGACCTGTATTCATCTTTCCAGGACATTTCCTTCCTCCTTAAAGAAAAATAATTCTGTTAAACTCAGGTATTTATTGAGAATAGACGGTGCTTGGCACGAGACAGGAAACTTTCCAAATTGCGGGCGTTTTCTTGTTGACTCGTGTTGCGAAATTATACGTGGGCATCTCCTCACTTGTCAATGGGGGAGAGGATAACAATGTGGCCAAATGCTGCGTAGTCTAGCTGTCAGCCTATCACCCCAGATTTGCGCAGTGCATTGATGCGCTTCGCATCATATCCTATTTCCTGTAATATCTCGCCAGTGTGCTGCCCAAATCGCGTGCTCCAGTTCCTCGCCTGAAACGGCGATTCCGACAACTTGAGCATAGAGCCTACCTGCTTTACGCTTCCCAAAACGGGATGAGGTATCTCTTCTATCATTCCGCGAGAGATCAATTGGGGGTCTAAGACAAGCTCGTCCATGGAATAGACGGGAGCGACACAGGTGTCTTTCCGTCGCAGTATCTCCAACCACTCGTCTCTGCTTTTGGTCAGGAAGGTCTGTTTAAAATACCGGGAGATTTCCTCTCGCTTCTCACCCTCCGCGAATTGGTGCTCGATGAAATCATCACGCCCCAGAAGTTGACATAAATTGGCGTAAAACCAGGGCTCAAAGGCTCCGACGCTGATGTATTTGCCATCTTTTGTCTGGTAAACATTGTACCAGGCGTAATGGCCGGTAAACATCGTGTCGCCTCTTTCAAAGGCGAGACCATACGCAAGATGGGGGTTTATCCACATGGACATCAGCGCTACCACACCGTCGGTCATGGACACATCGACGAACTGTCCCTTGCCGGTCTCCACTCGAGCCATCAATGCCGCTAGAATCCCGATTGCAGCAGACATGCCGCCAGCGGCGAGGTCTGCTATCAGTGTACCTGGAAGAACAGGTGCACCGCCAGATTCACCTGTCAGACCTAACAGTCCCCCCATGGATATGTAGTTTATGTCGTGCCCGGGCAAATCGCGATAGGGCCCATCTTGTCCATAGCTTGTCATCGAGGCATAGACAATTCTGGGATTTATCTTCTTGATGGCCTTGTAATCAATGCCCAGACGCTTCGTAACTCCAGGCCTGTAGCTTTCTATGACGACATCGGCAGTCTTAGCCAGCTCATAGAAGATGGCACGGCCATCTTTAGCTTTGAAATCAACACCCATGACCCTGCAATTCCTTAACCCAGGGAAAGCGGGGGAATCCGGCAGAGCGTACTTGACAAGGCCGCCGCGACGCTCAGGGTCCGGTTCGTGAATCTTTATAATATCAGCGCCCAGGTCGCCAAGAATGGTAGCACAAAAAGGGCCGGGGCCCACCCACGCCATATCCAGCACTCTTATCCCATGCAAAGCCGGGCGTTTCGCACCACCAGCTCTCATTTACGCCTTATCTCCTGATTAGCTCAGGGCTAGACTAAGGCCCTTATACCCAGAATGTCTCTTCCTACAATAAGTTTCTGCATCTGTGTTGTGCCATCGGGTATAGTCATAGTTCTAGCATCCCTGAAGTATCGCTCCACTGGATATTCATCCGACAGCCCCATTGCACCGTGAATCTGGATAGCTTTAGAGGTCGTTCTCACAGCCGCCTCCGTGGCATAGGCCTTTGCTAAAGAAGATTGCCAGCGGGATTTCTGCCCTTTATCAATGAGGTCCAAAGCCCGAAAAGAAAGAAGACGCCCGGCTTCGGTTTCCGTTATCATGTCCACAAGCATTTCCTGTATCATCTGGAAACTGCCTATGGGCTGGCCAAACTGCGTCCTTTCTTGCGCGAATTTGATCGAAGCATCTATAGAAGCCTGCGCAATACCTGTGCACATCGCCCCCACCATTGCACGCGACACGTCGAAGAATGCCATTGTCCGCTTGTATCCGGCACCAGGGTCTAAAAGATTTTGCTTAGGGACTTTACAGTCGTCGAACGAAAGCTCCGATGTGGGGAAGCAATGCATCCCCAGTTTATGCAACTCCCTGGCTGAAAAAGGTGACACATTCCTCTCCACGAGAAAAAAAGACATCCCTAAAGGCCCCAGTGACTTATCTGTTGTGACCAGGACAAAGGCGGCGTCAGCTATGCTACCGTTGGAAATCCATGTTTTTGTCCCATTTATTATATAGTTGCTCCTCTCTAGGGTTGCAGTGGTCTCCAGGCTAGATACATCGGAACCAGCATTTGGCTCGGTTATCGCCAGGCAGCCTATATATTCACCAGAGGTACCTAGCGGTAACAATCTCTCCTTCTGCTCAGGGCTGCCTGCCTCATTCAAGATCCAGAGGAACCCTGCAGCAATGAAAATGGTCCCGGCAAGGCTGCCCCAGACCCTGGCCAGTTCCTCGACGAGGATTCCGTTGGTCTTGGCTTCCAACTGGGAGCCGCCATACTTTTCAGGGAGAAACCCTGTTAGGTAGCCAAAGGGCAGCAACTTTTTGATAAAGGCGACTGTTTCCGCCTTGGTCAGCGCACCCTTCTTCTCATGTGCATCAACGACAGGCGCTATCTCTTTCTCCAGAAAGTTGCGCACGCTGGCCTTCAGCATCTGTTGCTCTTCAGTCAAAGAGAAGTCCATGCCCTCCTCCTGCTTATGCTAAATAAGACAATATCTCTGTAACGGACGCTATACCACGGAACTCATAGTGCCAGCCCCCGCCCCTGGAGCTAAAGCCCGACGATGGAGACACTGACCACATTCATAGGCGGGATGCCTCCCATATTATGGGTCAGGCCGAACTTGGGGTTCTTTATTTGTCGAGGCCCGGCTTTACCCTGAAGCTG
>Ga0209777_10001649_pt1 | contig 31532 bp, 35 predicted proteins | sample FrelakmetHBP12HB_FD_187147 | JGI IMG/M metagenome (GOLD analysis project Ga0209777, IMG submission 187147) | Freshwater lake sediment microbial communities from the University of Notre Dame, USA, for methane emissions studies -HBP12 HB (SPAdes)... | ecosystem: Environmental > Aquatic >... | reverse complement strand
TTGCATTCCTCTTTAGGCTATCGGCCTCCCTGTGAGTTTGAAAAGATGTTAACATTAACCCATAACCCCTGTCAGGATACTCTAATTGTATTACCCTGATCTGTGCAATGCAAGGGGTTCAGTCCAGTAGTAATCACACCAAAGGAAAAAAAATAATAAAGTTATTAAAAAGCTGGTTCTAAACTCTTTCAACTGTCCTGACCATTGTTTGTGTTAAAAGCGGCAGATGGATTGTGTCGGTCGATCAATCATTACAAACGCAAATCTTCAAAATATTTTACTCGCCATACCTGCGGACTCGTAGGTGTAATCCTCTGACAGAACCTCACTTGCTATAATTTGCCACCTTGATTTTGACGCTTGCATTTTATGCAACGGATGTCGATAATATGAGACATTAAGCTCGCAATGTCTCTTCACATGGGACGCATATAAACAGTGTGGGAACTTATTACAATCTTCGTTTCTTCTTTTATCATCGCCTTTTCCGGCGCCATGATGCCAGGGCCTTTGCTCACGGCGACAATCAGTGAGAGCTCGCAAAGGGGCTTCATCGCCGGACCTTTGCTTATCGTGGGTCATGGCGTTCTGGAGATTGTGCTGCTGGCAGCCCTTGTGTTGGGGTTGGCCCCATTTCTGCAGCGTAACGAAGTCTTTGCCGTTGTTGCCATAGCAGGCGGTGTTATTCTACTCTGGATGGCTGCGGGGATGTTTCGTACACTCCCCACGTTAACCATGTCACTGAATCCGGGTTCGATAACGGGCGGCTCTCTGGTGATTAGCGGGGCGGTTTTAAGTATAGCTAATCCTTACTGGATCATCTGGTGGGCAACAATAGGGTTTGGTTACGTCATTTATAGCTGGAGTTTCGGCATAGCAGGCATAGTATTTTTTTTCACGGGACATATTCTGGCAGATTTTATCTGGTATTCGGCTGTCTCTTCAGCAGTGGGGAAGGGCAGGCATCTTTTCACCGACGGATTCTATAGATGGGTCATTGGAACATGCGCAGTTGTATTAATACTCTTTGCATGCTATTTCTTCTATGCCGGTGTGCAAAAAATAGTTGCTTGAGTGATTGAAAGAGGAGAAGAGCCGTAATGAAAAAGAAGACTCAAGAATCTGACCTTGATGGGCTGACTTTACTTAGACGGCATGCCGAACCCACAAAGAAGTTAGAAACCTTTCCCAACCGTCATCCGGAGAGGAATTACGTCGTGACACTAAAGACGGAAGAGTTTACATGCGTCTGTCCGGCTACGGGGCAGCCCGATTTTGCCAGGCTGAACATTCAGTATATACCCGATAAGAGGATTGTCGAATCCAAGTCTCTGAAATTATATCTCTGGTCTTACCGTGATGAAGGGGTATTTCATGAGCATGTGACCAATGTGATTCTTGACGATCTGGTTTCGGTGCTCAAGCCCCGGTGGTGTAAAGTAACGGCGGATTTTGCAGTGCGCGGCGGCATTTCCATTACTATAGATGCGGAATACAAGAAGTAATCTTGCTTTGCTTCACTTCTTTAATTCGTTGACGAGCTTCGGCACAACGTCATAGAGATCGCCGACAATACCGAAGTCGGCGGCTTTAAAAATGGGAGCGTTCTCATCCTTATTCACGGCGGCAATTACCTTCGCATTACGGATACCGGTGAGATGCTGGACCTGTCCGGAAACGCCTAGGCCTAAATAAAGATCAGGTTTCACCTGCGCGCCGGAAAGCCCAATGCAGAGTTCATCGGGCAGCCAGTGATACTCTTCAGCAATAGGCCGCGTACAGGCAATTTCACCATCCAGAATGTCGGCTAACTGCCTGGCAAGCGCTAGATCCTCCTTCTTCTCGATGCCTCTCCCGACGCAGACAACGACCCGTGCTTCGGAAATGTCTTTCGCCTGCCTTTCTTTCACCTTTCTCTCGATGACTTTAATTGCGGAAGGTGATGGTGACGGGAGTTCCCGGATCTGTCCTTGTCGTCCTTCCTCCGGTACAGCCCTCTCAAAGGTCCTCGGCGGGATGGTAGCCATGGCAGGGTGGGCGGCGCAGATCACCTTGTGCACGGCCACCCCTCCGTATGCCAAGCGTTCCATCACCAGCGATTTACTGCCGTCATCAAAATTCAAAGCAATGCAACTGCTACAGAGGCCCACATCCAGTCGTGCCGCAATGCGGGCCGCCATATCTTTTCCTCTCGCCGTTGCAGGAAGGAGGATCAGATCGGGGTCTCCTTTTTTTGCTTCTTCGATGATAACAGGGATATAGATGTCTGGGGACTGGTCACTGCTCAGAGGAGGAAGGAGCAGTACCTCGTCCGCTCCATGGCTGATATAGTCCTGAACTTCTTTGCCGTCATGGTAGAGAAGCGCAGAAACGCGCGTTCCCATCGTTGCGGCTAATTGCCTGCCGATGTTTAAAAGCTCCAGGGCCCGCTCGCGGTTTTCCGAAATAATCCAGACTCCAGACATATGATTTCCTTTAACCAACGACGCCTTTCTTTCGCAATGAGCCAACGAACCGGGTAATCTCAGGAGCGTCTGTACCGAACCTCTCGCAACTCCGCTCCATCCGTGAAGCTGTGATACTGATCGTTTGTAGCAGGGGCTCACCTATGGGCGGAAGTTCATCCTTTGTAATCTCGACGATGGGCTTCTTGCCCGCCATCAGGGTGTCTTTGACCCCGGGGATCCTGGGCACATTGATATCGGGTAGAACAGTTACGAGGGCGGGCAGGGGAGCCGTGATCACTTCAATGCCTTCTTCGACGCGACGCTCCGCGACGAGTTGGTCCTTTCCAATGGAGCACCTCTGCACGAAGGAAATGCAGGGTATCCCCAGTTTTTCTGCGAGGCGGGGGCCGACCTGTTGGGCATAAAGGTCACTGGAACCCTCGCCGCAAATGATAATATCGTATTGTTTTATCCTGGTGCGGATGACCTCAGCCAGGATGAAGGCAGTCTGGGAAGATTCCAGATTGCCGAACGAACTATCGGCGATGAAATAGGCCTCATCAGTTCCACGGGAGAGGGCATCCTTGACACCCTTCGTTGCTTCAGGCAGACCGACAGTGATGGCGATGGCCTTCGCTCCAAGGGTTTCTTTCAGCCGTACGACTTCCTCGATGGCATTGCGGTCATACTCGCCAATCTTGTAATCCACGGCGGAGAAGTCCAAATCACACGATGGGCTTCTCCTGATGTAGGCTTCATCGACGACCCATTTGAAACAGGCAATAATGGAAGGCATAAGATTACACCTTTTACGGTCTTTCCCGTATAAATATTTTCAAAGCGGGCTTCATATTCCGGGTGCTCAGCGGAGCACGATGCCCGAAATGACCATCCGCTGTGCCTCTGAGGTTCCCTCGTATATCTCGGTGATCTTGGCGTCACGCATCAACCGCTCCACCTTGGCTCCTTTGCAGTAACCGTATCCCCCGTGTATCTGGACCGCCTTTATTGTGTGTCGCATGGCTGCTTCCGATGCATAGAGTTTCGCCATGGCGGCTTCCTTGCTGAATGGCAGCTTCTGGTCTTTGAGCCAGGCAGCGTTATATGTGAGTAATCGAGCAGCGGAGATATCCGTAGCCATGTCAGCGATCATCCATGATATGGCTTGGTGACGGGCTATAGGCGAACCGAACTGCACCCTTTCCTTGGAATACCTGATAGATTCGTCCATGGCCGCCTGAAGGATGCCGACGCACTGGGCGGCTATTCCTGTCCGGCCATGGTCGAAGCCGGTCATGGCCATCTGTAGGCCCATTCCTTCCTTTCCCAGCAGGTTTTCTTTAGACACCCGGCAATCCTTGAAAATCATCTCGGACGTCTGAGAAGACCGGAGGCCCATCTTCTTGAAATGCTCTCCCACTCGGAGACCGGGGGCTTCTCTGGGGACAATGAAGGTGCTCATGCCCTTACGCCCGGCCGCTTTGTCTGTCCAGGCGAATACCAGATATGTCCCGGCAGTAGGGCCGTTGGACGTGAAGGTCTTTGTTCCGTTGATGACATAATCATTGCCGTCCAAAACGGCAGCCGTAGTGGCGGCCATCACGTCGGTGCCTGCACCCGGTTCGGTAAGAACGAAAGCCCCCAAGTGCTTTCCTGCGGCCATGGGAGCCAGGTGCTTCTTCTTCTGCTCTTCCGTCCCGAAGAGAAGTATCAGCATGCACGCGATACCCACGTGAATAGACACGGTAAACCCGGTGGAGGAGCATGACCGGGCAAGCTCTTCCACAACAATGATATTGGTCAAATAGTCCGCACCGGCGCCCCCATATTCCTGAGGAATGGGTATGCCCATCCAGCCTCCTTCAGAGAGTTTCTTAAACAATTCGGCGGGGTGGCGGCTGTTCTCATCGATTTCCGCGGCAATGGGGTCCACGTTCTTCTCGCAAAATTCCCTCACATTCTTGCGAATCAATTCCTGTTCTTCTGTAAATTTGAAATCCATAATATTACTCCCTTCGATTTTATTGTCCAGACGGTCATTTCGGCCAAGAGACCCCGTCGCATTGATATTACGGCAGAGTCTCTCAGCCGCAATGCCATGGAATTTAGAAAAACTTCAACTGTACAGTTGGTGTTAGCGTCATGAAAAAGATCTGTTACCTAACCGAAACGGTACTGCACACCGGTTCCCCCCGGAGGATAATTCCAATCGAGAATCTCCGTGCCGCAGACGAGCCGGCAGGTGCCGCACTCGAGACACCCGTCTATAGTGAGGACGACCTCACCTTTTTCATTTTCGCTGTAGAGGCCGGCCGGACAGGCACGGATAGCCGGTTTCATGCGCAGGTCTTTTTCCATGCCCTGTCTGATCCTGATGTGGGGTTCGCCGGCCGGTTTGAACACATCGAGCCCCAGTTTAACCTTCAAGTCCAGCCTCTCACTCATATCTTCATTACCCTTTTCAGATCCATGAACAGGGCCCACAATTCGGGGAGAGTCAGGTGTTTTTTGATAGTCGGGTACAACCTTTCTTTGGGACCTGCCGGAACGGAGTAGACATCTCTCATGATTGCTCCGATCAGCTCCGGGTAATGGTCGAAAAACCGCGGATTTCCGATCACAGCAGGCGCTTCCTGGAAGTTTCTTAAATCCTTAAGAACGAAACTCTCTTCGAGGAGCCTCCTGTACATACTCAAAGTCATAGCATCGAAACTCCCGGCTTCCTTAGCCTTTATGACAGCCTGGGCGGCGAAGTAACCCGACGCCAGGGCGCATTCCATGCCCCTCACCGTGAAACCGATGTTCAGTGCGAGCCCGGCAGCGTCACCCGCGACCAGGATGCCGTTTCCGTACAGGTTACCCACTGTCTTGAAGCCGCCCTCCGGAATAACATGGGCCGAATACTCTACTGTGTTCCCTCCCCTGATTAGAGGGGCGATTTCCGGTCGTTCCTTGAAAGCGTCCAGCAGGGCAGGCACTTCGATGGGAAGACTATCTTCTGCGGCGTCCTCGATGCCGATAACGATGCCCAGGCTGACACTCTCCCTGTTTGTGTAGAGAAAACCCCCTCCAAATTTCCCACGGGTTACTTCTCCCACAAAGAGGCGCGCCGCTCCCTCGTTGTTTTCCAGATTAAAACGTTCATTGATAGTAACGGAATCCAGGGCGATAACCTCCTTGATGCCGAGGGCGAAGTTGCCAGCCGCAGCGGGTGAGCGCAGGCCGGCTTTTTCCGAGATGAGCGATAATACGCCGTCGCAGGCAAGCACAACGTCGGCCCGCAGCTCGTCGCCACCCGCAAGGACACCGACGATTCTTCCGTCATCTTTGATGATGTCATCGACCCTGATCTTAGATAAGATCGCGACCCCTTTTTCTTCTACCCGTTCCGAGAGCCATCTGTCGAACTTCGACCGCAGGATACTGTAACTCTGATGGGGCTCGTCCGTGAGTTCATTGCCGGCGTAGTTCAGGGTCACCGAGCGGTCTTTTGCCATGATCGATATTCCTTCATGGGTTATGAAGCGCTCAAGCGGGGCATTCTCGAATAGGTAGGGAAATAGATTGCGAACGGGGTTTAAGTAAAGACGGCCGCCAGTCATGTTCTTCGCGCCGGGATAGTCTCCCCGCTCCAGAACCAGCACCTCAAGACCGCTTCCTGCGAGCGTATATGCCGCCCCAAGGCCAGCCAGTCCCGCTCCCACAATGATCACATCGAACTTATCCATTTCCCTGATGCCTCTCGGCTTTCTGCATAATGTTTTTTTTGAATCCCCTTTGCGAGAGATTAAAAGGTATCAGAGCGAGGAGATACGTTCAAAATCCGTTCGCGTGTTGACATTCAGGAACATCTTTCCTTCCGGATCAAAAGATTTGATTGTCTCTTCCTTGATCACCATGGTCTTTAATCCTCTATAAAAGCCGGTGATCTTCAGGCTGTCCATATCCATAAGCTTTTTGATAGGACTAAGGCAGCTCTTCGAGTAAATGGCATGGAGAGGTTCCCGACCGTCAGAAGGTTCCGGCACCACAATGTCATATCTGTCTGCGTATTCAATCATATGCTCTATGAACGACCTGTTTATGAAGGGCATATCGCAGGCAGAAACAAAGGCATGATTGCAAGAGGCATAGAAAAGTCCTGTATATATGCCTCCCAGGGCGCCCTTATTCTTGAATATATCGGAGACAATAATGCAGTCCTGATCAAGATAATCCAGGGGGGAATTGGTTACAAGGATCACTTCCCGGAATATATCCCTGAACATCAGCATGGTTCTATCGATCAGACGCTTGCCTTCAATCTCGAGGAAAGCCTTGTTCATTCCCATTCTCGCGCTTTTCCCGCCGGATAAAATAACGCCTGTCATAGAACTTATGCATTCCCGGTTAATAATTTTCCGCCAATATTTCGTAGTATGATTGCGGATGTTTGCACGCGGGACACTCGGCTGGCGCTTCTGTTCCCTCGAAGATGTAGCCGCAGTTTATACAGTGCCATTTTGCGGGTGTTTTCTTCTTAAATACTTCTTTATTCTCGATGTTCTTTATAAGTTTCCTGTATCTCACCTCATGAAACATTTCCACTTTCGCAATTTGAGCAAAGGAGTTTGCAATTTCAGGGAACCCCTCTTCTCTGGCGATCCGCTCAAAGTCCCGGTACAGAGTGGACCACTCCAGTTTCTCTCCGGCTGCCGCCTCCATGAGGTTGCTCTTGGTGTCTGCCATGACGCCCGCAGGATAGGAAGCAGTGATCTCCACATCGCCTCCCTCCAGATGCTTGAAGAATACCTTGGCGTGTTCCTTTTCGTTTTCCGCTGTTTCCAAAAAAATATGCGCAATTTGTTCAAAACACTCTTTTCTGGCGGCGCTGGCGAAATAGGTATATCTGTTTCTTGCCTGCGACTCACCGGCGAAGGCTGCCAGCAGGTTTTTTTCTGTCCTCGATCCTTTAATTGACTTTCCCATATTCCTCGAATTCCTCCCCTGAGCTATTCATAGCATTATAAGTATCGTGTATTTTTTCTACTTGACTGTACCTCTTAAAGCAAGACTTTTTTCTTTTTACAAGCTTGCCGGTTTTTAGCTGTATGGAGATTCAGATTATGATTATGCCGGTAATGCAATTGGTAAAAATATCTTGATAAAATTTGCAACGAATTGTAGGAGTGACATTAAGAGCGAGGACGGGAGGCGTTACATGTATTGGGACAAAGATATTGAGATTATGGCTCGTGAAAGGCTCGAAGCCATACAGCTCGAAAGATTTAAAAAGACAATCAAAAAGGCTCAGAAATCCATCTATTATGACAAGATGTTCAAGGAAATTGGACTGGACGCTGATCTTGTTAAATCTCTCGACGATATCAGAAATATTCCTCTTACCACGAAGGACGATTTGAGAGATCATTGGCCTTATGGTTTTATTGCCGTTCCAAAGGATGAGCTGATCAGAATGCATGCATCCTCCGGGACCACCGGACGGGCCATTGTCGTATTTCATACAGCCGCTGACGTCCAGGTATGGACGGATGTCCTTGCCCGCTGCGTATATATGGCGGGCATGAGAAAGACGGATGTCTTCCAGAACATGATGACCTACGGCCTTTTTACCGGCGGGCTTGGATTTCACTATGCCGCCGAGAAGGTGGGAGCCCTGGTAATACCGGCAGGGGCGGGCAACAGCAAACGTCAGATTCAATTGATGCGCGATTTCGGTACAACAGCCATCCATATAATTCCGAGCTACGCCCTTCATCTCTCAAAGGTTTTTGAGGAATTGAAGGTCGATCCCGTAAGGGATACAAAACTCAGGATCGCTTTTATTGGCGCCGAACCGCATTCGGAAAGGATGAGAAAAAAAATCGAAGAGTTTTATGGTTTCAAGGCTTACAATTCCTATGGCCTTTCGGAAATGAACGGACCGGGTGTGTCTTTCGAATGTCCCTGTCAGGATGGAATGCACATCTGGGAAGACCATTATTTCGTGGAAATCATAGATCCAAAAACATTGAAGCCCGTTTCCGACGGCGAAGAGGGGGAACTTGTTATGACTACACTGATGAGGGAGGGTATGCCCATCATCAGGTATCGTACAAAGGACCTGACGAGCATTATCCCCGGAACGTGCGCATGCGGGAGAACTCACCGGAGGATCGAGCGTATCAAAGGTCGGACAGATGATATGATGATTATCAAGGGGGTCAATATATTCCCTATCCAGATTGAAAAGAAGCTGATGGAAATACCTGGCGTAGGCAATAATTTTGTGATTATTCTGGAAAGAGAAGGTTATGATGATTACATGACCGTAAAGGTAGAGGTGCAGAATGAGGTCTTTACCGGTGATTTAAGGCCCCTTGAAAATCTGAGAAAAAGGGTTATTGATGAATTGAAGGCTGATATTCTGATCACACCAAGAGTGAAGTTAGTCGAACCTGGCAGTATTCCCGCCACTGAGGGGAAGGCCATTCGGGTTATCGATAATAGAAAGGAATAGATGGGGAAGGGGCAATCTGTAAAGGAATAAACAAATTCGGAGAATACAAAAATGACACACGGAGACAGAGGAAATTATAAAGCTAAACATTCATCCGGCATCAGATTGAATCAGGAGATTGCCGGAGCGCTGGAGAAAAAAACTGCCGCCGGCAAAATCGCCTGTGCCGATGCAAGCAATACTGCCGCAGAGCTGGGCGTGACTATGAAGGAAGTCGGTGTCGCTATTGATCTTATGGAGATCGAACTAAGCAAATGTCAGTTAGGACTTTTCGGTCACAGCCCGCAAAAAATGGTCGTCAAACCTGCAGAAACCGTTCAAGCTGATCTGGAAGGGGCCATACGCGGCGCTCTTGTGAGCGACCGTCTTCCCTGCACCACTGCCTGGAGTATTGCTGAAAAATTCGGCATTCCGAAAATGGGGGTTTCATCGGCATGTGAGGCCTTAAAGATTAAGGTTAAACCATGCCAACTGGGGGCGTTTTAACATTAACCTTTCTGCTCTTCGTAGCGTGCGAGCACAAAAAGCATATCTGCCAATCTGTTGAGATATCTGTTGATTTCGGCACTGCGAAGGAGTCCTTCATTCTTGAGGCTGGCGGCTTTTCTCTCGGCCCTTCTTATGATGGTTCTTCCCACATCTATCCCGGCGGATACTGGCGTTTCCCCAGGGTAGATAAATTCGTTTTTCAAGGTGACATTTTTCTGCAGTTCGTCAATGATTTGTTCCAGGCGCTTAACGTCTTCTTCCCCAATCCTGCGCGTTAGCTTTTGAATATCTTCCGGAACGCTGGAAAGCTCCGCCCCCATGATGAGCAGGTCTTTCTGCACGCTGAGTATAATGTCTTTGATCTTCTGGTTTTTTGTTGTGGCTCTGGCTACCCCAAGTGCGGAGCTTGCTTCGTCCAATACCCCGTAGGTCTCCGGCCTGGGATCGTATTTAGGGACTCTCTGCCCGCCTAATAAACTTGTTTCTCCTCCGTCCCCTTTCGTGGAAAATTTCATCATTTTCTCCTTTCCATGTATCTCGTGACTATTTTTAATACTACATCAGCATTTCTCCGGGCATGCTGAAGTATTTCATTCACCGCCAATTCTCTTTCTCCGAGGCCATTCGCATAGTTGTCCACGGAGCACAAGGACGCGTATGATAGCCCTAATTCCTGCGCAACGACTGCCTCACTCGCCATGGTCATACCGACCACATCGGCAAACTGGGACATCATTCTGATTTCCGCCTTCGTCTCAAATCTGGGGCCTTTCGTTTGCCAGTATACTCCTCCATTTACGACATCAATTCCGCAATCCTTTGCTGCGGCTATCCACTTCTGCCGGACTTCTTCATCCAGTCTTGGTGTGATGTGGAATGCCCGTCCGCCGACTGTGGTGGGTGTGCCCGTAAGCACGAGGAAGTCGTCCGGTATGACAAACGTACCGGGTGCCAGATTTCTCTTTAGGGATCCCGTAGAATTGACGCTGATGACCTCTTTAACACCGATATCCGTCAACGCCTTGAGATTGGCTTGGTGATTAATGAGGTGAGGAAGGATATGGTGCCGTCGGTCTTTACCGTGTCTCGGTATGAATGCGATGGCATCCGAGATGAAGACGAGGGCCTTGCCAAATTCAGTTGCCATTTCCCTTTCTTCCAGATTATCGAAGATACCTTTGCCTTGCAGAAGAACTATGCCGGATATAATGCCCAGAGGTGCCATTTGATTCTCCAAGAGACTCCTGTCATTGATGATGTGTCCTTATACCAGATTCATTTGTGTCTGTCAAAATACAGGATAATAAATTGCGTTTGACATCCTTTGTGGCATTATAGTATTAGAGTCTTATAAAGTTGTGGAGGAGGATGCAGCATGGCCAAAGGGGAATCCCTGGTTCAGTTTACGGATGCCAATTTTGAACAGGAGGTGCTCAAATCGGAAAAGCCCGTTCTTGTCGATTTCTGGGCACCATGGTGTGGTCCCTGCAGAGCCGTTGGGCCTGTTGTGGAAGACCTCGCAGAGGCATATAAGGGCCGCGTTAAAGTAGGAAAGATAAATATTGATGACAATCCCAAAACAGCTACGACCTATGGTGTAATGAGCATACCAACTCTCATCCTGTTCAATAAGGGTGATATGATGGATAAGCTCGTAGGCCTTTCTCCAAAGGACCGTCTCGAAGGGTTGATTAAAAAGGCTTTGTGATCAATGGCTGAAAAAGTGCGCAGGAAAAATACAGTTCTAGTTCTTGTCATTATCGCGGTATTTTCTCTTTCCGGATGTGGCTTGTGGACTCATGTTACGCATCTGTGGGAGAAGCCCGATAGGACAAAAGGCACACCGGAGCAGCTTTATCAGAAGGGGTATGACGCATATCAGGATGGCTGGTACAAGAGGGCAATTGAATATTTCCAAAAGGTGAGGGATCAGTATCCTCTCAGTAAGCTTGCCCTCCTTGCGGAGCTGGGGATAGCCGATTCGCATTTCAGCGATGAGGAGTATGGGGAGGCCGAGCTGGCCTACAACGACTTCATCAACCTCCATCCAACGCATGATAATGTGCCTTACGCGATTTATCAGCTTGGCATGTGTCATTATAAGCAGATGTACAGCATAGACCGTGATCAGACCGAGGCAAACAAAGCCAGAAAAGAATTTGAAAAACTTATTGCGCGCTTTCCTAACAGTAAATTTTCCTTGATGGCAGAGAAGACGCTTCGGGAATGTAAAAAGAATCTTGCAGAACACGAATTCTACGTAGGGCACTTCTACTTCAAGAGAAAACAGTATAAGTCCGCCCTGAAGAGATTTGAGACAATTGCGAAGGATTATGCAAACCTTGGTTTGGACTACAAGCTATCTTACTTCATCGGTGAAACCAAGAAGCGACTTGCCCAGGAAGAGGCGAGCAAGAAAGAATCAAAAAACACAAAATAACTCTCCCGATTTTCTTACCCTCATAAAAAATCAACTAAGAGCGTAAAAAGGAATTATCGAGAAAGTCGAAATCAACGGCCCTCTTGAACTTCAGGTCTTCACCTACAACTGTTTACAACGACATTATTATAAAATTTGATACTTTCTCTTTGAAAGCATTGATGAACGCTAAAAACCAGCTAATTCACTGGAGCGAAAGCGGAGGCAAATTGCGCTGCAATAAAAAAAGAATAGCTCACTTTAGCCTGTCTTTATCTTTTACTTTCATGATCTCCTCCTTTGGAATGAGGTTGAGGGTTAGACGCCGAATCACTTTAACGGCATCTCAGTATCTGTGAACCGACTGATGTTTTCGTTGAGGTACTTTACTGTTTCCCCTTTATGTTCGCAAGATGTGCCTAGCGGTAAATCAAAACCAAATATCCCTGTTGGCAAGCCTTCCCCTTGCAACTGACCATCGAGCGGTTCAAAAGTGATCTAGGGTGTACCATTAGCGTACGCTTTGACGACTGGTCGGTGTCGATTTAACAAAGCGTAATACGGGAGACGGCTCATATTAATATTTACCGTCTCCTTCATTACATGTTTATGAAAAATATAGTCAATGCTTTATGCTAAATTAACGAAACCTTCATCATTCTATAACAAATCTGAAACATTTGATGTGTATTATCAAGGTCAACAGTCTGAAAAAACTCCTGGAGTGCCTTTTCTGATTATGCCGAAAAAGATTCTTATTGTTGATGATGAAAAAGATATCGTAGACTTAATTAGCTACAATCTTGAGAAGGAAGGATTTGTCACTATCAAGGCCTACGATGGGCAAAGCGCCCTTGAGCTGGTTAAGGTCAGGAAACCGGATGTGGTTGTTCTGGATCTCATGCTTCCGGAAATCAGAGGATTGGAAGTCTGCAAATTTATCCGTAAGAATCCGGATACAGAAGTGCTCCCCATTATCATGCTCACAGCTAAAGGGGATCAGGTAGATAAGATACTGGGCTTTGAGATGGGGGCAGATGATTACATCACCAAACCGTTCAATGTGAGAGAACTGATTGCTAGGGTCTATGCAGTCCTGCGAAGGTCAGAAGTGCGTCCTGATTTGGAAAAAAGAGGGCGATTCGCATACAAGGGGATCGAGATCGATTACAGTTCCTATGAGGTCACTATAGATGGAAAAAAAATCGCTCTTGGTCCTAAAGAATTAAAACTGTTACAATTCCTCACACGGCATACAGGCAGGGTGTACACCAGGGATCAGCTTTTAGACTATGTCTGGGGGGATGAAACATTCGTGGAGCCTCGCACAGTGGATGTCCATATCAGCAACCTGAGGTCGGCCATAGAAGAAAATAAAAAAAAGCCGCAATACATTCTCACTGTCAGGGGTATCGGATACAAGTTTGCAGATTTGAAATGAGCTTTTTCATAAGCTCATATATTGCCCGCCTTGTTCGTTATTTTTCATCATATCTTAACATTTGCTTAATCACAATTTAACATTAATAGGCTACTGTGCGCCCCATCTTAATTTAGAAGGAAGGGGGTGCCATGTGAGCTAAAAAGAGGTTGCGTTCAGTTTTTTACCGGAGTGTCGTAAAAGATGATGGAAACATTCCAGATGACCTTTCAAGGACATGCCCGGAAAGATCAATTAGGAAAAATCAAAAACAGGAGGAAAAAAATGAAGAAACTTTGGATAGTTTTACTATCGGTTGCCCTGATCATGGCCTTCGCGATGCCTGTGTGTGCGGCGGATGTCAAGTTCAGCGGGTCATATGTCGCACAGGGCTACTATGACAACAACCGCGCTCTGGCTCAGCGGGACTCTGACGGTACTAACTACGGCCCATCGTTGTCCAATATCTGGCAGAGACTGAGGGTTCAGACGGACTTCAAGGTCCAGGAAGGCCTTATGCTGACGACGAGGTTCGACGCCATGGAAAAGATATGGGGGGCTGCGCGTTCACTGACCCCTACTGCAATTGACAGCTCGGGGAACAATAATGAATCGGAGAATATCAAAATGGAGCTTGCGTATGTAACCTTTAATGTCCCCTTCGGCCTTTTCAAAGTTGGTTACCAGGTGCAAACGGCCTTTGGTACCGCATTTGGTGACTCTGCCGATGTCACTTATGGTCCAAGGATCAGATACGAGTTGACTACCGGTCCATGGACATTTGCTGCCGTCTACGATAAGGTTGAAGGCAATAAGAACTATAATTCTAACGGTCCTTCTCCATATTCGGCTGTTTCTATATCCTCTACGGGCGGCTATACTTATGCAGCAAACACAGCTGCCCAGGTGGACGCTGATAGGGAGAAGTACCAGCTGTTAGGTATATACAAATGGGCCACGGGAGAAGTTGGTCTGCTCTTAAAGTACGAACAAGACACTACCAAAAGCGGGGCAAGTGTTACTACACCATACGACAACGGGTACAAGTCACAATGGCTTGTCGCAAACCCGTACTTCAAGGCGAGGACGGGTTCTGTCTATACCGAAGGTGAGTTTTTTTACGTCGGAGGTAAAGATAGAAAATATGAGAGCCCCGCAGCCGGTGTTAATGATGTAGACAGACAAGGTTATTCCCTTTATCTCATGGGCCAAGTAGACCTCGCACCAGCTTACGTCGGCGCGTCGGTATTTTGGATATCGGGTACCGATGTGACTAAAACCGATAAAAATACAGCTGGTCAGACGGGCGGCACCGACTTCAACCCCTGTCTGATCCTGTACAACTACGATCTGGCCAGGTGGAATGGTCCACTGGGAGGCTTGGCAGGAGCCAGCGGTCAGGGTTCTTCTACAATAACATATGATCTAAATGCGACCCAAAAGGGCTTAGCCTTCACCCCGGGTGCAAGGGCCGGCCAGATCTTCGGCGGCATCAAGCCTATACCCAAACTGGATGTAAGGGCGAGCATCACCATGGCAAAGGCAGACCAGACACCGGCAGGGATTGACTCAGACATGGGTAAAGAACTTGACCTTACCGCGACCTACAAGATCTATGACAACCTCCAATACATGGTCGGCTTCGGCTACCTCTGGACGGGTGATATGTTTAAGATGGGCGGTACAGCCGTAAACGGCATGTACAACAAGGTTGATAACGACTATCTTGTGACTCACAAACTGACCCTCACGTTCTAATCTGGTCGTTATTATTTGCATCTTAAAACCCCGGAGGGATGCCCCTCCGGGGTTTTTTGGATGATCATTTCTCGCGCCGCAGTTCATCCTCACCTTCAGTTGAACGGGATATAGGTTTGCAGAGCCAGAATTTACTCTATCATAAGCCCGCAGATTGCCTGTCTTGTTTGTTATTCTTCACTATATCTTAATATTTGCTTAATGCCGCTTTAACATTGATCGGCTACTATGCTGCCTAATTCTACGATGCAGGAGGTCTAATATGAGCTGGGGCGAAGCTGCTTCAGATTTATTGCACAAGAAGATCGACAAGGATAACGGAAACGTCCTGTCACCCCGAAGGATTATGGAAATGCTTGATGTCTTCGGGCTCTTCGGCGTGAAAATAAATTCCCTTCCGTTTACCCTTTTTGACACAACAGCAGGAAGTGAGATGGAACTGCAGGCCGTTGTTGTCGGGGAAAAGAACGACGTCGACCTTCCCATCGCCATTGAGCAATCCAATTACTTTGCCAATATTGTCAGGCGCGCAATGGCAGGCGATACAACAAAGAAAATTGTTACAGACCTCGAGAGATTTCTTAATACAAATGCGGAAAATGTGTGGGAACACAGCTGGGTTCGCTTTCCCCGGAATCGGTTAAGTCCGTTTGCTGAAGATATATTCAAACGTGACATTCTCGCAGATAAAGAACATCCGTTAAAAGGACTGAGGGAAGACGTACACAAATTCATATTTTCCAACAAAGGTGAAGAGTTTATCCGTTTGCCGATAAGTTATCTCATCAAACTGTGCCTCGCAGATGTCCTTGGTTCCCAGAAAGATATGCCGTCATTGATTTACGGCACCGGATGCAGTTTGATGCATCATTTTCTGAATGACAACACCTCTCCGGAGTCCTTCTCGTTTCATGTTGTCCCTTTACGTCCTGATAAGGGGATGGGCAAGGCCATTGCAAGAGAGACGGCAAAGCGGTTCCTGCTGACCCATCTTTTGATAATGTACGGCAATCGCAAGTTTTCTCTTATATTGAGCGGACAGAAAGCGATGGTCTACTCCTCTCCTCATCCGCCGGTGCGCCTGAAGGATCTCAATAACTGTATTTCCGACGCTTTCTACAGAGAGCTTTTTATGAATCCCTGCCTCTCTGGCTGGAGCAAAGGGGAGGCAAAGCAAGAATACATGCACCTTTGCCACAGTGTTTTGAGCCGCAGCCAATTGAATGCCGTGGCGAAACTCCGTGAGGCGGGCATTATCAGCACCAACCTTGTAGTATTTCCGACCACGTCCAACATAAGTCTTGCGAACAACGGCACCCATATAAGCATGGGCAGCCGAATACTCAGCAAATATTTGGGAGATAAATCCTCCGGTCTGAACAGCACCCATGAGAAGTGTATCGGTGACCTGGTCATCAAGATAGTGGAGCATTTCTTGCCCCTCTTTGTAGGAACCTACAGTGCCGCCCCGTATCGCCTCGATTTCGTCGATATGCATCCGGAAAGGGTCCTCGGCTTCCTGCCCCATGAGCTCGATTACACGCACCTGCGGATGCTGTGGAGGCGATGGCAGAAAAAGGCGGACATGAAGATATTCGGACGTGTGGTCACACCGTTTGGTCCGGATTGGCTGGACCGAATGATCAGTATTTTCTTCAGGCTCAGGGGAGATTTTATTCCCGACTTCAGGCTTATTGACTATCTTGTGTCCCTCATGAGCACCGAGAAGAGCCCGGCTTTGGATGGCACAATGAGGAATCATGACCGACTAAAGAGGGACCTGTCCGATCTGGGTGTGTTCGATTCCCGGATGTCTATTTATCTGCTCTACAGGCTCCGTGAGTATGATATCATGGGATTTTCAGGATTTGAAGGCCGTCACTACAGTCTCTTCGAGAATATCGAGGAAGATATGGGAAAGGCGGCAGACCTGCAAAATCTTCTCAATGTTCTGGCGTTCAAGTATATAGCGGACTGCACGGCATTGCATGACCACATCCCGGATGATCAGTTCGTTGAAAGCGAGCGAAGGCAGATTGTCTTTGGTTCCGCAATCGGAATTCCAACCTTTTTCGTCCGCCATGACACGAAGAACCTCTTCCTGAGAAGGATTATTGAAAAAGCGGCGAAAGTTCGTTCAAGCAGAAGATATCCGGGATATCTGCGCGTCTATAATATGGAATATCGTAAAGCTCTTCTCAAAATCCTTAGAGAAGATGCGGCCGATCTGATTGAGATGCTCGGGCTCGAAGAGACTATGGCTGATTTGTCCTTGAGATTGGAGCACCCTGAAAGCCATGCCGCAGCGGGCAGGATGACAAGCGCGATTCTCGACATCGCAGGCGCTAAGTCTCCCCTCAAGATGAAGGCCGACGATTTCAATAAAGCCACGGAACAATTTTACCGGATTGACCTGAAAATGCGCCACGTCAGGGAGGCATTCAGGTTCTTGGAAGAAGACCTGAGCAGGGTTGAAGCTGAGTCCGCAAAAGATAAACCGGAAATAAGAAAGGCGCTTCAGTTTGCTCTGAATGATCAGGAAGCCTCTCGATTTGTCAGTATGGCCAAGCGAAGAGTTCTTGATGAAGAAATATCGACAGGCGAGCTGATAAAGCTCATCAATCTGATTTTGATTTCGGTCAACGACGACAGAAGTCAAAGTCAGGTGATATTCAATAAATAATTATCAGAAAGAAAATATGCTTCACCAGTATATTGAGCGTAAAGACTGCAGAGTTCGCACAGAAAAACTGTATGGCAACGACACTATCAAGTTTCTCTATTCCGATCTGCGGGAATATGCACCCTTCCTTTTCCGGGCGCTCACTGGCGCGAGGGTTTCACGACTTCTGAGTTTCATGAACTATGAGCATTTCCTGGGAGAAAAGATATTCGGATACATGGATTTCTTGAGGTCAAGCGGAATCGACCTTGGGGAATGTTGCGATGATCCGGAGAATCTTGATACTTTAAGGAAGATATTTGAGCGGAAAATACGTTACTGGGCATGCCGACCCATGCCGGATAATTCTGACGTTATTGTATCTCCTGCCGATTCAAGAATGCTTGTCGGTTCCTTCTGTGATAGCTCTCATCTCTTTATCAAAGGGAAATTCTTTGACTATGAGGAAATGCTCTGGACTGACAAGAAAACGTGGCTGAAAGCCTTCGGGGACGGGGACTTTGCCGTCTTCAGGCTTACTCCGGAAAAATACCATTACAATCATACTCCGGTTGCCGGAAAAGTCGTTGACTTTTACCAGATACCAGGCAGTTACCATTCCTGCAATCCCAATGCGGTATTATCAATGGCCACACCTTATTCAAAAAACAAAAGGGTTGTAACCATAATCAATACTGACGTTGACGGCGGCACCGGAGCAGGTCTCGTTGCCATGATTGAAGTGGTAGCCATGATGATCGGAGATATCATACAATGCTACAGTAAAGAAGGATATGCCACCCCAATACCCATTGGTACGGGCATGTTCGTAAAGAAGGGCGTTCCTAAGAGTCTTTATCGCCCCGGAAGTAGCACGGACGTATTGATATTTCAGCGGGGGCGCGTGAGGTTCGCAGATGACATCGTTGCGAATATGTCTCACCAGGGTGCGGAGAGCATATTTTGCAAGGGTTTCGGAATGCCTCTGGTTGAAACAGAGGTGAATGTCCGTTCAATGATCGGAAGGGTATTGAGCAGGTAATATCAAGGAAGACGTAACTAATCAGAGGCTGTTATATGGAAAATGAAATATTTGTTGTCATATTGGCTGTTCTGTTTGTCTGTCACTTATGGTGGGGCTTCAAAGTGCTGCCGGATGAACGATGGCAGATCATGGCTTCTATACCGGTGAGGAAGATTGACTCAGAGAGATGGGATGGTGTTAACCTCACCTACTATGGCGTATTCAGCGCGAACGCTTATCTGGTATCCGTGGCGATGATGCTCGTTCTCTTTGGCGCAATTAAAGTTGACATAAAAGCGGCTTTCACCCTCGCTCTTATCATGCTCGCTTTTTGTCTTCCTATGGCGAGAGTAATCGCAATGATTGTGGAAAAAAAAGCACATACGCGAACCGTGGGCGGCGCGGTTTTCGCGGGTACACTGGTTGCACCCCTGGCGATATTGATAGTCAACAAAATCATTGAGCCGTCGACTTCCATTCCCATTATGCCTGCTATGGCCGCTTTAGCGATTTCTTATTCTTACGGAGAGGGGATGGGGCGGCTTGCCTGTATCAGCTTCGGTTGCTGTTATGGGAAACAGCTTTCCCAATGTGCGCCTTTTCTGCGGACGTTATTTGGGCAGCGCAACTTTATTTTTTCTGGAAAGACCAAAAAGATCGCCTATGAAAGCGGCCTTGATGGAGAGCATGTTGTTCCCGTGCAGGCTGTAACATCGGTTTTGTATATAGCAACCGCTATCACCTGCACGTATCTTTTCTTCAATACCCACTATGTTGCTTCCTTCCTTGTTTCCGTGCTGGTTACTCAGGGATGGAGATCCGTCTCAGAAATATTTCGGGCCGATTACCGTGGAAAAGGTCGTATTTCCGTATATCAAATTATGGGAATTGCGGCGATCATTTATTCGTTCATTTTATGGAAATGGTCTCCTGATTCAAACCTGATGGTGTATGTTACGGTGGGCATCCAGACGCTATGGCAACCGGAGATTATAATCTTCCTGCTGCTGTTGTGGTTGGGTATTTTCCTCCATACCGGTTGCAGCAAAGTGACCGGATCAATCGTATCTTTTCATGTTCGTGAGGACAGGATTTAATATAGGTTCCCCCTTTGAATAATGGGTAGGGGGATTTTTGTAAGGGGAATACTTTAAGGAGTATTATGGATATCAATATGAAACCGGAAAAACTTCGACGCGTAAAGAAACTTCTCCTCCGCAGATTGAATGAACTCCAATTTGAAGCGATTCATGCTGCCTTTGAGAAAGGGGCTATAAATGATAATCCTGCTGATTTCGTGGATAAGGCATCAAGGGAATTTGAGCAAAATGCAGAGCTGATGATGAAGGAAAGGAAAAGGACGCTTATAAAAGAGCTTCAGGGGGCAATCATGCGCATTGATCGAGGGGTATTCGGGATCTGTGATGGTTGTGAAGGGCGGATATCGGAAAGAAGGCTGCTGGCAATACCCACGAGCCGTTCTTGCATGGCCTGCATGGAGAAAGAGGGAAATCCCAAAGCTGCATAGACTGTTCGAGATAACAGATAATTACTCAGGAACTGGTTACTGTATGTGCAGCAAGCACCCGGAAGAAATGAAGCCGCCCAATTTATCCCCATCATTGTGCGTATCTAAATAACTGATCGTTAGAATATCGGAGTGTATAGGATGCATAAGGAAAAAGTTCTCTTTGTCTGCATTCACAACAGCGCCCGCAGTCAGATGGCGGAAGCATGGCTGAATCATCTCTACGGAGAACGTTTTGAAGCCCCAAGCGCGGGACTGGAAGCAGGGAAACTGAACCCGCTTGCAGTCGCAGCGATGAAAGAAGCGGGCATCGACATTTCTCACAAAAAAACGCAGACGGTTTTCAACCTCTTTGACAGGGGGGAGTTATTTTCTTATGTGATTACCGTGTGTGATGAGGCAAGCGCGGAGCAATGCCCCATCTTTCCCGGATTCGCAAAACGTCTGCACTGGAGCTTTACGGACCCGTCACAACTTACAGGGACAGAGGAAGAACAACTGGCGAAAGTGCGGATTATCAGTGACGACATTAAAGCGGCCATCGAATCCTGGTATGTGGAACTTGCTGCGCAATGAAGTTTCAAACAGCCAATCCCACTCGCTCGGACGTGAGAATGGGGGAAAATCAGCTTTCAGAGAACGCAGGATTGTTCTCCTGGTTCTGTCGGCAACTATCCTCGTTTTTCTCCATGGGACCATCGGGGCGTCTACTGCGGCAATTACCCATGTAGTTCAGTTTCAAACGACCGACTCAAGAAGCGGTCTTCCGTCAGACTGGTCCCTGCAAAAATACAGAGGAACGCCTTCCTTCAATATTTATCAAAACGAATTGCCCCCCCATTTGAAGATGATCAGCAGCGGCGAGACTGCCTTCGGTTTACGGAAGGAAATTTACGTCGATATCCAGGCATATCCTTATCTCTACTGGTCATGGAAAGCGACAAAACTGCCCGACGGCGGTGATATCAGAAAGAAAGATAAGGATGATCAAAGCATTCAGATCTACCTCACCCTTCAAATCCCCGGCGAGGGGGCCTCTTTTCGACACCTCCGGCGCTTGCATATATATGGGATAACGAAGCGCCAAAGGATACCTTGGTCAAGAGTCCCCAGGCAATGTTGAGTAATGTCCGGTATCTTGTTCTGCGGAATGGGAAGGATAACCTCGGGATGTGGTTTACAGAAAAGAGAAATATTCTTATGGATGTTTATCGGGCATTTGGTCTGCCTTCATCAGGCAACAGGCCAATCATAGCCAAGGGCGTGTTGCTTTTCATTAATACGCACCACACCAGAACTGATGCGGAAGGCTGTATCGGCAATATATATTTTTCTAATCAATAAAGTTATAAGATTCCACGATTACCTTTGCCTGCTATAAGCTTTAGTTTATGACAAAGCGTTTGTTAATAATGTGCATTTTATTTACCATTACGGTTGCTGCCTGCATTTATGCCTTATCTGTGAACAGGGCTTCTAAACCAGTATTGTCGTGGACAAAAGTTATCAGCAAAAAAGATGATTCATCGCAATGGTTCAAAACAAGAAGAATAAGAAAAACGAAGGGCGTCGCGCTCATTGTACACGGTCTTAACTTGAGACCTGACAGAATGCAATCCATCATAGCTGAGCTTAATGATGCGGGAATAGATGTTCTGAACCTATCACTCAGAGGTCACGGCAACAACTACTTAAAGAATATGAATGTCTCCATCGACGGAGCAAGACTGGAATCTTTCCGAACCGTCACATACAGTTTATGGTTGGATGAAAGTTATGGGGCTTATCTGAAAGTAAGAGAAAGAGCCTCTAAGAAAAATGTCCCTGTTTTTTTTATCGGCTATTCCCTCGGCGGGCTGATGGGTTGCGACCTTATTCTGTCACATCCTGATGTATTTTATGACCGTATGGTTCTTTTCGCGCCGGCTTTAAATATGACGATGGAAAGTTATCTTCTAAAGGCCCTGATGCCCTTTCCAAATATGGTTATAGACAGCCTATCTCCGACATCCTACCGGGCAAACGAGGGTACACCCATGGCGGCTTACAAAGCGCTATTTGAAGCCATTGAGTATTTTGAAAAGAATGTAAATGATAAAATAAACGAACCGACGCTTATTTTTATCGATGAAAAGGATGAATTTGTGTCTTGTTCGAAGCTGAAGGAAATGATTGCCCGGAGGAATCTTGACCATTGGCAAATTCATATAGTGCGGAAAGACAATGATGTCGGAGAAAAAATCTCACACCATTTAATCATTGACAGAGATAGCATCGGTAAACAGATGTGGAAGCAAATCAAAGATGCCATAAAAAAACACTTGAGTATTGGAGCTTGAATAAAGCTTCCTTACTACTAATTCATTTCATGATTTTTGATCTGCCTTCAGTTCCATTAAATTTATTGGAACCATAATATATCTTTCATCTTTCTGTAACAATAACTTGTCATAAACTCACTACACTTTATTGTTGGGAAAAATATTTATGGCCGAGGCATGAGAGGTCATGAACATTGGGTAAGCAACATTACAAACTAAAGGGGGTTGTAAGATGATGGAGACAAAGAACATTTATATATCTGATTATCAGTGGTTGTTCCCGATTCAGGAAACCGGCCCGGGCGGGGATTTGTTAAGGCCGTCTAGAAGCGACTACCGAAAGCGGGAAAAAGAGCAGTTGATAATAAATAGAGACCTCACGGACGATCATTTGACCGCAACTTACTGGGGATGACGGAGTGGTTGCCATGGCGACATTCCCAAGAGGCCGTGCTTCATTAATAAGAAAAGGCAGAGTCCGAAAAAGGCTCTGCTTTTTTAAAAATATAAAAAATATTCAAGAGAATAAAAAGACAACCACTTATGTTGATGCACGGCTACCCAGGTTTTCGAGCCATTTTAAAATCTAAATGTGCAGATATTTAGGAGGGTAAAAAATGAATTGCCAGCTGCTTTCAAACACTGCGGCAAATGCCACGCATGTGGTATCAGGAATCGGACTGTCAAAATTAACCAGATTATATTTAGATGTAGGCCAGCCAATCGGGAAAGGCAAGATCAAGTGTGCTGAAAGAAAAAGTAAATACACAGCAGAAAGAAAGAAATCACTGCTGGATTGTCTGAGCGCTACGTGGGAGACTATTTCAAATGCATATTTTCAAGCCGGATACCACGTAACTCCTGAGATAAGGAAAGCCGAAAAGCAGATTGAAGACATACAGGCTAAAGTATTGGATGGCAGAGCCTCATTATCTGATTTTCAAAGGGCTGTGAAGCGCTGGGGAAAAGCCGTCATATCGACAGGGAATATAAACTTTCAAGTGAAGATCAACGATATGACGGGTTCGACATTGGGTAATTAGAGAGGAGAAGAACTTGGCCGGATTTATGAGAATGTTTGCCATGGGCATTATCGGATCGCTTCTTTTCATATCATGACCTTAGCTTTTTCGACAGCTCCTACAAATCATTCTTGAGAGCTTCTTTAACTGGTGTGAGTCGCGATGCAATACTTCTGGAAAAGATTAAGGCGAGGAGAAATGAAGGAATGGCGATGATGTATAAAGTAAGCATAATCACGTGATATAGATGATCAAGCGACTCCCTGACTTCTGTAAGCGGACGAGCCAACCGGATGTAACCCTTTATTACAGCATTCTCTTTAATGGGAAGGGCAACATAGAGCATGCTTTCCTGAAGTGTTATACTGAATCGTGAGGCTTTGCCATACCCAACTGTTCTGGCTTGCTCTATTTCTGGACGGGTCAGGTGATTATCCATTTTTTCCGCATCTACCTGAGAATCCGATATAACCCGGCCTGACGGATCGATGATTGTCATCCGCATGTTTGACTGTTTGGCAATTTCCGGGACATTACGTGCGATGTTTTCCGCGGACATAAGGGTGATGATTCTTGCTATACTTAACATTTCATCCTCGATGCTTTTAGTAACTATGTCGCCGATCTTCGGTGTGAGAAAAAAGTCCAGGACGGCAATCACCAGAAGGACAATAAGTAGATAGGAAGAAAATATTTTCAAAAAGCGTATCATATTATAACTCCCTTTAATTTAGAAGTAGCTATATAGACACCATGTCAAGGGCAGCAGTCCCAAACACATGTATGACCAGCACGGTACAGATTAATAAACTAAATAGAACAAAACCTCAATATAATAGTCTTATAGAAATCCGCGTCAATTTAGATGATACCTAGTAAGTTAGCTGAAGGCGGTCAAAGACAAATATATGGCCGCTGAGATTAATCCCGATACAGGTATTGTTAAGACCCATGCCCAGATGATATTTCCCGCAATTCCCCAACGGACGGCGGTCAATCGCTTCGTGGCTCCTACTCCCATAATAGCTCCCGTAATCGTGTGGGTCGTGCTCACGGGAATGCCTGCTACTGAAGCGCCAATGATGGAAATGGCAGCCGCAGTTTCTGCACAGAAACCTCCCATGGGTTGAAGTTTTGTAATCTTTGTCCCCATCGTCTTAACAATCCGCCAACCCCCTGCCATAGTTCCCAATGCAATGACCAGATAACAAACGAACTCAACCCAATATAGGGATATAAAAACTGGTGCCCAGGTAGCCACTGCTGAAGAGAACAACAGCAATAATCCCCATGGTCTTCTGCGCGTCGTTCATACCATGGCTGATACTGAAAACCGCTGCGGAGAACAACTGGAACTTCCTGAACACACTGCCTGCAGTAGCTACTGAAAAATATCGGGAAGAATTTAAAGTCAGGGTCATTAAAATTAATCCAAGGGCCAAGCCGATGAGGGGGGAAAGAACAATGAAAATCGCCGTTTTAATAATCCCCTTCCAAACCAGAACCCCCGTTCCCCCTTTCAGGAGGCCAGTTCCAATCAGACCACCGATGAGTGCATGGGAGGAACTGCTTGGCAGCCCCAGCCACCAGGTAATGAGGTTCCAGATTATGGCGCCTCCTAAAGCGGAGAAAATAAGCAGGTTGTCCACAATTTTAGGATTGATAATCCCCGTACCGACAGTCTTTGCCACCTGTGCACCAATAAAAAAGACAGCCACGAAGTTGAATAGGGCTGCCCACATAACGGCATATCGGGGACTCAGTACACGGGTCGAAACGACCGTGGCAATTGAATTTGCGGCATCATGAAAGCCGTTAATAAAATCAAAGACGAGGGCGATGAAAACGATGATAATAACTGAGATTAGGGGGTAGCTATCCATGTTTTCGAGCCATCACTTACTCTGCAGTTGAGTCGTCATCACATGCATCAATGTCACCCTTCATGGCCGGACGTGGCTCATCTATCATAGTCTTTCAACGATAGTCAACGCTTTGTGTTAAATTAGCACAACCTTCATCAATCTTTAACAAATTTGCAACATTTCGTATGTATTATATGCTTGAAAATGAGTTCGCTTCATTGTATTCGAATATCGAAGGATTTTTTTTGCATTCTTCGGGGTAAACAATGAAAGATATCATCAAAAAATTTAGAAGATAAAGTAAAATCAAGTGGAGGTTTTGAAAATGGTAAGAAAGTTATTAGCGGTTGGTTTGATATGGCTATTTTTTGGTACAAATCTGGCGCTTGCCGCGGAAAATGTTGTCATCAAGGGATCGACGACGGTATTGCCCATCGCGCAAGGGGCATTGGAGGCCTACATGAAGGCGCATCCCGGAGTGAATATATCTCTTTCCGGCGGCGGATCGGGAGACGGGATCAAGGCCCTTATTGATAAGTCTACAGATATTGCAAACTCATCAAGAGAAATTAAAGACAAAGAGATCGCTCTCGCCAAAGAGAAGGGCGTGAATCCTGTTGCTTACACGATTGCGATTGATGCGTTGACGCCTATTGTTCACCCGAAGAATAAAGTTAATGGATTGACGATTGATCAACTGAGTCAGATCTATCAGGGCAAGATCACAAACTGGAAAGAGGTCGGCGGCGATGATCTGCAAATAATTGTTGTTTCGAGGGACAGCAGCTCAGGCACCTTTGAAGCTTGGGGACATCTGGTTCTTAACAATGCCAAAGTTACGCCCAAGGCCCAATTGCAGGCGTCAAATGGAGCCGTTGTCCAGGCGGTCTCCAAGAACAGATATGCCATCGGCTATGTCGGTATAGGTTACGTTAACAAGGCGGTTAAGGGATTGACCGTTAATGGGATTCCCGCTTCGGAAAAGACGGCCCTTTCCAAGGAGTATCCCATTGCAAGACCATTATACATGTATACCAACGGGCAGCCCCAAGGTGTTGTTGCCGACTTTATCAAATTCCTGATGAGTTCCGCCGGACAAAAGCTGGTCTCTAAAGAGGGATTTATTCCTGTAACGGGCGAGGCAAAAGATAAACCGTCAAGAAAAAGTAAAAAGTAAAAAGTAAGAATACCTATGTCCAGACATCTCAAGGAAGCCATCATCAAGGGCATTTTTGCGTCTTTTGCATTCGTTTCGGTGATTACCCTGGCGCTCATCGTTGTTTTCCTTTTCCGCGAAGGGATACCTATATTCAAGGAGATTTCCGTTGCAGATTTCCTGTTCGGAAAGGAATGGTATCCCACGTATGATCCACCATCGTACGGGATATGGCCCCTGATAATTGGTTCGGCAATTGTTACCGTATTCTCCTGTCTGATTGCCGTTCCTCTGGGTGTTCTTTCTGCTGTCTACATTTCTGAAATCGCACCCGCTTCTATCAAAGATGTTACGAAGTCGATAATAGAACTCTTGGCAGGGCTTCCCTCTGTAGTCCTCGGTTTCTTCGGCATGGTCGTAGTTGCCCCCTTTCTTCAGGAGACCTTTGATCTCCCGACTGGTCTTAACATTTTTAATGCTTCGGTCATTCTGGCAATCATGGCAATACCTACCATTTCAAGCATCTCGGAGGATGCCCTCTATGCCGTGCCCCGGGAGTTTAAGGAGGCATCGTATGCCCTGGGTGCAACGAAATTTGAAACTATAACCAATGTTATTATGCCGGCAGCACTGTCAGGAATTTCCACGGCTGTGATCCTCGGTATGGCAAGGGCCATTGGTGAAACCATGGTGGTGCTCATGGTGGCGGGGGGTGCGGCAGCCATCCCTGAGAGTATCTTTGACTCCGTAAGGCCCATGCCGGCAAGCATCGCCGCGGAGATGGGGGAGGCGCCGTTCGGGAGCGGGCATTACCATGCCCTTTTTGCCACGGGGATTGTCCTGTTTTTCTTAACCCTGATCTTTAATCTCATTGCCGATTATATTTCCCAGAAATTCAAAGAAGTGGGATCAGGAACCCTGTAAAGGGGAGCCGGGAGTTTATCTTATGCAGGGTGTGCTCATGACATCCATGAAATTTCGATATTTCAAACAGCAGGTGTTTTTTGCAGTCGTTCAATTGTCGGCGCTGCTGATCGCTCTGGCCTTGGGCGGTCTTATTGCTTACATCGTTGTCAACGGGATATCGGTAATCAGTTGGGATTTTCTCACCCTCCCGCCCACGGATTCCATGACAAAGGGTGGAATTATGCCGGCCATCCTTGGGACATTATACCTTACGATAGGGGCCATCGCCGTATCACTGCCCCTCGGGGTAGCGTCAGCAATCTATCTTACTGAATATGCGAAACAGGGTAAATTTGTCAGACTGGTCCGCATTGGCATCAATTGCCTGGCCGGAGTTCCTTCGGTTGTCTTCGGATTGTTTGGACTCGGGTTCTTTGTTGTTTTTCTGAAGTTTGGATCATGCATTCTTTCTGGAGCCTTAACCCTTGGCATCCTTGTTTTGCCGACAATTATCGGGGCATCGGAAGAAGCCTTGAAATCAGTCCCGCAAACATTCCGGGAGGCGTCACTTGCCCTCGGTGTATCCAAATGGCAGACTATATATAAGATTGTCCTGCCCAATGCGTTGCCCGGAATACTGACAGGGTCGATTCTGGGCATCGGCAGGGCGGCGGGGGAAACGGCGCCGATCATGTTTACAGCGGCGGCGTTCTTTACGGCGAAGCTCCCCGGGTCAATTTTCGATGAAGTCATGGCTCTCCCCTATCACGTATACGTTCTTGCTACGGCCGGTACCCACATAGAACAGACGAGACCTATTCAGTATGGGACGGTGCTCGTCCTTGTCGGACTTGTGCTGGGGGTTGATCTTATTGCCATTGTCATCAGGAGTTATGTAAGGAAGAAAAAAAGGTGGTAATAGTGGAAAGTAACAGTATAATCGAATTGCGGAATGTGAATTTCTTCTACGGGCAGGTCAGGGCATTGACTGATATCACCATGGATTTTGGAAAGAATCGGGTGTCTGCCCTGATAGGACCTTCCGGCTGCGGCAAGTCCACGCTGCTCCGGCTCCTCAATCGAATGAATGATCTCATCGATGGAACCAGGGTCGAGGGAGAAATCATTTTTGAAGGCATGAATATTTATGGTACCGATGTCGATCCCGTTGACGTTCGGAGAAAAATCGGCATGGTCTTTCAAAAGCCCAATCCGTTTCCAAAGTCAATATTCAGCAATATCGCCTATGCCCCAAGACTTGCGGGGATTACTGAAAGGAATGATCTGGAATTGCTTGTTGAAGAGAGCCTGAAACAGGCGGTGCTATGGGAAGAGGTGAAGGATATCCTGGATAAATCTGCCATGACCCTCTCCGGGGGGCAGCAGCAGCGCCTGTGTATTGCCAGAGCTCTCGCTATGAAACCGGATGTCATCCTCATGGATGAGCCGACATCGGCCCTCGATCCTATATCAACGGCAAAGATTGAAGAGCTGATCGACGAATTGAAGAAGGAATATACTATTATAATAGTTACGCATAACATGCAGCAGGCAGCCCGCGTCTCATCGAAAGCCGGTTTTTTCTATTTGGGAAAGCTTATCGAATATAATGCCACGGACAAAATCTTTACCAATCCGGACGTGAAACAGACGGAAGACTATATTACCGGGAGATTCGGTTGATTGCATTTGGTATCCGGTGAAAACACAACCCATGCCATTAAACAAGCAAATTAATTTGTTGCTCAGTATATTGGGGAGATAACAGATGGATGAAAAAAGACATACAAGCACCCACTATGAAAAAGAACTTCGCGAGGTCAAGGAGAGTCTTATTTATTTAGGAGCACTCGTGGAAAAGGCAATTGAACTTGCAACGGAGGCCCTTGTGGACAGGAATGCAGAGCTGGCCCGCAAGGTAATCTGCGATGACAATGTGATCGATCAAATTGATGTTGAAATCGAGGAAAAGTGTATCCGCATGCTGGCTTTAAGGCAGCCGACAGCGAGGGACTTGAGGTTCATCGCGACAGCCATCAAGATAAATGGTCATCTGGAGAGGATAGGCGACATGGCGGCAAACATTGCTGAGAAGTCGATTATCTTAAGTGAAGAGCCGCCGATGAAGCCATATATTGATATTCCCCGGATGGCGGAAATTGCACGGAGCATGATAAAGGAAAGCCTCGATGCCCTGGTGAAGGAGGATATTGACTTGGCGCGCAAAGTCAGGATGGAGGATGAAATCATCGATAACCTCAATGAGCAGATTTTCCGGGAACTCCTCACCTTCATGTTGGAAGATCCCAAGAAGATCCACAGGGCTCTTATCATTATGCAGATTTCCAAGAGACTCGAGCGCATTTCCGATCACGCCGTGGGTATTGCAGACATGGTTACGTATATGGTGACGGGAAAGATTGTCCGGCACGAACCAACCTGCCAGGCTCAGGAGTGACTGATTGAAGAACCGCCTATTATACAGGATTCTTGCCGGCTATGTCGCGCTGATAGTCTTCACCGCCATAGTCATGGGATTGATGTATGCCCGGCAGATCAAGACTGAATTTATAGACGGGATAAAGAATGACCTGATTGCTCAAGCACGAATCGCCGCATTATCAGGGACAGGTGATATTGAAAGGAAGTTGCCCAATCTGGCTGATATATCACGCTCCCGCGTTACCCTGATTGATGCTTCGGGCCGGGTCAAAGCGGATTCAGAGAAAGACTTGGCGCAGATGGACAGTCACCTGAACCGTCCGGAAATACAGGAAGCCAGGATCAAGGGACAGGGGGATGCAATTCGTTACAGTCGCACCCTCGGTGTGGACATGCTCTACATCGCCTTTCCGATTACAGAGGGCTCCGAAGTTACGGGCTATATACGATTTGCCCGTCCGCTATTCGAGGTAAAAAAGTCTATTGATCAGCAGTACAGCTATATATATAAGTGTCTCCTGATCGCCATCATTCCTTCCTTTATCATTGCATTTCTTCTGGCCAGAAAACTTATATCACCAATTGAGAAGGTAATTTCATATACACACAAAGTATGCATCGGTGAGGCATCAGGATCACTTCTGATAGAGTCAAATAATGATGTTGGGCAATTGGAAAAAGACATCAATCGCATGGTGCAAGAACAGCAAGAAAGGGTGAGGGCTGCCTATGAGGAGAAAGCTAAACTTGAAGCGGCCTTTGCCAGCATGGCAGAGGGTGTTCTTGTCATAAACAATCAGAACCGCATTGAGTTTCTCAATAAAAGTCTGAAAGACATCCTCGGAAATGAAGGCATCACTGACATTCTGCATAAGACGCCTCTTGAGGCATTCAGGAATGTCGAGTTACAGGATGCCCTTGATCTGTTCAGAGATTCGGGTGGCCCTGTCCTGCGGGAGATTGGCCTTGGCCAGGAAGCGCCGATTATCCTGGATGTCACTATATCAGCCGTTCATGGACTGCCCGAAGAGGAACAAAAGACGATGATGGTATTCCATGACGTTACGCGTCTTAAGAAACTGGAAAAAATACGTGAGGACTTTGTGGCTAATGTTACTCACGAGATAAAGACACCGCTTACGGCAATCATAGGATTTATTGAGACCTTGGAGGAGGGTGCCATCAAGGAAGAAGTAACGGCAAAGAAATTTCTTCATATAATTTCCGAGAATGCTCATCGTCTTGGAAGGCTGGTGGACGACCTGCTGATCCTTTCCAGCATTGAGCTGGGAGAAATAACATTGCGGTTTGAAAGTATCTCCATAGCCAATGTAATTGACAGCGTGTTACCCATGTTCGAGACGAAAGCAGCAGAAAAATCCCTGACTGTTGATAAATGGATCTCCGATGGGCTTCCCTTTATCTGGTCGGATAGGGACAGGATGGCGCAGATTCTTGTGAACATCCTTGATAATGCCGTCAAGTTTACGCCAAGTGGTGGAAAGATTTCCATTTCTGCGCAAGATGATAGTGGCTTTGTCGTCGTGAAGGTAACCGACACGGGCATTGGTATA
>Ga0209777_10001648_pt1 | contig 31566 bp, 27 predicted proteins | sample FrelakmetHBP12HB_FD_187147 | JGI IMG/M metagenome (GOLD analysis project Ga0209777, IMG submission 187147) | Freshwater lake sediment microbial communities from the University of Notre Dame, USA, for methane emissions studies -HBP12 HB (SPAdes)... | ecosystem: Environmental > Aquatic >... | reverse complement strand
CGCCAGGATCACCGGCCAGGCGCCGCACGCGCTCAGGTTCGAGTTCGGCCGCCGCGCCAAAGGCCACCCGATCCTGACCACCGTCGGCGGGTTCATCGTTGATGAGAAGTAAACCGATGGGCTGCACGCAACGTTGCCGCGCGCACCTATCGCCGCGGAGCGCTTCCCCCGCGCATCGCCGCAAGCTCCTCCGGCACCTTCCCCTCGAGCACGTACCGGCGAACCATCCATGCGATCGTCCCGATCGCGCCCGCGAAGCACAGCACGAACAGTGCCAGCACGTCCCACTGGACGTGCACGGCCGCACGATCGAGGCCGGACAACCCGCGGACCCAATGGTCCTGAATCCATTGCCGCACGAGGATCATCGACGCGACGGCGAGCACGAGCGAGCCGGCCGCCCCGATCACGACCTTCAGCGAATCCGGGCGTACCGTGATCAGGAACACGGCCGCAAGCGCCAGGAAGATCCCCCCGAAGAGCAATGCGGCACGGATCGGGTCCCCGCCGAGCAGGGCGTTTCGAATGTCCGACGGCTGCGAGAAGAGGAACCAGATCCCGACCAGGATCTGTACGAGCGTCGCCGACGTGAACCAGTTCCTCCCCATGCGGACCATCCAAAGGCCGAACGGCCGGTCCTCACCCGCGAGGAACCGCCGGCCCAGGACGATCGTGCCGAGCCCCGACACGGCGAGAGCGCCGACGAGCATGTGCAGGTAGCGCGGGATCAGGGTCGGCTCGGCCAGGTTCAGGCGCAGACCGCTCCGTTCGGCGATGTACATCGCGCGGAAGCGCGCCGGCGCCTGCATCAAGGTGAGATTGTTCACGTACACAAAACCGACCGCGGCCACCAGGAGGGCCGCTCCCCACGCGACCCACAGGAAGCGCTCGCGCCGCACTGTCGGCGACGAGGCCATGAAGTAGTGCCCCGCGTACGCCACCATGAGCAACCCGATCACGCAGATCCACGGGACGGCGAGCAGGATGCTCGAAACATAGAAGAACCGGCCGTACAGGACCTGGATGAACAGCAGCGGCGCAACGCCGAGCGTGATCGTCGCCGCCATGACGGTCGGCAGCGCGCGCGCGATCTCTTCCGCGAGGCGGCGTTGATGCGGGACGTTCGCGCGCCCGCGCGATCCGGCGATCGCCGCGATCAGTCCACCACCCAGCAGGAGGTTCATCGCGAGCACATGCAAAAGAAAAGTCACGACGAGGAGCAGATAGAACAACCACACGGGCGCCGGCAGCGGCGCGGGATCGAGCGGCGGGATCACCGGGTTCATCGGCTCGCCTCCGGTTTCTGCATCGCCGCGCTCTCCGCCGGATATCCCCAGAACCCGGCGAGATAATGCGCAAGCGCCTGCCGCTCCTCATCGGTCCCGGCAAACGGGGGCATGAAGCCCTTCAGTTCATCGAGGTGATGGACCTGCGCCGAGATGAAGCTCTCGCGCCAGCCCTGGATCAGCGGGCGGATCGCGTTGTACCCGTCGATCGTGTGGCAGGAGCCGCACTGGAAACGGAAGATCTCCTCGCCCGCCCGCGGTTGCTTGACGTCCTCCACCTCCGCCCAGCGCAGCCGCGGCAGATACCCCTCCTTCGAGATCGCCGCAACGTCCCCCGGCCGGACGCCGTTCGAGTACATCGTCCCGTACACGATGTACGGCTTTCGCATCGCCTCGCGGACCCATTCCGAGGTCGCCGTCACGGCGAAGCCGACGACGAGGAACAGCGCGGCGAGCGCGGGCGTGAATCGCGCGGGCCTGCGGTACGCGGTCAGCCACGTGAACACGAGGATGAAGAGCGAGATCGCGAGCGAGAGCGCGAGGAAGATCGTGACCGCCGGGGCGCCGCCGAAGGCGATGCTTCGCGCGCCGGGCGGGACGGTCAGGAGAAACCAGAGCCCTGCGGGGGGCATGATCGCAAATCCGGCGAGCGTCCACTTCGAGGCGTATTGCACCTGGCGTCCGCGCGCGCCGTCGTGGCGGATCATCGATGCGGTCAGGAGCGCATACAATCCCGTCAGCGACAGCGCGACCCCCGTGCGCAGCAGCAAAGACGGCAGGTAGCTCGGGTTCACGACGCCGTCCCAGAAATTGCCGCTTTGAAGCCACTTTCCCGGCGTCAGCATGAAGGACAGGATCCCGTTGATCACCACGAGGCTCATATACGCCGCCGCGAAGTAGATCCAGCCGACGGTGAGGTGGGTCTTCGGCGACAGCCGCTCCCATCCGTAGTAGTAGACGAGCGCCGCGGCGATCTCGATCGCGAAGAAGCACCACTCGATCGCCCATCCCCACACGAAGTTGTGGATGAGGAGGCTCGTCCCCTGGGGGTGCGCGAGCGCGATCGCGAACCAGATTCCGACCCCACTCACGGCCCCGAAAACGAGTGTCAAAAGAACGAAGAACCGCGCGTGCCCTTTCATGTAGGCGTACAGCTCGCGGTTCCCCTCGCGCTGCGCCTTGCGTTCCGTGAGCGCGAGGAAGAGCCCGCCGCCGACCGCGAAGTGCGACACAAATACGTGGGCGATCGAAATCAGCGCAATGACCATCCCGCCGCCGAGAAGCGGGACCTCCCAGAAGGGATACTCCATGCGAATCCTCCGTCCCTGGATGGAGCCCGCCGTGGATTATTCGGGCGCCGGAGCCTCCGTGCAACGAATGAAGATCTCGACGAGGGTCGGGTCGAACTGCGTCCCGGCGCGCGCGCGGATCAGGTCCCGCGCCTGGCTGGGGTCGTAGGCGGGTCGATGCGGCCTTTCGTGCGTGAGGGCGTCGTACGCGTTCGCAATCGAAAGGATCCGCGAACCGATCGGGATCTGCTCCCCTCCCAGACCGTCCGGGACCCCCGAGCCGTCCCAGTACTCCGCCTGGTGGCGCAGGGTCTCCGCGACCCCGTTGCGCGCCGCCGGCAGCAGGCGATCCGCCGCCTCGCTGGCCTCGCGCTGACGCAGCTTGCGTTCCGCGGGCGACAAAACAACCGCGGCGTAAAGGAGGGACTCGTGCCGCTCGACCGCGCCCAGATTGTGCATCAACGCGGCCGTCGCGACGGCATCCAGCCCGGGCCCCTCCAGCCGCGCCTCCTCTCCCATCCTGCGGCAGAGCTCGCTCACACGTTCCGAATGCCCCGCGAGCCACGGATACCGCCCCTCGAAGGTCGCAAGCAGGGAGATGATCGTGTCGAAGAACGCGGACTGGGTCCGATCGAACGCCTCCGCGTTCGCCAGGGCGGTCCCGACGCTCACGCCGAGCGCTTCGATGAGCTTCAGGTCGAATCGATCGAGCTGCGCGTGGTCCGATCGCTCCCCGACGCACAGGATCGCCCGCGGCTCCTCGCCGACGCGCACCCCGACCGCCCAGAGGAGGCCCGCCGCCGAGAGCAGTCCCACCTCGCGCGTGCACTCGGGCCTCAATGCGAGATCGTCGGTCGCAATCGCGTGCTCGCTCGACATCAGCAGCTGCAAGGTCGGCGAACCTTCTTCGATCTGGAGGCTTTCGGGATCGCGGAGCCGCAGTCCCCGATGCGCGATGGGGCGCAGCCGACCGTTCTCCATCACGAGCAGCGCGACCGCGTCGAAGTCGAGGATCCCGACCGCCGTCATGACAAAACTCTCGAGCAGCTCGACGATCGACCGGTTCCGGTTCAGCTCCTGGATCTTCTCGAGGACGGTCCCCAGGCGGGTCAGGTGATTCTGGAAATCCGTCCGGATCTCCCGCAGATGGTCGCGCTGCCGCCGGACTTCCTCCTCCAGGACCTCCGTCTTCAGCGCGAGAACGTCCCGGTCGCGGTTCCGCTCGAGGATCCGCTGCATCTTGAGCAACAGCTCCCGCGGCGAGAATGGCTTCGTGAGATAATCGTCCGCACCCGCCTTGAGTCCCAGCAGGCGGCTCTCGGTCGCGGCGTTTCCAGAGATCAGGATGATCGGCAGCGCGCGGAAGTCCGGGTCCTTCCGCAGCGTCTCGCACACTTCGACGCCGGATCTTCGCGGAAGCCGCACGTCGATCACGAGGACGTCGGGGTGGTTCGCGCGGGTCGATTCGAGCGCCTCCTCCCCGTCGTGCGCGGTCAGCACCCGGTACCCGCGCCCTCCGAGGGTGATTTGCAGGAGCTCGACAACCCTCGAATCGTCATCCACGACGAGAACCGAAGGGGTACGTCCCTCCTGAGCGGATCCCGCCTCCGGTTGCTGCGGTGTGACACGTTCCATCCGACGCCGCCTCCTGTCTCTCCGGGCTTCGCGATCTCGCTATGCTTCGACGCGCTTTCCGGCCTGGATCAGTATCGCGTCGAGCTCGGTCTCCGAAAACGGAAACATCAGGGCGGGCCCCTCGTGGCCCGGATAGCCCGAGATCCGCGATCCGACGCGAACCACCGGGACCCTGCACTCGACGACGCGACGCAGCAGCGTCTTCTCGATGTCGTCCGTCTCGCCGTTGCCGCGCGCCTCGAGGAAGAGCGCGTCCCAACGGCCGAGGTCGAGCGACACGGTCGCGGCCTCGAGTCCCGCCGCCTCGCCGACCTGCCAGCCGCGGCCGCGCAGGTGCCGGCAGATCGCGACGCGGGCCGGCAGATAGCGCACCGCGACAAGCGCGCGCAGCGGACCCTGCCGATCCTGCTCCTCGGGCGTGCGCGTCACCTGCGGGGCGGGGCGTCCGGCGTCACGCGGCGTTTTCCGCACGCCGGAGAAGGTCCGCAGCATCGGGACCTTGAGGACCTGGATCTGCGCGTCCTTCTCCTGCTTCGCCGCGCTCTCGATCGGGCCCAATCCGAGCATCCGCTCGCACGCGACCCCGGCCCTCTCCCCTTCCTGATCGAGGATCACGAAGTACTTCTCCTCGCGGGAGACGCCGTGCAAGAGCAGCCCCAGGCTCGCGAGCTCGACCTCTCCACGATCCGTCGAGATCCTCTCAGGAACCGCCGACGTGCTCAGGGAGCCGATCTGCACGACCTGATCCCAGAGGACCCCGACCCGCACGTCGCCGGACTCGAGGACGAGAACCATCTCACTCTCCCCCTCCAGCTCCTCGGGCTCATCGGGCCCCTCGGCAAGCGCGTCGGCCGCGTCGGCGCGACCGTTCCCCGCCGCCGGCGCGGCGTCGTCGACGACCATCTCCTCCAGCGGCTCGGGCTCGAGCCGAGGCGAGGGTTCGGGCCGAGCAACGGGTTCCGCCGTTACTGCTGGCTCCTGCCTGAGAACAGGCTCGGGCCGCGCAAGCCGCTCGATCATCTCGACGAGATGCGCCGTCAACCGGGCTTGAGCCCGGCTGACCGCGATCAGGTCCTTCATCAGGGCCCAGACCGTCTCGTCCGGCAACCCTCGAACCGGGGGATCCTGCCGTTCTGGCTCCTTCATTGCGTCGCCCCCTTCTCATTCCTCAACCAACCGGCAATGGTCTCATGGATCCCCACGATCTCCGACCGAGCATCATCCACGAGGATTGGTCCCCCACGTCCGTTCGTTCGAGTCGATTCGCGAAGCCGTTCCAATGCCGCAGAAAACTCCCGAAAGCAGGACCCCAGCTCCCCCGGCAGATCCGGGAGGTCGCGCCGTGCCCTTTCAATCCGAAGCGACCAGACGGTCGCAATCCGTTCCAGATGCGCGAAGGACATCTCGGTCTCCGTAGCGACGGAAGTGTCCAGGATCTCCTTGCGTCCGAGCAAGCCCGCGAGTCGCTCCAGCCCCCCCTCGATCCCCCACATCTCCTCGCGGAGGATACCGACGAACCGCTCGAGTTCCCCGCACATCGTGCTCCCGGATGCGGCGAGAATGACCGGGATCTCCCTTCGTTCCTCCGCGCGGCGGAGCGAGGTCGTGATCTCGGCCGCCTCCCGCTGGAGCGACTCGAGCTCCCGCAGCGCCTGGATTCCCGCGCGGCTCTGCTGGATGAGATTCCCCACGCGTGCAAGCAGCCGCCGGACGTCCGGGTCCGACAACATCGGTTCGTGGGGGCTCTCGGCGCCCGGGTCGTGCCCTCCCCCATCGATCACGCGAAGCATCGCGTGGAACGGCCGCCGGAACTGATCGGCGATGTAGAACCCGCATCCGAGCGCCGCCACGGCAAAGAGCAGGGCGATCGCCGCCCCCCCGTAGCGCAGGAGGGGAGGGATGCCCGCTTCCCCGAGAGAGGGACGCAGGACGAACTCGACCAGGAGGAAATATGTCGCCCCGAGAAACAGCACGGGAAGGACGGACAGCACGACCGCCCGCGTTCGGATGGAACTCCGCTGCGCATCGACGCGCTCGTGGGAATCTGAACCTGCCAACCGGGCCGCTCCTGGGGCGGACTGCACCCTGCAAGAAATCGAGGGGTTTCTGTTGCAACGTGCACGGCGCCCGCGCGCCGTGAGGGCATCGTTCCGGGACACTCGAGCTGCAAGGAGAGAGAGCGAAAATCCTCATCGGATCGGCTCCGGAGCCCCGGGCGAGGCGCCGGCGACCTTTCCAATCCGATGCGCGGAATCCGGTATCCGAAGCCCCGGAGCCGCTTCGCCGACTCCGTCCCCGCTACGCAAGGACCGGTTCCCCGGCACCTCCGCGCGGCCCTCGGCTCCGCCCCCCCATCGGCATGCTCGGCAGACATCACTCCGCGCCCGGCGGGATGGCATATGCCTTGCAGCCTCACTGTCCCGGAGAACGCACGATACCACGCCGGTCACGCGAACTGTCAACCCGTTTCTGGGTGGACCCAAAGAAGGGCGCAGGCATCATGGAAGCGAGACAGCAATACATCGAGCTGCCGTCGAGCGGCAGGGACCTCCGTCCGAGCTACCATTTCATGATGAAATGCCTCCTCTACTCCCGCATGGAGACCGGTCTGGTGTCGAACCAGGACTTCTACGACGAAGACGTGAACGTGTACCTCGCGCATCTCCTCGACTCGATGATCGTGCCGCAGCACATCGATCGAGCGCGTCGATTCCTCTCTCCGTACGACACGGAGGTGTTCCGGCGTCTTTCGAACAGCAAGGACGCGCGGTTGAAATACACCATCTACAAGACGAATGCTGACTTTCTCCTGATTTCCCTCGGGGTCTTCGACAACGCGGAGGCCGAGACCGCAGAAACCGCTTCTGCCGCGCACACGGATCGGCACTTCCGTCCCTCCGAGGAAGCGTTCATCGGGCGCGGCCGCACCTACTATCGATTCGCATACACATACAGCCAGATCGTGAATGGACGGAACGCAGGCATCTCCGAGGTTCTCGAGAAGCTGAGCATGAACTTCGAGAAGTACCTGAGAATTCTATCGCATATGCGCGGCGAGTACCTCGACCTGGTCAAGCGCCTCTCGACCGGTGAGATCTATCACCTCGAGCGGGTCGCAAACGAAGATCTCCGTCAGGACTCGTTGCGCGACAAGCAGGACCAGTTCCTCGACCTGTATCTCGAGTGGAAGCGCACGGGAGCCGAAAACGTTCGCGAGAGGATCTCGTGCCTGGTAAGGGAGATCCGCGGGCTCGACCCGAGCTTCCGCTTCGAGATGCCCACGTCGTAGGTTCCAGCGGTCCGAACCGCACTCAAGTTGCGGCAGCCGGCTCCCCCCTCATTCCCCCCTCCGGCCAAGACCGGGGGGGCCGGCTCATTTTGGCGGAAGGCGCGCCCGGCTCAGACGACTCTGGCCCAGACGACTTTGGCTCAGACGACCTCGGCTTCAGACGACTTTGTAGTTGGGGGCTTCCTGCGTGATCGTCACGTCGTGGGGATGATTCTCGCGCAACCCCGATTCGGTGATCCGGATGAAGCGCGCCTTCTTGCGGAGGTCGTCGATCGTCCGCACGCCGCAGTATCCCATGCCGACGCGCACGCCGCCGACCAGCTGGAAGACGACCGCGCCGACCGGTCCCTTGTACGGCACCCGGCCCTCGATCCCTTCGGCGACGAGCTTCGACTCGGCCAACTCCCCATGCTGGAAGTAGCGATCCGCGCTTCCGCGCTGCATCGCGCCGATCGAGCCCATCCCGCGGTAGGACTTGTACGACCGGCCCTGGTAAAGGACCGTGTCGCCCGGGCTCTCCTCCGTCCCCGCGAAGAGGCTGCCGATCATCGCCGCGGACGCGCCCGCGGCCAGGGCCTTCGTCACGTCGCCGCTGTACTTGATCCCGCCGTCCGCGATGACGCGCATCCCGTGACGGTCCGCCTCCTCGGCGCAGTCGAGGATCGCCGTGATTTGCGGTACGCCGGTCCCGGCGATCACGCGGGTCGTGCAGATCGCGCCCGGGCCCATCCCGACCTTCACCACGGTCGCGCCCGCTTGAATCAGATCGTGCGTTGCTTCCTTCGTCGCCACGTTGCCGGACATCAGATCGACGTCCGGGAAACGCTTCCGGACCGCCTCGGTCATGTTGAGGACCCGCCTGGAGTGCCCGTGCGCGCTGTCCAGCACGAGGAGATCGATCCCCTTCGATACGAGGGCTTCGGCGCGGTCCATCGTCTCGGGTGACGTCCCGATCGCCGCCGCGGCGCGAAGCCGCCCCTTCTCGTCGATGCAGGCGTTCGGGTACTTGAGCTTCTTCATGATGTCCTTGACGGTGATGAGTCCGCGCAGCCGCCCGCCGGAATCGACGACGGGGAGTTTCTCGATCCGATGCTTGTGCAGGATCTCCTTCGCCTCGTCGAGGGTCGTTCCGACCGGAACCGTGATCAGGTTCTCCTTGGTCATCACCTCTTCAATCCGCATCTCGACGTTCCGGATGAACCGGAGATCGCGGTTCGTGAGGATCCCGACCAGGATCCCGTCCTTCGTGATCGGAACCCCCGAGATCCGGAACCGCTCCATCACGGCGAGCGCCTCGCCGACCGGAAGCTCGGGCGGGAGCGTCACGGGATCCGTGATCATCCCACTCTCGGACCTCTTGACCTTCTCGACCTCGGATGCCTGCTCCTCGATCGACAGGTTCTTGTGGATCACGCCGAGCCCGCCCTCGCGCGCCATGGCGATTGCGAGACGAGACTCGGTCACGGTGTCCATCGCCGCGGAAAACAGCGGGATGCCCAGCTTGAGCCGGGGGGTGAGCTGCACCGAAGTGTCGACCTCGTTCGGCAGAACGTCGCTCTTTCCGGGTATGATCAGGACATCGTCGAAGGTGAGACCTTCCCCCGCGACGCGCTCGTGCATGGATCCTCCTGCGGTCGTTACTGCCCTGCTTTGCCGGACGTCAGACGAATCTTGCGGCTGACCTTCTTCTCCCAGAGGATCCCCTCATTGGGCGAGAAGTGGTAGTTCACCCCGAGCCGGATCGTCACGAACGCGTCGTTCCCGCTGAACATCGTGGGGTGGTCCGACTTGTTGGCGGAGAAGAGGAAGTGATTCTGCTCCGTCGCGAGCAGCGTGACGTGCGCCGTCAGCCGCCGCTCCGCTTCGACTCCCGCGAAGAGCCCCGGGACGAATCCGCGGTAGAAGAGGTAGGACTGCGGGTCGCGCATCGAATGCCCGCTGAACTTGTAGTTCCAGCGGTAGAGACCCGCTCCACCGCCGTACTTCCAGTCGAGGCCGATCGCGTCCGAGAAGTGCTTGTACAGACCCATCGTGCCCGAGGTCACCGCAAGGACCGTGTCCCCCCGGTCCTTGTAGGCGTTCCAGCCGAAGCCGAACTCCGCGACCCCGATCAGATCGTCCGAGAAGCGATAGCGAAACACGGACTGGATCGACGGACGGATCTTGGCCTTGCTGCGCGCATCCTTGTCCAGAACGAAGAGCATGCCTCCGGTGTTCATGCCGAACGAGCCGAAGGTCTTGAGGGACTGGAAAACCGCCTTCGCGTGGGAAGGGGGCGGCTCGACGGCTCCGAGCGGCGCCTGCGGCGGCGGAGATGGAGCCTCCTGAGCGATCGCCGTCCCCGCACAACCCAACCCCAGCACCATCCCTACCAGCGGGACCCAAGCGGCGAACCGCATTTCTTCCTCCTCCTCATCACGGACCCGGCGGCGCCCCGGACGTGCAGGGTCCGACCTGCTTGAGGGAACAAAGACACGATAGTAGCTGCCTGACGGGACTGTCAAGGCGGGGTCCCCGGTACCCTTTTCAAATGGCTCGACAGGGACTGCCCCTTGACAGCCCCCCGGGAGCCCCCCCTAGACTCGCTCGGAATACGGGTTTCGGGCGGTGTAGCTCAGTTGGTAGAGCAAGTGAATCATAATCACTGGGTCCGGGGTTCGAGTCCCTGCGCCGCCAAGTCCCCCCTTTATGAATCTCTCCGATGAAATGGAAGGACGCTTCCTGCGCTTTCTGGTGGAGCATCTCGGATCACTCGGATCCGACGGGCTCCTTGTCGGCGTATCCGGCGGGCTGGACTCGACCGCGCTCCTCACCCTCGCCCTCGCAACCGCCGACCGGCACGGCCATCCGGTGGTCGTGGGTCACGTGAATCACGGGATCCGTCCCGATGCGGACGCGGAAGAGGGCCGGCTGAGATCGATGTGCGAGGGCCTCGGCGTGCCGTTTCGATCCGAGCGGATCCGCTTCGCCGATCCGCATCCATCGGAGGACGCGATGCGGCGGCGGCGACTCCGTGCCCTCCGGCTCATGGCGCGCGCCGGCGGATGCGGCCACGTCCTCCTCGGGCACCAGAGGGACGATCAGGCCGAGACCGTCCTGCTCAACCTGATGCGGGGCGCCGGTCTGCGCGGCCTCTCGGGGATCCCGCCGGTCCGCGGCCCGTTCGTGCACCCGCTCCTCGAGGTCCCTCGATCCGATCTGCGGCGCTATCTGGAGGAGCGACGGATCCCGTGGGTGGAGGACCCGACGAACCTGAACATGGATCGCGCCCGCAACCGGGTTCGCCGAAACCTCCTTCCCCTGCTCGAGGAGGAGGTGCGGCCCGGGGCGACGGCCGCGATCGCGCGGGCGGCGGGCCACCTCCGGAGCGCGTGCGAAGCGCTCGAGGGTCACGCGCGCGAGGCCCTTGACGCGTGCCGCATCCCGTCGCCCCCGGGGGAGATCCGCATCGATGGCGATCGGTTGCGCTCCTACCCTGTCGGGTTGATCGAATTCGTGGTGCGCCTTGCCGTCCTGTCGGTCTCTGGAACGACCCAAAACGTCTCGACTCCCGCCTGGCGGCAGATCGTCGCGGCCGCTCGAGATGGCCGGAGCGGCCGATTCCTCATCCAGGACCGGACGGTCGTCGATGTCACGGGGCGGACGGTCTGCGTCGGGCTTGCCCGCGCGAGCGAGCCGCGCCATAGGGAGATCCCGGTCCCCTGGAGCGGCCGGATCGCCTGGGGACGGCAAGGGATCCTGAGGACAAGGCTCCTCGCGGTCCGAGAAGTCCCCTCACGGCTCCGGGTTCGGGGCTTGAGCCGGATGCAGGTGTTCGATGCGGCCAATGTCTCCCCGCCGGTGCGGATCCGGTTTCCCTTTGCAGGGGACCGGATTTCGCTCGAAGAGTCTTCCGGGCGCCGGAAGATTTCGGATCTACTATCAGAGAGAGGGGTCCCTCGTTCGCTGCGAGGGATGCAGCCGGTCATCGAAGATGCCCGCGGGATTCTGTGGGTTCCCGGAATTCGGCGCGCGGGTGTCGCCCGCGTGGGGCCCAAGACCGAAACGATCTGGATCGCTCGCTGGTTCGGTCCCCTTCCCGTGGATCGAGCGCTGAGCGGAGGAGCGTCGCGCGGATGAACGAAAGGACGGACATGCCGGAGATGCGTGCCATCGGCGACGCCGGGGAACGCATCCGGGTCGTGCGCGAGCGGGACGAGATCCTGCGCGACGTGGCCCGGATCGGCGCCGACGTGCGACGGATCGCCGCGGGGCGCGTCCCGATCTTCATCGGGATTCTCAAGGGGAGCTTCATCTTCCTCGCGGATCTCGTCCGCGCGTTCGACGGAGAGCACGAGATCGAGTTCCTCTCCCTGACTCGCTACGACTCCGTGCGCAAGGACCCGACCTCCGTACGGGTCCTGCACGACCTCGCCGAGAACATCGGCGGACGCCTCGTGATCGTGGTGGAGGGGATCCGCTCCTGCAACGGGACGAAGATCGAGTACATCAACCGTTTCCTGCGGCTGCACGAGCCGGAGGAGATCGTCTACGCGGCCCTGGTCCGCCAGAACGGGTCGGCGAAGGGTCCGATTTCCCTGCATACATGGGGATTCGAGATCCGCGATGATGAGTATGCCGTCGGCTACGGCCTCGATCTCGATGAGCGCTATCGCAATCTCACATTCATCGGGGTGCGTACGAGGCCCGAGTCCGGCCAGGACGGCTAGAGAGGACGATATCCGAATGGAGAGAAGAGGATTGATGCACCGGGACCCCTCCGGCGGGGGCGACCGGCCGGGCGGCGGCGGGAATCGACCCGGCGGCGGGCCGATCCGGCGGGGACCGGGCGGAGGCGGCGGCGCGGGCGGGGGCAGCATGGGCGGCCGGCAGTTCAGGACCTTCACGTTCTGGATCCTGTTCGTCCTCGCCGTCGTCTGGCTTGCCCAGTACCTGCTCGGCCCGCGCGGACGCGAGAACGAGATCAACTACTCGGAGTTCATCAGCCAGATGAACGTGGGGAATCTCCAGTCGGTCACTTTCATGCAGCAGGACGTGCGCGGGCAGATGAAGACGAAGCTGCCGGCCGACCCGGCGCAGAATCGCCCGGAGATCGACAAATTTCGTGTCTTCCTGCCGAGCCCGGACCCTGAGCTCCCGCAGAAGATCATGGACAAGAACCCAGGGATCGTCGTGCGCTCGCGTCCCGCGCCGACCCCCTGGACGAACATCCTCTTCTCGCCCTTGTTGAGCCTCGGGATCCTCGGCGTCTTCTGGTTCCTGTTCATGCGGCAGATGCAGTCGGGAGGATCCGCCGCCCTCAAGTTCGGCAAGAGCCGCGCGAAGGTCCTGAACGAAAACACGATCCGCGTGACCTTCAAGGACGTCGCCGGCGCCGACGAGGCGAAGGAGGAGCTGCAGGAGATCATCGAGTTCCTGCGCGATCCGAAGAAGTTCCAGGTGCTCGGCGGGCGCATTCCGAAGGGCGCGCTGCTGCTCGGGCCTCCCGGGACCGGGAAGACCCTGCTCGCGAAGGCGGTCGCGGGGGAGGCCGCCGTGCCGTTCTTCAGCATGAGCGGCTCAGATTTCGTGGAGATGTTCGTCGGGGTCGGGGCGAGCAGGGTCCGCGATCTCTTCGATCAGGGGAAGCGCAACGCGCCGTGCATCGTCTTCATCGACGAGATCGACGCGGTCGGTCGACACCGGGGCGCCGGCATGGGCGGCGGGCACGACGAGCGCGAGCAGACGCTGAATCAGCTCCTCGTCGAGATGGACGGCTTCGAGTCGAACGAGGGCGTGATCCTCCTCGCGGCGACGAACCGTCCCGACGTCCTCGATCCGGCCCTCCTGCGTCCCGGTCGTTTCGACCGGCAGATCGTCGTCGATCTCCCGGACGTGCGCGGGCGCGAGGGGATCCTGAAAGTCCACATGAAGAACAAGCCGATCGGCGACGACGTCGACATCCGCTCGCTCGCGCGCGGCACGCCCGGGATGGCCGGGGCCGATCTCGCGAACCTCGTGAACGAGGCGGCTCTGCTCGCCGCGCGACGCAATCAGCGCAAGATCATGATGGGCGATCTGGAAGAAGCGAAGGACAAGGTGATGATGGGCCCCGAGCGGAAGAGCCTCGTCCTGTCCGATGCGGAGAAGCGCACAACCGCCTATCACGAATCGGGGCACGCGCTCGCCGGCTGGCTCCTCCCCGACGCCGACCCGATCCACAAGGTCACTGTGATCCCGCGCGGCCGGGCGCTCGGCGTGACCCACTTCCTCCCCGAAGGGGACCATTACACCCGCACCCGGGAGTACTACATCGCGACGATGACGGCGATGATGGGCGGGCGCGCCGCGGAGGAGCTGATCTTTGGAAGGATCACGAACGGCGCGCGCAACGACATCCAGGTCGCGACGAACCTCGCGCACAAGATGGTCTGCGAGTGGGGGATGAGCGACAAGCTCGGTCCGCTTCAGTTCGGCAAGAAGCAGGACCTGATCTTCCTCGGACGCGAGATCAGCGAGCAGAAGGACTACAGCGAGAAGACGGCCGAGGTGATCGACGCCGAGGTGCACCTGCTCGTGCAGGGCTGCTACGACAACGCGCACAAGATCCTGTCAGAGAACATCGACAAGTTGCACGCCCTGGCGGGCGCGCTGCTCGAGCGCGAGATCCTCGACAGGGAGGAGATCGACCGGATCCTGAACGGCAAAGGGCTCGCCGCGGCGCCGGACCGGCAGGACGTGCTCCGCAACGAGAGCAAGGAGTCGCTGGAGCCGGTTGAGCGCGCGGCGCGCGAGCCGATCCTGGGGAAGATCCCTCCCGAGCCCGCGCCGGGAGTCTCCTGATCTTGAGCGACGCGGCCCCGGCGCGTTCGTCGCGCACATCGTTTCCGGCCCGAAGGACTTCGGTCTTTCGGGCCGGCCCGCATGCGTGGGAGATGGGAACCGTCACGCGCGTCCTCGGGATCGTGAACTGCACACCGGACTCGTTCTCGGACGCTGGGATCTATTTGAGCGAGGATGCGACCCGGCGGCGGATGTGGCAGATCGCCGAGGAAGGCGCCGACATCGCCGACGTCGGGGGCGAGAGCACGCGGCCGGGGGCCGCGCCCGTCGGCGCCGACGAGGAGTGGGCGCGGATCGCGCCCGCGCTCGACATCGCGCGGCGCGACGGTTACCCGATCCCGGTCAGCGTCGACACGATGAAAGGAGAGGTCGCCCGGCGCGCACTCGACGCCGGCGCGGTGATCGTGAACGACGTATCCGCACTGCGCGTATCGGGACCCGCGATGGCAGATATCGCGGCGCGCGGCGGCGCGGGGCTGATCCTCATGCACATGAAGGGCGAACCGCGCACGATGCAGGTCGATCCCCGCTACGACGACCTGCTGGGCGAGGTGCGTGGATTTCTTGCCGATGCGGCGCAGGTCGCCCGCGACGCCGGGGTCACGGACGACCGCATCCTCGTCGATCCCGGCATCGGGTTCGGGAAGACCGTCGAGCACAACCTGACCCTGCTGCGGGATGTCTCCCACTTCGCGGACTTGGGCGCGGGCGTCCTGATCGGCACGTCACGCAAGGCGTTCCTCGGGAAGATCCTCGGGGATCTGCCGGTCGGCGAGAGACTCGAGGCCTCGATCGCATCCTTCGTCGCCGCCGTTCTGGCGGGAGCGCACGCGATCCGCGTCCATGACGTGCTTGCCGCGGTTCGCGCGGTCCGCGTCGCGGACGCCGTCCGAACGGCGGAGTCCATCGGGTTTCGCGGGACGACCTCCGGTCCCCTGTCGCATTCCGGTTCCCTTCCCCCGCGCGGCCGGGTGGGCTAACATCCAGTCGATCCTGGAGGGCCAAGCCGGTGTCCTTGTCATTCAGCGCGCGTTTGTTCCTCGATGTCGCCGACGTCCTGCTCGTCGCGGCCCTCTTCTACCGCATCCTGACGCTCGTTCGCGGCACGCGCGCGGCCCAGATGTTCGTCGGCCTGGCGGCCCTCGCGCTGCTCTCGGTCGTGGCCGAGTGGCTGCAGCTGAACGCCCTCGACTGGCTCCTCTCGAGCCTGAAGACGGTCTGGGTGATCGGGTTCCTGATCGTCTTCCAGCCCGAGCTCCGCAAGGGGCTCGCACAGGTCGGCGGAAGCCGCCTCTTCAAGAAGTTCCTGCCCGTCGCGGACACCGCGCGCCTGGGCGAGATCCAGAAAGCGCTCGATTCGATGTCGCGCAAGGGCGTCGGCGCGATCGTCGTCATCGAGCGCAACGTCGGGCTCCGCTCCTATGTCGAGACGGGGACGCCGATCGAGGCGCTCGTCACTGCGGAACTCCTCGAGACGATCTTCACGCCGCCGTCCCCGCTCCACGACGGGGCCGTGATCATCCGCGGAAACCAGATCGTCGCGGCGGGATGCATCCTGCCGCTGAGCCAGAACCCGGAGATCGAGCGAACCCTGGGGACGCGCCACCGCGCGATCGTGGGGCTGTCCGAGGAGACCGACGCCGTCGCCATCGCCGTGTCCGAGGAGACGACCCAGATCTCGGTCGCCGACCGCGGGGTGATGACAAGGCTGAAGAGCCCCGCCGAGCTGCGGAGCTTCCTGGGCGCACTACTCCTGCCAAAGAGGGAGGACGGATCCTCGGGATCGGCGGCGGAGGGGCGGCAGGCGTCCGCGCCGCCGCAGAACGGCAAACACGCCGCCGTGCGGTGAGGTCGCTGTCTAGAACTCCTCGATCCGGGCGACGTCGATCCCTTTGAAGAGGTCCACGCGATCGAGGTACGCCTTGAGGGGGATCTTCTCGATCTTGCCTCCCTCGTAGAAGCCGGCAAGACCGCTCTTCGCTGCGTGGATCAGGTACGGTTCATCCCCGTCGCGCACAACGATCCCGATGTGGCCGATCAGCGCGCCCTTTCCGGCCCGCAGCTCCGCGCCCTTCGGATTCTTCTCGTCGGTCACGAAGAACACGATGTCCCCCGATTTCAGCGCCCACAGGTTAACCCGGTCCTTGGGGACATAGGAGAGCGAGCCTGCGGGGAACCGTTCGTTGCCGGTATCGGCCTGCGCAGGCCCGACAGAGGCGGTGACGTCCTTCCCCCAGATCCCGCATTTCAGAATGTCCTCGGAGTAGTCGAGGTGGGAAGCATGGTCGTAGCGGACCCGTCCTTCCGGGAGGATCGCGTCATTCACGCCCGCGCCGAAGAATCGGGTCCCGAACGCGAACTGGACCGCCTCGCGGGCGCTCGAGGACCGGCCGAGCTCGGTCGTGCGGTAGAGGAAGAGAACGCAGTCGGCCTGGAAATCGTCGACGAGCCGTCCTTCGGTGACGTATCCGCCGGGATCGAGCCCGAACAGGTACCGGGCGTGGCCATCTCGATAGAACGTGTCCGCCCAGAACGCGATCCGGTCCCCGACCGACTTCCCTTGCAGCGTATTCATCAGGGAGTCGATCGTCGCGCTCGGGAGGGTATGCGGGTTGTCCAGGTTGTACTGGACCATCTTCTCGAAGCGGGCGAGAACCTCCTCGCTCGCCGAGTCCTGCGCCGACGCGATTCGAATCATGAGACACAGCCCCACAAGGAATAAGGGACCCCAGACCCGCAGCTTCATTCTCGCCTCCATCAGCGCACCATGGTACGGCAATCCGCGCGCGACAAGTCAAGAATCGGCGGTGGGTGACTCGATGGACGGGACGGAACGGGACGGCCCACGAATGGAGCGCGGGAGCGATGGTGACCGCGTCGATCAATGAAGCGGCGCGGGCGGTCGGGCCGTCCATGCCGCCGTCTCTGCAGGGGTGACCCTGCGCTTCCGGCGACACCCCCCAACACGACCGGCCACACCTCCCGACGACCAGCCGCGATCAGACGAACCCGACCGCTCCACGACCGTAGAAGAGGGATTGCAGGAACCTTGCCGGTTCCGGGGTCGGGATGAAGTTCACGATACGAGACGGTTTCCCATGCGGTTCCGTGGGAGCGATGGGGCCCGAACCGGACGGCGCGTCACCGATGCGACACGCTCCGCGTGACCGGGCGATGTCGCAAGTGTCGCTCAGACGGGTCCGAGATCGAGAAGCTGCGACATCCGCAGGGCGTTGTTCGCGGCCCGTCCCGCGTGGCAGTTGTTGAAGAAGAGGTACGTATCGGTCGTCGAGGAATCGAGGTCCCGGATCGCTCCGACCCAGTCCAGGAGCTCCCGGTCGGAGTAGTTGTAGGAATAGCGCAGGTCTCCGTCCGCCCCCCACCAGTGTTGCGCATTGCGACCGTGGAAGCGCACGTACCCGGTCCCATTCGTCTCGCGCACGATGGGCGGGAAGAGCCCCTTCAACTTTGGCTCGTCGACGACGCAGAATCCAAGCTTCAGTCTCCCCAGCTCCTCGAAGGTCTCGTCGCGCGCCCAGGTGTCGTTGCGGAACTCGACGAAGACGGGCCGCTCCCCCATTCGTTCGCGGATTCGCCTCAAATGGTCGACGTTTCCCGGAGTGCACCTGAAGCTCCACGGAAACTGCGCGAGGGCGCCGTGGAACTTCCCCGCTTCCTCGAACGGGCCCAGGACCTCCAGGTAGGTCTTGAAGTGTGACGGATCGCTCACGCTCCGGTGGGTCACGTCCTGATGCATCTTGATCATGAACCGGAAGCCTTCGGGAGTCTTGCGCACGATCTGGAACATCACGGCCGGATGCGGCAGGCGGTAGTAGGTCGAGTTGATCTCGACCGTCCGGAACGAACGGACGTAGAAGTCCAGGCGCTTCCCCTTCGGCAGATCCGGCGGGTAGAAGGGACCGTGCCAGTCATCGAACGAGTAGCCGGATGTGCCGATCCAGATCATCGCCGCTTCCCGTTCTCTCCCAGGAGCGATGCCCGTCGGATCACCCCCCTGCCGTAGATCGCGCGCAGGGAATCGGTGACGGGCTCGACCTTGTCACCTGGGTCCGCGCCGAACCTCGGATCATCCCCGAACAGGGATTCGATCTGCTGCGGGCGTTGTGATTCCGCCTGGACCAGCCCGGAGACCGAGATCCCGATCATGCGGATCGGTCCCCCGCAATCCATGCGCCGGAACAACTCCCATGCCACGTTGAAGATCGCCTGGGTCGATGAGACCGCCGTCCTGAGACGGCACTGCCGCAACACGGTCGTGAAGTCCCCCCAGCGGATCTTGATGTGAACGGTATCCCCTACGCGATGCTCCGCGCGCATGTCTCCCGCCACCTCGTTGCACAACGCAAGAATCAGGCGCCGCGCCTCCGAACGGTCCGTCTCGTCGCGAGGGAGAGTGTACTCGTGCCCGACCGACTTCGGATCCGGTCCCGTCCCGTAAGGGACGACGGGGCTGTCGTCCTCCCCCCGCGCGGCCCTCCCGAGGATCGGACCCCAGACGCCAAGCAGCCGGCGCAGGAACGGCGCGGGGGCGCTCGCGAGATCGGCGATGCGACGGATCCCCGCGCGCTCGAGTCGCGCCGCCGTCGACTTTCCGACACCCACCAACGCGATGACCGGCTCGTCCGCAAATCGCTCGTCGAAATCCCGACGCGTGAGCACCGTCCGACCCGCGGGCTTCTGCAGCACAGAGGCCATCTTCGCGATCAGCTTGTTCGGCCCGATCCCCGCGCTCGCGGTGAGGCGGAGCGTGCGCGAGATCTCGTCCTGGATCGATGCCGCAAGCGCCTCCCCTTCCTCGAGCGATCGCGCGATCCCGCTCGCGTCGATGAACGCCTCATCGATGCTCGCTGGCTCGACGAGCGGCGTGCGGCGCAGGAGGAGCTTCATGATGCGTGCGGAGAGATCGAAATACCGGGACGGATTGCAGGGGAGGAAGACCGCCTGGGGCGCGAGGCGCTTAGCCTCCCCGATCGACATCCCCGAACGCACCCCGAGCGCCCGTGCCTCATACGATGCCGTCGCTACCGTCCCTCGCGCGCCCGGCGTCCCCCCGATCACGAGGGGGCTGCCACTAAGCTTTGGTACCGCAATGACTTCTGCCTGAACGAAGAAGGCGTCCATGTCGAGGAGGAGGATGATCCGTCCCGAGTCCCTGGGATCCATGCGGGAATCATGATACAAACAAACGTTCGGCACAAGGGCAGAACTATTACGGCGGAACGGCCGAAACCCCCTCGTGGAGGTGTGGCAGCCAGAGGCTCATCGCCGGCCAGTACGTGATGACGAGGAGCGCGATGATCAGGATCAGCAAGAACGGCAGGGTCGAACGGTAGACCTCGGTCACCGGACGTTTGAACCGGAAGGACGAGATGAACAGGTTCAGGCCGAAGGGGGGCGTCAGGAAACCGATCTCCAGGTTCGTGAGGAAGATGATCCCCAGATGGACCAGGTTGACGTGGTACTCGAGCGCGATCGGGATGATCAACGGGACCACGATCATCGCCGAGAAGATCTCCATCAGCGATCCGACGACGAGGAGGAGCGCGTTCAGCGCAAGCAGGAACGTGAACTTACTCGTGATGATACCGCGCACCCAGTCGAGGATCAGCATCGGGATCTGCGCGTCCACCAGGAAGTTCATGAACCCAAGCGCGGCCTCCAGGATCAGCAGGATCGCGCCCACCAGGGTCATCGCCTCCACCGCGATCGCGGGGAGCTTCTTCCACGAGATGTCGCGGTAGATGAAGACCTCGACGACGAGCGCGTAGATCGCGGTCACGGTCGCGGCCTCGGTGACGGTGAGCTTCCCCCCGTAAATCCCGCCCAGGATGATGAACGGGAGCGGGATCTCCCAGGCTGCCGCCTTCACGGCGGGCCACAGATCGCGCAGTCCCTCACGAATCGGGAGTCGCTGCGCCCGGGTCCCCTGACGGAACGCGAAGACCGACAGCACGACGATCAGGAAGATCCCCGGGAGCAGGCCCGCGAGAAATAACCGGTTGATCTCGGGGGCGGTCCCCTCGGGGAGCGTCAACCCGCTTGCCGCCTGCGATGCGACGTAGCTGTAGAGGATCAGCGGCAGGCTCGGCGGGAACAGAAACCCGAGGCTCCCCGAGGTCGTGAGGAGCCCTAACGAGTACTGCTTCTTGAACCCCTCCGACACGAGCGCGGGCATGAGGAGTCCGCCCATCGCGACGATCGTGACCCCGCTGCCGCCGGTGAAGGCCGTGAAGATCGCGCACGCGATCATCGCCACGAGGGCGAGGCTGCCGGGAATCCACCCGACGAGCGAGCGCGTCAGGCGCACGAGGCGCTGCGGTGTCCCGCTCTCCGCGAAGAGGTAGCCCGCGAACGTGAACATCGGGATCGCGATCAGGATCGGCTGGGCGGAAAGCTGGCTCATCTGCGTGATCACCGCGCTCGACGATATCCCCTCGCGCGCGAAGGCGATCATCGCCGCCGCGGCGAGGATGATGAAGAGCGGCGTGCTGAAGAGCGCCAGAACGACCAATACGATCGCGATCAGCAGGCTCATGCGTCCATCGCGACGGAGACCGGGTGGACCCGGCTCGGCCAGATCGCCTGCACCAGGAAACGGTAGCAGAGGAGCGCGAAGCCCCAGAGGAGGATCGACTGCACCGCCCAGGACGGGACGCGCAGGAACGGGCTCACGCCATGCCGATACTCATCCCGCAAATAGATGAACGCGCCGTTCGCAAGCAGCGCGCAGCAGACCGCCGATGCGGCGGAGACGATCCGATCTACCGGGATGCCGACCCGCGGGCTCATCAGCCTCCGCACGACGTCGATGTGCAGGTGCCGTGCGTGCGAGGTCGCGACGAGGGCTCCAAGGAACGCAACCCACAGGACGAGGGACCTCACGAGCGGATCGATCCAGAGCACCCCGCCGTGAAAGAAGTTGCGCAGGACGATCTGCAGCCCGGAGAGCCCCAGCATCGCGGCGAGGAAGACGCAGAAAAGGATCCCCTCGATCTGCGACGTCCAGCGGCCGAAACGCTCCGCGCCGACGCGCCGCAGGAGAAGCGCGTGCGCGGCGAGACCGAGGGCGACGATCCCGCCGAGAACAACCAGGAACATCGCGCCCGGGTGAAGTCCCGACAATGGAACCCCGGGGACCGGGCTCACGGGGCCTTGGCCCCCGAATGCGCGCCTTGCGCCGCCGCGAGCGTCTGCAGCGTCTGGTCCAGCAGTACCTGCGTGTAGAGCTTCCCGACCAGCTTCTCGCGCACGGACCGGCCGATCGACTGGAACGAGGCCTTGTCCGCGTCGTTCAGGCTCACGAGATGGATCCCCTTCTGCTGAAGGACCTGAACGCTCAGCTGACTTTCATGCGCGGTCGCCTCGCTCAGCTGGGTGAAGTACTTGTCCGCGAGGTTCCTGACGATCGTCTGTGAACCGGGGGTGATCTGATCCCAAACCTCCCTGGACACCACGACCGCGCCCATCGCGTGCGCCACGGGGAGATCGGTCATGTTGGAGACCCTCGTGTACCACTGGAGCGAGATGCACCCGAGCGGCGACGTGTAGACCGCGTCGATCATCCCCGTCTGCAGCGCGGTCACGACGTCCGTGATCGGGAGAGGGACGGGCGATACACCCACCGTCTGCAGCAACGCCTGCGCCAGCGGATCCCCTTCCCACAGCCACATCTTCGACTTGCGGAGATCGTCCACGCTGCCGATCGGGCTCTTCGAGAAGAGATAGACGAAGCCGACGTCGGACCACCCGAGGAGATGGAATCCCGCGTCGTTCAGCATCTTCTCGAAGATCGGCGCCATCTTGTCGCGCACGGCATGCACCTCGTCGAGGTTCTGGTAGAGGAAAGGAAGCTCCATCACGCGCAAACCCGACGCGATCTCGCCGAGGCCGGTTCCCGTGAACCCGCCCCCTTGGAGCTGTCCGGCCCGGATCTTCCGAAGAACAATGCTCTCGTCACCCTGGATTCCTCCGGGGTAGAATCTCAACCCGACCTCGCCGCCGGTCTGGGAGCGGATATCCAGGTCGAACTGATCCATGATCCGCATCCAGGTCGATCCGTCCGGGGCGATGGTCGCGATCTTGATCTCGACCTTCGCGCGCGGCTTCACCGCGGCCGGGAGCGGTGACGCGACCAGGCCGATCAAACCGAACCCCAGAATCAACGCAAGGAATCGCCTAGAACCATTCATCCTTCAACTCCATCAGACGCGCGGCCTTCCGCTTCGCCACCTCGTTCAGAAGCCGGAGATTCGGCTCCTTGTCCGCCTGCGCGTTCAGCACTTCATTGAGCGTCGAGATAAAGCCGTCCCGATCCTGCACCTGCCGGCAGTAGTACTGGGCATAGAACACCTGGAAGATCAGGAGTCTCCTCTTCGAAACAGTGAAGGCCGCCTCGAATTGCCTCCGCGCCTCCTCCGGCTTGCCTCCCGCCATCGTCGGCTTCGACGCGAGCAAGGTGCCAAGCATCACATGCGGCATCCCCAGGAAGTAGTTCGGATCGATTTCGAGGAGCCGCTCGAGCGCCGCCTCGGCGTACGGGAGCTGGGCCACCGAGGCCGGATCGCTCTGGGTGAGATCGATCCAGTTCACCCAGTTGGCAAGGGTCCAGAAAAGAAGGGGGCCGTGCTCCGGTCGGGCCTTTCGGAGGCCCCTACAAAACGTGTCGATGTCCCTGTCGGGCAGGAACCATCCGCCCCGCTCGAGCGCGCGCAGCCCGAGATCGAGCCCCTGCCGGTAGATGAGGATCGCTTCCTCCGGATCGTCGTCCTCGATAAACGCATAGCCGTACGAATAGTACAGCTGGGTCCCGAAGGTCCAGAGCTGCCGATCCCCGAGGTTCTCCTCGCACATCCCGCGGATCAGAAGGAGATTGCCAGGCAGTCCCCTGCCGACGGTCTCAAGGTCCTGGTCGCGGTAGGCCATGAGGATCGTCTTGCCGATGATTGGGGTCATCGTCGTGATCGCGCCTCGGCGGATGACCCCGCACCCGTCAATCCCCGCAGCAAGAAGCGCCCCCATGCAGAGGAGAGCGGTTTTCCAAGTCCATCTGGGCATATCACGGGATTCTAAGGGACCGAGCCGGGAGGATCTACGGCACGTTCGCGGGCGGGAAGGGGCGGCCGGCACCAGGGCGGGAACTTTTTGACCTAAGACATGTTTCCGCCCACGCTTGTCTCCGGTTTCTCGCGACCGGGGTCCCGCTTGACCGGAGGCCCCGGCCTTTCTAGATTCCTGAGATGCCGCGCTTCCCGGTAGGAAGAGAGGACCGTGTTCTCGGAGGGGGACAGATTCCATGATTGAGGTGCGCAATCTGAGGAAGACATTCGGGCCGACCGTCGCGGTCGACGACGTCTCCTTCGATGTCGCAAATGGCGAGGTTTTGGGCTTTCTCGGCCCCAACGGGGCCGGAAAGACGACCACGATGCGGGTCCTGACGTGCTACATCCCGCCCGACACGGGGACCGCGAAGGTGGCCGGGTTCGACACGGCGACCCAATCGATCGAAGTCCGTCGCAAGATCGGCTATCTCCCCGAGAACGCTCCGCTCTACCTCGACATGGAGGTGACGGAGTATCTCGGGTTCGTGGCCGAGATCCGCGGCCTTCCGCCGGACTCCCGGAGCCGCCGGGTCGCGGCAATGATCGATCTGTGCAGCCTCGGGGAGGTCCGCCGGCGCCCCGTCGGGGAGCTGTCGAAGGGATTCCGGCAGCGCGTCGGTCTCGCGCAAACGCTGATCCACGATCCCGAGGTGCTCGTGCTGGATGAGCCGACGACCGGCCTCGACCCGAACCAGATCGTGCAGATCCGCGAGCTGATCAAACGGATCGGTCGCGAGAAGACCGTGATCCTGTCGACGCACATCCTGCAAGAGGTCGAGGCGACCTGCTCCCGGGTGCAGATCATCAACGACGGCCGCCTGATCGCGCACGGAACGGTCGAGGAATTGACGAGCCTCGCGACCGGCGACACGCGGGTGATCGCGCGGCTCAAGGCCGCCGACGCGCGATCGATCGAACCGCGCCTCCGCACGCTCCCGGGGGTCACCGGGCTGCGCAACCTGGGAGACGGCGGCGGGGAAGGGCGATTCGAGGTGATCGCCTCCGGCACGACCGGGGACAGTCTCGAGGAATCGATCTTCCGGTGCGCCGTCGAGAACGGATGGGTGCTCACCGAGATGCGGCGTGAAGCGCAGAGCCTGGAGCAGGTCTTCCAGCGACTGACCCGGGGGGAGGCGTGACGTGGAGACCGTAATCCCGATCTTCAAGAAAGAGCTCCGTAGCTATTTCCAGTCCCCGATCGCATACATCTTCCTCACCGTCTTTCTGATCATCCTGAACGGGCTGCTCTTCTGGGCAAGCGGGTTCCTGGTCGTCGGGCAAGCGGATCTGCGCGATTTCTTCGGCCTGATCTCGATCATGTTGATCTTCTTCGTGCCCGCGATGTCGATGCGGCTCTGGTCCGAGGAGATGAAGCTCGGAACGATGGAGCTACTGATGACGTTCCCCGTGCGCGACTGGGAGGCGGTCGTGGGGAAGTTCCTGGCGGCGCTCGCGATCATCGCGCTCGCGATCCTGCTGACCCTCCCGCTGCCGATCGCCCTGGCGTTTCTGGGCAGGCCCGACGCGGGACCGATCATTGGCGGCTATCTCGGCGCGCTCCTGCTCGCCGCCGCCTATCTCGCGATCGGGGCTTGGACGTCGAGCACGACCTCAAACCAGATCGTCAGCTTCATCCTCGCGCTCCTGATCCTGCTGATCGGAAGCTTCGGCTTCGACTGGATCCGGCAGTTCTCGCCCTCGTGGCTCGCCTCGATTCTCGCCTACCTCTCGCTGCGGGAGCATTTCGACAACATCACGCGGGGCGTCATCGACATTCGCGATATCTTCTACTACTTCACGATCGTCGGTTTCTTCCTGTATCTGAACGTCCGCTCGATCGAGAGCCGGAAGTGGAGCTAGGAAAGCCATGGCCATGATCACGAAGCAAGGCAAGCTGGCGAAGGGAATCTATTCCGCCACGGTGGTTCTGCTGGTGGCTCTGATCCTCGTGGTCGGCAACTTCGTCGTGTCCCGAGTGCTTGCGCAGATCGACCTGACCCGCGACCGGCAGTTCACGATCTCGAAGGCGACCCGGGAGGTCCTGCGTGGACTCGACGACGTCGTGACGATCAAGGTCTACTTCTCGAAGAAGCTCCCGCCGAATCTGGCGACGCTCAGGCGCAACATCGACGACGTCCTTCGCGGATACCAGGCCTACTCGCACGGCAAGGTCAGAGTCGAGTACGTCGATCCATCCGAGAAGCCGGAGGAGGAGCAGAAGCTCCGGTACCTGGGGATCCCGCAGATCCAGCTGAACGTCCTCGAGAAGGACCAGCTCCAGGTGATCAACGGGTACATGGGGATCGCGATCCTGTATGCGGACCGGCACCAGTCGATCCCGGTCGTTCAGGACGTGAACACCCTCGAATACGACCTGACGGCGGGCATCCTCCAGGTCCTCTCGAAGGACAAACGGGTGATCGGCTACTTGAACGGCAACGGCGCCCCCGACCTGAACAAGGAATACGAGGCGCTCGGACGACTCCTCTCGCAGACCTACGAGATCCAGCCGGTCGATCTCGCGAACGGTGGTCAGGCGGTGCCGGATCGGGTGAACACGCTGATCGTCGCGCGCCCGCAATCGATCCCACCGCGCGAGCAGTGGCAGATCGACCAGTACATCATGCGCGGCGGGCGCGTGATGTTCATGTGCGATCCCATCAAGCTGAACGAGCAGATGGGGCTCATGAACCCGATGCCCGTCACCTCGGGGCTCGAGGACCTTCTCGCTTCCTACGGCGTCAAGACCCAGCGGGCACTCGTCCAGGATCGGATCAACGAGAACGCCGGCTTCAGCCAGGGCTACATGCGGTACTCAACCCCGTACCCGTTCTGGCCCAAGATCATGGGGAAGGCGCTGTCGGACAAGAACCCGATCACGAGCCGGCTGGACGCGCTCGTCCTGCCGTGGACGGCGCCTCTCGAGATCGCGGCTTCCCAGAGCGACACATCGTTCGGCGGATCACCAACTGGACAGCCGAATGTCAAGGCGACCATCCTCGCCCGCTCCTCGCCGCAGGCCTGGCTCCAGAAAGGGCGCTTCGATCTGACGCCGCCGAACCCCTTCCAGCAGATGCAGCGGCCGGTCGAGAAAGGTCAGAGCTATCCGCTCGCCGTCGCGCTCGTCGGGCGGTTCCATTCGTACTTCGCGGGGAAGCCGGTGCCGGCAGCCGCTGATTCGGTCGCGGCCGCCCCTGCCGCCAAGACGATCGAGGACAGCCCCGAGACCCAGGTCATCGTCGTCGGCAGCTCGCAGTTCGCGAACTCGAACTTCCTCTCGATGTTCCCCGGCAACCAGAACTTCATCCTGAACGCGATCGACTGGATGACCCTGGGTGACAAGCTGATCTCGATCCGATCGCGCGGCGCGATCGACCGTCCATTGAAGCTCACGTCTGCGACCGGCAAGGCGGTCTTCAAGTATGCGAACACCTTCGGTGTGGCGATCCTGGTTGCAGTCTTCGGCTACGTCCGGTTCAACATGCGGCGCCGTGCGCGCAGGAACGCGGCCGCCCCACACGCGGCCTAGGGAGGGATCGGAGGGAAGATGCGCGGACGAACGATCCTGATGTTACTCGCGGTCCTGGTCGTCCTCGGCGGGATCGGCATCTTGTTCGAAGCGGGACGGAACCGCCAGACCCACGTGTCGGGCGCGATCCTCTTCCCTGGGCTGAAGACCGAGGTTGTCGACCGGATCCGCGTCCGGTGGAGCAAGAAGGAATCGGTCCTCGAGAAGAAGAACGGGAAGTGGCTGGTGGCGAGCGAGGGCGATCACCCCGTGGAACCCCATTATGTCAGCGACATCCTCGAGCGCCTCCCGAAGTTCTACGCCGATGAGGTTGTGTCGACGAACCCGGCCAACCAGTCGGTCTTCATGGTCGACACATCTGGCGTGGAAGTGTGGGTGGACCAGAGCGGGAAGGAGATCGGACATTTCATCGTGGGCAAGCCCGGCCCCGATTTCCTGAGCACCTATGTGCGGCCGGCGGGTTCGGACCGGGTGATCCTCGTCCCGGACTACCTGCCGAATCTGTTCCAGCGAAGCGACACCTGGCGCGCCCGGACGATCTTCCAGTTGAACCCGGACAGCATCCGCTCCTTCGAGTACCAGTCCCCGAGCCGCGGGCACGTCGTGTTGAAGAAGACCGACGCCGGAAACTGGCGAATGGAGAGCCCCGACACGGGGCAGGTGAACGCCAGCACCGTCCAGATGCCGCTCCGCTCCTTCGCGACTTTGAAGGCGGCCGGCTTCGCGGACACCGTGAGCGCGGCGACCGCCGGGATCGAGCCCGACACCTCGCGCATCGACGTGACCACGGCCGACGGAAGCGACTACACACTGCATGTCGGGGGACCGACGGCGATGAATCGGTGCTACGCGCGCAAGAAGGGGGACGACCAGATCATCACGCTGCCGCGCGGGGCGATCAACACGATGATGCCGCCGCCGCCGGTGCTGAAGGCGACACCGGGAGCCGAGTTTCAGGGTCCCGGCGGGAAAAGCTCGGCCCGATAGGCGAAGAGACTGAAGATCCCTCCGGTGTGGACGAAGACCACGTCGTCCTCCGGAGGGATCGCGCCGCTCTCGAGGATGTCGGTCATCGCGAGGAACGCTTTTCCGGTGTAGACCGGATCGCACAAGATCCCTTCCTCGCGGCCCAGACGGCGAATCAGTTCAAGGAGCCGCGGGTAGGTCATCGCGTACCCCGGCCCCCGATACCCTTCGACCACCCGAATCTCCTCCCCCCGCAGATGCGCGTCGCAGCCGAATCGCCGCGCGAACTCAGAAGCGATCTCGAGAACCCGGCCGCGGAAGTACGCCTCGTTGTCGCAAACCGCCACCCCCCACGGCTCGACCGCGAGCGAGAGGAGGCGGGCGCCGATCTCGAGGCCCGCCAGGGTCCCCGCCGACCCGGTCGCGGAGAAGACATGGCAGCGCCGGTCGACGCCGAGACCCTGATCGCGCAGCTCCTGCAGCATCGAGACGTAGCCCCACGCGCCGAGGGCGTTCGATCCCCCCTCGGGGATCAGGTACGGGCGGCGGCCCTCCGCTGCGAGGCGCCCGGCCTCGTCCGCCATCCTGCGGGTGCGATCCGCGTATGCCTCCGGCGTGATGTAGACGATCCGCGCGCCGACCAGCAGATCGAGCAGGACGTTGCCGTCCGCGATCGAGGGGCGCTCGCCCCGCAGGAACAGGACGGAGTCCATCCCGAGCCTGCGGGCGGCGACGGCGGTCGCGCGGGCGTGGTTCGACTGGATCCCGCCGCACGTGATCACGATGTCGGACCTCCGCTCCTGCGCCTCGGCGAGGAGGAACTCGAGCTTGCGCACCTTGTTGCCGGAGAGATCCGAGCCGGTTTGATCGTCGCGCTTGATGAGGACGTCGCGTGCGTCCGCGCCGCGCAACCGCATGCGCGCGAGCGGCTCCACGCGGGTGGGGAAGCACCCGAGAGGAACGCGCGGCGGGTACGGCAGTTCCACGATGAGCCGGCTCGCGCGGCGGCCGCTAGCGCAGCCGCATGAAATCGTTGAAGACGACCACGGCGATCAGGAGGAGCAGGAGAATCATCCCGACCTGCTGGATCCAGAGCTTGAGCTTCGTCGAGAGCGGACGCCTGCGGACCCCCTCGATCACGACCATCGCGAGATGCCCTCCGTCCAGGGCCGGGATCGGCAGGATGTTCAGGAAGCCGATGTTCACGCTGATCAGCGCGAGGAGCTCGAGGAGCTCGGCGAAGCCCTGCCGGGCGGTCTCCCCGGTCATCTTCGCGATCCCGACGGGCCCCGCGAGGTCCTTGACCGACGCGCGTCCCGACACGAGCATCGCGATCGAGACGGCGGTCCGCTCGAGGATCGACCAGGTGGCGGTCCACCCATACACGAAGGCCTTCCCGACACCCATCTTCTCGTATTCGAGCATCGGGGCGATCCCGATCTTCCCGATCTTCTTGCCGCGCTGCGATTCGGTCCGGGTCGTCATCTGGATCGTCATGTCCTGCGAGCCGCGCTGGACCTCGACCTGGATCTCTTCACCCGGACGCGCGTAGATCTCGTTCACGAGGTCCTGCCAGGCCCCGACAGGCTTGCCGTCGACGGCGAGAATCTTGTCGCCGCGCGCGAGCCCGGCCTTCTCGGCGGGGAACCCCGCGACGGGCCGATCGATCACCGTTCCGACCTTCTCGGGGAGGGACGGGACCCCGCGGGTCGCATACACCCCCCAGAGGACGAGCGCGGCCAGAACCATGTTCATGATGACCCCGGCGGAGACGACGAAGAGCTTCTGCAGACCGGTCTTGTTCATGAAGAGGCACGGGTCTTTGGGATCGAAGTCGTCGCCCTCTGGATTCTCGAGGGACTCGTCGATCATGCCGGCCATCTTGACGTAGCCGCCGAGGGGAACCCACGAGATCCGGTAGTCGGTCTCGCCGCGCTGGATCGAGACGATCTTCGGGCCGAAGCCAATGGAGAAGCGATCCACACGGATCCCAACCGCCCGAGCCGCCATGAAGTGGCCGAACTCGTGGACGAGGATGATGACTCCGACGACGAGAACGAACGAAAGGATGTAAACCATCAAAGCTCCCTGCCCGTGGGGGGCCGCACCCGAGGGGTCAAAAGGCCGACCAGTTATCGTAACGCAACGCGGCGGTCGCCGGCAAGGTCCGGCGCCCCGTCCTCAATCTCTCCGACCGCCGAGCAGACCGGCGCGCATGAGGAAATAGAGAAGGGTCAAGATCGCGGTCGCGGCTGCGGCCACGTACGTCATTGCGGCGGCGGTGAGGACCGACCGGGCGCCCGCCGCCTCCTCCCCCGTCGTGACGATCCCCTGCTCGCGCACGATCGCGAGGGCGCGGCGCGACGCGTCGATCTCGACCGGGAGCGTCACGAGCTGGAACAGGACGACGCCGGAAAACAGAACGATCCCCGCGTACATCAACCCGAGGGAATGAAGGAGCATTCCGATGAACAGGAGTGGAAACGCGAGCTGCGATCCGACCGAGGTTGCCGGAACGATCGCGCTCCGGAACTGGAGCGGGACATAGCCATTCGCATCCTGGAGGGCGTGGCCGGCTTCGTGCGCCGCGACCCCAATGCTGGACAGCGAGCGCCCCTCGTAGACGTTTGACGAGAGCCGGAGGACTTTCGCGCGGGGGTCGTAGTGGTCCGAGAGGAACCCGTCGACTCGCTCGACCCGCACGTTCAACCCCTGGCGCGCCAGGATTCTCTGGGCCGCCTCGGCTCCCGAGAGCCCCGACGACACGCCGACCTTCGAGTACTTCGAAAACGCGCTCTTCACCCAGATCTGCGCGATGATCGAGAGGAGAATCGCGGGGCCGACGATCAGGAAGTACATCGGATCAAAGTGATACAGGAACATGATTCCAACATCTCCCGGCCGCCATCGGCGGCCTTCCCGGGCCATGCGGCGCCGGTCATGCGACCAAGCCCCGGCGATCGTTGAAGGTTTCGGGGGGCTCTGTTAGGTTCTACGTCGCATGACAACGACCACGGCCTCAAAGCCAAAGTATCAGACCCGGTCGGCGGCGACAACACCGCGGAAACCGCGAACACCCGCTCGATTCGCCGTTGAACGCGCCCGCGACCGCATGCCGTGGATCCTCTTCCTGCTCGGCGCGGCGGAACGACTGGCCTTCTTGATCGGCAGCCAGGACCGCGCCTGGCCGTTCTCGATCTTCTACGAGGGGGACGCGGAGGCCTTCCACGACTACGCCCAATCGATCCTGGCCGGCCAGCGGTTCGACAGCGGCATCCCCTTTCATCCCCCGTTCTTCCCGCTCGTCCTCGCCGGCCTCCACGCGCTGCTCGGCTCGCCCGTGCCGAACGAGCTCCTTCGCGCCCTGCTGGGCATCGCGAGCGCCGCGGTTCCCGTCCTGCTCTACCTCGTCGTCCGGGATCTCATCGGACGCGGACCGGCGATCGCGGCAGGGCTTCTTGCCGCATTCTCGTTCGGCCTCGACGCGATCAGCACCTCGGCCACCAGCGAGGGGCTCTATCTTGTCCTCCTGCTTGTCTCGTTGTTCCTTGCGCGCGCACCGGCCGGCGATGGACGGCGGGCGGGGCTTGCCCGGGCGGCAATCCTCGGCGCGATCGGCGGTCTCGCCGCG
>Ga0209777_10001647_pt1 | contig 31568 bp, 20 predicted proteins | sample FrelakmetHBP12HB_FD_187147 | JGI IMG/M metagenome (GOLD analysis project Ga0209777, IMG submission 187147) | Freshwater lake sediment microbial communities from the University of Notre Dame, USA, for methane emissions studies -HBP12 HB (SPAdes)... | ecosystem: Environmental > Aquatic >... | reverse complement strand
AGGCGATCCAGCTCAACGGGACCAATGACTACGTGGATCTGCCGATTGGCACTCTGATCAGCACGTTGACCAGCACCACGATTGCCTCGTGGGTGAACTTCTCCAACAGCGGCGCTGGATGGGAGCGGATCTTTGACTTTGGCACGGGCACAACGGCCTACATGTTCCTGACGCCCCGTCAAGGCACGACTGGAGCCATGACCTTTGCGATCATGACCACGACCGTGGCGGAGAAGCGGGTCGTAGCCCCGCGGACCCTGGGCACGGGTTGGCATCACGTGGCGGTGGTGATGGACAGTGCGACCATGAACGTGAAGATGTACCTGGACGGCACGGCGGTTGCCAGTGACACGACGACGGTCCTGCCCAAGGACATGGGCAAGACCACGCAGAACTGGCTGGGCCGTTCGCAATTCACTGCGGACGGGTACTTCAGCGGGTTGTTGGACGAGGTGCGGATCTACAACCGTGCGTTAACGGAAGGGGAGGTTCGTTTTCTCGTCGGTGATCGCTAGATTGGGATGGTCCGTACAGAGTAACGGCCTGGAGGTCCTGGTGACTCTGCCTCCTTCAGGCATACACATCGCATCGGGGCCTGGGTCTCTGTGACTCAGGCCCTTTTCCTTGTCTGGGCCGTTCTGACGGTTTGGGTGGATCGAGGCTACCACTGACACTGCAATCAAGTATACTGTGTGTCCGTGGTTTGATAGGAGGTTGGAACATGGCTATGCGCAAGGGTGCGACGGCACGAGGGGACAGGAGAGACTCTGGGGTGGCGATGAGGGTGTCGGTCATGGCCAGTCTGGTCGTTGCGGCGGCATCTGCGGCCCCGCAGACGATCAGGCCCAAGGAGGCATGGCCGGATGACAGGGGCAGACACGTGCAGGCCCACGGCGGCGGTATCATCCGGATCGCCGACACGTACTACTGGTTCGGCGAGGACCGTTCGCAGGGCCTTGATCCGAATCTCCGGTACGTGAGCTGCTATGCCTCCAAGGACCTGGCCCGCTGGACGTTCCGCAATCAGGTCATCAAGCAGTCGGACCCCGAGGGGTTTGGACGCCGATGGGTCCTCGAACGTCCCAAGGTGTTCCACAACGCCAAGACCGGGAAATACGTCATGTACATGCACATCGACGACGGCCGGTACGCCCTGGCCAGGGTCGGCGTGGCCACCTGTGACACCGTCGATGGGGACTACCGATACCTCAAGAGCTTCCGTCCCCTCGGACAGGAGAGCCGTGACATCGGCCAGTTCATCGACGACGATGGCTCGGCCTACCTGATCTTCGAGGACCGGCCGGCCAAGGGCTTCCACATCGCCAGGCTGTCGGATGATTACCTGACCGTGGAGAAGGACGTGTGCCTGATCCGAGAACCGCTGGAAGGCGGGGCCCTGGTCCACTACCAGGGCCTCTACTATGCCATCGGCTCTGCCCTGACCGGGTGGAATCCCAATCCGAACAAGTACGCAACTGCGTCGTCTCTGGAGGGACCGTGGTCGCAGTTCAAGGATGTCGCGCCGCCGCAGACCAACACCTACGGCTCGCAATCCACCATGATGGTGAAGGTCGTGGGCACCAAGGCGACCACCGTCATCTTCATGGGCGACGTCTGGAGGCCCAGGACCCAGTGGGATTCCCGCTACCTGTGGATGCCGCTGCAGATCGGTGACGGCAATCCTTCGACAGGCTCAGGAGGGACGCTGTGGCTGCCTGAGCCGAAGGAATGGACCCTGGACATCGAGACGGGCCTGGCCGTGATCCAGGGCGGCCAACAGGCTCCTCCCGCACAGCCCAACAACTGATTCGCAGCGAGCCAGGGTCGAGGACTCCTATTGTCAGATGAGCGACGCCTTGAGGTGACATCCATGGACCAGGGGCAATCCAAGCGAAGGGTGTTGTACATCGTGGCTCTCGCCTGCCTTGCTGCGTCGGGCCGTCTGGTCTGGTCAGCCCAGTGGCAGTGGTCGATCGCCGTCAAGGGGGCCAGGGAAGGTGGCGGCCTTTCGCGGGCGTTCCTGTGGATCCCTCCTGACTGCCGCAGGGTCCGCGGCGTGGTCGTGGCGCAGCACAACATGGAGGAGATCTCGATCCTCGAGAATCCCAGGTTTCGCAGGGGGCTCAGCGACCTTGGATTTGCCGAGGTGTGGTGCTCTCCCGCATTCGACCACCTGTTTCGTTTCAACCAGGGTGCAGGCCGGATGTTCAACGGGATGATGGCGGACCTGGCCGATGAATCCGGGTACCAAGAGCTGACCATCGCCGCGGTGGTTGCCTTGGGACACTCGGCTGCTGCAAGCTGGCCCTACTACTTCGCGGCCTGGAACCCTGGGCGCACACTCGCAGCCCTATCCGTGAGCGGGCAATGGCCCTTTTTCCGTGACGGGGGGACCTTTGCGCCGGACGTCTGGGGGGACCGGAGCATCGACTACGTTCCGTGCCTGGAGACCATGGGCGAGTATGAAGCGGCCAATACCTGGTCGGCCGAGGGCCTCAAGGAACGGCAACAACACCCGCTCCTGCCGCTGAGCATGCTGGCCTGCCCTGCGCAGGGGCATTTTGCCAGCACGGACACAAAGGTGGACTACTTGGTGCTCTACATCAAGAAGGCGGTGCAGTACCGCATGCCCCACGATTGGCAGGGCGAGGCGATGCCTCGCCTGATCCCGATCGATCCTACAAGGACCGGGTGGCTCGTCGACAAGTGGCGGATCAACCGTGGGCCGACTGCCCCCGCTGCACCGGTAGGCCAATACAAGGGTGATCCGGCACGGGCCTTCTGGTTCTTCGATGAGGAGATCGCAAGGGCGACTGATGCCTATCAGGCCGCCTATCGCGGGATGAAGGCGGAGTTGCTCGGCTACGTCCAGGATGGCAATGAGGTGGCGCAGCGTAACACACACCAGCAGGTCAACCTCAAGTTCGAGCCGCAAAAGGACGGCGTGACGTTCAAGCTCACCGGTTCCTTCCTCGATACCGTGCCGGGCGCCAGCTCTCGTCCGGCTGCGTGGACGGGGCTTGTGCCCGGCTCGCCCATCGGGCACGCCACGGGCGGCGGTCCGATCTCCATTGACCGCATCTGCGGGCCTTTTGAGAAGCTGGGGCCCGGCACCTTTGTCGTGCGCCTCGGAAGGGGGATAGGCGCCAATGTGCAGTGGTATGAGCTCTGGTTCGCGGCAACCCATCTGGGCGACGACCAGTACAAGCCGGCTGTGCAGCAGGCACAGATGGTGATTCCCGCCCGAAACGCCGAAGGTGCGGATCAGCACATCGATTTCCCGCCCATCCCGGATCAGAATGCAGAGACTCGGTCTGTCAGGCTGAACGCCTCGTCGGACTCCGGGGCCAAGGTCGACTACTACGTACTGGCAGGCCCGGCTGAGATAGAAGGGGATACGCTGAGGTTGAGGGCCATCCCCCCGCGAGCCAAGTTCCCCGTGAAGGTCACGGTTGTGGCCTGGCAATACGGGCGTTCCATCGAGCCGAAGCTGAAGACCGCCGACCCCATAGAACGAACATTCTCCATAGTGAAGTGATTGAAAGGAGGGACGCCCATGAAGACCCAGCAGATCGTGACCCTACTGATGGTGGCGGCCTGTGCCGGGCTCTGCATCGCCGTGCCGATCCAAGTCGTGCCGTTTGACCTTTCGCAGGTCCGTCTGCTCGACGGCCCCTTCAAGCACGCCCAGGACATGGACCACAAGTATCTCCTCGCCCTGGAGCCGGACCGGCTCCTCCACAACTTCCGCGTCAATGCGGGCCTTGCGTCCACGGCCGAGCCCGTGGGCGGTTGGGAATCGCCCACGTCGGAGCTTCGCGGTCACACCTTAGGCCACTACCTCAGCGCCTGCTCTCTGATGGCTGCGAGCACCGGCGATCCGGAGCTCAAGCGAAGGATCGAATACATGGTCGCCGAGCTGGCCAAGTGCCAGGCGACACTGGCCAAGAAGGGCTCCAATCCCGGCTATCTCGCGGCGTTTCCGGAGTCCTTCTATGACCGCGTGGACAATCGCCAGAGTGTGTGGGCCCCCTGGTATACCATGCACAAGATCATGGCGGGCCTGCTCGAGGCCTATCACAGCGGGGGCAACGCCCAGGCCATCGAGGTGGCCACGGCGCTGGGCAACTGGGTCAAGTTCCGCGTGGATCGCCTTCCTGTCGAGCAGTTCCAGGCCTCTCTGAACAACGAGCATGGAGGCATGAACGACGTGATGGCCGACCTGGCAGCGGTCACCGGGAATCGCGAGTTCCTCCGCATTGCTGAGGCCTTCAACCACAAGATCATCTTCGAACCGCTGGCCCGTGGCGAGGACCGGCTCGACGATCTGCACGGCAATACCCAGATCCCCAAGATCATCGGTGCAGCCCGGCAGTATGAGCTGACCGGCAATCCAACGTACCGCACGATCGCCGAGTTCTTCTGGAACCGCGTTGCCCAGCACCGCTCCTTCATCTTTGGCGGCAACACCGACGGGGAGCGGTTCTTCCCGGTCGGGCAGGAGTCAAGGCACCTCACCCAGACTACGGGCGAAGGCTGCAACACCTACAACATGCTCAAGCTCACCCGGTACGTGTTTGGCTGGAACGCCTCTGCTGAGAGCATGGATTTCTATGAGAGGGCCCTGTACAACCACATCCTCGCAACGCAGCACCCCGATACGGGCATGTTCATCTACTTCATGTCCCTGGAGCCGGGCTGGCGCAAGCTCTATGGCACGTTTGACCAGACCTTCTGGTGCTGCACGGGTTCGGGCTTCGAGAACCACGCCAAATATGGCGACACGATCTTCTTCCACGACGACCAATCCCTGTACGTCAACCTCTTCATCCCCAGTGAGCTCCAGTGGAAGGAGAAGGGCATCACCCTCCGGCAGGAGACGCGATTTCCTGAAGAAGATCGCACCACTCTGACCCTCCGCAGTGCCGGCCCGGTGAAGCTGGCGATCAAGATCCGCTACCCTGCCTGGTCCGGTCGCGTGGAGGTGGCGGTCAACGGCGAAAGGCAGACAATCGACGCTCAGCCGTCTTCGTATATGACGCTCGATCGCCCGTGGCGAGATGGGGACACCCTATCCGTGCGTCTGCCTATGAGTCTGCGCGCCGTGCCCCTGACGGATGACCCATCACAGGTCGCGTTCATGTACGGCCCTCTCGTACTGGGTGGCAACCTTGGCCGGGAGACGGGCTTGGATCGCAAACCTGCGGAGATCGCCGGGGCATTCCCTGTGGCCCGCATTCCGGAGGTCAACCCCCTGGTCCCCGGCTTCGTCACGACCGCCACAGACCTCCTGTCGCACGTCCGTCCTGTGCCCGGCAGGCCCCTGACGTTCACGACTGAAGGCATCGGCCGTCCGCGTGACGTCATCTTCATGCCCCTCTACCGCGTCGTGAATGAGCGATACACCGTGTACTGGAGGCTGTACGATGAAGAGGGGTGGAAGAGATTCTTCGCGGAGGCCGGCCCTAAGGAGGACGCCCGCAAGGCCGCAGAGGCCCGGGTGCTCGACGAGGTCTGGGCCAGTTGGGCTGCCAGCGAAGCAGCCCACAACCTGAAGGCCGAGCAGAGCCTCGCTATGGGTCGCGACAACTTCCTCTTCCGCGAAGCAGCCAGGGGCGGATTCAGTTGGACCCTGAAGGCCGCCTCAGGCCAGCCCATGACCTTGCGGATCGGTTATGTGGGTGTGGACAGCCCCACCTTCGATATCTTCGTAGAAGGCCGGAAGATCGCCGAGGAACGGATCGTCCGCACTCGTGGGGAGAAGGGCAGGACGACCACGGTCGTCAAGACCTACGATGTCCCAGTCGCCCACTCTGCGGGCAAGGACGCCGTTGAGGTACGCTTTTCCGGTCAACAGGATACTGGGACCGCGAGGGTGATCTTCTGTGAACTCTCGCGGGCCGCCCCCAATCCCCCTCAATGAACCTGCCATGGCGATGACCTCTCGACGCGTGCGAATGCAAAGAGAACGACGGTGACTCGACAATCCAGGCCATTCATGTATAGCCTTGCATTGGGCATCCTTTGGCCTGGACTCGTCCAGGCGGTCTTCAACCATCCTGGCCTGCTACACACCCAGGCCGACCTGGACCAGATCAAGCAGATGGTTCAGGAGGGCAAGGAGCCCTGGAAGGCCGGATTCGAGGTCTTCAAGGCCAACAGCCAGTCCCATTCAGACTGGAAGCTCCGCGGCCCGGCAGAGGAGATCGGACGCAATCCCAACGTCAATTTCGGCCAATTCGACCAGGATGCAGGCGCCTCGTACCAGTGTGCAGTGATGTGGTGCATCACAGGCGACACCGCGTACGCAGCCAAGGCCAAGGAGATCGTGAACGCCTGGTCCGTTACCCTCAAGCGGGTGACAGGACGCGACGCGGTGCTGATGGCAGGGCTTGGGCCATTCAAGATGGTCAATGCAGCGGAGATCCTCCGCCACACGAATACGGGCTGGCCCCAGGCCGAGATCCGGCAATGCGAGCAGATGTTCCTGGGCGTCATCTATCCGGCGATCAGGGACTTCGCACCCTACGCCAACGGCAACTGGGATCTCGCTGCTGTGCAGACCGTGATGGCGATCGGGGTCTTCTGCGACGACCGCGCGATCTTCGAGAGAGGGCTGCGCTACTACGTGGATGGGCCAGGTAACGGACGGCTCACACACTACGTCATCAACGAGACCGGTCAGTGCCAGGAGAGCGGACGTGATCAGCAGCACACGCAGCTCGGCCTGGCCCTTCTGAGCGGATGTTGCGAGATCGCCTGGAACCAGGGCCTGGACCTGTATGGCCTTGAGGACAACCGTCTGCTCAAAGGCTTTGAGTATACGGCGAAGTACAACCTGGACCAGGACGTGCCCTTTGTCGAGACCTTGGACCGGACCGGCAGCAATCACCACACCCGAATCTCCGCCAACGGCCGTGGACGATTCCGCGCGATCTATGAGCAGGTCTACAATCACTACGCGAACGGCGCGGGGATCCCCGCTCCTTACACGCAGCGAGCAGCCGAGCGTATCCGGCCCGAGGGACCCGGCTCGCCGAGTGGCGATCACGTGGGCTTTGGAACGCTGCTGTTCTCCAGGGTGCAGGCTGGCGCATCGGACAAGCCGCCCATGATCCCGCCGGCTGCACCCGGGGCGATTACAGCGCAAGGATCGGCCTCCGGGATCGTGCTGCGGTGGGTGGCATCGGTCGATGCGACCGGCTACGCAGTCAGGCGTGCAACTACCAGCGGCGGTCCGTACACGACTATCGCCGATGGCATCAGGTCCCCGACCTGCACGGATTCGGCAGTGACGCCGGGCCGGGTGTACTACTACGTGGTCTGTGCCTCGAATGCCGCGGGCCAGGGCCCGGACGCGCCTGAGAGGGGCGTCAGTGCGGGCCTCCCGGAACCGTGGTCACACCAGGACGTGGGCAGCGCGGCGGTCCCGGGCTCGACCGGGTTTGACGGGCGGGTCTTCACGCTCGAAGGCGCAGGGACCGACGTCTGCGCAAGGGGTGATCAGTTTCAGTTCGCCTATGTGCCCATGACGGGCGATGGCACGATCACCTCGCGTTTCGTGCCGCAGGTCAGCTCCCAGTCCTCCAAGTTTGGCCTGATGATGCGTGATGGGCCCGGCGGGGATTCTGGGCACGTGTCCCTGCTCCTGACACGCCAACCTGGGGGTGTGGAGGCACCCGGCTGGTATGCGCGTCTGATGGTCCGCGGCTCCGCGGGTGCGGAGGCATCCATGGAGGGCTCCGGCACAAGGCTCCCTGCACCCTATGTGACGTACGGCCGGCTCCTGGAGCCCTGCTGGCTCCGCCTGGAGCGCAAGGGCGATGCCTTTACAGGATCGATCTCTCCAGACGGCCAGACCTGGACCCAGGTGGGCTCTGCGGCGTTTGCGGCCAAGCGCAGCGTGCTCACCGGCCTGGCTGCCTGTTCGTGCCTGACCCAGGTCACCACCACCGTGATGTTCGACAACGTGACAGCACCAGGCTGGCCCTGACCCTCTCTGCGAGCAGCCGGAGGCCAGGCCATGTGGGTCACGCCGGCCCTGTTTGTAGGGCATCTGTGCGAGACGTTAGCCTCTCGCTGCCTCACGAAGCCATTCCCTGTAGAAAGTATGGAACGACCGGCTCTCGCCTGTAATATGCAGGCAGCATCAAGGCGGGAAGGTCCCGCCGGTTATCGCGGGTTACTATCCTGCGATAGCAGAGCCGCATGAGAGGCCCCAGATACAAGGAGAACCGGTCGTGAAGAAGAGTATAACATTCGCTGCGTTGGATTCGCACAAGAAAGAGCACAAGGTGGCTGTGATCTATGCGGATACCGGAGAGCTGGAAGAGTTCACCGTCGGCAACAACGTCAAGGACGTCACCAAGATGGCCCGCCGTGTGTCCAAGAAGGCCCCGGGACCTGTGAAGTTCTGTTACGAGGCCGGCGTCTGTGGGTTTACGCTCCAGCGGTGGATCCAGGCGACGGGCTGTCAATGCAGCGTCATTGCCCCCTCGCTGATCCCCATCAAGCCGGGGGACCGCATCAAGACCGATCGCCGCGACGCCCGCAAGCTGGTCAAGCTGTTTATGGCCGACCAACTGACGGAGGTCCATGCCCCTGATCCGAAGCAGGAGGCAGCGAGGGAACTGACCCGCTGTCGCCAGGCGGCCCAGGAGGCCCTGACGAGGGTCCGGCATCAGCTCCTGAAGCTCCTGGGTCGGCATGGCTATCTCTACAGCCAGGGGGCCCACTGGACGAGTCGGCATCGGGCCTGGCTGACGGGTCTGAAGTTCGATCAAGCGTACGTTCAGGCGGCCTATGACAACTACCTGACGGAGGTGGAACACTGTACCGAGCGTGTGGAGTCGCTGGACAAGCAGGTGGAGGCCCTGGCGGCCAGCGAGCCCTACCAGGAGGCCGTGGGATTGCTTCGGTGCTTTCGGGGGATCGACACACTGACGGCGATCTGTGTATTGACGGAGATCTTCGAGTTCGGGCGGTTCGATTCGCCGCGGGCATTGATGGCGTACCTGGGGATAGTGCCATCCCAAGATTCCAGTGGTTCCGATACCAAGGATCGACGCCTTCCGATCACGAAGACGGGCAATGACCGTGTGAGGCGTTTGTTGGTGGAGGCGGCCACACACTATCGTCACGGCAGCGGGGTCAGTGGGTGCATGAAGAAGCGTAGGGTCGGTCAGCCGTCGTGGGCGTTGGACCTGGCGGACCGGGCGACGGTGCGGCTGCGACGACGATACGCGTATTTGATTCAACGGGGCAAGCATCAGTGCAAGGTGACGGTGGCGGTGGCCCGAGAGCTGGCAGGGTTTATCTGGGCGATGCTGCGGGAGTATCAGCAGCATCAGGCCGAGGCGGCGGTCAAGGGATAGGCAGGAGGAGGTCCGGATGAGCGTGTCGAATCGTCCCTCTAATGCGACCGCCGCTACGTCGGCCTGCAAGGCTTTGCCAGACCGCTTCGCTGGGGCCTTCGGCCCCTCTGTCAGGCGCCTTGCCGGGCCTCTGCTGACGCGGCTGGCCAGATTTGCTTGGGGAGGTGGGTATAGGCTATCGCTTTCTCCCCCAGGCTGTTCGAGGGGTGGACCTGTTCAGAGTGCCTTGCTAGATACCCCTCGTGCTGTGCGGCATTTTCCGCACGTCGATTCAGATAGGTGCGAAGGTAGAAGAAGACCCCGCTCAGGACCATACCCAGTATAATATTCAAAATGTCCCTTGGAGTCATTTCTGGATCTTTCTGCTCGCACCGACCAACTCGCCAGCTCAGGAGCGACGCGCTAGCGGTGTCTCTTGCACCCAGATGTTAGGCATCACGGTAACTCTTTCATGATTCTCTGAAGATCGTGCTCCCTAAAATCGAGCACAATCTTACACTTACCGCACTGATACGGAAACTCGGCAAAACCGCATCCCATGGCACCATGACAACTTGGGCAATATACCGCCAAGTGATAGCCACCTCCTGGCTTGCGTTTGAAAAACGCTCCACGATGTTCGACAAACTCCTCGGTTTTGGACTTGGCGGCAAGCTCACTCTCAAGCTGGGAGAGTCGCTGTTTAAGAGCGGTGTTCTCTTGCTGAAGTGCAGCTACCTGCTTTTCGAGCGACCGTGCCTGCTCGCGGACAAAGGCTAGATGCTTGTCCAGCACGGCAGCCGAACCTCGCTCGGTAATCAACTTGTCGATGGCTTCGATAAGTCCCATATGAGTAGTGGCCTTCCCTAAGGATGGCAGCCGGTAGTCATTGGCCAATCAGTCAATCATGCATATGTCTTCGGTTTCCATGTCTCGTAGACGCTATTCAATTCGACTCGCCAGAACTCGTCTTCGGTCTGCTGGGGTGTCATCTTGCCAAGTTGACGAGCTAGGGTGAAAAAGCCTGGTCCAGGTTTACCTGATGTTCCGACCGCAACAGCGCTCAACATTGGCCTGGCTTTTAGGTGTTCGTCCTCTGATACCTCCCCCAAGACATGTCCGGTTTCCGCTCCCATGTAGTTGCCCGTCAATCGCAACCCCATCAGGAAGGCAATCTGTTGATACATGGTTAGGCCGTGATGTTCGGCTGCTTTGACAAGTTCGGCCAGCACATGCACGTAGTCAGTTGTACCACGGTATTTGTCTTCTACGGCAGGCATTGAGGTACTCCTTTCTGTAGCCAAGTATACATTGTCCGGCGTCATCATAGGATACCTTTGTCCGGCGGTTGTCAGTCTCTTCGGATAGGTACCTTGACTGACCACGCTGATTCCACACCGCATGGGCCAGGGTCCATCCTACTACCCGATCCCACCACCGGTCGAGAAGCCTCGGTCCATCTGTACGAATAGCCTCAACCCGCCCGGAAGCCTTTAATGCTCTCACATCGCCCTGGCTAACCATCGCCTGCATCGATATTTCCTTCACTTATGGTCCACATCATACCCAACCCCTTCCTGTATATCAACGTGGTCGGGGAAAAAACCTGGGCCATCAGACAGCCTGGACTGACCTTGGCCTTCGGCTCGATCGGGGCTCGGGCGATGTGAGAAGGAGCAGAACCCAGAAGCCGGAAGCCTGAGGAGGGGGATCAGGTGTCAGGGATTGGGGGTCAGGCGTCGCCGTGGAGTTTGCCCTGACCCTGATGGAACACTTGGTCGGCCGCGACAAGAGGAAGGATGTGGCTGTGGTTATACTCGTACCGGGGGTCTGAGATACACCTTCAAGGCCCTACTGCGATTCTGTGGTGCCGAGAGGAAGGAAGTCGGTATCACAGAAACGAACGGTTGACATGAGCGAAGAGTAAACAGCGCAGATGTTTGGTGGTCCGCTCGATGGAAGGATTAGCAGTTCCGCCTACGGCTTGACGTACTCTTCCAGCCGTTTCCAATCGATGTTCGGCCACTTTCTTTCTTGAGGCGGAACTTCTGACGAACTGAAGGATCTGTAGGTTACCTTGGAGCGCTGCTTGCGCCCGTAGTAGAGGTTTGCCCATACGAGTGCTTGTCGCGTCAGGTCGCGTGGGTCCCGCTTAAGAACTTTCTCTAACTCCCCGTTGAACAGTGAGAAGTCGACAGGACGCTCCAAGTGCTTAGGACTGTTAATTGAGCGAATGACTGCTTCACGCATACCGGGCACGGCATCACCACAGCCGAGGCCTCTGTCGGCAATGTACTGGCAGTACCTGCGGACACTCCAAACGAGCCGATCTAGGCGTTGTATCGCATCGCGGGTATTGTACGACGATGTACTCATGTACCGGTTCGAGCCGCCAAGTTTGGAGAGAAAGGACAAGAACCTTTTGTCTTCGCCATCCAAGTTGTAGCCGAGGTAACTGAGTTTGCCGACTTCACTATGGAGCGCATCAAGATTATGGCCGAACTCCTTCTTCATCGACGTGTCTGGCGTCAGGTAGTAGCGAGCGCTCTTTCCGTTGAAGAGAAGAATGGCCTTTAGATATTTCTCGATGGCTTGTTGACCGGACCACAGGAACTGTTGGCGCAACTTGAGCCGATAGTTCATTCGAGCAGAAATGTAGTCGTAGTCCGCCTGTTTCCTGAAGATGTCAGTGGCGTAGGTGTTCAGAATGACCTGGAGATCCATGTGTCTACAGGACTGCCAACTATGTATTATGTCGTTTCCTGATAAGACCCTGTGGTCCATGGATTGTCAGCTACACAATCCCGGTTCCCAGGGAATCGTCCGGGCTTCGTACACCCTCACTTGGCTCGCTTCTTCTTCACAGACCGACGAAGGACATGGCGGTCCTTGGTCACGGTCTTGGCCGTCGACTTCGTTCGTTTCCGACTGCCGCACGTACGCCCAGGCACGTCCGCCTTTGCGCCGTTCTTGAGCTTCTCCGCATAAAAGAGAATAGCGCCCTCGATCACGGTCTTCTTGGTCGTCCCCAGTTGTCTTGCGAGGGAACCGATACGGCGAATGACGGTCTCATCCACTCGAGCAGAAAGCAGTTTGTCCATAGACCATTCCTTTCGTATGGGGCCATTGTAGCATGGTAAGGACCCGTCAGGAAACAAGATAAGCACTTTCTATCTCATCTTCGGGCCATCTTGGGCCGCTCCTCAATCGCGAAATCCTCAACGTAGCAGAACTACGCCTCCGGTTTCGCTCAATCGATCGCGTCACAATCTGACCCAAATCTGAGCGGCAACTGCCTATCCTATTTCCTGACGGGTCCTAATCTGATGTGGCAAGGGCAGCCGACCTGAACACATTGGCAGGCATTCGGCCTTCTGTTGATTGCCCACATGGTTCGGACTACACGGTCAGACAGCTTCGTGCCGGCCCGATCGGGTGATCATTTGGCGGCCGCCGAGGACCTCCCCAGCGATTACCTCCTCGGCAAGTGTTGCCAGAAGGACAGGGGCAGTCCGTCACATAGCCAGGGCATGACCTGAATGGTAGTCTGAGCGACTACGACTGGCCTTGATCCACCAGGAAGTCTGTCGATCCGCACGTCCTCACCGGTCACGCTGATCTCGATTCTGGTGGTGCTGCGACTTTTGGGGATGCCATTGATGGTATTTGGGTCCACCGAGGTGCTCCAGATCCCTCCTGCTGGGCTGGTTCCGATGACCGTCGTCAAGATCCGGGCTGCGAAGGTCGTCTCAATATCCACGATCGTCGAACCTGTGTAGGTACGAAATGGGTCCTTGGCATTGGAGTCCTGTGAGACCCTGATTGGCCTGGGATCGATCTCCAGGGCGTAGTCCCTGGGCTCGAAGAGGGCGGGTTCTCCCTCCTCATCGATGTCCAGCAGGACGGGTATTGCCAACTCGTACGCGGTCACGACTCCATCCTGGCTGCGGCACGGTGGTACGCTCACCACAATGCCGGCACGATAGATGCCCATAGATCCCTTGGGGACCTTGATGGTCACCCGGACTGCCTCGACGGCCATCGGTTCAAGTTCCACCTCAGACTGGCCCAGTCGGACCCAACCTCTGCACGATTTGACCTTGGACAGGTCGTAGAGACCGTTTGGGTCATCCATTGGTCCATCAGTGTCCTGGGGTCGCCATTGTTCGAAGTTGTCCAGTGGGACCAGTTCGACGGTCTTCAGGTGCACCTTCTGAGGTTCCATGAGGGAGGAATTGAGCAACCTGATTTGGGCCTTTGGCTGTGCATCGAGCATATTGTCGAAGGCCTGAAGCCCAATGACCTGGATGACGACGCGGGCCTCGGCGGAGGCGGCTGGAATGCAGGCCACGCCTGCCAGGAGGGTCAACTGACCCAGCCATCTGGCCCCTTGATGGGATCGACTCTCTCTTGTCATTGCAGTGCCCTCCCTTTCTCTGGTAGAAGGAACGTGCCGATCGTTGCAGCACCGGCCTTTCCAGTGTCCCTGCTCGTTGATCGGCGGAATCGTCCTTTATCCATAGGACGTGCCGGGATTCCGCTGCGCAACCACAAATTGTGGTCCTGCCATCCATAGTCAAGTGCCGTTAGAGCATCGGCGCCTATTCCCGCCAGTCGCCAACCGTGCTAAGATGGGTGGGCCTGCGGATTGCTGTGTGGCCTTGCTTCGCATCAAGCTAGGCAGGATGGAAGAGCCTCAGACGGAAAGGTCGGTCTATGATGAGCAGAGTCGTGATATCCTTCGTCGCTGCATGGCTGGCTATGCAGGCGGCCTCTGTCGCCATGGCCGCGGAGGCCTCGCCGGCTGCCAGTGCGTCGGTCGTTCCAGATGCGGCGGCTACGGCCGTGCCTGGCGCACATCTGGACTATGCCCCTGGAAGGCCGCCGAGGTTCTGGTCGGTCGCAACTGCCGAGACGATCATGGCCCGCTGGCCGGACTACTCTAAGGCCTATTGGGATTCCTGGACCTACGTGAACGGCTACGTGCTCTATGGCCTTGAGATGCTGTATCACTCCACGGGTGACAAGAGGTACTTCGACTACACCAGGCAATACATCGACCAGTTCATTGATGCCAACGGCACCTTCCACGGCGTGGCCAATACCAAGGGCCAGACGCGGGAGATCGCATTCGACAGCCTGGACAACATGATGACCGGCAACACCGTGGTGATGCTCTACGAGCAGACCAAGGACCAGCGGTACAAAAAGGCCGCGACCACGATCCGCAGGGCATTGGACGACTACCCTCGCAACAACGATGGCGGGTTCTGGCACGCCCGGTCGCTCAAGGGCCAGATGTGGATCGACGGCATCTTTATGGGCCAGATGTTCCTGACCCGGTACGGCAGGTCTATGGGTGACGCCCCATACTGCTGGGACGAGGCGACCAAGCAGATCACGGTATACGCCAGGCGTGCGAAAAGGGGCGACTCCGGGTTGTATCTGCACGGTCTTTACGAGCCGGGGCACGACGCCAGGCAGTGCCGCTGGGCTGACCCGAACACCGGGCTCTCGCCGGAGGTGTGGAGCGAGGGGCTCGGGTGGTATGCCCTGGTTGTGGCAGAGACCTTGGCCGATCTGCCCAAGGACCATGCCCGGCGAGCCGAGGTGGAGGACGTCTTCCGGCGCATGGCTGCAGGGCTCAAACGCACCCAAGACCCCAAGACCGGGCGGTGGTTCCAGGTGGTGGACAAGGGCGACAGGAGTGACAACTGGACCGACACCTCCGGCAGCGCGATGTTCACCTACGCGATCCAGAAGGGGATCGAGTTGGGTCTGCTCGACAAGGCGGAGTATGGACCGGTTGTCCAGAAGGGCTATCAAGGCATCGTCGCCAATGCTGCGATCAACGACAAGGGATTGGTCGATATCAGCAGCGCATGCGACGGAGTGGGCGTCCAGTTGAGCTACGATCGCTACATCAAGTACAAGCAGTCGATCAACGCCAAGGAGGCGGTCGGGGGGTTCCTGTGGGCCACGGCGATCGTGGAAAGGCCCGAGTTGGAGAAGCCGGCACTGGGGCAGGGCAAACTCGTGCCGCGGCCGCTCTACCGCGACCCGCCGTTCGACGCGCCGACCGATCCTGTCCTGTGCTTCAACGCCGAACAAGACAAGTGGTTCATGTACTACACCGCGCGCCGTGCCACGGCGGAGAACACGCCTGGCGTGACGTGGGTCCACGGCTCCAATATCGGCATGGCCGAATCCTCCGATGGAGGCGCCACCTGGACGTATCGCGGCACCGCCGATATCAGCTACGGCAAGGACGCGCACCCGAGCGACTACACCTATTGGGCGCCGGAGGTCATCTGGCATGACGGCGTGTATCACATGTTCCTGAGCTTCGTGCCGGGGGTCTTCACGGACTGGAACCACCCTCGCGAGATCGTTCACCTCACGAGCAAGGACGGCGTGAAGTGGGACACCGTAGGCCCGGTTGACCTCCAGTCCGAGCGTGTGATCGACGCCTGCGTCATTCAACTGGCTGACGGCACCTGGCGGATGTGGTACAAGGACGAACGCAGGCCGCGACCCTTGTCCTATGCCGACAGCCCTGATCTCTACAAGTGGCAGACCAGGGGCAACGCCGTCACCGATCTCAGCGGCGAAGGTCCGAAGGTCATCCATTGGAAGGGCCGGTATTGGCTGATCGCAGACTGCTGGGCCAACGGCATGCGGGTGTGGAGCTCGGAGGATTGCCTGAACTGGAAGCTGCAGGAGGAGGCCTTGTACGGCTCGCACGGCGACGTTGTCATCAGCGGTGATCGTGCATGGTGGTTCTATTTCGGCGGCCCGCGCGGCCCCGCTACGGCACAGGCGGCACCCGGCACACCCGCTCCCCAGCGTCGCGGCCGGACAACGGCGATCAACGTGGTCGAGCTTTCGGTAGTGGACGGCAAGTTGATCGCCCCCGATCCTGAGCAGCCCACCTACATCCGTCTTGAGTCCATGCGCGAACGGGAGAAATGAACCAAGATGAAGACCGCAGCGCAGAGGTGACGTCAAACCCCATGCAGAGGTGCTTAACGAGGTCACGAACCAAGGAGAACACGCATGTCCACTACCGTGATGCGATTGGTTCGATGGTCACTCGGGCTAGAACTTCAGGCTGTAGGAGACGCCCACCACGGTGGGCTCTTCAATCCAACTGACCTTGTCGGGATAGGAGTTCTTGAAGCCTGAGGAGTAGGAATACCGCTTGTTATCCCCGAGAATCGGGATGCCCTGAACGAAGAGGGCGACCGTGGGACATAGGCCTCCAGCAGATCCAGGATGTTCCGTGCCGGGGTCCTGGCGATATCCTCTGCCGTGATGACGGTCACGCTGGCGGGTGTCTTGAGCGGGTCCTTCTCGGTGATGCAGGAGGGTCTCCGTCTGTCAGAGTCCTGCTCAGAACTTCAGTTGCAGCCGGGCAAAGAACGTCCGGCCCGGGGTCGGGTGGGACGTAAACGTGTCGCTTTGCTCCAGGCCGTCATGGCTGGTGTTGAACAAGTCACTGACCCCGAGCATCAGTTCGCCTCTGTGGCCGAATGTCCCCTTGGCCGCGGTCAGGTCCAGCCTGTGGGAACTGCCGACCGCCTCAGGGACCGAGACGCTGGCAGGCGTCGTATCGGTGAATCGGTAGTTGGCGTTGAACGTCCAATTCTCCGGCAGAAACAGTCGGCCGGTCAAGCCGACTTTGTGTTTTGCGGGTCTCATGCCGCGCATGGACTGGTCGACCTGGTCGGCCTCAAACTCGTTGTAGGCGTACCAGGCGGAGAGTTTGCCCCGCTTTGCGGTCAGAGACAACTCGCACTCGGCCCCGTAGGATGTGCCTCCGGCGATGTTCCTGAGCCTGTAGACCGTCGGAGCGATCGCGCCTCCGCCAATGAGATCCTCAAATCGCTGGTAGTAGGTATCCGTTCGAAGGGTCAATCCATCGGCCAGGGTGCCCGTATACCCGGCTTCAAGCGACTGGGTATGTTCGTTCCTGAGGCCATCCGACGGCAGGAGGTTGACGGCGTAGCCGTCGTAGGGTATTGGCACCCGCTGCACGGTGAAGTCCCGCAGCGCGATCAGGGGGGTGCGAAATGCCCTGGCCGTGCTCAGACGGAGTGTGTGCTTCTGTTGGGTATCAAGGCCGTAGAGGGCGGTCAGTCGGCCGGACCAGTCGGCCTCGGTTCCCGAATAGGCGTCTCCTCGGAGCTGTCCCTCAAGGGTTATGCGATCAGTCGCCTTCCAGCGGTCAATGGCGAACAGGCCGCTCCAGTACTCATCGACCGGCCCACCGGGCAGTTGGTATTCCTGGGGTTGGCTGTCGCGAGTGCCGATGTGGGTCCATCGGAGATTACCACCGACGGATGTCTGGTGACCTTTGGAGGGAGTGAAGTTGAACTGGCCGTCGAGGCTGTTCTCGCTGGCGACATAGTGAAGGTAGTTGGGCCTGTTCGAGTCCTGGAAGCTCCCGAACCACTGGACGTAGCCGGTGCTCCCATCCTCAAACGTGTGGTCGACCTTCGCAAACGAGCGGACCGACTCGCTTCGGATGTCTTCCATCGGGAAGTATCCCATCTCCTCGAAATCGCCTGATTGGAAGTCGGAGTATCCGGCTCCAAAGGAGGCCTCAGTCGTCTTTGAGGCATGATAGATCGCCTGGCCGTCGAGACGCAGGTTTCGACTGAAGTCCCGCACCTTGAAACGGTCAAAACCCATAAGGGGATTGAGCAGCGGCTGGAAGGACGTGCACGAAGCACCGCCATCAAGGGCCTGGTCGGAGGATTTATTGTCCTCGTAGCCCACCGAGGTCCGCCAGCTCCACTTCCCCTGCTTCTCCGCCCAACGGAGGTGGGAGTAGGTGTCGCCGAATTGGGTGACCGTGCTCGATCCGAGCCAGCCCAGCGAGTCCTCGGGCTTCTTGGTGATGACGTTGATCACGCCGGTGAAGGCGTTTGCCCCCCAGGCGGGCCCGCCGGGACCGCGGACGATTTCAATACGCTCAATGTCTTCGACCAGGACGGGCAGGTTCCAGAACTCCGGCCCTCCATAGATCGGATTGTCCATCAGTCGCCCGTCCACCAACGATTGCACCCGGTCGGAGGTCAGCTCGTGTAGACCTCGGATTCCGATCGCGTAGCTGAAGCGGTTGAATTTCAGTACGTCCATGCCGGGGGCAAACTGGAGGACCTCGGGGATGTTGGTCAAGCCGCTGTAATGGATGTCCTGTGCGGTAATCGCGCTCACGGGGACCGATAGATCGCCGATCTTCTGGGGCTGACGGGCGGCCGAAACGACAACGGGTACCTTCAGCAATTCCTCGAGGGACATGTCGAAGACGTCCGCTGGCCGGCCTGACCTGGATGTGGCGCCGGCAGTCTGTGGCGGTGCTTCCGTTTGATTCGGAGGGGGTGTGTTGGGTTCGCTTGCGAATACTTGAGTGGCCATACTCAATAGACCCAGGACCATGAGGACCTTGTTGGAGGTTCTCATAAGCGCGGCCATCTTCCGCTCGCCTGGAAGGTCGTCAGCAGGCGGACGAGTGGGCTTCTTGGCCCTCTCTCGTTGCACCGGTTCAGAGACCATGCTCATGTCCACCGGCCGGGCCTGTTATCGGAACTTGTAGATTGCTGTGACGGCGAGGGCGGGTGCCTGGTCGCGGTACCCGGACGAGGCCCCGTCATTGCGCTTGTTGAGGTCCTCATCGAAGATCCCGAGCAGGTTGTAGCCCATGATACTGAACGTGAGGGCGTCACTGGGTTTGTACTGCAGGCCGAGGTTCAGGTAGTAGTTACCCCGATAGGGAGGGGCGAAGTTGGGATCGAAGGGCGAGGTGGCATTGCCCGCCCGGTTGTACTCGGCATAGTCCTTCAGCCCGGGAAATCCCCAGTAGATCCGCAGAGACCCATCCAGGGTCCACTGCTTGTCAATCTTGTACTGGACCGCCAGCTTGCTCACGTGGTTGGACCACAGGGTCAGGTCATCATAGCCATAGGGTTTGGCGGTGATGAAGGTCCATTGGCCCGGGACCAGGTCAAAGTCGTAGAGCTTGGTGTACGCATGGGAGGCAGTCAGGCGGGTCTTGGCCGTGTGGTAGGAGGCCTCCAGCTCAGCGCCATACTCCCTCTGAGTCCCGATGGGCGTGGCCTCGTTGGTGACGGTGGACCAGGAGATCAGCTCAAGGTTGTAGTGCACGAATACCGATCCGGCCAGGTCCAGATTCTTGTTCTGCCGCCGCTCATAGCGGAGCTCCGCGCTGTCCAGGGTCTCCGGCTTGCTGTTGCCGCTCCCAGCCAGCTCGTGCTTCTCCATGTCTTCGGCCAGTGGCGCGCGCACGGACCGCGACCAGATCAGCTTCAAGGTATCCCTGTCGGTCGGCGCAAAGGCCACAGCCGCCCGAGGAGAGGTCATCCAGTCGGTGTACGTATTCCTGTCCAGCCGGCCTCCGAGAAATGTCGTCCAGTGGTCTGTGATCGTCCACTGCCACTCGCCCAGCAGCGAGTACGTGTTAGTATACCACGCAGGCATGACGGTGAACTGCCCGGACCGGGCGGGGATGCCGTCGCCGTAGCTGAGGCTATTGAGGCCAAACTCCCCGTGCAAGATCTCGGTTCCCAAGGCGATCTTGTGTTGCGCACCAGGTTGCCACTGCAACAGGGCCTTGCCGTAGTAGTCGTCCTCACGATAGGCGTTGTTCACGTACCCGATCGTAGACAGTTCGAAGTCCGTCATGGTGTAGCTGAAGGCGCTATCCAGGCTCAGGGTGTCGGTGAGCGTCTTCTTGTATCCTATGTAGCCCGTCGCCTGCTGATAGGAGTAGAAGTTGTAGGGTCTGCTTATCGGCGCCCAGTTGCCCCACCCATAAGGCGTACGGACAACGCTGCCGACCTCGTCGGTGAACTCCTGGCCGCCTCGGGTGTATCGGGCCCAGAGGTCCCAGTCGCCCCGGGTGATCTGAGCGTGGAGCTTCACGGGGGGAAGGCCGAGGGCGGCACCGCCGTCGCGAGGCACGACCGATTCCGGCGCAGCCTGGCCGGCCTTCAGGCCGTCGCACGGCATGGGAGGCGTGGTGTCCCACGGGACCTGGGGACCGTTCGGGAAGTTGACGGCATACTTCTGGGGGGCCTGCTCTGAACTGGCACCCCGGTACTCGCCCACGCCGGTGTACAGGAAGATGCCACCGTCGCCGTCGGCGAACCTCTGACCGTGCTTGAATTCGGTCTCGCCGAACTCCTCAACTGCGCCCGCGCGGGCGCTGACCTCCGTGCCCTGGAAGGTGTTGGCATTCTCGGTGACGATGTCAATCACCATGGCTATCGCACCAGGGCCGTAGAGGGCCGAACCCGGGCCGCGGACAACGTCGATGTGATGGATGTCCCGCAGCAGCACCAGGTCGCGCTCACTGATGGCCCCATAGTGGGTGTGCTCATTCATGACGCGTCCGTTGACGAGCAGGAGGTACTTGTCGTCCCGGTCGTTCATGATCCCGCGAAGCCCCAGGTTATCCGCCTCCCACTGGTTGTGGGCCCACTGTAGGTTGGGCACGTAGATGTCCAGCAGCTCGAAGAGACTCCGGGCGCCCGAGCCCTGGATGTCCTCCTTGGTGATGGTGGTCACGGCAGCAGGGACTAAGCGGGCCTGGGTCTTGGTCAGGGTCGCGGTGGATACGATCTCGACCTTCATCAGGTCTTCCACGGACATGTCCAGAAGGCCGTCTGAAGGCTTCTGGGCAGGCTCCTTGGCAGAGACCCCGGCACCCAGGCTGAGCCACCCGAATACGATCAGCAGAAAGGAAAACGCTCGTTCCGATGCAGTTCTTCGCGTAGACATTGCGACAACTCCTTTCTTCTCTTCAGAGAACGCACTTTGACACTGACTATCGACCTCCCGCAGGCCGCGATTGAGTCCCTGGGAGAGAAACCGGTACTGGGTAGAGGGTCAGACACGGTTCTCGGACCCCGATTGGGCCCTGGTAATGCCTTTTTGGTTGCAGAATAGAGGGTATTGGCTCTTCCGAGACAACGTGCTATCCTATGGCCCGAGTGCTCTGTCGGATATGGATTAGAGGACCTTTGGAAAGGGAACGAGCATGAAACGCCTGGGCCTTTGTCTGGCCGTTGCGATCGTCACAGCGATGTCCCTTGCCTGCCGGACCTACGGTGCGTCCGCGGGCCCGTCGCCTAACCCGGCCTTTGCCGGCCAGTTCATCGGCCAGGCCCAGGCGCCGGAGGGGGTGCTGAGTCTCTGGTATCGCCGTCCGGCCGGGCGATGGGTGGAGGCCCTGGCCATCGGCAACGGCCGCCTCGGGGCGATGGTCTTCGGCCGCATCGTCCATGAGCGTCTGCAACTCAATGAGGACACCCTCTGGGCGGGCGGACCGTATGACCCGGCCAACCCGGAGGCCCTTGGTGCGCTGCCTGAGGTCCGGACTCTGATCTTCGAGGGCAAGTACCGCGAGGCTCACAATCTGATCGGCCAGAAGATGCTGGGCAAGCCTTCATCGCAGATGCCCTACGAGCCGGTCGGGGATCTGCTCCTGACGTTCCCGGAGGTCAACGCCGTCGAGAACTATCGCCGCGACCTGGATCTCGACACGGCCATCGCGCAGGTCACCTACTCAACTGGAGGCGTGACGTTCACCCGCGAGATGTTCTCGAGCCCGGTCGATCAGGTCATCGTGGTACGCCTGAGCGCGGACAAGCCGGGGCAGATCACGTTCACGGCCGGCATGGAGACCCCGCAGAAGGCTGCGATCGAGACCCAGTTGCCGGACACGCTGGTGATGCGCGGCGTCAACGGCGAGGCTCGCGGCATCCCCGGGGCCCTGACGTTCCAGGCCCGCGTCCGCGTGCTGGCGCAAGGCGGTACGACCATTGCAGGGAAGGACACCGTCGTAGTGCGAGGGGCCGACGCGGCCACTCTGCTGATCGCCGCGGCCACGAGTTTCAAGAGCTTCAAGGACGTCACCGGTGACCCGGAGACACGGTGCAAGGCCTCCATCGCTGCGGCGAGCCGGAAGCCCCTTGAGGCCCTGCGCAGCGACCACGTGACAGAGCACCAGCGACTGTTCCACCGCGTGTCGCTGGACCTGGGCAGGAGCGCCGCAGCCAAGCTCCCAACGGACGAGAGGATCAAGGGCTTTGCCACCGGTCTCGACCCGCAACTGGCCGCCCTGTACTTCCAGTTTGGCCGCTATCTGCTCATCTCCAGCTCGCGGCCCGGCACCCAGCCGGCGAACCTCCAGGGTCTCTGGAACGACCTGATGGACCCGCCCTGGGGCAGCAAGTACACCATCAACATCAACACGGAGATGAACTACTGGCCCGCGGAGCCTACGAATCTCGCCGAGTGCGTCGAGCCGCTCGTGGGCCTGATCCAGGACCTGACCGAGACCGGGGCCCGTACGGCCAAGGTGCAATACAACGCGCGAGGCTGGGTCGCCCACCACAACACCGACCTCTGGCGTGCCTCGGCGCCGATCGACGGCCCGCAGTACGGCATGTGGCCCACCGGCGGCGCGTGGCTCTGCACCCACCTGTGGGAGCACTACGAGTTCAGCCAGGACAAGGCCTTCCTGGCCAAGGCCTATCCGGTCATGAAGGGCGCAGCGGAGTTCTTCCTCGACGCGCTGGTGGAGGAGCCGAAGACCCGGTGGCTCGTCACCTGCCCCTCGCTATCGCCGGAGAACCCGCATCCCTTTGGCACCAGCGTGTGTGCAGGGCCGACCCTGGACAACCAGATCCTCCGCGACCTGTTCACCCACTGCGTCAAGGCGTCCGAGATCCTGGGCGTGGATGCGGACCTTCGCAAGCAGCTCACGGCAACGTGTGCTCGGTTGGCGCCCAACCGGATCGGCGGCAGCGGCCAGCTCCAGGAATGGCTCGAGGACTGGGACATGAAGGCCCCTGAGATGCAGCACCGCCACGTCTCGCACCTGTATGGGCTCTATCCCAGTTCACAGATCACGCTTCACGGCACACCGGACCTGGCCGCTGCCGTGCGTCAGTCACTGGAGACCCGCGGCGACATGGCTACGGGCTGGGCCATCGCCTGGCGGCTCAACCTCTGGGCCCGCCTGCAGGATGCCGAGCGGACCTACCAGATCCTCGCCCTTCTCCTGCAGCCCGAGCGGACCTATCCGAACCTGTTCGACGCCCACCCGCCGTTCCAGATCGACGGCAACTTCGGCGGAACCGCGGCCATTGCGGAGATGCTGCTCCAAAGCCACGAGGTGGAACGGCGGGAGGGCGGCATGGAGCTGCGGGTCTTGGATCTGCTGCCCGCCCTGCCCAAGGCCTGGCCCAGCGGCAGGGTCAAGGGCCTGCGGGCTCGCGGCGGCTTCGAGGTCGAGATCGTCTGGACCGAGGGGAGGCTCAGGTGGGTGACGATCCGCTCCGATGCGGGTCTACCCATCAAGGTCCGTTACGGCAAGTTGGCTGACGCCACGTTCACCCGGGCCGGGGAGAGCATCCGATTGGATGGCAAGCTCGAGAGATCGACTCGGTGAAGCAGAGAACGAGTGGGACCAGCGGGGAATCGACATGTATAAATGGACAGCGATAGTCCTGCTATCGAGTCTGTGCGCACTTGCTGACGTCAACGGTGCACAGGCGGGTGCCGGCAATGGACCGGAGAGGGATGCCGTGGAACGCGGCGTGACCATGACGATTGGGTCACTTCGGATTACGAACACGGCCATTGAGCTGCGATGTGAGATCAGGAATGGGACCTCGCAGGACATCTGGGTCTACTCGCACGACAATGGCGCAAATAGTCCGCTCCCTCGGATGACCAAGGCCACCGTCTTCATGGATAGGGACCTCAAGGGCCCGGTTATCCTCAGACGGGCTCGCATGCCGTATCGCGAACAGATCTATGCCAACGCGTGGAGTGCCAGGTACTCTCGTCTGCGAGCGGGCCAGACCTGCCCTCAGGTGCTCTGGGTCCAACTGCCGCTGTCGCCAGCGGCGTGGTATCACAACGCAACTGGACTGGAGCTGCCAATCGAACAGGGCATTGAGACCGTCACAAGACTGGCCTTTGAGGTTGGCTACTACACAAGGGAAGACCTGGTGCGCCGGCTAGGTGAGGATCTCGGCGATCAGGTCTCCGTCAAGGACACGACTTCTATCCTTGCCCGGAAGGATGAACGTGCCGTCAGACTGACAGTCGAAGGCGTATCCATCCCTTGTCGACAGTTGTTGGGCTGGGGATCAAGCCTGCCCGGATCGCCACGCCTGACGCCCATCCAGACCGCAACTGACCTCTTCTACAACGGTTCACTTTCGCTTGAGGAGTACCGTTATGCGCAAGGTCTTTTCAGTGTGGACGCGACCCTGCTTGAGGGTCCGGCTCGGCAGATAGCGGACCTCTACCTGGAGGTCGCTGAAGGGAAGGTCGACGCCTCAGGACTGACTGGGCGCCTGGACAAGATCCTCAGCCGCAATGACCGAGAGAACCTACTCGATCAACTGCAGGACAAGCAGGAGGCGGCCATACAGAGGAAGAAGGCCCGGATGGCGGACCTGCTCACTGAGACCAAGGGTCACGATAGCCAGGCCGAGGGGTCCAAGGCGATGGCCCTGTTACAGGAGGTCTTGGCCCTTGATCCATCATGCCCGGAGGCACTGGATCTGATGCAGAGGATCAGTGCCTACTACAAAGGCCAAGTCATGCGGAATTCCATTGGCATGGAGTTGGTCCGGATTCCCGCTGGCGAATTCCGTATGGCCAACGGCTGGATGGTCAGTCGTCACCCCAAGGTCAGAATCAGTCACGGCCTCTGGATGGGGGTGCGGGAGGTGACTGGGGCTCAGTATGAGGCCGTCATGGGCCAGAATCCAAGTCGTCGGTTCAAGGGAGACCCACCGCCCGTCGACGGGATATCCTGGTATGATGCGACGGAGTTCTGCAGGAAGTTGAGTCAGAAGGAGGGTAGGATGTACCGGCTGCCCACGGAGGCTGAGTGGGAGTACGCCTGCCGTGCGGGAACAAGCACGCTCTATTGGTGGGGCGACGATGCGGCAGGGGGTGATCCGAACAAGGCTAATGGGTTCGGCCTGTACGGCGTAAGTGGCGGTGTGGGTGAGTGGTGCCAGGACATGGCCTCCGTAATATACTACCTCTTCATGCCGGAGCTAGACCCTCAGGCATCCCCAGAGGGCTGCTCTGATATTTGCCGAGTGGTTCGTGGCGGCGATGGATCGAGTTTGTCGGTGGATGGCCGGCTCCCCTCCTGTGTAAGCTATGGACTTAAGCCAGGGCAGATCGGTTTCTACATCGGCCTTCGCGCCGTGCTTGACGCGAATACACCAGGGGCTCTTCCACAAGGCAGGCCCCAGTGAGACGGGTGCTGGGGCAGACCTTACCTGGGTCATGGGCTCAGCCTGTGGCAGGTCCGTCGGGGGAGCAGTTCGGGCGCACGCTCTTTGAGGCGTGTGGGCGTCTTGGCTCGGAGACTCCTTCTCTTTATCCAAAGACAGACGACACGAATCCCTAGCGCGTGACCTCCGGGGTGCCCTTCTCACTGGTGGACTGACCCTTGGCGTCCTTGGCAGCCGCTGGGGCCACCGCTTCCTCGATCTTCTTTCCGGTCAGATCGTTGGTTCCCCTTTCCGAGATCGTCTGGCCCTTGAGGGTCTTGCCGTCCAGTTTGCCCTTGAACTCCATCTCGAAGGTCTGGTCCCCAAAGCCCATCTGGACCTTGAAGGCCACTTGGTCGCCATCGATCTTCAGGTCCTTGATGGGGATCTCTCCGCCAAAGGACTCGTAGCGGCCGGTCAGGTCCGGATCGATCATGAGCACGTTTGTCCGTGGACCCTGATCCGTCGTGCGGGTGAGTTCCCACTTCCCGATCAGGGCCGAGCCGATCCGCTGACCGGCAACCTCCACCTCGCCCCGCTCGCTCTTGCTCGTTCCGGTGAGCTTGTTATCCCTGACCGTGGCCTCAAAGGTCGACTCGAAGGAGTTGTCATTGAACGTGATCTTCCGGGAAAAGCTGAGCCTCCCATCCTGCAACTTGACGTTGGAGATCACGCTCTGGCCAAACTCACTGGTCCACTTGGCATCCAGCGTGCCGTCGGGTTTCTGGGATACGGAGAGCTTGGCGGTGATGTCTCGGTCTCCGATCTGGTACTTGAGTTCCCACTGGCCCAGGACAGGAGACTTGGGCTTCTTCCGGGCCCCATTGGCCTGGAACTCGCCCCGGTCACTGGACAGGGTGCCTGTGAGCCTGCCGTCCTTGAGGGTCCCAGAGAAGTCCATCGTGAACTCCTGGTCTCCCCTCCGGATCGTGCGAACGAAGGTGAGCTTCTGACCGTCGAACTTCAGGTCCTTCAGATCGCTGCTGCCCCACTTGCCCGTGAGCGTGCCGTCTGCCTTCTTGGCGATGGACAGCGTGGCGAAGGTCTGCCGGCCATTGAAGTCCATCGTGATCTCCCAGTCGCCGCCGATGTCTTCGGCGGCAAAGGCCTGGGGCCCGCCGAGCAGCAGAGCGGCCAGGACGGCCGAAACGAGGTGTCTTCTGCTACTGCTGTGACCTGTCTCTTGCCTCATGGTAAGTCCTCCTTTCAAAGGGGTTGGTGTGTGTACAGTAGAAGCGGCGCTCTCCCGTGACGCGGGGAGTCTGGCGGGCCAGCAGCCCGCAACAACGTCTCTTTCCGGATGCCCACATCACACGAATAGGATAGCCTCTGATCTGGGCCGGTTCAAGTCCGTTTGGCCAAGAAGTCAAGGAGTGTGCGTGCCTCGCTTCTTTGTTGTTGCTTATGACCAGCAGCGGATACAATGAGGGTTGCCCGAGTATGCCCCCGGAACCGGCGCTGGAACCCCCAGCAAAGACGGGCATTGCAGCGGATCAGGGATGCCGGGGGCCATCGTGTGTGCGTCACTGCGGATCGAGGCGGAATATGAAGCCCGACAGAGAAGCCTTCACGCTCGTCGAACTGCTGGTCGTGGTCGCGATCATTGCCATCCTGATGGCCGTCTTGATGCCAGCCCTGAATCGGGCTCGTGAACAGGGCAAGCGGATGAACTGCATGGGCAACCTCAAGCAGCTCGGACTGGCCTGGGGCTTGTATGCGGATGACCACCAGGAACGTCTGGTCTTTGGCTGCACCGACAGGGCAGCCGAGAGCAACGCGTGGCCGGGCAGGCCATTCAAGTGCTGGGTCTACTACGTAACGAGTGCAGACACCCAGGCCAGGCTGCAGGGGATCCGAGATGGTGGCCTGTACAAGTACCTCAGCGACATGAGACTGTACAAATGCCCCACGGGGGTGCGGGGCGAGGTCGTTACCTATGCGATGCCGGATGCCATGAATGGGCACGACCTCTCGACGGCCGGCGAGGTGGCTGCCGTCTCGTCTCCACCGTTGAGGCCGACCAAGAGGTCGCAGGTCAAGAGGGCCTCTGATCGCGTCGTGTTTCTGGACGAGGGCCGGCTGAGTCCGTCAAGCTGGACCGTATGGTACAGTCAACCCCGCTGGTGGGATCAGCCCACGAACCGGCATGGCTACGGAACCAATGCGGCCTTTGTCGACGGTCACGCCAGCTACTGGAAGTGGAGCGACAACCGCACTGTCCAGATCACCCGTATCGACTACGACCAGTGGCAGAACAGCGGCCGCCTGGGGGCTGACTCGACTCAGCCCGGCAACGGGGACCTGGAGATGGTCCAGATGGCCTGCTGGGGCAGGCTGGGCTACACTCCGACCAGGTAGGTACTGGCGCATCTCAACGACCCGTCACGGATGGAGGGCTCATCCCCCAGGGCGTCACGCCAACATACTCCTAAGGCCTTGTCCTGAAAGCCATTACGATGGATGGTGCGGTGGGCGTGCCGGGCTTGTCTGAAAGGAAACGCGAATTCGTGCAAAGAGTATATAGAAGATAGCCCACTCGATCGAGGTGATCGGCGCTACAACACGGGTGTGGTGATCTAGCATGGACAGATCGGACAAGAAGGAGACAGAAGAAATCACGGTTCATTGGACCAGGGCCCACCCGGCGGTCTCGGCGTTTATTTCCTCCATGGTTCCGAATTTCCAGGATGCCGACGACATCCTGCAGCAGGTGGCCATTGCCATTGTTCAGGACTATGATCGGTACGACAAGGAGCGATCGTTCGTATCCTGGGCAATCGGAATTGCCAGGAACAAGATCCTCATGTATCGGCGGGAGCACGCCCAGGAACGGCTGATCCTGGATACCGAGGCGATGGAGGACGTCGCCGAGGTATACGAGCGGGAATCGGGGGAGTTCGACGACATGCGGAGGGCCTTGAACACCTGCATCAAGAAGGTGAAGGTACGCTGGCAGCAGATCCTGGAGATGCGGTACGTTCGGGGTCTCAGCACCACGCGAATTGCACAACAACTGGGCATGACGCACAATGCCATCTTCATCACGCTGCACCGGATACGACTGGCCCTGCGGGACTGTATCAGCAGGGAGATGACAGCCAAGGAGGCCCGTTGATGCTGGATCCGGAGACCCTGATCAGCCGGTACTTCCACGACCATCCGTCCATGACTCAGGGGGACCTCGACGAGTTGTCCGAGTGGATCAGGCAGGACCCTTCCCATGCCAAACGGTTTGCCTGCGCCGCATTCGTTCATCGGGCCCTGTACGACTGTCTCACGGGCGAGGAGATCCAGGGGGCCGTGTCCACACGGGGGGGCCAGGCGGCTCCGGACGACTCCGGGGTCCTCTGGGATGATCGTTTCTGGCACCGTATTGCCGAGTATGAGAAGAAGGCGCCGGCCCTCAGTGTACAAAGACCTCCCGCGCAGGAGAGGCGACTTCAACGAGAAGGTGAACCCCGCAAGCTCGCCCAGAAACCAAGCAGGGCCCTGTTGTCCATGGGGGTTCTCTGTCTGATCGTGCTGCTTCTTCTCCTGGTGGCCGGCCGGATCGATCGGGACGGGTCCGGTCAGGATGTCGCCACGCTACGGAACAGCATGCACGCCGTGTTTGCGGATGGGGAATCCCTCGCTCCCGGGACCCGGCTGAACAACCGCAAGGCACCTCTCCGGCTGGAGCAGGGGATGGTCGGCGTGACATTCGACAACGGGGCGGAGGTCTTGATTGAAGGGCCCGGCGTGTTTCGCCTGACGTCCGCCGGCCGGATGGAGCTGTATTCGGGACGCCTGTTTGCAGGCGTATCCCAACGTGCCAAGGGCTTTTGCGTGGACATGCCCAGCTCCAGCATCGTTGACCTGGGGACCGAGTTCGGCGTGAGGGTCGATCTCGACAGGACCAGCGAGGTCCACCTGTTCAAGGGCAAGGCCTCGCTCATTCCAGGCCCAGAGGGCCGTGGCGGGAGGGGCCAGTTCCTGACGGAGGGACAGGCGAGGAGCGTGGGCACGGAAGGGACCGTCAGGGACATCCACGTGGACACAAACGCGTTTGTGCGCCGGTTCTTCCCCAAGTCGGGTCTGGCCTGGAGGGGCCAGCCGCTCGATCTGGCGGACGTCGTGGGAGGCGGGAATGGTTTCGGAACGGGCCGGTTGGGCCGGTGGATCGATATCGCCACCGGCAACGATGGGACCCCGTTTGAGGTCAACGGGGTGCTGAGCGTACCCTGCCGAGTGACGGACCATCATTACCATCGTGTCTCCCATCTGCCCTATGTCGATGGCGTGTTCTCACCGGACGGAGGGGCGGGCAAGGTGCAGGTGAGTTCAAGGGGGCACGTCTGGCAAGGGTGTCCCAAGACCGGCGGCAGGTTCTTTGAAGACATCTTCAACGGGGACTACATCCCGGTTCAGGGCCACAGTCATGGACTCGTCCTGGCCGGCCAGTTCTACGGCACCCGGGAACACCCTGCCATAGCCCTGCACAGCAACGCCGGCATTACCTTTGATCTGGAGGCCCTGCGTGCGGCCTTGCCGGGGCTTGGGATCGATCGATTCAGGGCGACGTGCGGGATCTCAGAAGAGGCGAAGGCCTATGCCGCAGAGGTCCCGGAGATGAAGGCGGACTTCTGGGTATTGGTGGATGGCGAGAAGCGATTCGAGGCCACTGGGGTGCGGGCGGATTCCGGGCCTCGGGAGGTGTCTGTTTCGCTGAGTGAGAAGGACCGATTTGTGACGCTGGCCACGACCGACGCAGACGGGGTGTGCAACTACGACTGGTGTTTCTTTGCAGAGCCGCGCCTAGATCTCAGTGCCGCTGAGCCAAGATGATGAAGAGACGGGCTTCCATGCGTCTCGTGAAGAGTCCTAGATACAGATTGAAAGGAGGAAGATCATGAGTAAGAGAGTAAGATTCCTGCTTGTCGGGGTGGCCTTGCTGATCCCCGCAGGGCGAGCCTCGGCCCGCCTGGTGGCCCAGTGGCCGTTTGAGGAAGGTTCCGGCAAGACCGTGGCGGATGTCGTGGGCGGGGGGGGCAACGGCACCGTGGCCGGCAATCCCCCGTGGGGCCTTGGCGTCAGCGGCGGCGCGATCGGGTTCGATGGCTCTGGACAATATGTGCGGATCGCGACTAACTCGGTGGTGCAGTTGCGGAGTTCGTCGGCCTACACCGTGGCGACATGGGTCAAGGTCCAGGGCACCCTCATCGGCTTCATCCTCTTCCACGGCGAGGGCTGTTCGGCGTGGGGGAGCTGGTTCCTGGGTGTGGGGGGCGGTGAGGGGGATGCCGTGCGCCAGCCGGGCAAGCTGGTCTTCGGCGTCCGCCAAGCCAACGGGTCTGACTACACCTCAGTCGCGGCGCCCCTGGCGCCTGACAAGTGGGTTCACGTGGCTGCCACGTATGATGGCACCACGCTGGCGTTCTACATTGACGGCAAGCAGGCAGACAGTGTGGCAGCGCCGCAGCCGTACGACAACACCAATCCCTTCTACATCGGCGGTGATCCGGGCTGTGGCGGACGCGTCTGGTTCACTGGGATGATCGACGACCTCCGGATCTATGACCAGGCGCTGTCAGCCGGCGACCTCCAGGAGGTGCTGGGCAATTCCGGCGCCAGCTCCAAGCCCACGCCTGCCCCGTGGGCTGTGGACGTGGCCCACGATGTGGTCCTGGGATGGAAGTCAGGCAAGTTCGCCAAGACCCATGACGTGTACTTCGGGACCGCGTTCGACGACGTGAACAACGCCACTACGGGCAGTCCGAGGGGTGTGCTGGCCAGCCGGGGCCAAGACGCCAGTACCTTTGAGCCGGCCGCTGCCGGCCCGCTGGCCTTCAACCAGCCCTACTACTGGCGGGTCGATGAGGTCAATGCAGATCGGAAGAGC
>Ga0209777_10001646_pt1 | contig 31571 bp, 38 predicted proteins | sample FrelakmetHBP12HB_FD_187147 | JGI IMG/M metagenome (GOLD analysis project Ga0209777, IMG submission 187147) | Freshwater lake sediment microbial communities from the University of Notre Dame, USA, for methane emissions studies -HBP12 HB (SPAdes)... | ecosystem: Environmental > Aquatic >... | reverse complement strand
AACATCCGCTCCACCAGCGCGATCTTGATGCCAGCGAAAACGTATCTTATCAGCCCCAGGACACCGTTGGTTGTCGCGAAGAACATCTGGTTGAAGGCGGTAGCCGCAACTCCAACCATGGCCAAGTATGCTGCCACGGCTACGCGCATTCCGTATACTGGCGGCGCCCAGACCACGGCGCCAATCCCGACCATCCGGCCCGCCTCTTCCCATGCATTGCCTGGTTTCTCCTGCCTGAACGGGTGGAGCAGGCCTCTGCAGGCGGATTTCATGCCTGCCAAAAACCCGATGCCGCGCTCCCTGCGTATCGCCTTTGCCCAGTATGGAACGAAACCGGCTGCCCAGACAGTGAAATCCACGACGCTGGAAAGCGCCACTGCCGCGACCGCCCTCCCGACACTGAGGCTGCCGGATGCGCCAGAGTGGATAATCCCGCACAACACACCTAACGACAGCGGGGTGGCAGCGATATCTGGAATTGCGCATGCCTGGGCATACTGTGACATTCCAGGCCCGCGTTTCGCGCTACTCGCCTTCTGCGCCGCTACGGACACTATCGATGGATGGGTCATGACCGCGGTATAGGCGACCATGTCCGAAAGCAAGGAACCGATTGGGGCCAGCACACGGGACAGTTGTGCCCCGAGATATGCCATATCAAAACCTATTACGCTCCATGAAGCCACACCCGCAATCCACCCAATCCATGGATGCCGCTCCTTGAACGCTTCGGCCTTCTGTGCTATGCTCCTGGGCCCTGGCACTTCATCCAGCCCATAGAGCTGCAGGGCCTTTGCTGCAGGCGTGGCGAGCGTATCCAGTGCGACTGCGCATGCTGTCCTGAATCTGCCGGGGGGTTTGCCGGCCGGCACTTCACGGGCTTTATGCAACTTCATCCATGGCACCTCCTGATTGTTGTGATAGTAGATGCAGAAATCGGACTATATAAATATATCCCGCTAAAACCCGTATGTGTATGCAAAAATCAGTCAATTTTTAAAGCTTTATTGAATAAGCATTCAATATGGAAGAGATTGATGAAAAAGACAGGTTGATACTAAGCACGCTCAAGGAGAACTCATCCCTTTCGATACAGAAGATATCCAGGAAAACCGGAATACCTATCGCGACCGTGCACCATCGCCTCAAGAGGCTGCGGGCAGAAGGCGTGATCAAAAAGTACACGATTGTGATCGACCAGCTGAAACTCGGCAGAAAACTGGTCGCGCACGTGCTGATAAAAGCGATACCTAAGAGCGATCACATCACCCTGCTTGAGAAACTGATGAAACACGAATCAGTTGAGGATGGATCAGCGATAACCGGCGCGTTCGACGTAATGATAAAGGTCAGGGTCGCTGACGTGGATGAGCTCGATAAGTTCGTGCTGAAGTATCTGCGTACTTTCGACGAAATAGCGACGAGCGAAACGATGATAGCGTTCAGGAATATCACGAAGGGATGAACATGGGCAGGAGGAGGGTTCCGACCGGGACGCCGATGCTGAAGGCGCTCGCCTGCGGCATGCTGGAGGATAGAGGTAGGGTGCTTTTCCTCATCCGCAAAGACGAGCGCGGGCTCGAGCGCATCGAGCTGCCGTGCGTGCTGGTCCACTCAGGTAGGAGCCCTTTTGCTGAAATAAAGGGCGGATTCCATAAGATGACTGGCATAGATGGCGAGATCCATGAAATCGTCCTTGAAGGCAGGCATAACGCAGGCACGAGGAAACGGAAGGCGTGGGTCCCATGCCTTGTTTTCAAGGTCACCTCCAAGAACATGCGCGCGAATCCATCCCCGGAATTCTCAGGCTTCAAATGGCTCAGGCTGGAAGACGCGAAAAACATGAGGCTGACCAGGATAAGCGAATGGCTGCGCTTTGCTCAGCCCACGAGCTTGAACTTGAACCCGTAGTGTATGAGCCCCCCTGGGTCGTCGCGCTGGATGACGCGGAAGACCCGGTCCACGCGCGAGCCGATTTTGACATCGTCCTTGTGCGCGTCCACTATCTGGCCCGTTATGCGCGCCCCTTCGTCAAGCTCGATTATCGCGAGCACATAGGGCGCCTGCTCCTTGAACCCCTCGGGCGGGGAGGAGATTTCGGTGAACGAATAGACCGCACCTTTCCCGGAATAGCGCACCTCCTCTGTCTTGCCCTTGCGCCTGCATTTCGGGCAGATGCTCCTTTTCGGGAAGTAATGGGTGTTGCACGTGGCGCATCTCGTGCCGAGCAGCCTGTAGCGCTCGGGTATCCTGCGCCAGGTCAGAGGAATTGACTCTTTCATGTAGATTCATCTCTTGTATTTATCAATATATTATCGAAAGAAACACAATAAAAACCTCACGCTTTCGAGGCGGGCGTCTTCCTGTGGTCCTCCTTGAACTGCGCTATGCCCTTGTCGGTCAGGGGGTGCTTCCACATCTTCTCAAGGACATCTGCCGGTATGGTGGCGATGTGCGCCCCGGAATAGGCTGCTTCCACGACGTGCATAGGATGTCTGATCGAGGCGACGATTATCTCGGTCTTGAAGCCGTAGTTGTTGTACACGGTGAGAACGTCCCTGACGAGGTCCATGCCGACCTCCGAGACGTCGTCGAGCCTGCCGACGAAAGGGGACAGGTACGAAGCCCCCGCCTTGGCCGCGAGGATCGCCTGCGAAAGCGAGAATACCAGCGTGACGTTGGTCTTTATGCCCTTGGATTCCAGGACGCGCACCGCCTTGAGCCCTTCCTTGGACATCGGGACCTTCACCACGATGTTGGAGGCCCACCTGGCGAACTCCTCGCCCTCCCTTATCATGCCTTCGGCATCCTCCGCTATCCCTTCGACGCTTATCGGGCCGTGGACGAGCTTGGCTATCTCCTTTATCACGGTCTTCTGGTCCTTGCCTGACTTCAGTATGAGCGTCGGGTTCGTGGTGACCCCGTCGCACATGCCGAGCTCCACAGCCGTCTTTATCTCGTCCACATTCGCCGTATCAAGGAAGAATTTCATAACAACACCAATCATCTCTTCTTTTCAGCAACCGCTTTCTTCACGATTTCCGCTATCCCTGCCGAATCGAGCTTGTATTTCGCCAGTAGCTCAACAGACTCGCCCGACTCGCAGAAATGGTCGTATACGCCATGCCGTATTACCGGCACCGGATACGTGGAGCCCACGGCCTCGGCGACCGCGCTTCCCATGCCTCCCGCGGCCTGGTGGTTCTCCACCGTGACTATGAGGCCCGTCTTCCTCGCCCATTCCTCCACCGCCTTCATGTCCATGGGCTTTATGGTGTGGCAGTCTATGACCGCGGCGTCGATGCCGTCTTCCGCGAGGGACTCGGCTGCCTTCAGCGATTCGTAGACCTCTTCGCCGCACGCGAATATGGCTACATCCTTGCCATCGCGGTAGACGTTCGCTTTTCCAATCTCGAACGGCGTCTTCTCTGTCGTGAAAGCAGGCAGCTTCTCCCGGCAGGTCCGGATATATGCGCCTCCTGGAAGCTTCGCCACGGCGAGCGTCGCCTTCCGCGCCTCCTCCGCGTCAGCCGGCGCGACAACGACCATGTTCGGGAGAACGCGCGTCATCGCGATGTCCTCCAACGCCTGGTGCGATGCCCCGTCCGGGCCGACCGTGAGGCCGGTGTGGGAGCCATGGATCTTCACAGGGACATTGTTGTAGCATACGGATACCCTGAGCTGGTCCCAGTTCCTGCCTGGGGAGAAAACACCGTAAGCGGAGATGAAGACCGTCTTGCCGCAGGCGGCTATGCCCGCGGCGACTCCGGCCAGGTTCTGCTCCGCGACGCCGACCTGCACGAACCTCTTCGGGAATTTATCGGCGAACCAGTGCGTCCTGGTGGATTCGGACACGTCCGCGGTGAGCACCCAGACGTTGGGGTCCGCCTCCCCGAGCTCGAGGAGCGCCTTTCCGAACCCGTCGCGGCTAGGCACGGATTTCGGCGCTGGCTCGAAAAGGGGGTCTGCCAGGTTCATGTCCTTGTTAATAGCCATGGTTTCACCTAGAAATCATCCGACTCTATCGAGTCGCGCTGCTTCTCGAGCTCGGACAATGCCGTGTCGAGGTCCTCTTTCTTCGGCGGCTTGCCGTGCCACTCGGTGAGGAATTCCATGAACGATATCGCCTTGCCGGGTATCGTGTGCGCGATTATCACGGTAGGCTTCTCGTACACCGCCCGCGACTCCTCGCACGCGTCGATTATCTTCTTTATGTTGTGGCCGTCCACGTCTATCACGTGCCAGCCGAACGAGCGGTATTTCTCCGCGAACGGCTCGAGCGGGCATATCTCCTCGGTGTGGCCGTCTATCTGTATGTTGTTCCTGTCTATGATTGCCGTGAGGTTCCCGAGCCGATACTTCCCTGCCAGCATCGCGGCCTCCCAGGTCTGCCCCTCCTGGTGCTCGCCATCAGAGAGCACGCAGTAGACGCGCCATTTCTTGCGCTCCGCTTTCGACACGATTGCCATGCCGACCGCCTGCGACAGCCCCTGGCCGAGCGGGCCCGAGCTGGTCTCTATCCCAGGCAGCATCCCCCGGTGGGGGTGGCCCTGGAGCCGCGAGCCGAGCTTCCTGAGCGTGAGCAGCTCCTCTTTCGGGAAATAGCCCGCGTTCGCCATTGCCGCGTACATCACCGGGCAGACATGGCCGTTGGAGAGCACGAGCCGGTCCCGATCCGGCCAGTCGGGGTTCTTCGGGGTATGGTAGAGCACGTTGAAGTAAAGCGCCGTGAATATGTCGGCAAGGCCTATGGAGCCCGCGGAATGGCCGGATTTCGCCTCGAAGAGCATGCGGAGGACGTCCTGCCTGATGGTGTTCGCGATCATCTTCAGCTTCTTAAGATTGTTTATCCTGAACCTGTCCGCCATCTATCGCACCTCTGCGCTCCGCGCTATCAGCCTTATCGCCTCTCCCATGTCGGGCTTCGAGAATATCGCGGACGCCGCCGCAAGCTTGTCCGCGCCGGCCTTTGCCGCGCGAACCGCGGTCTCCGCGCTGATGCCGCCGTCCACCTCGATTTCGAGCGACGGGAACTTCGAGCGGAGCTCCCTTATCTTGTGCTCGACCTCCGGGATGTACTTCTGGCCGTCAAATCCCGGGACCACAGTCATCGCGAGTATGCGTTTGACCCTGCCTGCGAGAGCGAGTATCTTTTCGGTCGGTGTGGCGGGGTTGAACGCGACACCCAGGGAGCCGCCCGCCTTCCTGATCGCGGATTCGACCGCCTCCCAGTTCTTCACCGCCTCGAAATGGACTATGTGGAGATGGGGGCCAGGCGTCTTGGCGATGTAGGATTCGGGATTCTCAACCATCCAGTGGAACTCGTACTGCACGTTTTTGGGAAGGTCGTGGAAGGATTCGAGCCCGACGGTCTTGTTCGGAACGAAGATGTTGTCCATGACGTCTATGTGGACGGCGCGGACGTATGGGGAAACGGCAGCTATGCGCCGCAGCAGCTCGCCGCGGTCCTTGACAAGTATGGCTGGTATGACCTCTAAGGGCATATGCTCAGTCCCCCAAACCCAGCAGCCCCGCGTCTTCTGACCTGTGCTTGACCGGAACTGAAACTGGGAGCTGGAAACTACTCTCCCCGCTGTTGTTGGATTAGGCTGAAAAGGGATTATAAAGGTATTGGGAGAAAAAAGCGGATTCCACGACTGTTCATTCCTCGTCCAGCCTGAACCCCTTGCGTTCCTTTGGAATGGCCGCCCTCACATCCGCGGCCTTTTTAGCGCTGAGCGGGCCGTCTGTTGCCGCATCGGCCGCTTTTTCCCTCAGCGCGTCGATGTCGACAAGTTCGGTGGTGTCCTTCTTGCCCTGCTCGCCGGCGAGCCCCTTGCCCTTGGCCATGTTCCTGCCGTTCCCGCCCTTCCCGCTTCCTGCTTCGAGCAGGGCCGCCCTTGTTTTGGAGAAATCCTTCTGCGTTCTTGTAGTTTCAGCCATTGCAATCACTCCCGAATCAGGCCCTTCCGTATATGTGCACGACCGCCGTCGCGCCCGAGCCGCCGACGTTGTGCGTCATGCCGATCGCCGCGTCCTTGACCTGCCTGCCCTCCGCCTCGTTGCGCAACTGCCAGGTCACCTCGATCGCCTGCTTGATCCCGGTCGCGCCGACCGGGTGGCCGCATGCCTTGAGGCCCCCGGAGGTGTTGACCGCGATTTCGCCTCCTATCGCGGTCCTGCCTTCGAGCGCGGCTTTTCCGCCCTCGCCTTTTCTGAAGAACCCCAGGTCCTCGGTTGCCATGATCTCGGCGATCGTGAAGCAGTCGTGGACCTCGACCACGTTGATGTCCTTCTTGGCGAGCTTCGCCATCTTATACGCCTTGTCGGCCGCGATGCCCGTGGCCTTGATGCCGGTGAGGCTCGACCTCGAATGGAGCGCGATCGTGTCCGATGCCTGCGCTGAGGCGAGGATTTCCACCGGCTTCTTGGTGTAACTCTGCGCGAGCTCCAGGGGTGCGAGCACCAGCGCCGCGGCACCGTCGGTCACGGGCGCGCAGTCGAAAACCTTGAGCGGGTCCGCCACCATCTTGGACTTCATGACCGTATCGATGGTGATCTCGTTCTGGTACTGCGCGTACTTGTTCTTCGCGCCGTTCTTATGGTTCTTCACCGCGACCGAAGCCATCATCTCCTCGGTGGTCCCGAAATCGTTCATGTGCCTCCTTGCCATGAGCGCGTAGATGCCCGGGAACGTGGCTCCGAGGAAAAGCTCCCACTCCTGGTCTCCCGCGCCTCCGAGCACGTCGCTCACCATGTTGCTGTCCAGGTCGGTCATCTTCTCCACCCCGCCCACGACGACCATGTCGTGGAGGCCGGAGGCGACAGTGATGAAACCCTGCCTCAATGCGAGGCCGCCGGAGGCGCACGCGCCTTCCACGCGGGTTATCGGTATCGGGTTGAGCCCCATGTAATCGGCGATAAGCGCGCCTATGTGCTCCTGGCCGATGAACGAACCGGAGGCCATGGTGCCCACATAGCCGGCGTCTATCTTCTCGCCCGGCATGTTCGCATCCTGGATCGCCTTGAGCCCGGCCTCGACGACCATCTCCCTGAAGCCGGATTCCCAGTGCTCGCCGAATTTGGTCATCCCGCAGCCTATAATAGCGACTCTCCTCATGATGATACCTGCCAGTGATTCATGATGTTAATGTGGAAGATTATCGTGCGATGTAATTAAAAAACACGGCGTTTGGCGCTGGCGAGCTTCACCGGCACCTCTTCCTTTTTGAGCACGGGCTCGGCTTCCGCTATGCCCCTGCCCTGGATTATCTCGGCCCAGCTCTTGCCCCGATAAGCGTTCTGGTCGAACGGGTTCCCGAGGGAGAAAAGGCTTCCGTCCTTTTGCACCCGATAGAGTTTCGTCTCCGGGTAGCCGAATACCAGCGCGAGCTCCTGCATCGGCTTGTTCTTCTTCAGGGCTTCGGTTATCGTTTTTGCCATATCCGGAGAAATGCGCTCGGGGAATTCCCAGATGTACTCTGCGCCAGACCTGCTTGTTATGCGGATTTGGGTGGATAGCATCCCCTTCTTTTCCATGGAGGCGAGAATCTTGCCGCGCTCTTGGCTGAAATCGCTGAATGCGGCCCTGGACAGGTAGAACCTGCCGCCGGGCGGCGTCTCCGTGCCGAACGAATTGGTGAAGGCCCGATAAAGCGCGAGCATGGATGCCTGCTTCTGGGGTTCTTCGGAGAGTTTCGGCTCCCTCTTTTCCGGAGCCCCGAGCGTGTGCAGGTAGAGCGCCCTCTTGAGATTGATCATGTCAGCGGAATCGAGCCCGAGCGCCTCGCGCATGTGCCGCTCGCGGACCGCAGTGAACCGCACCGGATAGTCCCAGGAATAGACCGATGGCTTTCGCGAGCGGTATTCGCTATTTATATGCTCGAGCATCTGCCGCGCGAGGTTGTTCTTCCTGCTGTCCTTCCCGAGGCGGAAGCTTTCCGCGAATTCCTGGCGCTCTGCCTTCCCAAGGGAGCGCATCTCCACGATGGCGGATTTCATCCGGCTGACCTCCGGATCGTTGAAAGTGTATATGCGCTTTAGCCGAAGCTCGGTTTCAGCAGTGAACCTGACTTCCCCCTCCCTTCCCGCACGCTTCTGCGCCTGTGCCATGATTGGATTAGGCCGCCACAATAATATAAACCGAACGCACCGGACCGTCGGGTTTAAATTGATTTTCTGCGAGCAAGAAGGCATGACGACTATAAAAATCATTGTGCTCTTGTTTGGGCTGTTGTCCTTCGCCGGAATGCTGCACGCCGGCTGCGCGCAGGATGCTTACAACGAGGCCTGCACGTATTGCAGCTTTGACGCGAATGGCAAGATAGACCAAAGCTGCTCCGGCGGCCACCAGGCAGCAGGAACCTCTTGTGTAAGTTCGCTCTACCCGATCATGGCGGGGAAATACGCGACCGGGCAATGCCCGCAGGTGGACGCCTGCGCAAGCGAATTGAGGTCCTGCACGGCACAGCATTCCTCAGGCAATGACAAGGCAGACTGCCAGGAGGGTTCGTTGTCCGTATGCTACAGCGCGGCAGACGCGTGCATGAAGCAGGCCGCGATAAAATGCGGGGAAGTGGAAAAGCAATGCCCTGGCCCATCGGCGTTTATCCTGCTGGTGTTGGGCGCCAGCCTGTTCTATTATAACAAGAAGGGCTGAAGCGCGGGGATGCCATGCCCGGGATCTCAGACGAAGAGAGGCAAAGGCGGATAGCGGCGGCAAAGGAAGCCAGGAAGGAGATCGCCGGCAGGATGATAACCGTGATAACCACGGCCCTGGCCCTTGTCGCGGCGCTTTTCTGGCAGACCGCGATAACGGACACCATAAAGGCCTTCCTGCCGGTGAGCGGAGCCTGGACCTATGAGATACTCGCGGCACTCGTGGTCACCGTGCTTTGCGCCACCGTGATTTATTTCCTCACCAGATCGAACGAAGCGAAAGAGCCGAAGAAGTAGGAACGATTTAAAAAAAGAAACGCGGCTAATCAGTTCATCAACGGTGAACCTGTGGGAGACAAAAAAGAAGAGTGCGGGATAGTCGGGATCATCTCAAAGAGAGGCAAGGATGTCGCGCCCCTCCTATACAACGCGCTCGTCGCGCTCCAGCACAGGGGCCAGGATGCGGCGGGTTTCGCGGTTCTCTGCCCCGACGGGAAAATCGAGGAAAGGAAGGGCCTCGGGCTGGTCAGGGAGATATTCAAGGAAGGCGACCTGGAGATAAAGGGTGCCATCGGCGTGGGGCACACGAGGTACCCGACCACCGGAAGGTGCGACATGTGCGATGTCCAGCCGAGCGTTTACGGCGGCATAGCGGTCGCGCACAACGGCCATCTGGCCAATTACCCGCAGCTGAAGAAAAGGCTTTCCGCCATGGGCAGGAATTATATGAGCACTGTGGATTCCGAGCCCATAGCCATGCTGCTTGACGAGAAGAGGAACGAGGGCGCAGAGAGCGCGGTGCTGCACGTCATGAACACGCTTGACGGCGCGTATTCCGACGCCGCGATATTCGAATCCAGGCTTCTTGTGTTCCGTGACCCGCACGCCATACGGCCGCTCGTGTGGGGCGAGGATGATGATTTCGTGGTGTTCGCTTCTGAGACTGTCGCGCTGGATATCAACAACATCCCGTACAGGGGCGGCCTTGTGGGCCCTGGCGAGATGGTGCTCCTCGACGCGGCCGGCAACCGGAAACAGAAAACCATCCTAGCCCGGGAACCAAGGCACTGCATGTTCGAGTATGTGTATTTCTCCAGGCCGGATTCCGTCATCAACGGGAAGTCGGTCTACGAAACGAGGAAACGGCTCGGGCAGGCGCTGGCAAAGGAGCATCCGGTCAAGGCGGATGTCGTGGTGCCTGTACCGGACACCTCCAGGCAGGCCGCGCAGTCGTTCGCGGACGCGCTCGCCATTCCTGTCGAGGAGGGGCTGATAAAGAACAGGTACATCGGAAGGACGTTCATAATGCCGAACCAGGGCGCGAGAAGCGAGGCTGTGAGGCTGAAGCTCAATCCGGTTCGGAGCGTGCTCGAAGGGAAGCGCGTGGTGCTCGTGGATGACAGCATAGTCCGGGGCACGACGCTGAGGGAGATCGTGAAGCTCGTGCGCGCGGCCGGGGCGGAGGAGGTCCACCTCCGCATAACATGCCCGCCGATTCGGGCCCCGTGCTTCTACGGGGTCGACATGTCAACATTCAAGGAACTCATCGCGAACAAGAGGACGGTGGAGAAAATCAGGGAATTCCTCGGTGCGGACAGCCTGGGCTATCTCTCTATAGAAGGGCTGAAGGCCGCCATCGGGCTGCCGTTGTGCACCGGATGCCTGAACGAGGATTATCCGACCGAGATGGCGAAGAAACTCGCCAAGGAGAGGAAGGAGCCGGAGGGCTGCGGCTGAAGGGAAGGCGCGGTGAAGGAATGCGATACACCTATTGGCTCATCCTGCTTTGCATCGGGGTGTTCGTCCTCCAGATGGCAGGGCTTGCTACCCCGGACATCGTGCTGCGGCCGATTGACCTGCTCCAGCGCCCCTGGATGATAATCGGGTCTATGTTCGCGCATTCGGGGATCGAGCACATAGCCTTCAACATGCTCGCGCTCTTCATGTTCGGCTCGGTGCTGGAGAACCGGGTCGGATCCAACAAATTCCTTTTCATCTACCTGCTTTCCGGGGTGTTGGGCGCGATCGGATTCATGGTTTTCAGCTCCCCGTTCGACATGGCTCTCGGGGCTTCAGGCGCGATATTCGGGGTGCTGGGCGCGCTGGTGCTCCTGGAACCGAACCTAACTGTATATTTCTACCTTATCCCGATTCCCATGTACGTGGCCGGGCCGGTTTACGCGCTCATAGAGCTGTTCGCGCTCGGCAGCGTCGACAGCATCGCCCACTCCGCGCACCTGCTCGGGTTTTTCGGCGGGCTCGCCCTCGCTTTCTTCGAACGGGGCCCCTCGTGGCCGCCGAAGCCGCCGATGGAGATGTGGAAGGCCCTGCTCGTTCCCATAGCATTGTCGCTCGTGGTGGCAATGGCTGCCGGAACCTTCTACACCTCGAACACCTTGAACCAGAAAATCATTGGCTGCGAGAGCGGCAGCGACGCGCAGGCGGCGAAGGCGTGCTTCACCGGGCTCGCCAAAGACTATAAAAACAGTCCATCCCAACAATCCTACATCTGCGATGAGTATGAGCGGCTCTTTGACGATAACGCGTGCAGGGGTGTGTGAATGGCTGTAGTCGAATTCCTTATCAGCGATTTCGAGAAGCTGTGCGGTTTCCCAAAGGAGAAGATAATCGAGGGGCTCACTGAAATCGGCGCCCCGTGCGAGGAGGAGCCGGAGACGAAGAAACTGCTTGTCGAACTCACGCCGAATCGGCCGGACTGGTTCGCGCTTGAGGGGCTCGCACGCTCGCTGAGGGCGTATTACAAGAAGGAGATAAGGCATTATTCCGCGAAGAAAGGGGATTACGTAGTCAACGTGGATGCGTCCGTGGAAAAGGTCAGGCCGTATACCGTTTGCGCCGTGGTGAGGGGGCTGGAGTTCACGGACGAGCGGATAGTGGACATGGTCCAGGTGCAGGAGAAGCTGAATGCGACGCTCGGCCGCAGGGTGAAGAAGTTCGGCATAGGCATCTACCCGCTGGACCGCATAGCCTTCCCGCTGAGGTACACGGCGATGAAGCCGGAGGACATACGGTACCAGCCGCTGAACTATCCGCACGAAGCCGGCGCCCGCGAGATAGTTGAGAGGCATCCCAAAGGCCAGGAATACGGACACATAATAAAAGACGCGGATAGATGGCCGGTTTTCGTTGACGCGAAAGATGAGATAATGGCGCTCATACCGATAGTCAATTCGGCGAAGACAGGGCAGGTCGGCCTGGGCACGAAAGACGTATTCATCGAGGTCTCGGGAACGGATGGCAACACGATAGGCGCCGCCCTTAACATCCTCGTGACCATGTTCGCTGATATGGGCGGAACAATTTACACCGTGGAAGTGAGATACCCGCGCAAAAAGATAGTGACTCCTGACCTCGAACCGAAAAGGATGAAAGTGGACCTGAAGGACGTCAATCGGCTTCTCGGGATGAAATTCGGGGCGAAAGACGCGGCGGCCCTAGCCGCCAGGATGGGCTATGAGATGAAAGGCTCCTATGCGCTTGTCCCGCCCTACCGCGCGGACGTGATCCACGAGGTGGATGTGATCGAGGATATCGCCATTGCCTATGGGTATAACCGGTTCGAGCCGAGCCTGCCCAACTTCTTCGTGCCCGGAAAGCGGAACACTGAACACGAGGCACTGCACGCGACCATGAGGGGCATGGGGTTCCTCGAGATGACGACGTTCGTGCTCACGAACAAGGAGAAGATAGCGAAGGTAGGCTACACCGGGGAGGTCAGGGAGATATCGAATCCGTCCGGCGAGGAATTCACCTGCGTTCGGCCGATACTGCTCGTTGACCTCCTGAACGTGCTGGAAACGAACAAGACGAAAGGCCTGCCACAGAAACTTTACGAGCTCGGAATCGCATTCGAGGCAGGAAAGGAGAGGAAAAAACTCATTTTCGGCGTGATGGACAGGAAGCTCGAGTATTCGGATGTGAAGGGGTATCTCCAGACGCTGATGCAGGAGCAGGGGGCCGCGTTCACTCTTGAGAGCACTGTGAACCCGGCGTTCGATCCCGCCCGCTCCGGAGACGTGCTTGTGAAAGGCGAAAGAATTGGGGTTTTCGGGAAGCTAAGGGCCGAAATACTGAAACAATATCGGCTCGATTTCGAGGTTTATGCCTGCGAACTCGAGGCAGACTCATTGATAGTGCAGTAGAAAGGCACCGGGCGACCGACGCAGCATGGGTCGGTACGAAGACTGCGTCCTCTTTGAATACAGGAAGAATACAACGAATTGCAGAATAATGAGAAGGCGCAGGGTATCACAACTGCCCCTCCCCATACTTCCACTATTGGTGTTTTGATTTTTTATTCCCAACTGGGCAGGCTATACCGCTGCTTGTAATCACCTCCAGTTGGGAATTGACAGCCGAATGAGCGAACGCGCCCGCAGCAAGCAGCGGAGCTCTTCGGCTGGCGTTATTCCAGTTCTTCGATTGAACGGACATTCGCTTTATACACAATCACAAGGCCCCTGAAAGAGTGGAAGAAACTATCGAGCATGCGCACTGATTTGCCCCGGGCAAGGATGGCGGATTTCGTTCTCCAGGCTTCCTTGTCCGGAAGCATCTGGTTTAGCCTGTAGTAAAACCTCCGTTTCACCCTGTTGAAATCCCTCTTGTTCTTCGCTTTCACATCGTAAAGGTAGAGATATATGAAACCACCACGCTTTGTCTTTTTTTACTTCTTCTTCCGTCCTTTTTGGTTGTTTTTGAATTCATTCTCTCCTGTTGTTATGTATCTATAGATACAAAAAGTTTTTATTTTATCATGTTCATTATTAGTGGAAGTATGGGGTCCCCTCCCCCTCTGTTTCTTTGCCCTTTTCCCTCCCCTAAGTTCACTTCAGCTTCCTTTTCCACATCGCGTAATCAGACAGCCGCCTCAGCGCCTTGACCGCGGCCAATGGGGAGCCATAACTCGGCACCCCCTTGCTTTCCAGCGCGCGCTTGTACGCTTCGGTGTATTCCCCGCCTACTGAAATGGTGACTATCGGCTTCTTCCGCTCGTCGCATGCCTGCGTCAACACCCCTATTATCCTCTCGTCTATCGGAGGAGTCTGTGTGAGCACGACTATCGCGAGGGAGTCTATGTTCTGGTCAGCCATCATGACCGCGATGGCCTTCTCATATGCATCCACGCCCGCGTCAGCCACCAGGTCCAGGGGGTTGCCGACGCTCCCGTACGAGGGCAGTATCTTCTTCAGCGCTTCCTTGCTCGCTTCGCTGTAATCGGCTATCTCCATGCCCTGGTCGTTTATCGCGTCTGCGGTCAACACACCCATGCCGCCGCCGTTGGTGATCACCGCGACACGGTTGCCTTTGGGCAGCGGCTGATCGAATATCTTGACGAAATCGAAAAGCTCTTCCAGGCTGTCCGCTTCGGTGACTTTCGCCTGCCTGAAAGCCGCCTTGTACGCCATGTAGTTGCCGGCGATATTGCCTGTATGCGAGCGGGCGGCCGCCATCGCCTTCCCGTATTTGCCGGCTTTCATCGCGATTATGGGTTTCTTCACGTTGACCTTCTTCATCCATCCGAGCAGCCGCCTGCCGTCCTTGACACCCTCGAGATAGAGTATTATTATCTCCGTCTCCTCGTCCTTTTCCAGGAATTCGAGCATGTCGCATTCGTTGAGTGCGGTGCCGTTGCCGTACGATATGAATTTCGATATGCCCATCCCGTAATGCGCCGCAAGGTCCACCACGGTCGAGCCCACCGCACCGGATTGCGTCACGAACGCGATGTTGCCGGGGCCGGGCCTCTGCAGCTTGTACATCGGCAGGAATATGCTGTCCACGCGCGTGTAGGGATTGAAGACGCCGAGGCAATTCGGCCCGATGATGGGGAGTTTGTACTGCACTGAGAGCTCCTTCACCCTGTCCGCAAGGTCGTTCCGGTTGACCTCCTCGAACCCCCCGCTGAGCACAATCACCCCCTTCGCGCCTTTCTTGCCGCAGTCCTCTATTATGCCGGGCACAGTCTCGGCAGGGGTCGCGATTATGACGCAGTCGACCAGCTTGGGTATATCTGTCACGCGGGGGTAGCACGGGACCCCCAGGACTTCGGTGTATTTCGGGTTCACGGCGTAAATCTTTCCCATGAACCTGCCGTCTATGAAATTCTTCATCAGCACGTTCCCTATCTTGTTCGGCACCGGGGAACCGCCCACGATCGCGACGCTTCTGGGCTTGAAGACGTAAGCCAGCTTTTTCAACCGCTCATCCATGCCCTCACCTGGTGAACCTCACGTCCACTATGTCGCCGCCGTTCTCGTCGAAAATCACCGGGTTGAGGTCCATTTCCGTTATGTCCTCCTTCATGATGAACCTGCAGACCCCGAGCACCATGCCGCGAAGCGCCTTCATGTCAATCGGCCTGGCCCCCCGGGCGCCTTCGAGCAGCGGATGGGACTTGAGCTCCTCGACCATCTCCTTGACATCATCGTCCGTCACCGGGCATATCCTGGCGGTCACATCCCTGAAAATCTCGACATATATGCCGCCTAAGCCCAGGACTATCATGTGGCCGAACTGCGGGTCCTTCTTGCCGCCGATTATCAGCTCGATGCCTTTGCGCGCCATCTTCTGGACGAGTATCCCGTCCGCCACGTGCCCCTTCACATTATCCATTATCTCCTTGTAAGCCAGCCTGAGCGCGGCCTCATCCCTTATCTTCACCTTCACGCCGCCGATGTCGCTCTTGTGGCTTATCTCCTCGGATACGACCTTCAGCGCCACGGGATAGCCCATCTTCCTTGCAGCCAGCGCGGCCTCATCCTCGCTCGCGGCGAGTTTGTAAGGCAGCAGCTTAAACCCGTAACTCTCCAGCAGCCCGAAATCATCTAGCATCGCCATATTGGATAAATCTACCCGCATCAATAAAAATCCATCCCAAGATATCAACTCCGGTGAAAATATGGCAGTGAAGATTATCCATGAGCGGCCCCTTTGCATAGGCTGCGGCGCGTGCGCCGCGGTCTGCCCTGACTACTGGGAGATGGCGGACGACGGCAAATCGCACCTCAAAGGCTCCAAGCCGAGCGGCGACAAATTCACGCTCGACGTTCCCAAAGCAGGCTGCAACAGCGAAGCTGCGCAGAGCTGCCCGGTCAACTGCATCCATGTGGAAGAGGGCGGGAAGAAGATTATCTAGTTTGCCGAGTTCGACTGTCGCCGGAGAATCACATCGGATGGCTGGCGCAATCGTGTTCGGCGCACCGAACACGGTGCGCAATGTTGGCTGAAAAAGCCAACATTGTCGTGGCACTAACGGGGCAGGGGACCACGCCTGCTTAGAAGACAGCTGGAAAACAACGGTTTTCTGATAAAGAGAAAATTGGCTTACGCTGAAGACATAACGAGCCCGACGGCCCTATCCTGAAGAAATAGAGATATCCCATCCTTGCGGATGGGATGATCCTTCCCCAAAAAAGGGGCAAAAGTTACAGAAGGAGCATCAATCCATTCAGTTGCACGAGCACTGGCTCGGCATGCCCGCCTTCTCCCTGACCCAGCTCACGACGGAGCCGACAAGGCCGGTAGGCTTCCTGCAGGGCACGCATTTCTTCCTGCCGGTTTTGGTTTTCTTCCTAACCATTCATTACCACCTGTATATATAGTGGGAGAAAGGTTATTTAAATGTATCGTTTGGGCCTGTTGGCTGGTTTTTTTAATTTTGGCAGGGGTATACTGTCATGTCAATTTACAGCCGCCGCGGCGACAAAGGGGAAACCGAAGTGCTCGGAGGCAAGAGGCTTCCGAAAGACCACGTCCGCATAGAAGCCATGGGCCAGCTGGACGAGCTGAACGCCCTTCTCGGCATAGCCATCGCTTTTTCTGACGATGAAAAAAGCAACGCGCTGCTCAAAGAGATGCAGAAGGATGTATTCGTGATTGGCGCGGAGTTCGCGGCTGCCAAAGGGAAGGCCCGGCTTCACAGGATGGTCGGGCCGCAGAGGGTTTCCGAACTCGAGCACGAGATAGACGCGACCGAGGCGCAGCTATCGCCGCTCCATCATTTCATACTCCCAGGAGGCTCGAAAACCGCTTCGCTGCTCCATCTTGCGAGGACGGTGTGCCGCCGCGCGGAGCGTTCCGTGGTCGCGCTATCAAGGAAGGAGAAAGTGGATCCGCAGGTCATCGTTTACCTGAATCGCCTGGGCGACTTGCTTTTCGTGATGGCGAGGCGGGTGAACAGGAAAAAGCGTGTCGAGGAAACCATGTGGAAAGGGCGCTGAGGCTTTTCAGGCTGACGCGACCAGCTTCACTATCTCATCCACGACCGCGTTCGCGAACCCCTCCTTCACGCGTATCGCGCCAGCCTTCGCGTGCCCGCCGCCTGATTCCGTGAAGTCCCGCATGGTCTCGAGCATTTTTTTCGCGAGCTTATCCGCGCCCAGGCCCCTGTCCGCGGCAGCCTGGTCCAGCCTCATTATTATCGTGCGCTCCCCTATGCCCAGCACCACGAGCGGGCCGGGGGTATTCTCCTTCAGCCTGTCGAAAACGCGCGTTGTGACCTTGGAGCGGTTCGGGAACTCGCCCTTGCGCACGACCTTCTCCAGGCCGACCAGGTAGACGGAGACGTCGCCCTGTTTCCTTTCCTTCATCGCCCGCATCGCCTTGTCCGCGGCCTCGTTTATCTTCTCATCCGCCTGCCTGAACATGGAATCGAACAGCTCGGGGTTCGACAGCACGTTCCTGTAAAACCTGAGATTGTTCCCGAATCCGGAATGCGCAGCCAGGTAGTCCAGCACGAGCGCCTTCTTCCTGTCCTCGTCGTCCAGCTCCAGTATTCCGCTCTTGTCTCCGGCGCACGCGATTTTCGCATACGCTTTGGCATCCGAACCGCAGGCCCTCGCGACCTCTGCCGCCAGATAGCCCGCCACATAGCGCGATGCGCTCTCGTCACCCGAGAATTCCCACGGGGTGAGAAAGAAATCCGCGCGCCCCATCGCGCTTGCGGAAGGGGGGTGGTGGTCTATTACTATGACTTCCGCCCCTCCCGCCCTGAGCAGCCCGAGCCCCTCTTCGCTCTCCTGGTTCATGCCGAAATCAAGCAGGATGACAAGGGGCTTATCCTCGTGCTGGATGTTGCTCAGGTCCCTTATCGCATCCTTCACCGAGTAGACCGCGGCATTCTGCTGATACGGCTGGAACCTCAGCACGCCCATGAGCGCGAAAGCCCCAGATATGCCGTCAGCGTCGTGATGGAACCTGAGCAGAATGAACCTGTTCTTCGCCTTCGCTTCGGAAAGCAGCGCGGCGAGCCTTTTGATTTTTGGCGCCAGCTTCTCCGTCATCCCGTCCTTCACGAGCGGTTCGTATCCGGTCGCCGCGATTTCGCCCAGCGTCGTTTCCATCAGGGCACCTGGCCAACCTTCAGCAGGATCTCGTCGCCGGTCCCTTTGCCGAGCCGCTTCCTGAGGTTCACCGGGGCCGCGAGCTCCATGACATCATGGCCGTGGTGCGTCCTGAGCGGGACCACGATGGCGCAGCCGACGCCGTCGGCTTCCGCGAGGAAGGCGAAGAGGTCGCCGAAAGTCCTCTCTCCCTCCCGGAACCCTTCTATGACAATCGGCTCCAGTTGTAGCAGCCGCCTCCTCTTCTCGGCTTCGGACCTTTCGAGTTTCAAATTGAGCGTGCCGGCATAAGGCTCGAAGCCCAGCTTCTCCTTCATCTGCCTCTTGTAGCCATGCCTGGAGAGGTAGAACCTCCCATCCCCGAGCCCGTCGGCTATCCTGCCGCGTATCTCCAGCCTGGCCTCAAAAGCGTTCTGCAGCGATGCCATCAGCCCCTTCATCTCCGCAGCTCCGCCTTCGGTGAGTTTTATGAGCGAGCCTTTCCTCTCCACGCTTCCTTCCTTCTCCAGCGCGCGGAGCCTTCTTGAGGCGTTCTGCTGTGACATGCCGGTCATCGCGCCTATCTCGGTGGTGGTCATCCTGAGCGGCTCCCTGTGCGCCCCGCTTCTCAGCAGGAAAACAAGCAAGTCATCTACCATGATTTTAGTAGTGTCCAAATATATTTAAAAAAGGAACTTCGCAGTTATCAACCCTATGGAAGGCGAAGAATCCGTGGCAGAGAGGCTCAGGGCTGCCAGAGCCGCCAACGACCTGCAATCGATATTCGAGATTGTGGAAGAGGCCGGCTCCGGCAGGGCGGCAATCCCCAGAACCCAGCTCTGCGAGGCGGTGAAGGAGATCGGCAAAATAAAGGGCCATCTCGAGCACAACGACACGCGCGGATTCAAGAAATCCGGCAAGGTCAGGAAGGAGGACGTCATCTCCGCGTGCAGGCGCGCGCTCAGCAGCATGGTGTGCAGATGCGAAGAGGCCGGCAATAACGGCGGCATCAGGCCATCCGCTTCCAACAAGCCGCCCGCACGGCGCAGGGCGCGGAACGGCAGGGTGAGGGTGTTCTAGGCCATGCATTCCTTCGACTTCAACGGGCTGGAGCTTTCCGTATCCGACGGCGTTTATGAGCCTGCGGAGGATTCCTTCCTCCTCGCGAAGCACGCTTCGGCGCTCAAAGGCCGCGTCCTTGACATGGGGACCGGCTGCGGCATATCCGCGCTCGCGAACGCGAAGGCGAACCACGGAAACGAGGTCATCGGGGCGGATGCCAGCCCCGAAGCGGTAAGATGCGCCACTGAAAACGCAAAGGCGAACCGGCTGGCGAACGCGCGCTTCGTAGTCTCGGATCTTTTCAATCGCGTGGAAGGCGGATTCGACGCCATCGTCTTCAACCCACCCTACCTTCCGACCGAATACAGGGAGCGGGTGGACGAGCCGCTCAACCTCGCCTTCGATGGCGGGAAGGACGGCCGCAGGGTCCTGGAGCGCTTTCTCGAGGAGTTCGACAGCCGCATGAGGCCGGGCGGGGCGCTCCTCCTGCTACAGAGCAGCATCAACGGGCCGGTCAAGACGCGCAGGTTCCTCGAACGCCTCGGCTACAAGGTGACGCTCGAAGGGCGCGAGGATTTCTTCTTCGAGAGCATATGGGCGCTCAAAGCCGTAAAACCCCACTAAGCATCAGATTTATATTGAGCCTCTGCGCAAGCATTAATCACATGATGAAGTGAACAACCTCTGAGATGCTTTCCGCATATCAAATTCTAGGCAAGCATTGATGACGACACCAACAGCGTCTGATTTCTGCTGTCCAGCCGGCATTCCCATTATCCGGCTGTGCGTTGTTCTCCTCCTGTGTTCCATCCAGAGGGCTTCGGCAGTGCCGTTTGGCGGCACGGCAATGTCGCTATGCGACATTGCGCACCGGAATTGCAATGCAATTCCGATTGCTGCGCACCGAATTTGCTGCAAATTCGATTGTCGCCCTCCAAGTCCTTCGGACTTGAAGATGGGGACGTGGACTCCTTGCAAGCCCGTGCCACGTCGGCAGGAACTGTGTTCACACCGGTATTCCCATTATCCGGTTCGCCGGGCATGATTGCGTCGGCCATGGGGGGGGCGCTTCCCCTGCGTTCTCGCCGACGCCCTATTTATTATTAAACCATTCTGTCCATTTCTTTCCCTATGGAAGAAGCAGAGATCCTCTCAAAGATAAAGAAGACCGGCGTGTCGAGCCAGGACGCGGTGGTCATCGCGGACTGCATCGTCACACGCAAATCATGCTCATGGGTGAACACGGATCCCGTGTCCAAGGATACGGTCCGCAACCTGCTCAACGCCATCAAGGAGAACGACTTCAGGCTGGACCTGAGCATAAAGTCGGTCGCGTCCAGGGACAAGTTCATCTGGGAAATCAAGGCGCTGCCGTAAGGCTTACGTTTTCTCATTATTCGGTCATTCGTTGCCCTGCTTCTGTTTTCACTCCGTTATCTTCGCTATCAGTACCCCTCCTGCCAGCATCATCACAAGCTCCTCAACCGCCCATGACGCGATAAGCCCGAACGGGAGGTTGATGAGCTGCAGCATGGAGAAGCTGAACGGCACCGTAGTCAACAGGAAAAGCAGCGCGCCGTAGGACGAGCCCTTTCTTATGTAATCCTTGCCAGGCACCGATTTCCTCAACATGTCGAATATGTAGACGTATACCAGGGCGGTCAGGAAGCCGAAACCAATCGAGATGAGGTAGAAACCAGCCGGAGGCGGACCCGTAGCAGGCATCATTATCTTGCTCCACACGGGGAAATACGCCGGGTCGGCATAATATCCCATCGAAAATATCGCCCCAACCATGTGGACAATCTGCGCCACAATCGTGAAAAGGACCGCGGCAAGAAGGAATTTCTTTATGTCCATACACCGAACTTCGTTACATCCTCAATATATCTAATGTCTCTCGGGCTGGCTGGCGCTATCGCCCTTGATAAAACCAGAAGTTGAGCCCTATTCGCCTTTCTTCTCTATCAGCGCCAGGTCGCCGAGGGCGACCATGTCATCCTCGGCTATCGTGGCCGCGGACGCCGAGCGTTTCGCCACCATGCGGGCTGCCTTCGCGTCGTCATAGAGCTTCCTCAGCTTGTCCCGCACGTCCTTGAGCGAGGTCTCTATATCCACAATCTCCTTCTCGCCCTGCTCTATGTCCTGGTCCACGTACTGTTTCTTGCGCCTCGCGCGCTCGACCTCGCGGACCTTGTCGAGCTCCTCGTCCAGCTTGCGGACCTCCTTAAGCAGCTCCTTCTCCATCCTCGGCGTGTACGCGGCGGTCGCTATCCTGAACTCTACCATGTTCCTGCGCTTGCGGAGCGGGAATATCTGCACCTCTTTCGTCTGCTCCAGGTACGGCTCAAGCGCCTTCTGCTCGAATCTCTTGTACCTGACCCTGCGGGTGAGGTATTTCACCCTCTCGATGAGCTCGCCTTTGGCTGCCTCCAGCTCCTTGATCTTTTCCTGAATCACGTCGAGCTCTCCAGCACCATTCGTCATGCAATCACAGATTAATGATAAGTGGTCGTTCCAAATCCAGAATACTTCTGTGGTAAAATGTTTATAAAGGCTTCGTGTGCATCTACTCCACGAGGAATCTATATGGGAGACGCAGAAAAACCTGGCCCAGAGGCTGTTAAAGCGCCCCAGGGCACGAAGAAGGAAGACTTTTTGATGCCGCTGCTTATGTGGACTGTCATCGGGCTGCTCTTAGGCGCTGCGGCATACATGCTGCTTTTCTCGAGCGCTCCGCCGCCCGTTGTGAAGCCGCCTGTGAACAACACGGTCGTCATCCCGCCATCCAACACTACGAAACTCGCCGAAGCGGCCGTGACGCTGGTCTCAGAGCCAAGCTGCCCTGAGTGCAACTCCACAAGCGCCCTGCTCGCCCAGATAATTTCAGTCGGCCCGCAGATGAACCTCACTGTCACTGGCGTCACAACACTGGCGAGGGGCTCGCCGGATGCCGACGCGCTTATAGCGAAATACTCGATAAAAAAGTTGCCCGCGCTCGTGATGTCGAAGGATGCCGAGAACTCCGCGTCCTTCACCTCCGCATGGGCAAATGTGGGGACCAGGGATGCGGACGGGTCTTTCATATATCAGGAGTCTTACCCGCCTTATTACGACCTTGCCACAGGCAAGACAGTCGGGCTCGTGAGCCTCACCGTGATTCCTGCTTCAAGCTGCGCGGATTGCTTCAACACGTCCAAGCTCGTGGATTCACTTGCTGGAAGCTCGGTCAGGATGGTTTTCTCAGGTGAGACCGCGCTTGACGCCGGCTCGGCAGATGCGAAGGCGCTGATAGCCAAATACAACATCACACGGCTGCCGGCAATGTTCCTGTCACCGGAAGCCGCGGCATACCCGCCGGTGGCGCAGGGATGGAGCCAGCTGGGGACTATCGAGCCGGACGGCTGGTACGTCTACAGGAGCACCATGCCGCCGTACGCCGACCTCTTGAAGAACGGCTCCGTGGTGGGCCGCGTGACCGCGATATCGCTCACAGATCCGAGCTGCACGGCCTGCTACGATGTCAATACCCAGTACACGAGCCTGGTGCAGTCGCTCGGCATGGTGTTCTCCAACCGGACGTCCTACAACATAACCAGCACGGAGGGCAAGAAGCTGATCGCCAAATATAACATCACCGAAGTGCCCACCATCCTGCTGTCGCCCGATGCGTTCTTCTACCCTGCGGTGAACCAGTCATGGAGCCAGATCGGCACTAAGGAGAAGGACGGCTGGCTTGTCTACCGCAACCTGTCCAACATAGGCGTGGTGTACAAGGACCTGACCACGGGCAATGTTACGGGAAGCGTAGCGCCCGCGGCCGGCGGCTGAGCCTCCGATTCTTTTTCTTCGATTTTACTATTATCAAGAATTAGCTAGACGTCCGCGGTGAGGAGCCAATCCTCCCCTATTTTTTCAATTTTCATGTTCTTCAGCCTCAGCGCTCGGCTCATTTTTTCTATTCCCCTGCCGCCCACCGGCCCCTTGGCTTCCCTGCCGCCCACTATTTTCGGCGCTATGAAAAAATAGACCCTGTCGACTATGCCCGCTTCAATCGCCGAGCCGTTCAATTCGCTTCCGCCTTCCATGAGCACTGACTGGATTCCGAGTTTTCCGAGTTCGCGCACGAGCCTCTTCAGATCCACATCCCGCTTCCCGCAAAACAAAATCCTCGCGCCGAGCGATTCGAATTTCGCGATCCGATTCCCGCCTTTTTGTTTTTTTGCGGTTTCGGTGGTCGCGATGATGACGTTCGCCCCATCCGCATCCCTCATGAAACTCGCTTTCGGATCCAGGCACAGGTCCGAGTCCACTATCACCCGGATTGGGTTGTGCCCCCCTCTTATGCGGGCTGTGAGCCTAGGGTCGTCCTTTTTTATTGTTCCCGCGCCCACCATCACGGCATCTGATTCGCTCCTCATCCTGTGGACGAGCCTGCGTGACTTATCTCCGCTCACCCATTTCGAATCTCCGGTCCGAGTCGCTATCTTCCCATCCGCGCTCATGGCCATTTTCATTACTACGTACGGGACGCGTTGCGTTATCCATTTTAGGTAAGGCATGTTCAGTTCGCGCGCGCCTGCTTCCAGGAGCCCGATTTCGACGTCCACACCATTCTTCCTCAGAAAAGCGATTCCGCGTCCCGAGACCTTCGGGTTCGGATCCTTCATCGCTACTACGAGGCGCGAGATTCTGGACTTCAGGACTGCTTCCGTACATGGAGGGGTCCGTTTCCCTTTCCACCACGACGAGCAGGGCTCGAGCGTCAGGTACATCGTGGCGTTGCGCACGTCTTTTCTTTTGCGCTTCGCGTCGTTCAGCGCCTCTATCTCGGCGTGTGGGAGCCCTGCTTTTTTGTGGTATCCAGTCCCCAGTATCCTGTTCCCCCTGACAATAACGCAGCCGACCTTGGGATTGGGGGAAGCCCTTCCTTTCTTCGCGAGCAAGAGCGCGAGCCGCATGAATTTTTCGTCGTTTCCGTTTGCCGTTCACTCACCTGAGCATGTGATTCATCTTCTTCCTCTTCGTCTCCAGGTAGCTCCGGTTGTACTTGTTCGGCTTCGTGATAAGCGGAATCCTTTTCACGACCTTTATCCCGTGCGCTTCCAGGTCCTTGATCTTGTGCGGGTTGTTCGTCAAGAGCGCGATTTTGCTGATTCCGAAGCTTTTGAGTATTTCCGCCGCCACCCGATAGTCCCGCTGGTCCTCGCCGAAACCAAGATGGACGTTCGCCTCCACGGTGTCCATCCCCTGGTCCTGCAGGGCGTACGCCTTGATCTTGTTCGCCAGCCCTATGCCCCTGCCCTCCTGGTCCAGGTAAATAAGCATGCCGCACTTTTTCCTCTCCAGGTATCTCATCGCCGCCTCGAGCTGGTCCCTGCAGTCGCATCGGAGCGAGGTGAGGGTGTCCCCTGTCAGGCAGCGCGAATGCACCCTGACAATCACCGTGTCATGCGGGGCGTGCGCGCATCTTGTGAGGGCCACATGCTCCTTGCCCTTTTCATCAACAAAGGCATGCACCCTGAATTTCCCGTGCCTTGTGGGCAGGACGGCTTCGGCCACCCGTTTAACAGTCATTTTCTCAACGCCATGACGAGCCCGAGCGCGGCTTTGACCGCCCGCTCCGCATAGTCCTCCGCGCGTTCCTCGGCAGTGTCGTATTCGGCGTCATGGCCGATCACCCCGAATCCGACGGGCTTCCTGAACTCGAGCGAAAGGTCGCTGAGCGCCCTCGCGGTGTTCTTTGCGATCACTTCATCATGCGCAGTCTCGCCCTTCACTATCGCGCCGAGCGCAACCACTGCGTCAACCGACTTGTCCATGAGCAGCTTCTTCACTGCAAGCGGCATGTCGAAAGCTCCGGCCACGTGGATGATTCTGATTGGTTCCGCGTCCAGCGTCCTGATGGTCTCGATCGCTTTTTCTTCCATGGTTTCGGTTATCTCAGAATTAAAATCAGACACGACCACCGCGATGCGTATTGTTTGCTCGTCGATTTCCACCTGCCCCTCGTTCTCTTTTCCCTGCCGCACTCCCTTTCCTGCGTATTCGGTCAGTTTCGCGGGGTCGGTCACCAGCAGCACGGCATTGTGCGCGTGCTTCCTCACCCTGTTCTCGCATATCTCATAGAACTCCTTTCCGGTCCATGCCTCGTTCTCATGGACGAAGACCTCGATCACATGCTTGCTGGCGAGCAGCTTCACCCGCTGGATTCCCATGGAGGCCTCGTGCGCACAAACCTGGTCCACAGGGGCGCCACCGACCATCCCGATCGCCATGCAGCTGTCGCATCCTGAATCGAGAAGGCGCTTGCATTCCACGGAAAGGTCCTTGACACCCGGCACGGTCCGCCTCACGATCTCCACATCAGGGTAATTCTTCCTTATCTCGTCAATCGCCATCGCGCCCATGTCCACGCGGGCGAACATGGTGTCAACGACGCCTATCTTAACAGCCATGAGAAACACACCTCAGAAATCCCTGCCTTCCATGAAAGCGAAACCGTTCCTCTCCGCATACTCCCTGGCCTCTTCCTTGCTTAAAGCCTTTCCGCTGCCGAGCATCTCACAGAGCACCATAGTCCCGGCCATACCAGCGCGCTTCGCGAGTTCAAGCGTCAGTTCGGTGTGGCCATGCCTATTCTCTATGCCCCTTCCGATCAGAAGGAAAATGTGGCCGGGCGAATAGAAATCCTGCATGAACCGTTCCCGCATCTCGCTTTCGGACATCGTTTGCGAGGCGAGTTCGGCGATTCTTTTTATCGTGAGCGCCCTGTCTTTGTCGGTTATCCCGGTGTAAACCCCTTTATGGTTCACAGGTATCGAGAACGCGGGCCTGTCTCCGTACGCGGCCTTCTTGCACTCCATTTTCGCGATCGGCAGATTGGAGGCGGCCAGGATGTCCGTATAGAACGGCAGCCCGAGCCTCTCCCCTAGCGCCTTGTCGAGTGCCAGGCATATCAGCCCTCCGGCTTCCTTTCTCAGCCGCTGTATCCTCTCAGGCGCTGCAAAAGAAGCGTGGAAAACCAGGTCCGCCTCGCCCTCGCGCTCGTCCCCGTCGTAAATTACGCAGAAGTTGCCCTGCTTCAGTCTCTCGGCCGCCCGCGCGACCCTGTCTTCGCCCGTGTCCGCCATATCCCCCATTCCCTTTCCTACAAATAAATAGGTATCTACCACTAAACTAGTAGCGACAGGTTTAAACGGCACGGGCAGTCATATCCGCGTTGTGGAAGGCGGCCTGCGGCTCATAGCGGCCTGTCAAGCTCAACAAGCGCCTGCTTCGTCTCCTTCTCCATCCCGGCTATGACCTCTCTGCTCTTCTGGTCCAGTTTCCCCTTCAGCATCTCTTGCGCGAACTCCAGGAACTCGTGATAGTGCTTTATGGGGTTCTTGCACCTTGTCCCCCAGTCGAACACCGCGCACTTCATCTCCTTTCCGAGGTACTCGCCGTACGTGTCCACGATCCGCTTGCGCGTCTCGTCCGGCATGACGCAGTCGCCGAACAGGAACCTCAGGTCGGTCCCATCGGGCATAAGGTGGAAGAATTCCTCTGCTACAAAAAGCCACACTTTCGCCCCTGGGAAATCCCTCGATACTTTCCTTTCTATCTCCTTCATCAGGTGGGCGCCGTTCACAGAGCACGCGAGCGAGCAGATGACCAAGTTTTCTAGTTTGTGGTTGCGCTCTTCGAATGAGTCGAGCAGATGGTATATGCCTTTTTGCAGAGTCGCTCCGGTCGCGATCGTATCCCCGATGATCACTGTCGCGTTGTCGGGAAGCGATTCAAAATTCTCGTACGTGGCGATGGCGGTGAACCCGCCTTCCGTGCCCTCTATCCTCTGCCTCTTTATACCAAGAAAGCACTGGGGGATCGCCTTGCCGAACTTCGCCTTGAAACCGTGGTTGAGCTGGTAGTAGAGCCCGCCTGCGAGGAAAATCAGCTCGGTCGTCTGGCTGGCCTTCTTGCCTTTGAGAACCTCCCTCCCTATCGCGTCCATGAAGTCCTCGGCGACCTTCTCCATCCTGTCCTGGAGCTCCTTTCCGGCGATATGCGGGCGGTAGAGTATGTCCGAGGCGTGCTCTGAGCAGATGATATACGTATTCTCCGGCATCCTCTGGTCGGCTAATTTATACATCCGGTATCCATTTTCGTGGGCGAGTTGCATGGTGCTTTAATGAACGGCAAAATTCAAAAAAAGACCTTTTTCCCACTCGCATCCCTCTTGAACTCTCCGAATCCTTTGAGCGAGAGCGTCTCGAGTGCATCGAATACTGGTCCGTCCCTGCAGACCGTCTTCCCGCCAAGGTCGCAGGATCCACACATGCCGAGCCCGCACTTCATGTACCGTTCGAGAGAGAGCTGGCAGGGAATCTCCTCCTTCAGGCACAGCCGCGCGATGGCGAGCATCATGCGCTCCGGCCCGCAGGCGAACACGGCGTCAGGCGCGCGCTTCGGGTCGTTCACCAGCCGCTCTAACTCCACCATCACATTCCCCTTCATGCCTTTCGAGCCATCATCCGTGGTGACGAACGTTTCCGCAGTCACAAGATAAAGCTTGTCCTCGTAGATCATGTCCTTGGCCGTCCTCGCTCCAACGACACCGAGGACCTCGAGGCCCGCAGCAGTAGCCATTTTTGCGAGGAAGTATAATGGTGCGACTCCGTAACCCCCGCCCACAACCAATATCCTTTTCCAGCCATCCTGTATCCTGAACCCCTTTCCGAGAGGCCCCTTGAAAGAAAGGAGTGCGCCCGGGGCGAGTTTATGCAATTCAGAACTGCCCTTCCCTACGTTCGCCACCGAAATCGTGAGCGGGTCGTTGTTCGCGATTGAAATCGGCCTCTCTCCAATGCCCGGAACCCACACCATGATGAACTGCCCCGGTTCGCAGACGAGGCGCGTGTTCAGCTCGATAGTCTTCACTTTGTCCGATTCTTTTGTGGCTTTTCCGATACGCGCGGTCTGGATCGGTATATTCGGGGAGAACGTCTCACTCATGGGCAACACCAACAATATCGCTCGCTTTTTTGTACTCGCGCTCTTTCAGCCACGAGCGCATCTCGCCCTCTATTTTTTTGAAGGCCTCCGGCCCCCTGAAATACACAGCCGTGCCGACCCCCACAAAGCTCGCTCCGGCCATCATCATCTCAATCGCGTCCTGGCCGGTGTTCACCCCGCCGGTCCCGATTATCGGTATCTTCACAGCTTCATAAATATCATAGACGCATCGGACGGCGATTGGTTTTATCGCGGGCCCGCTCATGCCGCCCATCCCGAATCCAAGTATCGGTTTCCCGCGGTTGATGTCTATCTTCATCCCCGGCCCGAGCGAGTTTCCCATGTTTATCGCGGACGCCCCGCTCTTCTCAGCGTGTTTCGCCGCCTCGACCTCCCCCGGGACGCTCGGGGACAGCTTCACGATCACAGGGAGTCTCGTCTCCTTCCTCACCGCCTTCGTGATCCTTCCGGCCATCTCCGGGTCCGCCTGCCCTGCCATGACCCCGAAGCCTGGGGTGTGCGGGCAGGAGAGGGCGAGCTCGAGCGCTGTGCAGTTCAGCTGTTTCCTGCTCTTCTCCACCTTCGCCGCGAGCGCTGCGAACTCCCCCTCGTCCTTCCCGACTATGCTGATTATGAGCGGCTCGGGCCTGTCCCATCCTGAGAATTCGGCAATCCCATCCTCTATTCCGGGATTCGAGTATCCGACGGCATTCAGCATCCCGCATTCGGTTTCCACGATTATGGGGGATTCGTGCCCCTTCCTCGGCTCGATTGACAGCGATTTCGTGGTGACCCCGCCGGCACCCTTCACAGCCATTGCCTCAAGCCCGGCTTTCGTCACCCCAAGCACCCCTGAGGCAAGAATAAGCGGGTTTCCCATCCTTTTCCCGAAAAGATCGGCAGAGACATCAAGCGCCATGGTGACCGATTTGCATTTACATCATCAATAATTATAAATGTCATGCGGGATATCCGGACGGGTAATGCTATGAACAAACCATTGATTATCCTGCTTTTGGCGGGAATACTGATTTTCGGATGTGTGGGCCAGCCTTCTGCCCCGCAGGGTGCGGGTGCGCCGGCGGGCGGGGGGGCGGCAGGCGGAACCGGTGCAACGGGCGCCGGAGCAGCCGGGGGAACTGGAACCGGAGCGGCCGCGGGCGGCACTGGCGCTGCTGGTGGAACCGGCCAGACCGGCGGGACAGGCCAAACCGGAGGAGCGGCCGGCGCAGCTGGCATGGCGACGTACGCGGCAGCTATGGCGTCGGGTCTTCCGCTGGAATGCACCGTGACCTCTTCAGGGCAGACATCCACGATATTCATAAAGGGCCAGCAGATGATGATAACCGGAACATCGGGCGCAGAGCCTTATACTGTGATATCCAAGGGCGGCACGACGTACATGCAGCTCTCCACGGTCATGAAGTCGAGCTTCGCACAGATGGGCAAGAACTGCGACTGGCTGACATACACCTCTAATGAAACGTCCTCATCAGGAGGCGCGGCTTCCGCGCCGGTGTCGGCATCGGACTTTGAGGCGCCCTCGGTCGCATGGAGCTGCCTGCCGGGCGCGTTCGGCGATGAGAAATTCCTCACTCCTGGCGCCATGTGCAGCATGTCAGACCTCATCCCGCCCCAGCCCCCAGGGGGCTACGGCGGTTACGCGGTCCCGAGCGGGTACGGCAGCTGAATCGTTTCTTTCTTTTTATTCCATTCCCTTTTTGCCCGTCGGCTGTTGAATAGCCTTATATTCTTTTTCTTAGATATATCCACTCACGGTGGTACTAATGTTCGAAGACATAATCAAAGCAGCCAAATCCGACATGCCCTCTTCTGGAAAGCCCGCTGACAAGCAATCCGCGCCCGAACCCGAATCGTCCGGGACAGTGAGGATATCAGTCATCGGCGTCGGCGGGGCCGGATGCAACTGCATAAACAGGCTCGCGACATCGGGAATCAAGAGCGCACGGACCCTCGCGATCAACACCGATGGCAAGCATCTCAACATGATCAAGGCAGGGAAGAAAGTCCTGATCGGAAAGGTCATAACGCGCGGCCTCGGGGCCGGAGGCGACATGAATATCGCCAGGAAATGCGCGGAGGCCGACCGCGAGATGCTCAAGAGGGAGATCGGCGAGAACGAACTCGTGTTCCTCACCGCAGGCATGGGCGGAGGAACCGGCGGAGGCGCGGCCCCGGTGGTCGCGGAGATCGCGAAGGAGCAGGGGGCGATAGTCGTCGCGATGGTCACCTACCCGTTCGCCCTCGAGCGCGTGCGCCTCCGGAAGGCGCAGGAGTCGCTCCAGGCGCTTGTCAGCAAGTGCGACACCGTCGTGGTGATAGACAACAACCGCCTCGCGGCATACGTGCCGAACCTTCCGATTAACAAGGCGTTCGAGCTGGCCGACAGCATCACCACACGGGCGGTGACCGGCATCGCGGACACGATAATGTTCCCAAGCCTCATGAACGTGGACTTCGCCGACGTGCGGGCGGTCATGCAGGACGGGGGGCTCTCGCTCATATCCCTCGGGGAAGGCAGCGGCCACAACAAGGTTGACGATGTGGTGAAGGACACGCTCGCCCACCCGCTGCTCGACGTCACATACGAGGGCGCGAAGGGATGCCTGCTCCATCTCGAGGGCGGGCCGGACCTCACGCTCGGCGACGCGATAAAGACCGGCGAGAAGATGACCGAGTCCTTCGACAGCATGGCTAACGTCAAGATGGGCGCGAGGATAAATCCGTCATGCGTGGAGAAGATCAGGGCCACGGCAATAATCACCGGAGTGAAGTCCTCTTATATCCTGAAAAGCCAGGGTGTATCCGACATCTATCAGAGCGACAACACAGTAGATTCGATGTGATCGCTTCAGGGTGGTTTTCGATGTTCCTTTCTTTCAATCCATGGTTACTTCTGGTCTGGATATCACTGGCCTGTTTCATTCCCGGAGCGCTCGTCTCATTCGCCATTTTCAGGCAATCCAGGTTCAACAGCCTTGAAAAACTGCTCATAGGATTCGGGCTCGGGATGGTGATCGCACCGCTGATCCCATTCCTGCTCTATTTCCTGGCAGGCATCAAGTTCTCCTACGGGATAGCCATCCTGTCCGTGGCGGCGTTTTACGTGGCCGCCATCGCGCTTTTCGCCAGGAGCAAGGCTTACGAGGATTTCAAGCTGCCGCAGTTCTCCTACCAATCCCTGCTTTCCGTCGGGGTCCTAGTGGCCGTGCTCCTCGTCGTAATCGTTTCCGTCTCCTTCCTCATCAGACTTTCCACATATTCCCCCATATTCATGGAGCTCGACCCGTACTACTATACCTACGATGCCCAGCAGCTGCTGGTTTTGGGCGAGAACCCGGTAAATGACAAGACCGCATGGTATCCTGTCGCCTCCGTGTCCCACAGGATAGCGCCCGAGATATCCTATCTGGAAGCGACATGGTACTCCCTCTACACCGGAGGCGGCCAGTATGACAACATGCTTCTTGCGGATATCTCGTCAGTCTA
>Ga0209777_10001645_pt1 | contig 31574 bp, 35 predicted proteins | sample FrelakmetHBP12HB_FD_187147 | JGI IMG/M metagenome (GOLD analysis project Ga0209777, IMG submission 187147) | Freshwater lake sediment microbial communities from the University of Notre Dame, USA, for methane emissions studies -HBP12 HB (SPAdes)... | ecosystem: Environmental > Aquatic >... | reverse complement strand
CAGTGTGGATGAAAAACCAGGGGTCCAGGCCATCCAAAATATTGCACCCGATATCCTGCCAGAACCAGGGAAACAATCCCGGATCATGAGGGATTATGAATACAAACGGCTGGGGACCCTGTCGATCCTGGCTGCCTTGGATTTGCATAGTGGTCATGTCATTGCCCAGGTTCATGATCGGCATCGAAGCTCTGAGTTTATATCTTTGTTGAAGGAAATATCTGATTATTATCCTGCAGGATCCACCATTCGTATTATTTTAGACAACCATTCTGCTCATATCTCTAAAGAGACGATGAACTATTTGGCCGGTTCTCCGGGGAGATTTATTTATGTTCATACTCCTAAACACGGTTCCTGGTTAAATTTGGTTGAAACCCTTTTTGGTAAAATGGCCAGAACCTTTCTGAAACATATTCGCGTGGCTTCCAAGAAGGAACTCAAAGATAGAATTCTTCTCGGTATTAAAGAAATCAATGATTCTCCTGTTGTACACAGATGGAAAAAGTTCAATCTTGCACAAAACTTTTAATGTATATGTTTTACTGAAACGTTATACTAGTTACTCGGGGCACCATATTTCCAGGCCGATTCGGCTGTCGGGAGGAAGCCCCTCCGCTGTGCAAAAATGTCCAAATGTGCCATGGCTATAGCAGCTACATCTGCAGTTACCTCTGTTTGTTTTCTTAGGTCAATTCCAACGATGTATCTATGACAATCAGGACAGAGCTCCACCCATTCGTGTTCAAGGCCATCGACACATATAAATTCCTTGCCCTTGTTTATTTCTCCGCAACAGGGACAAGCCATCCTATCAAATCTCCAATCATATCCACAGAGAGAACATTTCAGCCATCTCTGCCCCTCTTCACCTTGGAGAAAACTTATTTCCGGGAAAGCGCCGCATATAGGGCAGTAACCTTGGTGCCACGGTAAATTTTCAATGAGCGGACGCAGGCTTTCTGTCCTTTTCTCAACAAAGGGTTTTAACATCTGGCCCAGGATAAACTTCAGTACGATGGGTTGGAAACCCAAATAAGAAGCAACTTCGATAATCCCGTCTTCCCTGCCCTCCACTAAAGTACCTATACAGTACTTCAGATCTATCTCACCTGCTACGAAAGCCTCCCTTAATCGCACCACCTCTGCTGCGATCTTAGGAAAAGCTTTCATTAGAGGCCGTATCGTGGACTCCACGGTCTCTCCCCAGGGATCCATTAGAGACGTAATCGTCTCTTCGGTCAACCATGGATATCCCTCGGTAAACCGGGAATAATCCTGTTGCGGGATATGGATATCCGGACGGTCAGGTGAGAGCCGTGCCTTTAGAATAATCCTGCTAATCATTATTTCCTTGAAGGCGTTCGCGGCGGATTTCAGGAAGGGCGTGTCATGTTCGATCCTCTCGAATGCCTTTTCCAATCTATTGATTTCGTTTGATAGAGCCTCATTCATTAGAAGAACCTCATAAAATACATTTCCCGTGCTGTCCCACCCCTACAAGTGGGGAGTTCAATGAGAATCCCCATCTGGCTTATTTCAAAGCCTAGGTTTTCCTCACATTGACCATGAACGCCTTGTGCTCGGGCGTCATCGAATTCCCATCTCCTACGTTGGGAGTAAGTAGGTTGATGCTGTCTCTGCAGTTCTCAGGGAAGAGCCAGCCACAGTTAAAGGTTGACCCCACCAGGACCCCACCAGGTGAACTGTCTTGCCTCCGCATGTGAGCGGTTTGAACCGCTTTGTCCGTCATGAGCCATCCCCCTCGCTACTTTGGGTGGTGACGATCTTTCTCTTTGACACGCCAGTCGTGGTACAGCGCCCGTCTGCCGAGAAACGCACCGTGGGTATCTCAAGGTTCGCCCTGGCGGTAGAGGCTCTTTCCTTCCCTGCTGGTAAGATTGTAGGCACAAAAAGGGACAAGCTTGCCGTCGGGGGATACAACCGATATGCAGCAGCCCCTGAGCCGCTCCAGGTCGAGGTTGTCCGCATCCTGGAAGGCCATGGCGGATATGGTGAAACTCCGGGTGGCGACCTCCTGGAGAAAGACATCCAGGTCAAGAGGGCCTTCGACCCGGGTTGCATCCAGGTTGTTGCTGCAGCAGCAGGTGGTCTTCTCCAAGAGTGGGAGGCGGTTGGAAAATGGCGCCGAGGCCGGCAGTGTCCAACGGCGCGACACGGTCTCTACGGTCTTCCTGACTCCTCCCGCGCCGAGGTCTGCCGGACAGCAGCTATCCCCTTTTCCAGCCCCTATCGGTCTCAGTCCGCCTTCGGCCGGGCGCATGTATGTAGCATGGAACGAACAGTGGGCGTGCTCACAACCGGGAGGGGAAAAGTCAGTCACCTTGATGAGGCCCCCCGTCTGCTCCTCGAGACACCTCATCAGTTCGGGGAGGGTAAAGCGACCTTCGTCGCCAAGCTGCTCCGGAAAGCGACCGAAATAGCTGACCGGTTGAAAATGGATGCCCCGCACAGTGGGGGCCAGTTGCAGGGCTTGCCTAACTATAGCCCCGACAGAGCCAGTGTTCACCCCTCTCACGAGGGTGGGGACGAGGACGACACCGAGACCTGTCTCTCCGCAATTCTTGACGGCCCCAAGCTTCTGGTCCAGGAGATCTCTTCCCCTTAAAGTTCGGTAGATTTTGTCATCAACCCCGTCGAACTGAAGAAAGACCGATGAGAGACCTGTGTCCAGGAGCCGTCTTAAGTAAACCCTGTCCGAAGCAAGACGGAGACCGTTCGTATTGACCTGGATAAAGGAATAGCCGATCCGTCGCGCAACTTCGACGATCTCAGGAAGGTCGTCCCGCAGCGTCGGTTCCCCCCCCGACAGTTGGAGATTGGACGGACCTACCGCAGCCATGGCTCGCTCCAGCAGCCACGTTATCTTCTCCAACGATGGGTCCTCTGCCTCCCCGCGGCCGGAATCGGCAAAACAGACAGCGCAATTGAGGTTGCACCGGTCCGTCACCTCGAGCAAAACGGAACAGGGAAGTTGCGCGTGGGCCTCACAGAGGCCACAGTCAAAGGGACAGCCCTTTTCAGAGGTCCCGTAGCAGAGGTAGGGATGGACAGGATCCTTCGGTCTCCGCCATTCGGCCATGGACGGCCCGCCTCTCCATATGACTGTCCTGAAGGAACCGTGGTCCTTGCACTCCTTAACCATAAAAACCTCGTCGCCATGTGGCAGACGTGTCGCTTTGATCTTCTTGAGGCAAACAGGGCAGAGGCTTTCAGTTTCATTCAGGTACACTTTTTCCATGACGTCATCCATTCTTACTGACAGCAGGATCGACCCCGTGGCTGCTATGTTTCCGGGCAACCAGGAGGAAGTAGCTGACTTGCGGGCGGTTTGCCTTCCTTTTTTCCTGTCCCTGTCTGCACCCCCATGGATCCGGGAGGCGTTCGCCGGCAAGGATCATGCGGGCCACGAATTCTTTAAGAAGCCTTTCGTGCTCTTCCCAGAGGAGGAGCGAGAAGCCGAGCCTTGTCAAAACGCCGAGGAGGTCCTTCTTTGCGAGGAGTCCTTTTGTCGGGAGTCCTTGCGGTTTCGTCTCCGGCTGTCCTCGCCCAGGACCGCCTTGACCGAAAACGTCGCTTACTATCAGAAGTCCCCCTTCCTTCAAGACCCGCGCAAATTCGTGGAGCGCCGCTAACCTGTCAGTGAGAATGGAAAGGACGCACTCACAAAAGAGGGCGTCGAAGAAACCATTCTTGAAGGGGAGGGTTTCCGCCCGGCCTCGGACGAGCCGCCCCGATACAAGTCGGGGGACAGCTTCCCCGAGAAGTGTCTCCGAATAGTCGAGTCCCACCGACCGGCAGACGCCGGTCCGTTCCAGGTGCTCCAGGGTTCCCCCTGCGCCACAGCCGATATCGGCGACACGGGAACCGGGGGGAAGACTGCAGATTTCGAGCGCCCTCTCAGTGAGGACAGGTCCTCCCGGTCTTATGCACGGCCCCACGATGCCACGGATCTCCGGCCAGTTGAAAGAATAATCAATCGTCATGCCACTGGCTCACTGGGGAGGCTACTTGTCTTCAAGGGCCTGCTCTGCCTCGGCCATCTTTCCTGTCGCCAGTTCTTCGTCTATCAGTATCATACCACACTTCGGACATGCAGGAAGATGGAGGGCGAAGATGGTCTTTAAGTACTGGAGCCTGACCGTTTGAACTTCCACGGGCACCTTGCACCGATTGCACATCCATCCACTATCACTGCCGGGCTTCGCCCTCTCCGTCATGACCCACGCCCTCTCTTCATCTCCATCCTGTGGGAATAGGCCCTATGGACCTGATAGTCTTCACCGACCCGACTGTATTCCACCCAGTAGGTGACCCTGTCCGGCCTCTGGGAGGTGAGGGATCGGTCGGTGGAAGGGTTGATGAACTTCTCCCCGGTGGTCTCGGCATGGTGGATTGCCTTTTGCACGTCCTCCCTCAGGATCCCCCGATCCTCCATGAGGCGCTCGACTTCCTCGGGGATATGCAAACGTATCTGCTCATATGCATTCATCTGTTCCTCGGTCCTGACACAGATCTCTCTGAGCATTGTTTTCTTGAGATGATACCTGTTTTCGTGACAGTTGAAAATGCCTGCCGCTCTCAGAGGCTATTATCAGACAGTTCGCAGCGCTCATTGAACGAAGTACGGATGGTTTTTGATTACCTGTTGATGAGGGGGGCTACGGTCTCGACGATTGCTTAATCCTTCCGTAGTCGGGTCTTGTCGACTTCTTTGGCCTTAAGGCTTTAGCCTTTCTTTGCCATCCGGGCAACGGTGTCTGCTATTTTATCCAAGCCATATTTGTCGATCAATGATCCCACTCCTGCTTCCACTGCCTCCATCTCCACCCCTTCCTCAACTTCCTCTTCCCTTTCTTCGTATGTCAGGACATCATTGAGGCACCACTCCACACACTTCGGCTTTTCTTCGCCTTCGCACATATCACATTTGAGAGGAAGGCCGGAATCAGGTTCTTTGAATAGGTCCCTGGAAGGGCAGGCAGCCCTGCAGAAGCCGCACTCGTCGTATTCCTTCCCGTCAATCAGATACACGTCTCTGCCCATGCATTCGGCCGGAGCATACTCACCCGCGAACACGGGAAGCCATATGTTCTTTAGCCGGTGACTGATCACCTGAACACGAGACCTCGCCGGATTAACCTCGCTGTACTTTGGTGTAGCGTGAAAGGAAGAGCAGACTATCTCACAGCCCCGGCAGCCGTTGCACTTATCCGCATCAATCTTGATTTTCTTGATCTTCTTCTTAATCTTGGCCATCTTTTAATACACCTCTCTTTTCTAAGTCTTCGGCAACATAACCTAGATCCAATTCCTCCAATCTTCTTCGCGTAGGAATGCCGTCTTTATTCCATCCCTTGAATTTGTAATACGTACTTAAGAGTTCTTGTTCGAGCTCGGGGAATCTCTTCTTCCAATGGTCTTCAGGCGGCTTCTCATCAGCCCTCGTCATGCCCCTTCTATTATTGAATGCTCTGTGTAAATTCCGACTCCTGTTTGCTATCTTCTTTAGTCCGGCTTCATCGATGTCCATCCCGGTCGCTGCCGAAATCAGTTTCGGGTAATTGTGTATATGGTAGGGAGGCTTCAGGCAAAATGAAGACATACCGGCGCAAATACAGACGGCGTCATCAATGTTGTGCAGCATCTCCATCCAATCCACAATTTCACTGCACATTTGAGGTGTAGGATAATAGGGTACCGCGTGATCTCCCTTTATTTCCCAGTCCAGTAAATATTGCTTAAAATGTTCATCGGGAAGTTGGGGCCAATCTTTTACAAAGGCTTCCCTCTGCTCTCTCGTGGGAAAAGCCGACTGGGGCCATTGCCCTTCAATTTGAGTAATGCTTATCTTCTCGTTGGTAGAATACATAAGGAAATAGAGGGGGTCGAGCATTCCCAGCTTGAGAGGGAGCTGCTCATGTTTCTTGATGGTATTATGGTCAAATGCCTCTGCGCCGTTGCCGATCTTTCGGGCCGCAGCATAGACACCGTCTGCCAGAATATCTCCAATTCCCTCCCGCCGGGCCACCCGGTCAAGCAGCCAGAAAAATCTCCCCTCTTTATCGGTCGGGCATCCTTCAAAGTCCTTGTCAGTCAGGATCCCGGCTTCGTAGAGCTCAACAGCGAAGGCCAGAATTTGCGGGGTTGAGAATGAGTCGAGTCCATACTCCGTGGCGCGATGAAGGATGTTGAAGTTAAAATTCAGGTCATCGACATAGGCCGCCAAACAATAGGTCAGTTTCCCGAAGCATTTCATCATATAATAGCGACCTTCCCCGGGGGAGACCAATGCCCCGCAATGCTGCGGGCAGTTCATGCAGCTTATGAGCCGCTTTATCGTAGTATGTTGAGCATTCGCCCAATTGTCTGCGTTTTCCTTGCTCCAGAAGTCTCTTCTCCGCGTGCGGGCATTTCCCCACATGAAATTTTCAGTATGCCACTTCTCATCGGTATGCACCATCTCCTGGGGAGACCCGATCCCGGAAAGAATGGTCATGACGTCCGGAATGGGATTGGCGTTTCGGAAATTTATGTATTCCGTCACACCCTTCATATGCTCCATGAACTCTTCCCCTCGGGAGAGATTGATGCCCTTGGTTCCACGGACAGCTACCGCCTTTATCCTTTTGTCTCCCATCACGGCGCCTCCGCCGAGCCTGCTGGCACTCGACCTGGACTGCTCGATGGAAGCCGTGAAGCACCGGTTTTCACCGGCCAGGCCGATAGCGGCCACCTGGGCCTTCGGCTGATTCAATTCCTTCCGAATAAGGTCTTGAGTCTCAAGAGCGCCTTTGCCCTTCAAATGAGAGGCATCCCGGAGTTCTACCTTGTCATTGTGTACCCATAGATAAACCCACTCGGGAGACTTGTTGCGAAAGATGATTTTGTCGTAGCCGGCATACTTCAACTCCGCCGACCAGAACCCCCCCATCATTGGATATGCCAATAACCCCGACTCAGGAGAAATGAAGGTAACTACGGTGCGGTTGGCGCTGAAAGCAGGTGTGCCGTTGAAAAGGCCGCTGCTGAATATCAGTAGATTCTCAGGATCAAATGGTTTGACCTCAGGGGGAACCCTATCCCAGTGTATCTTGACGCTGGTACCCAGCCCCCCAAGATGAAGTTCCATTAATTTCGGGTCAGTTTCTACCCGTTCAATGTTTCCTCTCGCTAAATCAATTTCTAAATTATATCCTGTTTCTCCATATCTCATTTTTCATCACCTCTTGTACCGGGCTGTTCATATTTGTTGTTCTCTGATTGAAAACGATCTGATGCCTTGATGCCAGCAACCGCCGGGATCGGCATCTGCATACCGATTTCCCATGACCCTTTCATTCCCCAAGCCGAATCCAAACCTTCGGTTATCTCGTTGATCGGTTCCAATTTATGCTTGACTACGTTTTCCAAACCCTTTGTATAATTTTTAACAAGCCCAAAAAGGCTTGTCAAGATCTATTTGTAGTAATTACATATAATTTGTAATAAAAAGTAGTTATTTTGCCACAGTTTGCTACTCCTCCCACAATGTAAGAGGCAAGGGGTGGGGGTAGAGCACGCCCGGCTGTTTCATCAACTGCTTGGGGTATTTCCATCGGCTCAGAACAATTTCAGGGAAGAGGCAGGTCGAACATTAAAGGTATAAAGGCGAAAGGATAACGCGCAAGAACCTGGAAGGCAGGGAAATTATGGATTTTGGTGTTGCCCCACATCGAGCCATTCCGAGAGCATGGAGGCCCGATCAGGGTCAAGATGGAGGGCGGAATAGAGAAAGTATGTTCCGATCGATGTGGCCGTTTGACGGATATCTTGAAAACGCCGATCCTCCCTCATCTGTTGAAGGCAAGCGGAAATTTCGACCTGAGAGAGGTGAAACGGAGAAGCTAAGAAAATCGCGACAGGAACCGGCCTCGAAGCGAGGGAAGAACTCTCCCGGACTGTCTCCGCAATAAGAACGAGTGGATCCCCTTCTTTTCGGATAAGGATCTTTGCATAGTTCTCGCTCATGAACCGGGATGAATAATAGCGGGGCTGGCCCTCTTGATTCCGGATGGCTGTAAGGTCATCCTCTTCTTTCATCCTCACGATCAAGAGAGCCTGGAGATCGATTTCAGGGACCACGCCCTTGTCGGCCCCTGGCGCCTGATTGATCGACTCCTCCCAGATCCCCTGCATCGAAACGAGCAGGCCCTCTCTGCTCTTGTCTCGAATCATGGCAGCAATAGATCGAGAGACCTTCTCCTCCTCGGTCAGGATCGAGGCCCCTCCTTGCTGATGTTTCGTCACGACCGATCCTCCTCGGCCATTTGGAGAAGGAGCCGACAATCGGTCCCCTCTTTCATCGATTCTGACAGGCCGATCAGGGCAAGAGGCCCTTCTTCTCAAACTCCTCTGCGACATATCCAAGCTTCAGCTTCTTGTAAGTCTCTTCCGTAGGGGACCCAGTGGCCTTGTCCCACCCCAAGAGGTTGTAAAACATGTCCATCCCGAGATTGAGGTCGTTTTTCTCCATGTGGGTTGTCCCGGGGGTAAAAGGAGCGCGGCCCTGCCGGTCCTTGAAGACCCAGTCTGGGAAGGTATCGTGTTCTTTGCGCATCTCCTTGGTCCCCATGTCGCGTATCGTCAACGCCCTATGGAGGCCGAAGATCCGTTCTCCGACCTCGTCCAGCTCCTCGCGAGTCATCTTCTCTCCGGTGGCAATGCTATATAACAGAGATTCCAGCGTATCGTCGCCGGAATATCCTCTCTCCTTGAGAGGGGAGGCGACTACTGGGGCCATCCAGTTGCAGAGAGAGAGTGAATCGTGGAGCTCTTTCCGGAGGAGTGTCCACCGCGTCATCTTCGCCTTGTTCAGATTCATAGGGGTATACATCCCGATGTCATCCACTGCATCCTCTGAGCCCCAAAGGTCCTTGGCAAGCCGTTTCTGTTCCTTGATCGGGAGGCCGTTCCTGAGAAAGTTTTGATGGGTGTGGCACTGAACGTCCCGGTTATACTGGGTGTTAATGATCGCCCCGAGCTGGTAAGCTTCCAGACTGGAGTGATGTTGGGGGTGGCCCATCTTCCAGTAGCCTAGACCCTCGTCCTTTTTCCACTCCTCTTCAGGAAGACCCCATTGGCCGAACAATGCCCCGGTGCCCTTTCCGAGAACGGTGGCCAACTCGCCCTCTTTCCGGGCGATCCTGGGGATCAAATCAAACAAGAAGGATGGATCGCTCTTCGCATACTTGTCCCAAGAGTAACTCTTGAACTCGGCCTCACCGATTTTGTCCTTGATGGTCCCTTCGTGGTAGATCTTAATGAAGTCTCGTTGAATCTGGCCATAGTTGTCCCAGATCCCAAGATCATCGATCAGGTATACCCCGACCATGCAGGCGTCGAAAGCCGTTCTTCCGAGGAAGCCGTCCGTGAAAGATTTGTAGAAGAACCTTCCAAAAAGCAGCCGTACACAGGTCGACTGAATGTTTTCCGTGATTCCGTTGCCGTACTTCTCGGGTAAATAGGGCACACGGAGAAGCGTATGGCACCGGATAGGGCAACTGGTACACCCATTCCCTCTTACGGTGTATTGCCAGGCGATATTCCCCAGGTAAAAAGCCGCATTGTTGGTCCGGTACGCGATCCGATTGAGGTCGTGGGGATCGCACGTTCCGGAATCGATCGGAGGCTGGGCTGCCCCCCATGCTCTCCCTTTGGATGCCACCCAGCGAACCCCTGGATGAGAGAATTCAGCCCAGGGTTGAGGGCTGTTGGGAACGACGTGCTGGTTGTTCGATCCGAGAAGGGCGAGGTGATGCTTGATGACCTTCTCCCATTCCGCCTTGTCTCCGGCAATGCGAACGTAACCAGAACCCCGGACTGCAATGGCCTTCAGATTCTTGGCACCCATGACACTTCCCACACCCCCTGCGGAATGGGAGACATTGTTGATGATCGTAGACATGGGGACCAGATTCTCACCCGCGATGCCGATGGCCGCGACGCAGGCCGTCGGGCCCAGCTCTTGAACGATGTCCAGATTGGTCCGGCGGATCCCTTGTCCCCAGAGGTGCCGGGCATCTTTGATTTCCACTTTTCCATCCGTGATGGAGAGCCAGACTGGGCGGTCTGCCTTACCCTCGATGATGATGCCGTCGTAGCCGGCATACTTCAATTGGCAGGCAAAGTCTCCTCCGAAGTGGCCAGTCGCCACAAGAGGCTTCGGCCAACAGGTCGGATAAATCGTCGTGATGGCGGTCCGGCCGTTACTCGGAGCTCCCGTGCCCGCAAGAGGCCCCACGCCGAAGATGAGTTTGTTTTCGGAATCATACGGTTTCGTCCCGGGCTTGACTTCATCCCAAAGGACCTTGTACCCTAAGCCCGTCCCTCCCAGCACATCCTTATATTTTTCAAGGGTATCCTCTGTCGAGATTCTGCCCGTGGACAAATCCACCCTGAGAACTTTTCCTGCCCATCCCCCGAATGTTGCCATCGGCTTCTTACTCCTTTCTTCGATGAGATCCCTCCTGATCCCCTCATCGCTGCAATAGGCTCTTCGTCTCCCTTATATGCCCGTCCGAAATCACTTCTTGTGGCAGTCGTTGCAGGTTGCTGCCTTTGCCGGCGAAGCATGGACTGCCGGCGCCACTCTCGGTGGAATCTTCCTGGTCAGATCGCGCCAATCGACGTATCGGATGGCCCCTGCGGGACAGGCCTCCACGCATTTCGGCTTCCCGCCGCAGAGGAAACACTTCGTGGCCTTCTTTGCCTCGGGGTCGAAAGACATCATCTCCCAGGGACAGGCCCGCTGACACATCATACAACCGATGCATTTCTCGGTGTCAACGACCCGGGCCTTCGTTTTTGGATCGAGAATGATCGCGTCGTTTGGGCAGGCATCGGCGCAAGGAACCGGATGAGGACACTGTTTACACAGATCCTGAACGATCAAGCCCTGACCGAAATTGCCTTGTCCGCGCTGTCCCAGAACATTCCCTTTAGGGCCGTAGGCAAGATTCCGTGTGACTTTGATACGGGAGAGTTCAGGCCACGCCTTTCCGTCGTTGAACTCCGTGCAGGCAAGCTCGCACCTCCGGCAACCCACACATTTCGTGGGATCACCGATCACAAGCCCTTCCGCCTGATCCATAATGATCAGAGGCGTTGATCCACCGGCCCCGTTGACTAATGCCCCGAAGGCCGTCAGACCCATGACAGCGACGCCGCTCACCTTGAGAAATTGCCGGCGGGAGCACGACGGGTTTAACTGAACTCGATTTAAAGCCCCTTCGACCGGATCATCTTTTTCAATGCCTCGATTCATTTCTCTCCTCCTTCCCATGGGCTCTAAAAAACCTGACCGAACGGGCGCTCTTGGGTTACAGAACATGGATAAAACCATCTATAGCAGATCCAGACGATCTTTTCAAGACAAATTTTTTAGTCGTAATTTGTATGATTTCGTAATTATTTCTATTGTTTATGCCCGAATTCAAGGCCCCAGGCCCTTTTGGGGCCTGCCTTCCTCCACTCTGAGATATGAGCGCAATCCCTTCCAGGGTTCTTGCGGTCATTGTGGACATAGTATCACGAACCGACATTCACCGCTTTCGACAAGGTTGATCGGAGAACGGGAGGACCGCCGCGCAACCTCCCTCACAACCTCCCTCGTCGGTTGACAAATCGAGGGGGATCTGTTAAGCTGCCGCTATATTTTTACAAATATAACGAATGAGAGAAATGATGAATTATGAAAGTTATCTGCAAAATATGGCTTGAGAATAATGGAAAAGCCTTCGGAGAAGGGCCGCATGAACTCCTGAAACGGGTAGAAAAGACGCAATCCCTCCACGAAGCTGCCCATCAGATGGGCATGTCATACAGCAAGGCCTGGAAACTGGTTCAATTGATGGAGAAAAGGCTCGGGTTTACCCTCCTTGACAAAAAAATCGGCGGACTTTCCGGGGGAGGCTCCCATGTTACAACAGAGGGGAAAGAGTTTCTGAAGCGTTATGAGGGGTTCGAAAAAGAAGCGAGGGAAGCCGTTGAAGAGGTTTATCAAAAGCATTTTGACGGCCGAGCAAGAAAGAGAAGAAGAGGTAGTTCATGTTGACAACTTGCCAAAGGTCCGGTGGAGCAGGAAGAATCTTATTTGCTCTGATTCTCTTGACAGGACTGGTCTGGCGCTTAGACGCTGCGGCTCAATCGGCAACGAATCGGGAGATTACCATCTCTGCGGCCATCAGTCTCAAGAATGCGTTTGAAGACATCGGAAGGATTTTTAGAGAGAGAAATCCTGGAGTAAAGCTGGTGTTTAACTTTGGTGGCTCGGGAGACCTGGCCAGACAGATCGAGGCTGGTGCCCCCGTAGATATCTTTGCCTCCGCCGCCCAAAAGGATATGGATGATATCGACCGTAAAGGCCTGGTCGCAGCCAATTCAAGAAAGGATTTCGCGCGGAACACCGTCGTTCTGATCAAGCCTGTCAATTCAACGATCGGACTCAGTTCTGTGAAAGACCTCTTGATGGTTGAAGTGAAGAGGGTCGCCGTTGGCAATCCCAAGACCGTTCCTGCAGGACGATATGCCGAAGAGGCTTTGAGACATTTTCATCTGTGGGACGGTCTGAAAGAAAAGCTCGTTTTTGCCGAGAATGTCAGGCAAGTGCTGGATTACGTGGCACGGAACGAGGCTGATGCAGGACTGGTTTATTCGACGGATGCGGCCGTCAGGACAAAAGATGTGAAGATTGTCGAGAAACTCCCTCCGGAGAGCCATCAGCCTGTCGTTTATCCTATCGGAGTCATTCGAGGGACAAAAGAGGACCTCTTGTCAAGGGCATTCGTTGATTCTGTCATCTCCCCAGAAGGGCAGAAGATTCTCAGTCAGTACGGGTTCATCACGGTTTATTCCTCTAAATAGGATGGGTCGGGGTTGCTATGGATTCTTCATTGTTGTTTTCTCTGAGGCTATCGTTGCAGGTCGCATGAGTGGCGACCGTCTTTGTCGTCCTGGTCGGGACGGGGATGGCCTACTTGTTAGCGAGAAAGAGTTTTAAGGGGAAAGAAATCCTGGACATCCTGCTCACCCTTCCCCTGGTTTTGCCTCCCACCGTGATCGGGTACTATCTGATCATTCTCATGGGCAGAAATGGCCTGATCGGCAGCACCCTCTATCAATGGACGGGCTGGAGCATGATGTTTACCTGGTACGCAGCCGTGCTTGCCTCCTTTGTGGTCAGTCTTCCCTTAATGATCAAGACCACCCGTGCAGCCATCGAATCGGTGGATAAAAGCCTGATCAACGCCTCTTATACTCTCGGGCATAGCGAGCTGACAACCGCCATCAAGGTGATTCTACCGCTATCGAAAAAGGGGATCATCGCGGGGACCGTCCTCGCTTTTGCAAGGGCCATGGGTGAATTCGGCGCTACCCTCATGGTTGCCGGAAACATTCCCGGAAAAACAAACACCATGCCTCTTGCCATTTACACCTCTGCGAGCAGCGGGGAATGGTCCAGGGCCAACCTCCTGGTCCTTTTCTTCACCCTGATTTCAGGCCTTTTCATCTATATCGCGAACAAATTCAGCACAAGGGTCATCTGATGGGATTATCAGTCAGGATCGTGAAAAAGGTTGAAGGATTCACCCTCGATGTGGAATGGCAGATTGGTAATGAGCTGGCTGTCCTTTTTGGACACTCAGGGTCAGGAAAATCGATGACCCTTCAATGCATCGCAGGCCTCGTAAAACCGGACGAGGGTTCGATCCGGGCCAACGGAGATCTATTCTTTGACCACGGCCTGAACGTCCATGTTCCGCCCCAGAAGCGCTCGTTCGGATATGTGTTTCAAGACCGGGTCCTCTTTCCCCACATGACCGTGAGAGGCAACATTACCTATGGGTGTAAAGGACTTTCAAGATCTGAAATCCAGGGGCGGGTGGCCGAGATGATCGGGCTTCTTCACCTTCGGGGACTGGAAGACAGGTTTCCTGCGGAGATCTCAGGAGGGCAAAAGCAGCGGGTCGCCCTCGCGAGGGCGTTGATCGGAAGGCCCGAGGCTCTTCTTCTGGATGAGCCGTTTGAAGCCCTCGATAATCCCATCCGGCTTGAAATGAGGAATTTGCTCAAGGAGATTAGACGTGAGTTTGACCTGCCAGTGGTGCTCGTCACGCATGATGTTCTTGAAGCGTACACCTTAGCCGATAGAGTCATCGTTTACTCAAAGGGCAGGATCCAACGGTCCGGGTCCCCTTCGGAGATATTTCGTCTTCCAGCCGATTTGGACGTCGATTGGCTCTAGAGTAGAATCTCCTGATCCAGGCCTCCCCAGAAAGATGGATATCACGATCATGTCATGTCCAACCTTGACACCCTCCATTACTTCATATTACCCTGTTTAAAAAGAGATCAATCATGCGTATTTACATTGGCTTTGATGATACCGACACCATCGACTCCGACCGGGGAACGGGAAAGCTGGCTCGATGGTTCGAGAACGAATTACGTCAGGGGTATCGCCTGTGGGGAGTCGTTCGTCAGCAACTCCTCCTCGATCCCTTGATACCCTACACCACCCACAACAGTTCAGCCTGCGCAATCGTGGATACCGGAAATGGTTTCTCCCTGGACGAGTTGATCTCCAAAGCTGTTCATCATGTTGAGCGTCATTTCATACCCGGCAGCGATCCTGGATTATGCGTGGCCCATGAAGGCCATCCATCTCTTCCCAGCTTGATCCTCTTCGGCCGGACATGTGCGAGAACCATCGTTACTCAAAAAGATGCCCTCGAGGTCGCATCAGGCGTTCATCTTTCCGGTCACGGTGGCACGAATGACGGCATGATCGGAGCTGCGGCAGCAGTGGGCTTAACCGCTTATGGGTGGAGTGGCCGATTGATTGAGTTCGGCAGGCTGCGGGATTTTCCTCAGAACGTCTCCATGGCGGATCTGGAAAAATCAGGAATGATCGTCGTTTCCATTGACCGCGATGGCCAGGTGCCGTCTTCGGAGGGCATCGTTGATACCAAGGGGTGGCTCCGTCCCAGATTCTGGGGAGGGAAGGCGGTTTTGCCTGTGAATTCCAAAGGTGACCACCTCTGGGAAACCCTCTGGGAAAAGAGGGGGAAGAAACTTTAGAGAGGAGGGCCAGTCCAATGGCAGGGAAAATTTTTTACCGGGAGAGGAACAAAATCGGAAAGGGGGAAAAGAAACCGCGTTTCAGGCTCGTCGCGATTGCCGGTGTCGACATGAAAGTCTATGGCCAGCACCTCCGTAAGAGCGAGCTCGAGCAGATCGCAAAGGCTGTGGGTGCAAAGTTGATCCTGCTCAAAGGCGGAGAAGGGAAGCACAAACAAGAGGAGGAAGTGGAGGTCGGAGTGTAACCGCTTCCTCGGTTTCAATTAGGGAGGACAAGAGATGGCATTGGTGAGAGAACGCGACGGCCGTCGTTTGCATGTGAAGAGCAAGCTAATGGGAGAAAGCCTGGTCAGCAAGAGCTTCATCGAAGAGCTCAAAATAGCTCCCCAGCAGCGTCTCTTCCCGGACGTCAATATCCTCAAGATCGGGGGCCAATCCATTTGTGACCGGGGCGCCAAAGCGCTGCCCGCCATTATCAAAGAGATCGTTGCCAACAAGAAAGAACATAAAATGCTTCTGACCACGGGCGGCGGGACGCGGAGCCGCCATATCTACTCAATCGGTCTCGAGCTGGGCATGCCCACCGGGATTATCGCCAAATTTGGGAATTCCATCTCCGAACAGAATGCCCTCTTGGTCAGTGTGCTTCTCTCGCCATGGGGCGGAATCAAGATCGGCCACGACGAAATCGTCAAGCTTTCGACCTACTTTGCCCAGGACTGCATTCCGGTCATGCATGGGATGCCCTCCTACGATTACTTCGCCATCCCTCCCGCAGAAGGGAGAATCCCCATCCACCGAACAGATGTTGGAACGTTGATCCTGGCCGACCTGATCGGAGCTCGTAGCTGTATTTTTATTAAGGACGAAAAAGGACTTTACGAGGATGATCCCAAAAAGAATCCCGACGCACCCTTCATCCCCAGGATCGGAGCAAAGGAACTGATCCAAAAAGATCAGGATGATCTTGTCATAGAGCGCCCCTGCCTTGAGATCCTTCAAAATAGCGAGGTGATTGACCAGATTCAAATCATCAATGGTCTGGAAGAAGGAAATATCACCCGTGCCCTCAGGGGCGAACCTGTAGGGACCATCATTTACAAAGAGTGACTTTCCACCTCCTTTCCGCTCAGAGATCGAAGAAGGCATTGCTTTCGCCACCGGCTCGAGATCGATCTCCTTCAGCCCTTTTGCATGAAATCCGTCCACCGTAGGACTCCGACCCTCCGGACTCAGGGGAATCCAATTCTAAGTTTAAGAGTAATTAATAGTAATAGTTTGTAAGAAAATTCTTGACAAGTTGCCTCTACCTCCCTTATATTTCTACACGGAAAGGAGGAGCCCTATGCCTGAAGAAATGATGAACACGAAAGAGGTGGCTCAGTATCTTGGCATTCATGAAAAGCAGGTCTATGCGCTGATCAAATCGAAACGCATTCCTTCCACCCGAATCACCGGGAAGTGGGTCTTTCCGAGGAAAATGATCGATGAATGGATTCAATTGAATGCACAGAAAGGTTTTGAGCAGGCAAGGGAGAAGAGCAGGAGAATCGAAGGAGCCCTCCTGGCGTCGGGAAGCAATGATCCCATCCTTGATATGGTGCAGACCAATCTCAAGAAGTCTTACCCCGAATTCTATATCTTCTCAGCCAACACGGGCAGCACGGATGGACTGAAGGCCCTGAACAAGGGCTATACCGACGTTGCCTGGTCGCACCTGCTCGACCCGAAAAGCGGAGAGTACAACACTCCGTTTCTATCCACGTATCTTCCCGATGTGAAACCGGTCATCATCAATCTCTTCTATCGGGATCTCGGACTTGTTGTCGGTCCAAAAAATCCTCTCGGCATTGAGCGGTTTGAAGACCTTGCACGAAAAGGGGTCCGGTTGATCAACCGGCAGAAGGGCTCGGGGACCCGGGTCCTTCTCGATCATCACCTGAAGCGATTGAGGATTCCATTGTCAAAAATAGCAGGATACGAGACCGAGGTGTATACCCACCTTGAAGTGGGGCTATCGATCCTTTCGAAAGAGGCCGATGTCGGGATCGCCACCGGAGTTGTTTCAAAACTTCTTGGTCTCTCTTTCATTCCGATCACCCAGGAGAGATTTGACATGATCCTCGACCAATCGACCTTTTTCGAAAAAGGAATCCAGGCCTTCATGGAGATTCTCAATTCCCAGGATTTCCGGAGCAGGGTGGAAAGATTGGGAAGCTACGATTTCAGACATTCCGGAAAGATCCTTTATTCCAAAAATTGAGATAGGAGGCAGAGAGATGAAACAAAGCGTATGGGTCGCAGGCTTCTGTCTGCTCTTGCTCTTTCCCGGTGTCATCGGAGCTCAAGGCAGTAAATTTATCCTTTTATCGAGTACGATCGGTCCAATCGACGCGGGAATCGTTGGTGTCCTGGAAAATGAATTTGAAAATGAAACGGGGATTCGCGTGCGTCACGTCGGGGCAGGCACCGGAGCAGCCCTGGATATTGCCCGGCAGGGAAATGTGGATCTTGTGCTGGTCCATGCAAAATCGCTCGAAGAGAAATTTGTGAAGGAAGGATTCGGAACGGAGAGGATCGCCTTGATGTATAACGATTTTGTCATCGTCGGCCCTCCTGACGATCCCGCAGGTATCAAGGGGATGAATAAAGCCGTCGAAGCCTTAAAAAGAATCGCCGAAAAAGGAGTCACCTTCATCAGCCGGGGCGACAAATCAGGGACCCATGTGGCGGAGATGGAACTCTGGGAAAAGGCCGGGATCAAGCCTTCCGGTCCATGGTACGCCGTCTACGAAAAGGGATCGATGGGAAATGTTCCGACCCTCCGCTTCACCGACCAGAAGGGGGCCTACACGGTGATCGACCGGGCTACGGTGCTTACCCTCAGAGATCAGATCAAACTGGCTGTCCTGGTGGAGAAGGATGAGGATCTGTTGAACTATATGAGCCTCATTCCCGTCAATCCTCAGAAATTTCCCAGAGTGAATTATGACGATGCAATGGTTTTCGTGAAATGGCTGACTTCGCCGGAGAAGGGACAAAAGATCATCAGAGGGTTTGGTGTGAATCAATATGGAAGCCCTCTCTTCTTTCCCAATTCCAAAGAATGGAGAGCTTCACAAGGTCAAAAGGACTGATCTCGTTAAGGAGGAAAAATCATGAAACGGATTTTCAACATCGGCATGGGTTTTTGCTTAATGGCCAACCTGGTTATTGTTTGCAGTGTTGTCGCAGTTCAGGCACAGCCTAAAACCATCATCCTTGCGACCACCACCAGCACACAGGATTCCGGACTGCTCGATGTTCTCCTCCCGATCTTTGAGAAGAAGACGGGTTATTTCATTAAAACGATTGCGGTTGGCTCCGGACAGGCTATGGCCATGGGGCAGAAGGGAGAAGCGGATGTTCTCCTGGTTCATTCTCCTGACGCGGAAGAGAAGTTCGTTGCAGATGGTTTTGGAATAAATCGAAGGCTTATCATGCATAACGACTTTATTATTGTGGGTCCCTCGGAAGACCCCGCAAAAATCAAAGGGGCCAAACCGACAGCAGAGGCACTGAGAAAGATCGCTTTCTCAAAGAGCCTGTTTCTGTCGCGAGGAGACAACTCCGGGACCCATGCCAAGGAGAAAAGCATCTGGAAGGCCACAGGGATCAATCCTGAAGGAGAAAAATGGTATCAACAAACCGGTCTCGGAATGGGCCAGACGCTCAATGTCGCCGCTGAGAAGAAAGGCTATACCCTCGCCGATCGGGGAACCTATTTAGCGCTTAAGAAGAATCTCGGACTCGATATTTTAGTCGAGGGGGATGCCATCCTCCTGAACATTTACCATGTCATCGATGTCAACCCGTCAAAGTGGCCCAAGGTGAATACGGCCGGGGCAAAAGCCTTTGCTGATTTTATGGTTTCGAAGGAGACCCAGGACACCATTAAGACCTTCGGCGTGGAAAAGTTCGGATCTGCACTCTTCTTTCCAGACGCGGGCAAGAAAGAGGAGGACTTGGGGAAGTAACTCACCACAGAGGCACAGGGGCCACAGCGCAGCGTAACCACAGCCACAAACGATGGACGAAAGACGATGGACGTTGAACCATGAGAAGATGTTGCTTAACAAGATTTCAAGAATTCGAACGTTAGTAATGCAGAGAAAATCATTTTGATTTGGCGGGAGATACCGCCAAATCAAAAGACTTCTGCATACGGGATGTAAAATGGAACTCATCTTTGAAGGAATCAAGAAGGCCTTTTGGCTGCTGGTCACTCTCGATCCCGAGGTTCTTGGGATTACCTTTCTGTCGTTGAAAGTTTCGGGCCTGGCTACCCTCATCAGCCTGGTAATCGGCATCTCGATCGGAGCAGCGGTTGCCCTGGCCACGTTCCCAGGCAAACGGATCGTCGTCAGCCTCATCAATACGGGCATGGGACTTCCTCCTGTGGTCGTTGGTCTCTTCGTCACCATTTTTCTGTGGAGAAACGGGCCACTCGGTTTCTTCGAAATGCTATATACACCTACCGCCATGATCCTTGCGCAGACAGTCATTGCTGCTCCTATCGTGATGGGCATTAGCGTGGCGGCCATTCAGCAGCTTCCCCGGAAGCTTCGGCTTCAGATCCTTGGCCTTGGGGCGACACGGCTTCAAATGGTCTGGATTCTGCTCAGAGAGGCGAGGCTTCCCCTGCTGGCCGCGGTGATGGCCGGTTTCGGCGGTGTGATCTCGGAGGTCGGAGCGTCGATCATGGTGGGCGGTAATATCAAGGGGTACTCGCGTGTTTTAACAACGGCCACCGTGATGGAGACGAGTCGCGGAAATTTCGACATGGCGATCGCCCTGGGGATCATCCTCCTGCTCCTTGCGTACTTCATCAACCTCGTCCTCACGCATATCCAGCAGCGAGAAAGGCCGAGATGAGCAAGGGCTGCGCTCTTTTAGAGGCGAGAAATCTCCAGGTTACCCGGGGGGGGGCCCTTCTCTTGGATGTCCCTGAATTGTCGATCCGAGAAGGGGAGACCCTTTCTCTGATCGGACCCAACGGAGCAGGGAAAACGACATTGCTTCAGACCCTGGGCCATCTTCTCAAACCCTTCCAGGGCGAGATCTTATTCAAAGGGCAGAAGCTCTCGGGGCGCTCCGTATTCGAATACCGAAGAAGGCTCGCCATGGTCTTCCAGGAGCCCCTGCTCTTTGATACCACTGTCTTTGGAAATGTCGCCTCAGGCTTAACAATGCGGGGCATGAAAAGGGGTGAGATTCGAAACGTCGTGACGGAACATCTGAACCGGTTGGGGATCAGCCATCTCAAAGACCGCTCGGCCCGGACCCTTTCGGGAGGCGAAGCGCAGAGAACGAGCCTGGCCAGGGCCTTTGCCATCGCTCCGGAGATTCTCTTTCTTGACGAGCCTTTTGCCTCGCTCGATCCGCCGAGCCGGGGGGCATTGATTGAAGACCTGGAGCGAATCCTTGAGCAGACCGGCACGACCACCGTCTTCGCCACTCATGACCGATTGGAAGCTCTGAGATTGTCAGACCGAATCGCTGTGATGAGCCAAGGAAGGATCCTTCAGCTCGATTCGCCGGAAGAGGTCATGAACCATCCTGTGGATGAGTTTGTGGCCTCTTTTATCGGTGTGGAGACCATTCTGAGCGGAAAGGTGAGCAGGAGAAATGGGGGAACCATCGTCGTTTCTGTTCATGGACGGGAGATTGAGGCGGTGGGCGACCTCCCTCTGGGAGAGCCAGTGGCACTCTGCATCCGACCTGAAAATGTGACCCTTACGACGAATCCCTCCCGCGAATTGACAAGCGCCAGAAATGTGTTTCCGGGAAGGATCGCGAGAATAACCTCCCTGGGGCTTTTTCGGAAAGTAGAGCTTGACTGCGGTTTTCCTCTGGTGGCTTACGTTACCCATCATGCCGCAGAGGAGTTGTCCTTGAAGGAAGGGAAAGAGGTGAGGGCCTCATTTAAGGCAACCGCCATTCATGTCGTCCGACGAGGAGAGAAGGGTTATCCCAATTGAATTGACAGAAACGAATTTCTTTGGGGTTTTGGTGCTTGAAACTTATTTGGAATTTGGTGCTTGAGGTTGCGTGCCTATTCCAAGACAAGGAAGAGATTCCAGTAACTAACAGATCTTCAAGACAGTGTACTTCTTGATACCGCCCGGGGTTTGAACGACCACGTCATCATCAACCTCTTTTCCGAGCAAAGCCCTGGCGAGGGGGGAGACGATCGAAATCTTGCCTAACTTAATATCCGATTCATCAGCCCCAACGATCTGGTAGGTTACTTCTCCCCCGTTATTGAGATTCTCCAGCGTAACCACAGAGCCGAAACCGACTTTGTCGCTGGGAAAATTGCTGGGATCGATGATCTCGGAGTTTGCCAGGCGCTGCTCGATCTCATGGATTTTTTTTTCGGTGAATCCTTGCTTCTCTTTCGCCGCATCATACTCTGCGTTCTCAGAGATGTCTCCGTGGGCGCGCGCTTCTTCGATGGCCTTGACGACCTGCGGCCTTACAACCTTTTTTAAATTCTCCAATTCCTTGGAGAGGTGATTGTATCCTTCGCGGGTGATCGGGCTCCGGGACATGAATACTCCTTGATGGAAAATGATTAGAATATATAGCTGACAGAATGGCGTCTGTCAACACTAGGACAACCCTTCCCTCAACAAAGTCGGTCTGTTTCGAAGAGGAAGCCCCTACTTAATGATAAGGGCGAGTTCACCATTCGAGTTAAAATAGAAATATGAGGAACGGCCGTCAACGATGATGAGGATAGTGGGGGTTTCGGAAGAGATAGGGATCGAGATACTTGTCGACGAGGGCCAGGAACCGCCCTTCGGAAGCCACCGTCTCTTTGGGTCCTCCCCTGAAGTTGAGAGGCCTCTGGAAGACCTCGATAAGTGTCATCCCGTCACTTTGATTCTCGGTCCGGATGATCTCTCCCCCCCACACGACCGTCTTGCCCTTGTATGCCTCCGGATTCTGCCTGACATGGGCAAGTGTTAGAGAAAGATCGGCAGTGTTCCTCAGATCTTTCGAAATGACATGAGCACATCCGGAGAGAAAAAGCGGAAGCAAGAGCAACAGAATACTTTTATCCTTGAACTTCATTTCTTTCACCATTTCAATCGAATCCTAAACGATTCGATCAAGAAATTCAATGGTGACAAGGGATGGCAGTTATGGGTCGAATGCATATGAAACCATAATGAAAAGGCCCGCTCGAAAGCGGGCCCTCCATGGTTTCATCTAAAAGGCGGGATGGTGTTTTAGCCCTTGATCAGTCTCGGGAGCATCAGGTGGTGATGGGGACAGATGGACCGCGGGTTCTGGTAGGCGCTCCCCGAAAAAGCTACCATATATTTCCGCATGTCCGCAAACGAGACGATTTCATCGACCAGTCCCATCGTGGCGCAGTAGACCGGCCTCGATTTATTGTAGTATTCCTGCGCCAGGGCATTCATCTTATCGATGGTCGGTTTGAGGGGACGGTTGGAATCCTTCTCCTTGACCAGTCTCCTTGCGAAGGAAGCAACAGATGCCGTCTCACCGTGCATAACATAAATTTCTGTAGTGGGAGTTCCCAGTGTAAAGGCATTATTGTTGTTCGCCTGCGGTCCCCCCATGATGTAGTGAGCTGCCGCGGTCCCTTTTCTCAGGACAATGCACATCATCGGCAGGTCGGATTGTTCAATGGAGTAGATCAGGGATTGGCCCAGCCCGAGAAGCTCTGCTTTCTCCGCGATATCTCCAACATCGATGCCTGAGGTATCCTGGAACCAGATGATCGGCACACGATCCCTGCCGCACTGGGTTACGAACTCATTCAGCTTGATCAGACCCTGGCGGTAGAGCTTGCCGCCGACGCCCGGATAAGGGGCATACTCCGGGTAACCTTTGGGAAGGAACCCCTGCCGGTTGCCGATGATCCCGGTCAGAAAGCCGTCGATCTTTGCCAGACCGGTGTAAACTTCAGGGCCATAGCCCGGCCTGAACTCCATATGTTCGCTGTTGTCCGTCAGACGGGCAAGGATTTCATCAAAATTGTAAGCCTGTTTCTGGTTGAAGGCGATCAGCCGGTTGATCTCGTCGGGCAAAAATCTCGGCTCTTTTGGTTCCGCAACCCGGAAGAATTTCGGGTCATAAGCAGGCAAATATTTCATGTATTCTTTCAATCCGTCAAGAACCCCTTCTTCTTTCTCAAAGACGGCCTTGAAGAATCCGGTAGAGTCATAATGGATGGCAACCCGCCCGGGAGGAACGCTCTTGAACTTTCTCGTCGCCTCAATGATCATCTCGGCGCCTTCCTCATCGAAAAAGCCCTTGGGGCTCATGCCGCTGACGATCCCGCCGCCGCCGACGGCAATGTTGCAATTTTTGTGGGCCAGAAGGATCGTGGGACTGACCCCCTGGTAGCCTCCTCCCGCCGGGTTTGTCCCATAGATCCCCGCCAGGACGGGGATCCCCAGTTTTTCGAGTTCCGCGTGCCTGAAAAAGGTGGTCCCGCTTCCTCTGCGGTTTGCATAGACCTTTTCCTGCTCAGTAAGCTTCACGCCGCTGCAATTGACCAGCCAGACAAGAGGAAGATGGAGGCGTTTTGCCATATCTGTCACGCGCAGAATGTTTTCCGATTGACCGGCGATCCAGGCCCCGGCCATGACTTTGTTGTCAAAGCCGATGATGACCGCCCATTTCCCGCCGATCTTGCCGAGACCGTCGACCACGCCCGTTGTTCCTGATTCTTCAGCCATAGGATCGAAAAGAGTGTGCAAGGGACACCAGGTTCCCGGGTCCAGGAGATATTCGAGTCTTTGATATACCGTCATCTCTCCCCTTTTGTTAATCTCCTCTGCAGCGATGCCCGCCTTTCTGACCTTTTCAACAGCGGCTGCTACCGTCTGTTCAACTTGTTGGATTTGCTTGATGTTGTCCTCGCTCCTCTTCATCTGCCCCTCGGTCAAAGGCTTTCCGAATTCAGTCATCTTTTCAAAATACGGTTTCATAGACTTTCCCTCCTGTGCCGGTGTTAATGAATTTTTTCACAATATATCTACCAGAAAAAATGAATTATAGCAAGAAATTTTTATCTATTTACTTTTTCCTTTATTTCTGGTAAGTTATATTCGGTCTGAGAGCGAGGGCCTCGGAAGCGGATCTATTTTGAGCGTTACTGGAGATAACCTATGGAAATATCAACGAAAACCAAATTAGGACTTATCTTCCTGGTCATTGCTTGCCTGATCGGTGTGGTCACAAGCCTTATTGTCAATTATGTCGTGACCACGCAGATCATTTTTGAAGCACAGGAAAGGGTGAAGGAACATCTCAGTTCTGCCCGATGGGTGTTTGATTCTAAAATAAGAGACATCGATCAGCCAATCCGCTGGACATCCATCAGGGATGTGGTACGAAAGGCGGTCAAGAAAGGGGATATTTCCTCTATACGAGGTGAACTTACCGGCCTGATGGTGCAAGAAAAGCTCGATTTCTTGACCCTGGTAAATCGGGACGGAGCAGTCATTTTCCGGTTTAATAACCCCGATATTTCGGGGGACAGTTTACTGAAGGATCCGTTCATCAAGAAAGCACTGGTACGAAAGCCGGTTTTGGGAACCCAGGTGCTCTCGAGAGAGGAATTAATGAAAGAAGGAGAGGACCTGGCAAGAAGGGCCACCTTTACACTGGTCCCGGTCCCCAAGGCGAAACCGATCGAAAAAATGGAGGAAACCTCAGGGATGGTATTGAAATCGGCCCGTCCGATTGTCGATCTGAACGGCGATGTCCTGGGGGTCTTGATGGGAGGAATCCTTGTCAACCGGAATTATGAAGTGGTCGATCAAATCAAGAACATCGTGTTTAAGGACGCGAGGTACAAAGCCAAGGAGATAGGTACCGCCACGATCTTTCTCGGAGATCTGAGAATATCGACAAACGTTCTGGATAAGGAGGGGAGCAGAGCTGTCGGAACCCATGCGATGAAGGAAGTCCGGGAACAAACCCTGGAGAGGGGGGTCCCGTGGATCCACAGGGCCTTTGTCGTCGACGACTGGTACATTACGGCCTACGAACCGATCAAGGATGTCGAGGATAAAATTGTCGGAATGCTCTATGTAGGAATGCTGGAGAACAAGTACGCAGATATCAAGGAGAAGCTCATCCTCTTTTTCTTCCTCTTTTCAATGGCAGGGATGTTGATCGCCCTGACGGTCTCTTTCCTTCTTTCCTGGAGGCTGATGAACAAGTATTATTCCACTCCCTTCGTTCCTCGTCTCTAATCCTCTCCGTTTTCTTCTTCCTTGTCGTGTTTTCCTCTCTTCAGTCCCTTTCTCAACCCGGAGATGAGGAGCCAGACGACGATGATGACGATCCCGATGGCGAGAAAATTTGGGGTCCCAATCTTCCTCAGGAAATCAGAAAAATATTCCACCGTTTCCATCTGCAAAATCTCCGAAGCTCTCTTTCCATAGCATAATTGTCCCCATCCGTGGTGTCAAGACGCGTAAGTTCACTCTTTCCCGGGGAAAACGGGATTGACCGTTTCAGGGTTTGCCTGTAGAATAGATGCAAGGAAGGGAGAAGCAAGATGGAGGGGTTAAGAAGGATCTATTGGCTCGCGGGAATCGCCGTTATGATGTTTTTCAATCAAGGAATCCTTTCCGGAGGGAATGCCATGGAGGTCTCATCGAGTGCTTTCAAGGACGGAGAGAAGATTCCGGTTCAATACGTCATGCCCGGAGCGGGTGGAAGGAACATCTCAATTCCGCTTTCATGGAAGGGCATTCCATACGGAACAAAGTCCTTTGCCATTTCAGTTGTCGACATCCATCCGGTCGCTCAAAGCTGGGTTCACTGGCTGGTGATCAATCTACCGGCCCAGGTCACTTCTATTGAGGAAGGGGCCTCCAGAAAAAAGATGCCTCCAGGTTCCATGGAATTGAAAAACTCCTTTGGAGATACCGGATATGGAGGACCTCAACCGCCGAAGGGGACGGGCGATCATTCGTATGTCGTGACCGTTTACGCCCTCAGCGCGGAGATGTTGAATCTTGGAGTGGGAACGTCCCTTGCAGCATTTGAGAAGGCAATCGAAGGGAAGGTCATTGCTTCGGCGTCGATTACCGGGGAATACGGCAGATAGCTCGACCTGAAGGATAGGAGCGTTCCCCGTATGATCTTTATTCCGGTGTGACAATTCTGGGCATTTTCCTGAACATTTTGTACAGAAAGTACTCATCCATGAGGATAAGCGAAGTGGTTTGCTTTCCTACAGGATGTTTAGATTCGTCCTTAAAATTTAAGTAGTTGCGCCATTCAGAACTTCGTCCTACCCACTTGGCACTTCTTTTGCCTACCCAACTCTGGGAGATAAGACCCATGGAATCCCTCGGAATGTACCTCAGGATGGAGAGAGAAACCCGCAATCTCTCTCTGACAGAGGTTGCGGAGTCAACGAGGATAAGGGAGCACCTTCTGAAGGCCATCGAGGAGGATCGATATGACCTCCTTCCCCATCCCTTGTACGTCAAGGGGTATCTCGGCGCCTATGCCAGGTATCTCGGTTTTGACCCGGGTGAGATCATTCTACGTTACAAAAATCACCTGAACAGTCTTCTCCCTCCAGCCGCGCCTCACGAATCAGAAGTGCGAACTTTCCGGAAACCCATCAGCGTATTGAAAACGAAGAACAAATACCATCGATCTGCCAGCAGGACGATTACGGTTCTTTTTTTGCTCGTTGTGTCGGCATCTTATGGCTTCTATGAGTTATCCCAGTGGGCGTTCAGTCCTTCGGAGAAGGATTCCATTTTAGTTCAGAGCAAGGGTGAGGCGCAAAGGGCTGTTGAGGCGATACAAAAAGAAATCTCGATGGTAGGCGAGACCGAAGCCAGAGATGTGATTCCAATGGAGCCATCTTCTTATGAGGCTCTTGAAGTCGATATCGGAAAAGGAATTGAATTTGAAAACGGCCGCTCGGTCCTCAGGGAAAGGTGTTCAGAATTTTCCTGCAACAATCAAAGGGCCTATTTTTTCACAAGGATCAGAGTCCCGAGAGAAGGGAAAATTACGCATCTCTGGTATCGGGACGGGAAAGAATTCCATAGGACAGAAATCGAGGTCAAGCCTCCGGCATGGACGGTTTATAGCTATCTCACCCTTCGGCCCGGACACGCGGGAAACTGGATGGCGGAACTAAGAGACGGGAACACCATCCTCTCGAGCCGGAGTTTCAAGGCTGTCGAAACGTCTCTGTTTTGAAGCCCCTCCTTAATGAGTGTCTCTGATACCTACCCTTGCTTCTTCTCCCGCTCCTTCAGGTTACCCCTAAACAAATTTAGTTGGTTTGAACGACGGACCCTGATTGGTCTCTTTGGGGAGTGGAGGAAATCCCCCCTGTTGCCGGAAATCTGCGTACGTGTTATTGTGGAACTGAAAGAGTCTTTTGGTTTTTTTTATCAGACTCAAATTCATAGAAGGAGGATGCGATGACGAGAGGAAAGGTAAAGTGGTTCAATGACCAAAAGGGATTTGGATTTATTGAGGTCAGTGGTGGGAAGGATGTCTTTGTCCACCACTCCGCGATTACGGGGGAGGGGTTTAAGTCTTTGAAAGAGGGTGAAGAGGTTGAGTTTGAAATCACCCAGGGCCAGAAAGGTCCTCAGGCCACCAATGTAAAGGTGGTCGGTTAAGCAGAAAGGGTATTTTCGAAGCGGCCAAGGTAAGCCTATTCTTCGGCGACGATATCCAGTCAACGCGGACAAGCACACCGTAACGCTGCGAACAATCTGCATCAATATACTCAGTGATGATCTGAGAAACTTCCAGATTGGGCTTGTCGGTAGTGAAAGCCTCATGAGTGGCGAACGACAAATCGCTGGCAGACAGGATGGGTGTTCCCTGCCTCTGGAGACGGTCCGGAATTACATCGTAATTCCGGACCCGAGTTTCTCCGTTCATTCCAGGTATCCCTATTCCCGAGTCGTCCCCATGTCATAGAGCATGGAGGAGCGGGCCTTTGTGCAGTGAAGGTCCAGGAGCTTTATGATCGGATAACCATAGTGGAAAACGGCCCCGAAAGTGGCCTAAAAAAGTCCCACAACGCTGGGAAAACTCCGAAAAAATCTTTCGCAAGGTGAGGAGGAAGGCATGGGTATTCTTTTTAACACCATCAGCATCTGTCAATTCCGGGTCACAGGAGATCGGCCGGATAGAGATCTTTATGAGTGGGCCTCCGATCGCCTGGGCAAGAACAGTTTCAACTCCATTGATAATACGACGGACGAGGTCTCCTCGGGTTGGGTTCATCTTGATGATTCCGGCGAGAGCAGTTTTGGCTATCCCAGGGCCTTCTGGCGGGATCATTATCTTGCATTCACCTTGCGTCGGGACCAGCGCCGGGTGCCTTCTGCCCTGTACAGGGCGTACCTGAGAAATGCGGAGAGTGAGTTTTTGGCTGCCAATCCCGGCATGCGCCGGGTTCCCAAACAGAAGAGAGAGGAATTGAGCGAGGCCGTGCGAGCAGCTCTCTTTGCGAAAACCCTTCCTGTGCCTTCCACGTATGACGTCGTCTGGGACACGCGTTCGGGGTTGGTCACATTTACGAGCTTGAGTCCCAAGGTGGTGGAGCTTTTCGAGAACCATTTCAAGAATACGTTCGACGGACTGAGGCTGGTCATGCTCCATCCCTTCTCGAGGGCCGAGCGGGTGCTGGGAGACGATCTCAAACCAGCCCTTCTGAAGGCGAATCGTGCCGCCACCGGTGATGTCCTCGACCTGATCCATGATAACCAGTGGCTTGGCTGGGATTTCCTCCTGTGGCTCACCTTCCGCACGATGAGCCAGTCCTCGACCTATTCTGAGAATCAGCCCGGGCCCACTCGGGAAGGCGAGCCTTTTGTTGCTTATGTCAACGATCGCCTCGTTCTTCACGGGGGGGAAGAAGGGAGCGTTCAGAAGATCAGTGTGGTCGGCTCTCAGGACCAGTTCAGCGAGGTGCGGGCCGCCTTGAAGAATGGAAAGCAGATTACCGAGGCAACCCTCTACTTCGAAAAGGGGGAGCACCAATGGAAGATGACCCTGAGATCTCTGATGTTTCACTTTGCTTCTTTCAAGTCCCCTTCGGTCAAGCTGGAAAAGGACAACACCACCGTTGAGGCCGACGAGAGGGAAGGGGCCTTCTATGAACGGATGTATGTCCTCGAAGAAGGCCTTCATCTCTTCGACAGCCTTTATGCGACATTTCTTGAGATTCGCCTTGGCAGAACATGGGCTGACGAAGAGAAGAAAATCCGGGAGTGGCTCGCACCTGCTGACGGTTGATATTTTTTTCTCATTTCGTCCTGTACCATTTCATGTCAAAATAGTTCTGGACAAACCCTGCTGACTCTGATATCCTCTCTCTTAAGGTGGGATGGTCGTGCCGGCTGCATGGGAGGCAAAGACCATGAATACGGAGGGAGAAAAGTTCAGGAGCATCTTTACGGGAAAGGAGTATCAGGTAAGAAAGATCGAGGGTAAAATGGTTATTCTGGAGACGGAGAACGGAGCATGCCAGGTGATGACGGATCGGGCGAACCTGAAGTTGTTCTATAAAAAGGAGGAAAAAAAGAATGGAGGATGATAATCATTTTGTTGGCACTGCCGCCCACCCAAGGGAAGGGTAAATGATACCTTCCCTTTTTTTATGCCTTGTCCTATAGGGGGCGGCAGTACTTCCTTTCACCATCGAGTACAGAGGGTAAAATGCCAATCTATAGATTTGAGAAAAAGTTCCCCAAAATCGCGAAAAACACGTATGTCCATCCTCAGGCAGTCATCATCGGTGATGTGAAGGTTGGGGATCACTGTTTTATTGGGGCAGGCGCCGTCCTGCGGGGCGATTTTGGAAGTATCATCGTTGGCTGTGGGACCAGTCTCCAGGAGAATTGTGTCGTCCACGTGGGGGTACAAAAGAGAGTCTCGATTGATAGCAATGTGATCATCGCCCACGGTGCCATCCTGCATGATACAACCATAAAATCCTATGTTCTGGTAGGCATGGGGTCGATCCTGATGAACGGGGTCTTCTGTGAGGATCACGTTTTGATTGCAGCGGGTTCAATGGTGAAAGAGAACTTTCATATTCCTTCGAACGTTGTGGTTGCGGGAAATCCCGCAAGAATTGTTAGACCCTTGTCGGATGAGCAGAGAGAACAGATTCATCAAGGCGCGAAGATCTATCAGGATCTGGTCAAGCGATACCAAAAATCTGCTTTGAAGAGGAAGTGATGGGGCACGGGTCCTGTTCAGAATAAATGGGATGTGTCCTATCTCAGCCGCCGATATTGCCAACTCAAATTAATGAAGTAGAGGGTGCAACTTTTTTTGCATCGTCAACCATTCTACTTTTCGCTAACTTGCTGATACAAATAGGGGATTCAGATATTTCGGATATCACGTCAACTTTTGTTGCACCCATGCACAAAGGCTCTTCCCGTCTAAAGGCGCCCCGGAATTGACCGTTGTTACCTGCAGTTAACTAATTCGATCTCCTGCCATTTGGATTGGTATAGTATTTGCTATTCAATCATGGAATTGTTTGCCATTATCAGGGCAGTTGAGGCGGAAAGAGGGTGCAGGCTGCAGAGTATCCCGGGGGGTAAAGGGATTTAAGGAATTTTCTTAGGGGGGTGGGATGAAGTGCCATCGCTGTGGCAACATTATGGTTTGGCAAAGGTTCTATGGCCTGCATGAGCATTTCCTGGGATGGAAGTGCATCCTCTGCGGTGAAATTATCGACCAGTTGATTTTAGAGAACAGGCGATTGATAAGGCCAAAAGGGCGAAAGAAACAGGAAGTTGAAAACCTGAACACCTGACCCAAAGCATCGCCGGAGCGAAAGAGGAAGCCTCAACGTTCAAGAAGGTAGAATTTTCGTAACCATTTATCCCTTTGAAAGGGTGATCAATAGGATGAGACCACGTTGGGAAATGGTTTGAAGAACCTTTTGCAATAAAAATCGCAGGGGTTCACCGGCTACCCACCAGACCGTTCCAGCAGATTCATCTCCATCGTAATGACCTATGCCCGGAGGGCACTCTCGAACCATGAAAATTAACTCTATCCCCTCTCCCTTGACGGGAGAGGGCGAGGGAGAGGGTGAGTCAAAGCCCTTGCCCCCTCACCTTAATCCTCTCCCCCGAAGGGGAGAGGAGGCATTTTAGAGGTTATTTTCTAACTACATGACTATCGGCTAAATTGAAATTATGTTGCATTTGCATGATACTATGTCATGCTAAATTCAATCCTTTTCCCGTCCAGGTGTCGAATATTCAAATCATTCAACTGATATATCGCCGCTTGCAGAGCTTTCATGCATTCCGGATCCTTGGGATTACGCTCAAGTCTGATCCACCTCGCCTCTTTCGTTATCTCAATCTCGGCCGGCA
>Ga0209777_10001644_pt1 | contig 31576 bp, 28 predicted proteins | sample FrelakmetHBP12HB_FD_187147 | JGI IMG/M metagenome (GOLD analysis project Ga0209777, IMG submission 187147) | Freshwater lake sediment microbial communities from the University of Notre Dame, USA, for methane emissions studies -HBP12 HB (SPAdes)... | ecosystem: Environmental > Aquatic >... | reverse complement strand
TTTACCTGATTGTTCCGGAGGGCGGCGTCGAGGCGGCGCTCATTGACGCGGGCGGCGGGGTTCGCAAAGTCCCGGCATATTGCAATAAAAACGGCCTCGAATTGAAATATATCATCCTGACCCACCGCCACTGGGATCACACCATGGCCGCCAGACGATTGAGAAGAGCCACAGGAGCCACGGTGCTGACCAGCAGCCTCGACAGCAAGACTAAAAAACCATTCTCCGAGGGCGGATGCGCCCTTGAAGAAGGCGACCGAATAGCTTTGGGAAACCTGTCTTTAAAGGTAATCTCGACACCCGGCCACACGCCGGGCGGCATAACCCTCGCCCTCGATAATTCGCTCTTCACAGGCGACACCCTTTTCGCCAACGGAGTGGGCCGCACCGACCTCAAGGGTGGCGACTATCAGGTCCTGATGAACTCTTTGAGGCGGCTCTTTAAATTCCCCGATAAAACCATCGTCTACCCCGGCCATGGGCCAAACACCACCATCGGAAAAGAAAAATATCTGTTGAACTTCTAACCAAAATCTCAGGCTGTAGGCCTTTTTATCCAATTATCGGGTGGCGCGGTTGAGGATTTTCTGGGCAACTGCGGTGGTTTTTTTGTATTCGGCTTCGGTGAGGCCGGCGCCGCGCCCGACGCGGTATCTGAATTCGGGTGTGAGGTAATCTCCCGGCGCGTGGCCGTCGCTGTTGATGACGATTTTTACCGAACAACGGCGTGCCATAGCGGCGACGTGGCCGTTGCAAAGCGAATGGCCCTTCCGGGCGGATATTTCCAGCGCAACGCCCCTTTTTGCGGCAAGCTTTGCTTCCTTCTCTGTGATTAAGCCGGGATGGGCCAAAATATCCACCCCCGCCTCGATGGCGGCGAGGTTCGTGCCGGGCGCAACTGGCTCGACCGGCGATTCGCCGTGCACAACCACCACTCGCGCGCCCAGGTTGCGGGCCTCTTCCGTCAATTCCGCAATCAATTCGGGGGGAATATGCGTAAGCTCGATTCCCGGCACAGCCACCACCCCGAACAGGTCGCCGACTTCACGGCATGCCCGCGCTATGTTCGGGATGATTATCTCGATGTTGGAAGGGTCTCCATGATCGGTCAGCGCCACACCGGTGTGACCCGCCACCGCAAGCCGTCGGATGAGTTCCAATGGGATGAGGGCGCCATCGGAGAACGTTGTATGGGTATGAAGATCTATCATAGGCTTTAGGCCTTAGGCTTTAGGCCTTAGGCCTTAGGGCTTTAGGAAAATGCTGAATTATGAAGTTCAAAACACATTTTTTTCATAACTCATAATTCATAATTGCCTAATGCCTAACGCCTAAGGCCTTTCCCTACATCTTGTATTTTCCGAAGTCAGAGGCGTCCAGTTTTTCGAGCAATTCCGACCATTTTTCCTTGTTGTCCTGGCTGAATTCCGCCTGTGTTTTCGAGTCTACTTTCTTGGATTTTTCTATGACGCGCTGGTGAACGAAAATCGGCGATTCGGTGCGCAAGGCCAGAGCTATGGCGTCCGAGGGCCGCGAATCAACCTCCATGCGCCTGTCGCCGACGATTAGGTGAATCATTGCAAAAAAGGTGTTATCCCTCAGGTCTGTGACCTCGATGCGCTCGACCGCCGCGCCCAAAAGCCCGATTATGTTTTTCAGGAGGTCGTGGGTAAGAGGGCGGCTGATGGCGATTTTCTCAAGTTGAATGGCGATGGCGCTGGCCTCGACCAGCCCGATCCAGATGGGGATGGTGTATTTGTCGGCTTCGTCCTTGAGCAGCACGATCGGGACGTTCGAATATGGATCGAGCATGATTCCGCCCACGTGCATCCTCACAAATGGGTCCTTTTCCTTGTTACTCATTTAACATGCTCCCCTTCCAGCGAATGTTTTAGCGCGCGGGTTATCCTGACGGTAATCAATGTGCCCGGCTCGATTATTCCGCCGACATGGACCGGGAGATTACACTGCGTCCTTCCCGTGCTGCGGGTCCGATCGGTCTTGCTGGCTCCCTCGATGAGGATCGTCTGGGCGCCGCCGACGTAGGCTTCCATGATTTCTCGCGTTATTTGGTCCTGCTTTGCCTGCAAAACGTGCAGTCTTTCGAGTTTTGCCTGCGGTTCCACCGCTTCATCACGAGGCGCCGAAGTGTTCGGTCGCTCGGAGTAACAGAATGAATAAATTTGATGATAGCGCACTTGTTCGATCACGTCTAGGGTATCCCTGAATTCCTCATCCGATTCGCCGGGGAATCCCACAATAAAATCGCTCGATAGCGCGATTTCGGGGACCGCTTCGCGCAGACGGCGCGCAAGGTCAAGATATTGCGCCCTGGTGTAACCCCGACCCATGCGCTCGAGAACCCTGTCCGCTCCCGCCTGGATGGGCAGGTGCAGGTATTTGCATACCTTCTGATTCTCCGCCATCACCCGGATCAGGCGGTCGGAGAGGTCCTTCGGGTGAGATGTCGTAAACCTCACCCGCTCGATGCCGGGGACGGCGCTTACAAGCTCAAGCAGCTCCGCAAAATCGGGCGCGTCATTTTTGTCCTTTATAGTGGCGCAGCAAACAGCGTCATTACGAAAGTCCAGCCCGTAGGCGTTCACGTTTTGTCCGAGGAGGGTGACTTCTTTGACGCCCGCCGCGGCCAGAGAAGCAACTTCTTCTATTATTTCATTCTTGGGGCGGCTGACCGCCGGGCCGCGGACGTTCGGCACAACACAATAGGTGCAGCGGCTGGAACAGCCCGTCATGGCCACGACAAAGGCCGTCGGAGAACGCGGCGCGGGACGCTCCGCGCCGAAGAGGCCCGCCGCATGGCCCCCGTTCATTTCGGTGGCGACAATTCTCTCGCCGTTTTTGGCCGCCGAGATAAGCTGAGGCAACCTCGCTATTGCGCGGGCGCCCATGACAAGGTCGAGGTGGGGAATGCGTTTCAGGAGCGTTTCCCCCTCCTGCTGGGCGACGCAGCCCGCGACCGCGAGGATCATCCCCGGACGGCGCCGCTTGAGGCCGCCGTACCTCCCAAGCTCCGAATAAACCTTGTGCTCAGGCTTCTCCCGAACAGAACAGGTGTTCACGATCACCACGTCGGCCCTCTCGTCCCCGGGGATATAACCCATGGCTTCGAGCAGGGCGGCGATACGCTCCGAATCCCGTTCGTTCATCTGGCACCCGAAGGTGCGCACGTAATAAGTCTCGGGCTTCATGCAATTGAAATTATGGTAACATATACTAAAAGTTTGGGCTTATGCCGCACAATTGCAAAAAACGCTTTTTTAGGTTATTTTTTTACTTATCTGGAAACAGGAAGAAAAATCCGCAGATTTCCCAGATTAACGCAGATGTCTTTCAACCACAAATACACAAAGAACTCTGAGAAAGAAAAATGATTTGTGAACTTTGTGCCTTTGTGTTAAATTTCTTCCTTTAATCTGTGAAATCTGCGCAATCTGCGGTTAAAGCAAAGGAAAACTGATTTTATGGCCGGTATACTTGATTTCCTTCTTCCGAAGGAAAAGAAATTCCTGTACATGCTTCAGACCCAGTCGGATACACTTCTCGAAGGGGCCAATGAGTTCAGGCTGCTGGTGTCCTATTTCAACAAGCTGAAAAAGGAGGAGAGAAAGGAGCGGGTCAACAGGATAAAGGACATCGAGCATAAGGGCGACACAGTAATGGGGGAAATAATAGACAGCCTTCACGACACCTTCATAACGCCCCTTGACAGGGAAGATATATACAGCCTTGCCGGCGGCATGGACGACATCCTCGATTTCATCAATGAAACCGCGGCCATGCTCCTCATGTACGAAGTGAAAAAATTGCCCGAGAACGTCAAGGAATATGTCAGGATTCTCTCGACGTGCTGCGACATATTGAGGGGCGCCATCCATCATATCGAGGAATTCGGGGAGGTGAATAAGGCTGTTCGAGATTTGCATAATCTCGAGGTCGAGGCCGACGCCCTCTTCTCACGCTGCATGGAAGAAATATTTAAGGGCATTGATGATGTAAAAGAGCTTATTAAACTGAAAGACATCTACACCCTCCTCGAGGAAGCAACCAACAAATGCAACCGTATCGGGATTATAATGGGGAACATTGTGGTGAAGCATGGTTGATCTGTCGGCCCTGATGATTTTTACCATAGCGCTTGCGTTTTTCTTCGATTTCATGAACGGGTTCCACGATGCGGCAAACGCAATAGCCACCATCGTTGTCACCAAAGTTCTCACCCCCCATCAGGCCGTCCTCATGGCCGCAATCGCCAATTTCACCGGCGCATTTCTCTTCAGCGTCCATGTCGCCACCATGGTCGGCAAGGGAATAGTTGATCCCTCATCAATAAACGTTTACGTCATAATGGCGGCCCTGGTCGGCGCCATTTTATGGGACATCATAACGTGGCTTTTCGGAATACCCACATCGAGCAGCCATGCGCTGATAGGGGGGATTATTGGCAGCGTTATTGTTTCGTCCGGCGTTCATCCGATCCATTTTAGCAACATCATGAAAATTTTCTATTTCATCTTTGTGGCGCCGGCGCTCGGTTTTATGGGCGCGTCTCTCTTTACGATCGCTATTTTCAATCTTTTTAAGAAATCAGGGCCTGCCGCGCTGAACAAAAGGTTTGGCAAATGGCAGCTTGCCTCCTCCTTTTGCTACAGCCTCGGCCATGGAACCAACGACGCCCAGAAGACCATGGGCGTTATCAGCCTGCTGCTGTTCAGCGCCGGCGCAATCAAGGAATTTCACGTGCCCGCGTGGGTCATCTTCTCCTGCTATGCCGCCATCTCCCTCGGAACTTACCTCGGAGGCTGGAGAATAGTAAAGACCATGGGGACCAAAATCACTAAATTGAGGCCCCTCGAAGGCTTCTGTGCGGAGGGCGCGGGCGGCCTCGTTCTCCTCATAACCGCAGCAATGGGCATTCCCGTAAGCACCACACACGTAATCGCCGGTTCAATCATGGGCGTCGGATTCGTCGAAAACTTCAAAACCGTCCGCTGGATAACCGCAAGAAAAATGGTATGGGCTTGGGTTCTCACTATCCCTCTCTCGGCTATTATTGCGGCCATTTCTTACTTCATCATCCACCTCATCCGCTTGATTTAATAACTCTCCTTTTTTTATAAAAACCCCTATTGGGGCCTAAATTGGCGTTGAATAATTCAACATTTCGGAAAATTTTGACCTAAATGCAAGAAAAATAAGTGTTTTTTTGACAATGGTGTTGAAAAAAAAACGCATCTATGTTATTTATTTAGACTTAGATATATGTATGTAAAGGATTCCCATATTAACCAGGCAGTTAAGGACATAGGTGTTTTATTCGGGCCGGAGGGGATATTGTGCAAGGCTTTATCCGAATACGAGCCGAGGCCGGGGCAAATAACCATGGCCCGAAGCATATCGCGGACATTGAAGGATAAGTCCAAACTGGTGGTTGAAGCGGGAACCGGGACCGGGAAGACTTGCGCTTATCTCATTCCTGCGATTTTGTCCGGCCAAAAAGTAGTGGTCAGCACTGGCACTAAAAACCTCGAAGAACAGATATTTTACAAGGATTTACCGCTGCTGAAGCGGCATCTGGGCACAAAATTCCATGCCGCCTTGATGAAAGGACGCCGAAATTACCTTTGCCTGAGACGATGGAACCGCTTCATCAAGGAACCCATGTTCGATTTTGCATGGGAAGCCAAATACTTTGATCGGATAGCCAAATGGACGGAAAAGACAGAAACCGGGGATCGCTCGGAAATCAGGGGTTTGCCTGAATATTATCCTCCGTGGCGCGAGATGTCCTCCAGCTCGGAGAACTGCTCCCGCTCAAAATGCCCTGAATTTTCGCGGTGTTATGTGAATCGGATGCGGCGCGAAGCCCAGGAGGCTGACCTGATCGTAGTCAATCACGCCCTCTTCTTCTCCGACCTGGGGTTGAAGGGCCTTGCAGAAGGGGTCAGCTTAATCCCGCGCTACGACGCAATAATTTTCGACGAAGCCCACATAGTCCCGGATGCCGCCACCAGCCACTTTGGCGTCGAGGTGAGCATCGCCATACTCGAGGACCTTCTCAGGGACATTTCCCGCGCACTTGCCCGTGATAAGGTGCGGAACGCAGCCGTTGAAAGCTCAACGCTGGGCATTCAATCCCTGACCAGGGGTTTCTTCGATTCGCTTGGAGGAAATACCCAGGGGGAGAGGGTGCGAAAGGCCAATCTTGCGCAAGGGCCGGGTGAATATGGCGCACAGCTCGAGTACGGCCTGCGCAGCCTCGGCGGAGTTATACACGGCCTCAAGGGAGAAGAAGACTGGGTACGCATTGCGGAGCGGGCCAATGAGATAGCGGATGAGATCAGGTTCCTGATCGAGCAGCCGGACGAGGGATATGTTTATTGGAGGGAGCGACGGGAGCGCTTCGCTGCATTGCGCGCCAGCCCCATTGATCTGAAACGCATTTTCAGGGAAAAGCTCTATCCGAGCGTCGGGGCGATCGTGTTCACGTCTGCCACCCTGAGCGTCGCCGGAAGCGTCGGCCATTTCCAGAACACCATGGGCCTGAACGGCGATTGCGACTCTGAGATGGTCGGCACTCCATTCGATCTGAAAAACCAGGCCATCCTTTACGTTCCCCGCGACCTGCCCAACCCGAACTCGACCCAACATATCGAGGCCGTCACCATCAACATGGACAGACTCGTCAAACTGGTGGGCGGAAGGGCGTTTCTGTTGTTCAGCAGCTATCGCTCCCTCGAAGAAGCGCATCGTAGACTGGCCTCGAATTGCGCCTTCAAGGTTCTCAAACAGGGGGATGCGCCCCGCTCGGAGATACTCGAGAGGTTCAAGGCGGAACCTTCCGTGCTCTTCGCCACTCATAGTTTCTGGCAGGGTGTTGACGTTATGGGGGACGCTTTGAGCCTGGTGGTTATAGACAAGTTGCCCTTCGCCGTTCCCACCGACCCGGTGGTTGAAGCGCGTATTGAATGGATAAACAAGAACGGCGGAGACGGCTTCGCGGAATATCAATTGCCGCACGCGGTGCTTATGCTCAAACAAGGCCTCGGGCGACTGTTGAGGCATCGCAACGACCGTGGTATACTGGCAGTCTTGGATCCGAGGATACACAGAAGAAATTATGGCCCGCTCATCCGGGCAAGCCTGGAAGATTTTTCAATAACCGACTCTTGGAACAAAGTTGAGGAGTTTGCGCTGAGGGAAAAAATATGGGACAGGTGCGAAAAAGCATAGACCAACTGAGCCAGTTGCAGATAGAGATTGACAATTTCATTCGGGATTCGCTCGGCGAAGGGCAAGCAAGGGGACGCGGAGAGCATGTACACCAGCCCCAGATAGACGTCTACGAAACGGGCGATCACCTCCACATTGACGTTGATCTGCCGGGGATCAGAAAAGAGGACATTACCTGCGACATCTCCAGCAATCGCGTGTTTGTGGAGGCCCGGAAAAAGGCCTCAAGCCCCGAAAAAACCGCTCATTACTTCTGCATGGAGCGCCTTTTCGGGCGGTTCAAGAGGGAAATCGAAATTCCAACTATAGTTAATACCCGCTCCGTCGAGGCAAGGCTGGATAACGGGATTCTCCGCATCAAAATGCCCAAAATACCGGATCGAAGGGAAAAACGACGACGGGTCGAAATCAAGTAAGGCCTTAGGCCTTAGGCGTTAGGTTGAAGAAGAATTCAACACAGAGACACAGAGGCACAGAAAATTATAAACTATGAGTTTTGAATTATTAAAATAGTGAAACACAGAGACCATGAGTTATTCAATTAAAAATTTAAAATTCTCTGTGCCTCTGTTTTTATTTTATGCTGAAAGCCTAAGGCCTAAAGCCTAAGGCCTATAGCCTTTTCAGAGGTGAGTAAAAATGAGCGAGGAAAAAAACGGGACGACAAACCAGGAGTCCGCTGAGGAGCAGAAACTAGTTATTCCTTCTGAATTGCCCCTGCTCCCGGTCCGCGACATGGTGGTGTTCCCATTCATGATTCTGCCGCTGTTCGTTGGCCGCGAAAACTCGATAAACGGCGTCAATGAGGCGCTTGGTAAGGACCGGCTGATATTGCTGAGCGCCCAGAAGGACGCCAGCGTCGAAGACCCCGGCCCCAAGGAGATTCATCCGCTGGGCACTGTCACTATGATAATGCGCATGTTGAAGCTCCCAGACGGTCGTCTGAAGATTCTTGTGCAGGGCCTTCAGCGGGCAAATGTTAAGGAATACACCCAGGAGAAGCCGTTTCTACAGGTACGGGTCGAGCCAATCGAGGAGCCGGAACAACCCGAAAAATCGCTCGAGCTCGAAGCCCTTATCCGCACAATCAAGCAGGGACTTCAACAGGCGATCTCAATGGGCAAGGTGCTCGCGCCGGACATCATGGTCGTCCTCGACACTATCGAACACCCCGGCCGTTTTGCGGACCTTGTCGCCTCAAACATCGGACTCAACGTCCAGAACGCACAGGAAATACTCAGCATCCCCGACCCGGTCAGCCGCTTGAAACGGGTCAACGAGCTGCTTGGAAAGGAAATAGAAGTCCTCACCATGCAGCAGAAGATACAGTCCCAGGCCAAGGAGGAGATGAACAAGACGCAGCGCGAGTATTTCCTCCGCGAGCAGCTCAAGGCCATCAAGCAGGAACTCGGCGAAACAGACGAGCGGGAGGCCGAGATCGAGGAGCTTAGAAAGAAGATCGAGGCCGCAGGCATGCCGGAAGAGGCAAATAAGGAAGCCACGAACCAGCTCCAAAAGCTCGACCGCATGCACCCGGACGCAATCGAGGCGGGCATGGTCCGCAATTATCTCGAATGGCTCGTTGAGCTGCCGTGGAGCAAGGCCACAGAGGACCAGTTGGACGTTAAAAAGGCCAAGGAAATTCTCGATGAAGATCACTTCGACCTGACCAAGGTCAAGGACCGCATCCTGGAGCACATCGCCGTTCACAAGCTCAGCCCCGAAATGCGAGGCCCTATCCTTTGCTTCGTCGGCCCCCCCGGCGTCGGCAAAACAAGCCTGGGAAAGAGCATCGCAAGGGCCATGGGCCGCAAATTCGTGAGAATCTCTCTCGGCGGCATCAAGGATGAGGCCGAAATTCGCGGCCATCGGCGCACTTACGTGGGCAGCATGCCCGGTCGCATCGTTCAGGGCATGAAGCAGGCAGGCACCATCAACCCTATATTCATGCTGGATGAGATAGACAAGGTCGGCGCCGATTTCAGGGGAGACCCTTCGAGCGCCCTACTCGAGGTTCTCGACCCGGAGCAAAATTCAACCTTCCGCGACCATTACATAAACCTCGAGTTCAACCTCTCGAAAGTCATGTTCATAACCACCGCAAACATGATCGAGCCGGTGCCGCCAGCCCTTCAGGATCGCATGGAGGTTCTCAGTCTCCCGGGCTACATCAGCGAGGAGAAGGTTGAGATCGCCCGGAAATTCCTTCTGCCTCGTCAGGTCAAGGAAAACGGCCTAAAGATGGAAGACATCGAGATCAACAAGCAGGTAATAGAGCATATAATCCTGAATTACACGCGCGAGGCGGGGGTCAGGAACCTCGAGCGCAACATAGGCGCGCTCTGCCGGAAAGTCGCCCGCCGCATCGCAGAAGGGGAAAAACCGCCATTCATCATCACCTCCAAGTCGCTCCATAAATACCTCGGCCCGGATCAATTCATCATCGAGAACGAACTTGGCAAAGACGAGGTCGGAGTCGCCACCGGCCTTGCATGGACTCCGACCGGGGGAGAAATCCTGCGGGTGGAAAGCACTTTCATGAAGGGCAAGGGAAACCTCACCCTCACAGGCCACCTCGGCGATGTCATGAAGGAATCGGCGCAGGCGGCGCTTAGCTATGCCCGGTCGAGGGCGGAACAGCTCAACATCCCCGTCGACTTCTTCGATAAAAACGACGTCCACGTCCACGTCCCCGCAGGCGCCATCCCCAAGGATGGCCCCAGCGCGGGCATAACCATGGCCACTTCGCTGATAAGCCTCCTCACAGGGATTCCCGTCCGCAAGGACGTGGCCATGACGGGCGAAATAACGCTTCGCGGACACGTTCTGCCGATAGGGGGACTCAAGGAAAAATCCCTTGCCGCATTGCGCACCGGCATAAAAACCATCATCTGCCCGGAACGCAACAGAAAAGACCTCGAAGAGATTCCTCCATACCTGCGGCGCAAAATGAAATTCGTCTTCGTAAGCGATATTGGCGAGGTCCTCGATGTCGCGCTGTCAACGGGGCCTGATGACAAGTCTGAAATGCGCAAGGTGATCTCCAACCTTGTTCAAGCGGCAAAGGCTTGATTATGCGCGACGCAATAAGTGGATATGCGCGCCGCTCACCCCTACCCCTCTCCCAATGGGAGCGGAGTAAGAGTGAGGGCGGCTTCATTTCAATTTATGCGCAAAAATTTATTGCGCCATGTCTAAAAAGGGGAAATGCCGCTGGAGGGGATTAATGAGCGTTAAACGAGTACAGAGATTGGGGGATGTAGGGGAGTTGAGCCTTATAGACTGGATACGCAGGAATATGCCCGGCAACGTATCCGGTCTGCTGCGCGGCATCGGGGATGATGCGGCGGTCCTTCGAGGGGGCGAGATCATCTCCACCGACATGCTGGTGGAAGGGATTCATTTCGTAAGAAAGTGGCACGATCCCTTCAAGCTGGGGAGGAAATCGCTGTCCGTCAACCTGTCTGACCTGGCCGCCATGGGGGGCGAGCCTCGCTGCGCCTTTATGTGCCTGGCCATCCGCTCGATCATGCCCCTTAACGAAGTGGAGGCATTTTTCTCCGGCTTCGCGCAGGTTGCCAGGGAGCATGGGATGGCGGTGGCGGGGGGAGACCTGAGTGGCACTCCCGGCCCGATGATCATCGCGGTCACCGTTGTGGGCAGGGCGGACAGGCCGGTGTTGAGGTCCGGCGCAAGGCCGGGCGATGCGCTTTTCGTCACCGGCACAATCGGCGATTCGAGCCTTGCACTCAAGTTCCTTCAGAAAAAAGGGCCTCTTCCCGGCGGAAAACATTTCAAATACCTGCTGGCCAGGCATTTGGACCCTACACCCCGTATAAACATCGGCAGACGGGTCGCACAATTCGCTTCCGCCATGATAGACCTCTCCGATGGGCTTGCCGTTGACCTTAACAACCTGTGCCGCGAGTCTGGAACAGGCGCCAGAATATCGCTCAACAAGCTGCCCCTCTCCGACGCTTATAAGTTCCAAAAAGGACGCATAAAGAAAAAGAACGACCCGCTCGAGCTGTATCACGAGGCGCTATACGGCGGAGAGGATTACGAGTTATTATTTGCCGTCCCGCCGACATTGAAAGAGACAATGCGACAAATCGGCGAAGCATGGCCGGTGACGGAGATCGGCGAGATAGTTGAAGCGGACAAGGGGGTGATGATCGAGTCCCCCAAAGGAACCATCCCTCTTGCCCCCAAAGGCGATTTCGCTCATTTCAAAAGCGGCTAATAAGGAAGTGATGAATGATGAATGATGAATGATAAATGATGAGTAAAGAAGAGAGTGGACGGTACTGCTCTCTATTCATCATTTCATTACTCATCACTTATCACTTCTTAAAGTGACTTGACACTTAGTTATTGAAACCTGAATATACTTATGGTAGTAACTGCGGAAATCGCCTTTTCGGGCGCGCAATATGAGACTCTGATAAGAATAATAAAGCGCCGGACGGGCATGAATCTGGAGGGCTACCGGCAAGGCGTTGCGCAGCGGAGGATAGCGAGGAGGATAAGGTCGGCCGGTTTCACGAGCGTTGAAAAATATCTGGGTTTCCTGATGAGCCGGAATGACGAGGCCCCAAAACTTGCGCGGGCGATCACGATCCAGGTGAGTCAGTTTTTTCGGAACCCGGATGTTTTCAGGGTACTGGGCGAAACAGTGTTTCCGGATGTGTTTTCGCATAAGCACTCGGGGGAGGGGGTAAGCGTGTGGAGCGCGGGCTGCGCGGAGGGTGAAGAAGCTTATTCGGCCGCAATCCTCCTGCTGAGGAAACACAGCGGCAGCTTCAACAGGCATCAGCCGAAAGTGGTCGGCACCGACGTAAACACAGAGAGCCTCGAAGCGGCAAGAAGGGGCCGTTACAACGATGCGAAAATCGAGCTGGTGGACGATTCTTTAAAATCAAGGTACTTTCGCTTAAATAACGGACTGTGGGAAGTGAGGCCGATAGTCCGCAAATTGGTCGAGTTCCGCCCCGAAAACCTGTTTACCGGGCCGGGAGTGGAAGGCGCGGATGTGATCCTGGCGCGAAACATGTTGATATATTTTGACCGGGAGCGCCAGGAAACGCTTTTCAATAATTTGGCGGGCTGCCTGAGGCCGGGAGGTTTCCTGGTGTTGGGCAAATCTGAAACGCTGCCGGGATGGATGCGAGAGAAATTCCGCCCCGTGGCGCTTCGCGAGCGCGTGTATCAAAAGATTATTTAACCGAGTAACCGAGAGCGAATTATATGATTATACGGGTCGAGTTCAAAACCAAGATTGTGTTGGGGTTCCTGCTGGTTGCGGCGTGTGTTATAGCGGTTCGCATCTTTATCGCGCCTTATTTGCAGACATGGAACTCCCTCACGGCGGCCATCTTCGTAGAGGCCCTGATTTACATAATTCTCTCCGTGGGGATCGGCTTCATCTTCACCAAACGCACCGCCGACTATCTCGAGGAGCTGATTCATTCTTCCCATCGCATATCAAACGGCGACCTCACGAAGTCCATAGCGCTTCCCAACCGGCTGATGGAGGATGAGACTTCCGAGCTTGCAAACAGCATCAATCAGATGCTGGCGAGCTTGCATGAGCTGGTGGGCCATATCCAGACCACCGCCGTCAACATCGCGGACAGCGCCCTTCACCTCTCCAACACCTCGCAGCAGATGAACGCCAGCTCGGAAGAAGTCGCGGGCACCGTGGAGGAGATCAGCAAGGGGGCCGAGCTTCAGGCGGAACTGGTCGAGGGCACATCAAAAACCGTCCGCGAGATGGCCGCCACCATCGAGCTGACCTCCAACAACGCCCAGGCCACGTCGGCTTACGCCAGCGAGGCGGCGCAGGCAGCGCAGGATTCCGGCGACCTCGCCATGCTGGCCATGGAAAAGATGCGCAGCGCCTTCGAGAAAATGGACATGGGCATCAGTCACGTCTTCAAATTCGGCGAAAAGATCATGAAGGTCGGCAAGATCGTCGAGGTCATCACAAACATCGCGCGACAGACCAACCTCCTCGCTCTCAACGCCACCATCGAGGCCGCCCGCGCCGGAGAATACGGCAAGGGCTTCGCCGTCGTTGCGGACGAGGTGCGAAAACTCGCGGAAAACACCGCCAAGTCCACCGAGGCCATCACTCAACTGGTCGAGGAGATCAAAGAGGAATCCAGCCGCGTCGTAGGCAGTATGAGGGAAAGCACTCAGGGCATCAACGAAGGCCGCGAAGACCTCTCAACCATCAACCAGAGTCTTCAGGGCATCATGCAGATGATCCAGAACGCCGCAAGCAAGGTGAAGGATATTTCCGACCTCTCCCAGGTGCAGGCCGAAGGCGCGCGGGATATGGTGCGGGCCATGGACGAAATAGCCAAGGTGACCCACGAAAACGCCTCAAGCACTGAGGAGGTCAGCGCGGCAACCGAGCAGCAGACCGCCAGCATGGAGGAGATGACCAGCGCCGCTAACCAGTTGAACCAATTGTCCCAGGAGCTGAGAGCGCTCATCAGCAGGTTCAGGATAAGCGAGGACCAGCCCATGCCACAAGGGCTGAGAACTGATTGATTAACGAGATGATGAATGAAGAATGAAGAACAAAAGGCGCTTCGCTTTTTTCCTCGTTACTCATCACTCATCACTTTCCGAAGATGGCTGTAGCTGATACCCGAGCTTTGAGTTTCATGCTGGGCGACGAGTTATTCGCCGTCGAGATTGGGATGGTGCAGGAGGTCGTGGAGTGGGAGCGGCTTGAGCCGGTTCCCCGCGCTCCCGATTTCGTGCTGGGCGTTTTCAGTTATCACGGCCGCGTCATCACGGTGGTGAACCTGGCGAAATTTTTCGGGAAGGAAGCCGGGGACATCGGCGGCGAGAAGCGGATAGTGATCCTGACGGGTGAGGATATGAGCGTCGGGTTCATGGTGGATAAGACTGAGCGTATTGAAAATTTTGATAGAGACAGCCTGCTGGCAGGCGCCGAGCTGGCCTTGGAGAAAGGGTTTGTCAAGGCAGTGGTAAATCATGGCGGCAGATTGTATAATATTGTGGATATTGAGCGGCTTCTTGAGCACATTGAAGACCGTTTCTCAACCCCTGTCCAGCGTGCTTGAGTTAGGAGGACGGCATGGCCATTAAAGTCCTTATCGCAGACGACGCCGTGTTCATGCGCAACATGATCAAGGAGGTGTTCGAATCGCCCGACTTCCAAGTGGTGGGCGAGGCTTCCAACGGGATCGAGGCGGTAGAGAAGTACAAGGAACTGAAACCCGACATCACCACGATGGATATCGTGATGCCGCACAAGAGCGGAATAGAGTCGGTGCGCGATATTATCAAGTTAAATAAGGACGCTAAAATAATAATGTGCAGCGCCCTCGGTCAGGAATCCCTCGTGATGGAAGCCATTGAAGCCGGCGCGGCCGACTTCATCGTCAAACCATTCAAGGCTGATAAGGTGTTGGAAATAGTCAGAAAAGTTGTCAACATGGAGTAATGAGCGACGTGGACCTGTCCAAGTACAAGTCGCTTTTCATCAGCGAATCCCTCGAACACCTGGACGCGATGACCCAAAACATCCTGGACATTGAAACAGCCCCCGATAAATCGGAATGCATTGAAGACCTTTTTCGACACGCCCACTCGATAAAAGGCATGGCTTCGTCCATGGGCTACGGCCCCATCGAAAAACTCGCCCACCATCTCGAAGACGTGATGGACGATATTCGCAAGGGCCGCGCCAAAGCCACCACTGAAACGATTGATGCTCTCCTTCGCGGCCATGACGCCCTCGAAAAATGGGTTCACGAGGTCGAGGAGGCAAAAGAGCCGGCCTTCGCGGGTTCCGAAGAGGTGATAAGGCAGGTTGACGCTTTCAGGCAGGCCCATGCGTCAGCCGCAAAGCAAGCCCCGGCGCCTCATCCTCCCGCCGCCCCCCCGGCTGCCCCCGAAGAGGATTTCGGAGGCCTTGATGGCGAAGTGGTCAAGGTCGGGCCGGCGCCGGCGGAAACCAAGGCGTCTTCCCTCTCCCAGCTTCTTCCTGAGTGGCCGGACGATCACATTAAGAAGGCCGAGCCTGCTCCGACCCGGCAATGGTACATCAGCGCCAAATTGAAAACGGACACCGAGGCGCCTGCGGCCAGGGCATTTCTGGCCTTGAAGCGCATCGGGAACCTCGGCAAGCTCGAGTCTAAGCCCTCCATCGAGGAAATACGCGCCGGAAAATTCGATGGCTCCTTCTCGATGCAGCTCGCGACAGACGCCGACCTCTCCAAGATTACCGCCGCTCTCAACGGCCTTGCCGATCTCAGGGAATACCAGATCGAGCCTATTGAAGCGGAGGCCGATCGGTCCGCTCCAACCGTAGCCGCGCCCACCTCGGACATCGGCCCCGCCGCTTATGAAATACCTCATACCCTTCGCGTGGAAACCCGCGCGCTCGATCGCTTCATCAACATGGTTGGCGAGCTGCTCACGGTAAAATCCGGCCTCAGGGAGATCGCGCGCGCCATCGGGCGCCCGGAGCTGGACGGCCGCCTCGACCGCCTCGAATCCCTCATCCACGAGCTGCACTCGCAGGTCATGGACATCCGCATGATGCCGCTTGAAACCATCACCGCGCGATTCCCGCGAACCGTGCGCGACCTGGCAAAACAGGCACACAAGGAAATCGAATTTCAACTGACCGGACAGGACGTGGAGCTTGACCGCGCCATTCTCGAGCGCCTCGTTGACCCCCTTATCCATCTTTTGAGAAACAGCGTAGATCACGGCGTCGAGTCGCCGGAGCAGAGGGAGCGACTTCGAAAGCCGCGAGTGGGGAAAGTAGTCCTCTCCGCAACCCGTGAAAAAGACTTCGTCGCTATAGACGTATTAGACGACGGCAAGGGCATTGACGTCGAGGTGGTCAAGGAGAGCGCCATTGCCAAGGGCATTATCAGCGCCGAGGAGGCCGAGGCCATGACTCACGAAGAAGCTCTCATGCTCATTTGCATTCCCGGCTTCTCGACCTCCGAGCAGGTGACCTTCATATCAGGGCGCGGCGTCGGCATGGACATCGTCAAAACCACCATCGAAAGCCTCGGCGGCACCCTCCACGTTAACACCCAGCTCGGCCGGGGCACCCGAACAACTTTGATGTTGCCGCGCACCGTCGCCATTATGAACGTCCTCCTGGTGCGGCTTGATCCTCAGGTCTTTGCCGTGCCAATCAGCAAATTGATCCGCACTGTCGAGCTGAAGCGCTCCGATTTCCAATCGAGTCAGCGCGGCAGGATGATCCTCTTCGAGGGCGAACCTATTCCCGTGCACAACCTCAGAAAACTCCTGTCAATGCCGGGGGAATCGAACGACCGGCCCCTTTACCCCGCGCTGGTGGTCGAGCATGGACAGCGCCGGTTTGCGCTGCTTGTGGACGATTTCATGGGCCAGGAGGAGGCTTTCATCCGTCCCCTCGGAAGGCCCCTGAGCCGCATCGAGGGTCTGGCGGGCGTCATGACTCGCGGAGACGGAAAGCCCGTCTTCGTGCTGGACGTCGGCAATCTTGCATAGAAGTGATGAATGATGAAGAGAGCGCTTCTTCGCTCATCACTCATCACTTATTTGGGAGCGTTCATGTTACTTAGCGATTTGAATACCGTGCACCTTGACGCGTTGCGTGAGATATCCAACATTGGGATGGGGAACGCGGCGACGGCATTGAGCCAGATGATCGGGACCCGCGTTGATTTGCGGGTACCGAAGGTCAGCGTGGCGGCTATCGAGGAAGTGCCCGACCTGATAGGCGGCGCAGAGAGGCTGGTGGTTGGCGTCTATCTCCAGATATACGGCGATGCCCGCGGCAATATGTTGCTGATATTTCCGAGGTCCAGCGCGACGCGCCTCCTGTCAATGCTCATCCCCGGAGACGACTCGGCCCGCGAGGGGCTGCTCACCGAAAACTCGGCCAGCGCGCTCAGGGAGATCGGGAACATACTCGCAAGCTCATACCTCTCCGCCATGGGTTCCCTCCTTTCACTGACCCTCATCCCATCGGTTCCGTCGGTCGCCTTTGATATGGCGGGCGCAATTGTGGATTACACCCTCGCCGAGCTGGGCGCCGAGGGGGACACGACTCTGGTGATCGAAACGGAATTTATGGGTGAGCCTCAACTGCAGGGGCATTTCTTCGTGCTGCCCGATCCTCAATCCCTGGAGATTCTGCTCCGGGCCGGGAAGGTGTTCAAGTGAACGGCAGCGAGACGGCCCACCGCATACGAGTGCGAATAGCAGAGTTCAAGGTGGCAAAGGGCGATGTCCTGCTCGTCGCCATCGGGCTGGGGAGCTGTGTCGGCGTAGCCGTCTACGACCCCGAACACGAGCTGGGCGGCATGGCCCACATACTCCTGCCAGGCAGAGGCTCTTCAAAAGACAACCCCAACAAATTCTGCGATACGTCCATTGACGCGATGATCTCCCAGATAGTCGCCATGGGCGGCGCCATTAAATCCCTCAAAGCGAAAATCGTAGGCGGAGCACACATGTTCGCATGGCTCGGAGACTCGAGTAAGGGTGTCGGAGAACGCAACGTCCGTGCCGCAAAAAACAAACTGGCAAGCCTGAATATACCCATCGTGGTCGAGGAAACGGGCGGAAGCGAGGGCCGGACGGTCGAGTTCCACGCGGGCAGCGGAGCAATGGTCGTCAGAAACGCGCGGGGCATAGAAATCAATTTATAATAAACACGGCGCTATCAATCCTCGAAAAATCTTTTTTCAAGCGAATATGGAATCCAAGCTTCAAGCATATCTGAAAGCCCAATCGTCATCGCCGCTCAGGCACGCGGCGGAGGAGTTGCTACGGCTTGTCGTGGGATGGGTTCCCGGGGCAACGGGTATTGCGATTCGCGCGCCTTTATGGAGGATGCTGCTCAACGGAGAGGCTTATCCTGCGATAGAAAGCGGCGTAATCGTTAAAAATTCGCGCTGTATTAAACTTGGCCGGGGCGTCTTCCTGGACCGGAAAGTATACCTGCACGGCGGGAGAATGGGGTTATCGCTGGGCGACCGGACGAGGGTGATGTTTGGGGCGGAAATAAACGTTTACAACTTCCGGGGGCTTGAGGAATCCTTCATCGAGATAGGCCCTGACTGCGTCATAGGCCCCGGCTGCGTCATCACGGGCCAGGGCGGCGTGAAGATCGGCAGCGATGTCATTATCGGCCCGAAGGCGCTTATTTTGCCCGTTGATCATCGTTATGATAAGCCCGATATTCTCATCAGGGAACAGGGATTGAAGCTGCGCGGTATCAATATCGAAAGAAACGTGTGGATAGGCGGAGGGGCGATTATCCTCGGCGGCGCCACCATCGGAGAGGGATCGGTGATCGCCGCTGGCAGCGTGGTGAACGACGCGATTCCTCCCAGGAGCCTCGCCGCGGGGAACCCCGCCCGCGTCGTCAAGCAATGGTAAACGAATCACATAATATCGCTTCCAAAGCTCAGACAAGGGGTTTAAACCCCTTGTCTTTATTTATCCTGGCGATTCCGGCGTTGCTGGGGGTCGTTCTGGCGATATGGGTTTCATGGGGGTATTCCGCGCTTCCCATGGATGACGCTTATATCCTGCGGCGCTACGCGGTCAACCTGGCGCTCGGGCGTGGCTGGGGGTTTAACCCCGGCGAAGTGAGTTTCGGCGTCACTAGCATCACTTTCCCCGTCCTTATCTCGATCTTCATTAAAATATCCTCACATTTTACCTACGAAAGTATATCCTATCTATTTGGAATACTTAGCTTTTTGGGGCTGATAGTTTTGACGGAATGGTGGGTATGGCGCGAGACCCGAAATATACCCCTTTCATGCTTGTCTGGGACATTGCTCGCAATATCGCCAATGGGTTACATGAACGCCGTTTCGGGCATGGAAACCATGACTTTTGCGCTCGGAATGATCGGGGTCATGGCCTTATACCGTCTCGAAGGCATGAAAAGGCCGCTTGTTCTGGGAATATTGTCGGGCCTTGTATTCCTAACGAGGCCGGAGGGTTTATACCTTGCGGCGGCGATCCCCGGCGCGGATATTTTGGCTAATTTGCGTGCCATGAAGCGCGAAAATGCCGGGAAATATGCGCGATTTGCCCTCGGTTTCGCAATATTGGCGATCCCTTACGTGACGATAGTCCACGCATATACGCTCGGCTGGCTGCCGACCACTTATGCCGGGAAGATAATCAGCGCCAATCCGAACATGCATCGGCTCGGTATATTCCAGGATTTAGAATTAGGAATTGTGTACCTATTCAAGGGTCATTGGCGTTGCATGGCCCCCTTCGGGGCTGTCGGGCCTGTTTTTTGGGCGGCGGCGGCGGGTTGTGCGGCCCTGATTTCCGCCGGAATCTGGAATATTAAAGGAGGCGAAAAAAACCTTCCCGCCGTGGATCGCAAGGCGATGATGATCTGGGGGCTGTTGCTCCTCGCAACGATAGCCATATCAATATTTTCAGTGAGGCCTGAATTTAAGATCAAGATTCTTGCTGTCATAGACGGCATTTTTCTGTTGGCGGCGTGGATTGCTTTATTTGCGTACCTGTTTCGCGGCGGCGATTCGCAGATTGAACCGGCGAATAACTCGCAGCCGTCGGGCCTGCTGGCGTTGATGGGCCTCACGCTCCTTCCATTCGCTTATGGCGCGCTGTTTCGGGCGGGGCCTGTTTTCGGCGGGTATTATAATCGCTACATCCTGCCGGTTTTGCCGGCGCTAATTATCCTCTCCATGATCGGGATCAACGAGTTGAAAAGCCAGTTGCCAGGAATTGTGAGACAAACTGTGGCGCAAAAGATCACCATCGTTGGATTTATTTTATTATTGGTCTATCCTTTATACTCCGCAGTGCGGGAATTGCCGGCACACCGCGAAGCTTTCCGCAGGGAGGCGACCCTTAACGGCGGGCCTCGAATGCGGGCCGCCCAATGGATCAGCCGGAATACGCCCCCGGAGTCTGTAATTCTGGTGGGTTATACGGGGCTTGGGGTGGTGGGCGGATTTGCGGAGCGCCGCGTTCTTGACATGGGCGCTTTGATCAACCCTGATATTTTCCCTTACTATAGGGACGTCCCGGCGGTGGGCCAACAGCGTTGGAAACGCCTTCTGAAATACATTATGGACAAAAAGGTGGATTACTTCGTCACCGTGCCGGGTCTGTTCAACGATCCGGCATCCGATCCGTCGGGGGTAGCCGGCTTTGAGAAATCCGCTGTCATCGAGGATCAGAATATGGGAGGGAGATTTTCGACCATTATAATATGGCGTATTAACCGCGACCAGATTGAGAAGCAGGGCTGACCTACAGAAGTGATGAGTTATAAGTGATGAATGATGAGTAAAGAAATAAGAGATGCCCCAGACGCGCCTGCCCGGTTAGGGCAGTCCGGCTTTTCTTCCATTCATTACTCATCTCTCCTCATTTATGCTCTTGCGATAAGTAATTTTCGATGAAAACAGCGCGAAACATATTTACGGCGATGCGGCCGCTTCAGTGGATCAAGAATTTTCTTGTGTTCGCGGCGCTGTTTTTTCAGCCGGAGATACAGGGCGCAAAACCTGTCATAAAAGTGGTGGTGGCTTTTTTTGCGTTTTGTCTCATAAGCGCGGGCGTTTATATATTCAACGACCTTTTCGACCGCAAGGGAGACATGTTGCATCCCGAGAAGAGCCGGAGGCCTATAGCGAGCGGCGCACTAGACCTGGTGACCGCCGGATGGGCCGGGGCGGTTTTTCTGGTTTTGGGATTGGGCATGGGATTGAGGCTTGGGATGGGGTTTTTGACCATAGTGGGCATGTATCTTTGCCTCAATATCGCTTACTCGGCCTATCTGAAAAATATAGTGATCCTCGACGCCTTTATAATAGCTTTCGGGTTTGTTTTGCGGGTTGTAGCGGGCGCGGAGGTTATTCAGGCGCCGATAAGTTTCTGGATAGTGTTATGCACCATTCTGGCCAGCCTTTTCCTCACTTTTTCCAAGCGCCGTCACGAATTAACGACAATGGAAAACGCATCCGAGCACCGCATGAGTTTGGCAGGCTACGACCCCTACTTCCTCGACCAGATGATCGCCGTGGTCACCGCTGGAACGGTTATCGCCTATTCACTTTGGACTCGTGACCCCCAAACCGTTGATAAATTCGGCGGCCACCTGACATACACCATCCCATTTGTGTGTTATGGGATATTCCGCTACCTGTATATCGTCCACCACAAGGGACTGGGTGGAGACCCGACCCAGGTTTTTCTCACGGATGTGCCTTTGATGCTCGACATATTGCTATGGGCGATTGTGGTGGCGCTGGTGGTATATTGAAACCCATCCAATAAAAACAGGTCAAAATCGTTATGGCTCAAAAATCAAAGGTTGCGGTTCTTTACACCCGGCCCGAAACAGTGATCGAAGATTATTCGCGGCTGATGCGCATGGCCGGATACCGGGAAGTGATAAGTCTGGAGCGCCAGACACTCATCAAGATAAACATCAGTTGGCAGCTTTTTTACCCGGCTTGCTCCACAACCCCCTGGCAATTGGATGGTGTCATCAAGACACTTTTAGAGGACGGATTCTCTCCAAACACGATAACCGCCGCTCATAACCGCACGGTCGTAGTTGATGACAAGGTGGGCGAGGTAAATAACAAGCATTTACCGGTTGTTGAAAAACACGAAATCGGCAATGTTCACCTTTACGAAGAAAAATGGATTCCATACGAGCCGAAGGCTAAGATGCGGGTTTTATTGGATATTTTCCCCGAGGGGCTTAGAATTCCGGAAATGTTCCTGGGCGCCGATATTATTCATTTGCCCACTGTAAAGACCCACGTTTTCACCACCATGACCGGCGCTATGAAGAACGCTTTTGGGGGCCTGTTGACCGAGAAAAGACATTGGACTCATTCGGTCATCCACGAAACCCTGGTTGACCTCCTTGCCATTCAGAAAGAGATACATCCGGGCATTTTTGCCGTCATGGATGGCACGCTGGCCGGGGATGGTCCCGGGCCGAGGGCCATGATCCCGCACGTCAAGAACGTGATACTGGCTTCTTCAGACCAGGTCGCCATTGACGCGATAGCGGCAAAAATGATGGGATATGACCCGATGTCTCTCGATTTTATAAGAATTGCCCATGAAAGTGGGCTTGGAACGGGCAACCCGGGCGAAATCGAGGTGGTAGGAGACGATATTTCCGGCGTGAACTGGCATTTTGCGCAGGGTGAGAACACTTTTGCGAGCTGGGGCCAGAAAATGATCTACCACGGCATATTCAAGCCTTTTGAGAAGCTTCTTTTACGCACATTCCTCGTGCCCTGGTCTTATGCTGCGAGCAGGCTTTACCATGATGTCTACTGGTATCCTCTCATAGGCAAAAAGCGGGTTGAGGAAATTTTTGAGACGCCGTGGGGGAAATTATTTCAGAATTATTAAAAAAAGCCGGAATTCGGCCAAAAATGCCCGAATATATTGACAATCCTGTAAAATATGCTATATATTAGCTGTGCGCTTTAAAAGGCCGCTCACATAAGCGAGCGGCAAATTATTTTTTTGCGCTTGACATCTGGAAGGATCAGCGATGGTGGAACGCGTTCCAATGACCCGTGAGGGCTATGAAAAGTTGAAGGTGGAGTTGGATCACCTCAAGAAAGATGTGCGCCCCAAGGTGGTTCGGGACATAGAGGAAGCCCGGGGACACGGGGACATCCAGGAAAACGCCGAATTCCACGCGGCCAAAGAGCGCCAATCGTTCGTGGAGGGCCGTATCATGGAACTGACCAGCAAGATAAGCCGCGCAGAGGTCATTGACCCTGCCGCCCTTAAAAGCGATCATATCGCCTTCGGCGCCACAGTCAAACTCGAAGACGCCAAATCGGGCGAAGTCGTCACCTACCAGATCGTCGGGGAAAACGAGGCAAGCGTGGAGAACGGCAAAATAAGCGTTGCAAGCCCTCTCGCTCGCGCTCTCATCGGCAAGGAGCTGGACGAACAAATCCAGGTCAAAACCCCAGGCGGCATCAAAGAATACATCATTCTCGACATCCGTTACGAATAGCAATCAGTGAACAGCAGCCAATGGGCAGTGAATGGATGTGAATAAATAGCCCACATAGCTCCGCTATGTGGGTGCCATGAGGTGTGGGCCAAGTTTATTTTTCCAGGGCCTGCTCCTTGCGTCACCCACATAGCAAAGCTATGTGGGCTAACCGATAATGGAAGTGAGAACTCCATAAGGCAAACTGTATGACCTCGAGAGACCACCTAAAACCAGAGACGGAGATGAAAGAAGTTCTCAAGTTTCCGAGGGCGCGGGAAGTCTTCATGCGTCATTTATTTGCCTGCCTGAATTGCAGTGGCCTCGACAAGGAAAAGCTCATCCATGCCGCCCGCTGCCATGGCGTAGACGTCGAGATGTTGATACAAGAGATACTCGACGAAATTCCCACTCGGGAGTGAAGCCCGTGGCCATGGAGGAAACCCTCCGCGCCCTGGAAAAACCCCTCCTTTACATATCCCGCAACAATTGGGCCAACATCACAATAGTAGTCGGCCTTCAAAAGGCTCTCACGCGCACCCTCGATAACCTTGAATCGCTCACCCCCCCTGCCCTTGCCCCGACGGTTGCTCATATTCGCGCCCAGCTTGAGGATTACGACGCGCTCGGCCCCTCCGAAAAGCGCCGCCGACTTGAAGCCATCCTCTCCGACATCGAGACGCTGAGAAATCCGCCACCTCCCCCTTCCGAAGTCCGGGAAATGTTCTCCGCCCTGGACACCCCAATCCAGTTTATCAAGGGCGTGGGGCCTAAAATGGCGGAGAAGCTCGCCCGGCTTAACATCCGCACGGTCGAGGACGCGCTTTACGCCCTGCCGCGCGATTATGAAGACCGGAGGAATTTTTCAAAAATTCGGGAACTTAAAGAAGGCGATCGCGCAACAATTATCGCAAAAGTGGCGCTCACGGGGCGAACCGGCCGATACGCCCGGCAGTTCGAGGCGCTCGTTCAGGATGACACCGGCGCCATGTCCCTCAAATGGTTCAACGCGGGGCGATGGATCGAGGAAAAGATTCACCGGGGCGACCAGGTTGTAATCTTCGGCGCCGCAAGACGATGGCGCACACAATGGGAAATGCATCACCCGGAGGTCACGGTTCTCGAGGAGGGCGAAGACCCCGGCGTGGGGGGAATACTTCCCATTTACCACTCGACCGAAGGACTGGGCCAATGGTACCTACGGAGGGTGGCGGCGCGCGCGGTTGAACAATTTACGGCCTCGGTTCCTGACGCCGTGCCGCTCGCCGTGCGATCCCGTCTCAATCTCATGCCGCTCGATGAGGCCTTCAGGCGCGTGCACACGCCTGAGGAGGACGATGACATCGAGGCCCTGCGCTTGAAGACGAGCGCGGCGCATGAGCGGCTGGTGTTCAACGAGTTCTTCGCCCTCGAAGCCGGACTTGCGCTGCGCCGCCGGGGCACTATCGAGGAGCCGGCGTGGCCCCTGACCGCCCCCGGTTCGCTCATTCGCAAGCTGGTGGAGCTGTTGCGATTCGAGCTGACGGAGGCGCAAAAGCGCGTTTTCAAGCAAATGCGCGAAGACCTGAGGCGCCCCCATCCGATGAACCGCCTCCTTCAGGGGGACGTCGGCTCCGGCAAAACCCTCGTCGCGCTCATGGGAGGCCTGCTCGCCGTCGAGTCGGGCCATCAGGCGGTATTCATGGTCCCCACCGAGATACTCGCAGAACAGCATTATCGGACTTTCCGCAACCTGTTGGACCCGCTGGGTGTGCCCGTAGTATTGTTGCTTGGAAAACAGAAAAGCGCCGAGAAGCGCCGCGCCCTTGACGATGTCGCCTCCGGCCCTCCCTCGCTTGTGGTGGGCACCCACGCCGTTATTCAGGAGGCGGTGAGGTTCGATCGCCTTGCATACGCCGTGGTGGACGAGCAGCATCGCTTCGGGGTGAGGCAGCGCCAGACGCTCAAGACAAAAGGAGAAGAAAAAGTCCCCCACACGCTCGTCATGACCGCCACCCCCATCCCACGAACCCTGGCCCTGACCGTTTATGGAGATCTCAAGTTGAGCATACTAGATGAAATGCCCCCCGGCCGGCGGCCGATCAAGACGCGCCTCGTCTCCGAGCGGGGTCGAGAGAAGGCATGGGACGATGTTCGCCGCGAGGTCCAGGCCGGACGCCGCGCCTACATCGTCTACCCGCTCGTCGAGGAGAGCGAAAAAAGCGAGGACCTCCTTGACGCCACCGGCCAGGCCGAATCGCTCGCCAAGGACGTCTTCCCCGGCCTTCCTCTCGGGCTTATTCACGGCAGGATGAAGCCGGAGGAAAAAGAGCGGGTGATGCTCGATTTCGCCGCCGGGAGGATCAGGATACTTGTCGCCACTACGGTTATCGAGGTCGGGATTGACGTGCCGGAGGCGACGATCATGGTGGTGGAGCATGCCGAGCGATTCGGGTTAAGCCAGCTTCATCAGTTGCGCGGGCGGGTGGGGCGCGGCGAGAATCCTTCAAGTTGTTACTTAATATACAGATATACCCGCTCGGATGACGCCCGCCGCAGGCTCGAGATAATGGCCGAGACAAACGACGGCTTCCGCATCGCCGAGGCGGACCTCGAGATACGCGGCCCGGGCGAGTTTCTGGGAACGCGGCAGTCCGGAATGCCAGATTTCCGAGTAGCAAACATCGCCCGGGACGGACGCGTGCTCATCGCCGCCAAAAAAGAAGCCTTTCAGATTGTCGAAGGTGATCCCCTCCTCCAGGCGCCGCAACATCAGGCGCTCCGCGAATCCCTGAAACGCCTCTGGAAGGGCCGCCTCGCGCTCGCCGGCGTGGGATAATCCTGCACTGTTTGTCATTTGGATTTAATCATTTAAAATAACCTGACCCCTCTGTAGAAGGAAGGTATATGAGACGTTATCTGATTGCAGCGCTGACTTTAATGCTTCTGATGCTGATACCCTCGGTTGCGGCGGAGGACCGCGCACTGGAATTGATTCGTAAAATGGATTACATCATGCGCGGCGTGGAATCCAGCTTCGGAACTTTCACCATGACCATAGAAAAACAACGTTGGAAGAAGCCTCGGCTTATAAAGATGAAATCGTGGGACAAGCGTGAGACGGAAAAGGAGCCTGCGAAGAGCTTCATCCTTATCGCAGAGCCGGTGAGCGAAGCGGGAAAGGCGTTCCTCAAGATCGGCAACGAAATGTGGAGCTATTTCCCTGATGTGAACGCCATCACAAAGATTCCGCCCAGCATGATGTTCCAGGACTGGATGGGCTCGGACTTCACAAACGACGACCTGGTGCGCGAATCGAGCGTCATCAACGATTACACCCACAGGATCACCGGCACGCACAAGGAAGCGGGCCAATTGATAGACGTTATAGAGCTTATCCCCAAGCCCGAAGCGCCGGTCACGTGGGGGAAGGTCATCGCGGAGGTGCGCGACTCCGACGGCATGCCCGTCAGACAGGAATATTTCAACGACAAGGGCGAAAAAGTCCGCACCATGTCCTTCCTGGACATCCGGCAGATGGGAGGCAAAATCATCCCGACCAAATGGATCATGAAGCCGGAGGGAAAACCGGGGGATCAGACCATGTTCGTCATAGATTCAATAGAATTTAATGTGAAGATTAATCCCAAAATATTCTCGATGGCCCATCTAAGGCAGGGAGGCATGTAGGGGCGACCCTGCGACCGCTTTAAAACAATGCTCCTGAAACTCGCATGGCGGAATATCTGGCGCAACACGCGCCGGACAATACTTACAATCGCCGGCGTCGCCTTCGGCCTCGGCATCTGCATTTATTCGCGCGCGCTGGGCGTGGGTTTCCACAACCAGATGATACGGGACGCCATACACGTATTCGCGGGCCATATCCAGGTCAACGCGCTGCACTGGCACGGCAACTGGACCATGGAATATTTGATGGACAACCCCGATGCCGTTTTCAATGCGATCAAAGACGACCCGCGCATTATCGGCGCGGCGCCCCGAGCCACGGTTCCGGGCCTCATAAGCCGAAAACTCATCAAGGCGGCTACAGGGCAGGAGTCAATGAACGATGATGAATCGGGGGAAGAAAACACTTCAACCGCATTAATAACGGGCGTTGACCCCGAGGCCGAGAAAAAAATTACGTCCCTGCCGACAAAGATGCGGAAAGGCCGATACATAAGCGCCGACGACCCGATGGGAGTGGCGATCGGCGCAGACCTTGCGAAAACCCTCGGCGTGGACATCGGCGATCGCGTCCTGTTATGGACGCAGAATTATTACGAAAGCCTCGAGGCGAAGTATTTCTTCGTGCGAGGCATATACAAAAGCGGTTCCTTTGACCTGGACACGTTTTATGTGTTCGTGCCCCTGCAAACCGTCCAGCAGTTCCTCCAGCTCGATAGGATGGTGACAACGGTAACAATCGTCCTTAAAGACTCCGAATACCTCGACCCGGTCACAAATTCGATCAAAGGCAACCTCGATCCAAAAGTCTATGAGGTTTTGAAATGGACGGATTTCAAGCCGGAGATATGGCAATACGTGGTGTTCGACGACATTGGGGGTTACATGTTCCTGGGGATACTCATGATCGTCGTGGTTTTCGGAATCCTGAACACGCAACTGATGGCGGTGTTTGAGCGGACAAGGGAATTTGGGGCCATGCTGGCGTTGGGTACGCGGCCCTCGAGGGTGGCGCTGCTTGTGTTCATCGAGTGCGCGATGATGACTGCGGTGGGGGTGGTATTCGGCAACCTGCTCGGCCTGCTGGCGGCATATATCAATTCAAGGGCGCCCATAGATTTGTCGCGGGACGCGGCGGCCTACGAGGTTTTCGGCATTGACCCGCGGCTATACGCGGCCGTGCTGCCCTTTCCTTTCGTCATCTGCACTTGCCTGATATTTTCCATAGCTCTCGTTATGAGTCTCTGGCCCGCTTTCAGGGCGGCCCGTTACAAGCCCGTGGACGCCTTGAGGCACGTCTGATTTTTTATGTTTAGTTTCATGAAAATAGCGTGGAGGAACGTGTGGAGGAACCCGCGCAGGTCCGGCGTGGTGATAGGCGCGATGGCGGTGGGTCTATGGGGCATGTTGTTTTCCATGAGCTTCGGAAACGGCATGATGAATCAATTGCTCGATAATATGATTAAAGGCTTCCTCGGCCACATGCAGATTCACAATCGTAAATTCCCCGCCCGCGCCGAGGGAATGAACCTCGGCGCAAGAATCACACTAGAGTACACCATTCCCGACCCCGAGCGGGTGCAGAAGATTATTTCGAGCGACCCTTCCGTCAAGGCATGGGCTCCGCGGCTGAAGGTCATGGGGCTTATCACAAATGCGGAAAAGGCCAGGGGGGTGATCCTCACAGGCGTGAATCCCGCTCAGGAGGCAAAAGTAACATATATCTCAAAATCAATTGTCGCGGGGCAGTACCTGCGCCCGGACCACCCACGCGACATTCTCATCGGCAAGTGGCTCGCCGACAAGCTCAGGGTGGACGTCGGCTCCAAGGTCGTCTTCATGACACAGAATATAAACAAGCAAAAGGCCGTGAACGCCTTCAACGTTGTCGGCGTCTATAAGACGTCAAGCAACGATTTCGACAGCGGCCTGGTTTACACTAACCTCGGCGCGCTTCAGGACATGGTCGGCATGAATGGCGAAATAACCGAGATCGTAATGCTGATCACAAATTATGAGGAGAGGCTCGACGCCGTCCAACGCAATCTCCAATCGAAAATGAGTCCCGACGTGGAAGTGATCCGATGGATGGAGGTCATTCCGGCCATATACCGGATGCTCGGGCTTGTGGACGTGTTCACTTTTATAACGTTTGTCATGGTGTTCATTGCGATGGCCTTCGGGATAGCAAACGCGGTGCTCATGGCGGTGTTCGAGCGCATTCGCGAGCTGGGCATAATGAAGGCGCTCGGGACAAAGCCTTCCGAGGTTTTCATCACGGTGGTGATCGAGAGCCTCAGCTTGAGCATGGTGGGGATACTGGTCGGAACGGCGCTGGGGTGCGGAACGGTTCTTTATTTCAGCCGATACGGAATAAATTTCGCGAAGTTCTCGACCCTGCTTGACGTTATGGCGGTGGGAAGCGTCGTTTACCTGAAAATGAAACCTATATACATCCTCTGGGGCGCCTTGACAGCGTTGCTGACCGCGCTTTTCTCGAGCCTCTGGCCCGCCATGAGGGCCGCGAGGCTGCTGCCAGTTGACGCGATCAGGCACGTATAGCGATGGAAGAAAGAAACGAGGCCGTTATGGCGATAATCGAAGTTAACAAAGTTACAAAAATATACGGCGGGGACGGCGTTGAAACGCCCGCCCTGCGCGGCATAGACCTGAAGATAGAGAGAGGCGAATTCACCGCCATCGCAGGCCCCTCCGGCTCGGGAAAGACAACCCTGCTCAACATCATCGGCGCTCTCGACGCCCCCACCTCGGGCGATGTGACCCTCGACGGGAGCGATATAACCCACATGTCCGCCGCGGAACAAAGCGACCTGAGACTGCACAACCTCGGTTTCATCTTCCAGGCATACAACCTGATCCCCGTGCTGACGGCGGTCGAGAACGTCGAGTTCGTCATGCTCCTTCAGAAAGTCCCAAAGGATGAGCGCCGCAAGAAAGCGCTCGCCATTCTCGAAGAGGTCGGCCTCGGCGGCATGGAGAACAAGCGGCCGAACGAGATGAGCGGCGGGCAGCAGCAGCGCGTTGCGGTGGCCCGCGCCATCGTGAGCGGCCCGAAACTCATACTCGCCGATGAGCCGACCGCCAACCTTGACTCCGCCACCGGGCACGGACTCCTGGAAATGATGCACAAACTCAACGCGGACAAAGGCGTCACCTTCCTCTTTTCCACCCACGACACAATGGTCATGGATCACTCCCGACGCCTGATCCAGTTGCAAGACGGCCTGATAAAGAGCGATGAAAACAAATAAAATACTCTCTGTAAATATCGGATTCGCCGCGATACTGATGATTCCTGTCCTTCTGCTCCCATGCGCTGCATTCGGGCTTGCTTCCGGCGAGGATGGCGACTTCAACCTCAAATTGACCGGATATTTTAAAAATATCATCGCCTATTCCGAAGCCAGCGCGTTCCCGGTTGATCTCCTGCTGGGCATTCCGCAAAACAAGTACTTCGATTTCGGTGAAATCCATGAGCCGGGGCACTGGGACGATCTGAGCAGGCTGCGAACGAAGCTCGAGGGCAGGTATGGCCAGCATTGGGACGGCGAAATCCAGACGGAGCTGCGCGGAATAGCCAGCCGGCCCGATTTGAAAATAGGGGGATATATTACAACCGCCCCGGCCGCGCGACGATGGCTTAACATGGATGCGACGATGTACGACGAGCCGGGCTATCAGGTGACCGGGTTTGTGGATCGGATGTGGGTTCGCTGGGCGCCTTCGTGGGGCGAGGTTGTGCTGGGCCGGCAGGCGATAACTTGGACGGTCGGCCACCTGTGGTACCCCATGGACCGCTTCGGGCCCTTCCTCCCTTTCACCATCGAGCAGGATGAAAAACCCGGCCTTGACGCCGCCAACCTGGCGATCAACCTCGGCGCCCTCGGCGAGTTCCGAATCATATTCGCGCCCCTCGAGCGCTCCAAAGACGACCGCATCGGCGCAAGGATCAGGGCCAACGTATACGGGTTCGATTTTCAGGTAATGGGCGGATATTTCAGCGAGGAATACGTCGGCGGGATGGGGGTGGCGCACAACTTCTACGGCGCCGTTGCGCGGGCAGAATACGCTTACTCCCATACCCTCAGCGACGCGCCAGACCGCTGGAGCGCCATCGCGGGCATAGACAGATCGTTCAGAAAAAAACTCTACGCGCTCCTCGAATACTACCACCAGAGCGCCGGAGAAACCAACACCGACCTCTACTATAAATCTTTCCCCATTTACGCCTCCGGCGAGATATTCGGTCTCGGGCGCGATTACCTCGGGGCGATGGCGCGCATCTCGCCGTGGGCCGAATGGTCATTCGCCGCCCTCGGCATAATCAACCTGAACGACTCGAGCGGTTTCGTCAGTCCCCAGATAGAATATGATTATGGGCAGAACCTGAAAATCATACTGGCTGCAAGCTTGTCCGTCCCGAACGGCCCGCGGTCGGAGTTCGGGTTGTTTTCAAGCGCTTATTATTTATCCTTTAAGGGATATTTTTAATATTAAACCCAGGGCATAAAACGTTATGCCTCTGCGAAAAATAGGAGGAAAAGAAAAATGCCTATCGCTGACTACAGCTTAAAAGACAAGGTGGCCGATAACGGG
>Ga0209777_10001643_pt1 | contig 31578 bp, 21 predicted proteins | sample FrelakmetHBP12HB_FD_187147 | JGI IMG/M metagenome (GOLD analysis project Ga0209777, IMG submission 187147) | Freshwater lake sediment microbial communities from the University of Notre Dame, USA, for methane emissions studies -HBP12 HB (SPAdes)... | ecosystem: Environmental > Aquatic >... | reverse complement strand
AGGGCCATTCGACTGACGATCCGAAGGTCGTCACAACCGGATTCCGGGTCTCCGCCTCACGGACTCCACCGACCTGTCGCCTTCCGCCCCCCCATCCAACAGGACGAGGGGCTTCCTGACGCCCATACCTGGACGTTTCTCCCTGGCGTAACACGGGATGGGACATCGCATCCTTCACCACGCTATCGTCGGGCTAACACCCCGAGGACGTGCCCGCAGAATTTCCCCGGCGCTGCAACTAAAGTGCAACTAAAACCTTGCACATCCTGGCGAAATTAGCTATTCTAGCGATCGAAGAGCTGAAGCCTAAGAGCCTGTCAATCCTATAACTTACGGATTGACAGGGGTTTGCGGGCTAGCCGTTGACGTGGCTCATAACCCGAAGGTCGCAGGTTCAAATCCTGCCCCCGCTACCATATAAGTCTCGAAGGCACAAGCACTTGCGCTTGTGCCTTCTTTTCGCGCCAAAAGGCGCTGCAACTAAAGTGCAACTACTCGGGTCAGGAGAACGGCAAACAATTCCGACTAGGCTGCATCGGGGCGGCTCCATATCATTGGTTTTCCGGCGGCAATTCAGGATTCCGGGGCGGCATGTGTAACGTCAACGGCACCTCGTCCGGCGACCTTGGGGGTCTGACCCCGAAGGTTGTTCGGGAGATGACCGGCACCGTTCTTGGCCTTATGCCGCATGCTTGCTTGCCGCGGTTCTTCTCCGCTATACCTTGCCCCAGGGCAGAACCTGAGCCGAACGGAGCGACCGCGATAGCCGGCGACCCCCTGCGGGGGTGCCTGCGCCGTCAGTTGTTCTGGGGTGGCTCGTCGTCCGTCTCATCCTCGTCGCCGCCCCAGAGCGGCGAGTCCAAAGGGTGAATGTCGAACTGGTAGCCCGCCCCGCCGCAACCCTCGATCGGGCAGGACCAGAATCCGTCGCGTCAGACAATCTGGGCGCTGGAGTACTCCTGGCCGCAGTGCAAGCACCGGACCATACACGGTTCCTCCGGCGGATGGAAAGGGTCGTCCATCGCTTCCTTGGGCAAGCCGGGCTCTGCCATGGGAATCCTCCTTCACCTCCCCAGGCGCATGCTGCGTTCGGCCGCACGGAGCGCCATCTTCTGCCCGTTATGCCTCCGCAGCGGTCAACGTAAGACGTCAGTCATGGGGGGAGTTCCAGCACCCCCTGCGCCGGGTGGCACGCTGGGCGGCTTGCACGGCCACGCAACAGCGTGGCCGTGCCACCCCCCGAGACCAACGGGTTACCGGTCAACGTCGAAGATTGTAGGACGCATGGCCCTGGGATGCTATACTTCTCCCGTTTCCTGGAATCGCACAGTGGGAGAGAAATCGTGACCGCCCCGAAACGGATCCCGCACCTTCGCAAACCGGATGAGATGTCGCTGGAAGCGTGGCAGGTGGCCCTTCGCCGGCAGTTCGCACGGGAGCAGAAGTTCCGGGTGAAGAACATCGGCGTCCAGCCTGTCTTCTCCGAGTTCCACGTCACCAATCCCCAGAGCGGCAAGACCTATCGCGTGGCCATCCGCGGCGAGCGGCTGGGCGGCAACTACTGCTCGTGCCCGGACTTCGCCACGAACACGCTTGGCACCTGCAAGCACGTTGAGTTCACCCTGGCGAAACTCCGGCGCCAGCGCGGCGCGAAGGCGGCGATAGCCAAGGGGTTCCAGCCCCCTTACTGCGAAGTTTACCTGAGGTACGGCGCCAAACGCGAAGTGATCTTCGGCCCCGGCGCCGCCTGCCCGGCATCCCTCAAGGAGTTGGCGGCGAAATACTTCGATGCCCGCGGCGTGCTTCGGCCCGACGCCTACGAACGGGTCCACCTCTTCCTGAAAACAGCGATGGCCGGCGGCCACGAGGTCCGCTGCTACGACGACGCCCTGGCCTTCATCGCCCAGGTGCGTGACCTGACGGACCTGGCCCGGCGCACCGCCGCGGCCTTTCCGGACGGTGCCGACAGCCGCGCGCTGGAGGGATTGCTGAAAGTTCCGCTGTACCCGTTCCAGCGGGAAGGCGCCCTCTTTGCCGCGCAGGCCGGCCGATGCCTGATCGCCGACGACATGGGCCTCGGCAAGACCATCCAGGCCATCGCCGCCGCCGAAATCCTCGCCCGCGTTGCCGGCATCGAGCGCGTGCTGGTAATCTCGCCCACATCGCTCAAGCACCAGTGGCAGCGCGAGATCGAGAAGTTCACCGGCCGCGCCGCCGTTGTCGTGGAAGGCGGGCTGGCACAGCGCGCGGCCAGGTACGCGGCCGGCGCGTTCTACAAGATAACGAATTACGACGTGGTGTATCGCGACCGGGACCAGATCGCGAAGTGGCGGCCGGACCTCACCATCCTGGACGAGGCCCAGCGGATCAAGAATTGGAAAACCCGCACGGCCAAGGCCGTCAAGGACCTCGATTCGCAGTATGCCATCGTCCTGACGGGCACGCCGCTGGAGAACCGCCTGGAGGAACTCTACTCGATCGTCGAATTCGTGGACCGGTTCCGCCTGGGGCCGATGTTCCGGTTCCTCGGCGAGCACCAGCACCTCGACGCTCACGGCAAGGTCACGGGGTATCGCAATCTGTCGAAGATCTCCGAGACGCTAGCGCCGATCCTGGTCCGGCGGACCAAGGAGAAGGTTCTTAAGGAACTCCCCGCGCGGCTGGAGAAGCGGTTCTTCGTGCCGATGACGCCCCAGCAGATGACCCACCACGAGGAGAACCGCGAGATCGTCGCCCGGATCGTCGCCAAGTGGCGCCGCTACGGGTTCCTCTCAGAGATCGACCAGCGGCGGCTCCAGTGCGCCCTCCAAAATATGCGGATGTCCTGCAACAGCACGTACCTTCTGGACGGCGAGACCGACCACGGCGTCAAGGCCGACGAGTTCGCGACGCTGCTCGCCGAAGTCCTGGAAGAACCGGATGCCAAGGTCGTCGTCTTCAGCCAATGGGTGCGGATGCACGAACTGCTGGCCCGCCGCCTGGCGGCGCACCGCTGGCAGCACGTCTTCTTCCACGGCGGCGTGCCAGGGCCGCAGCGGAAGCACCTCATCGATCGGTTCCGCGAAGACGCTTCATGCCGGCTGTTCCTTTCGACCGACGCGGGCGGCGTGGGGCTGAACCTCCAGAACGCCTCGGTCGTGGTCAACATGGACCAGCCGTGGAACCCGGCCGTGCTGGAGCAACGGATCGGCCGCGTCCACCGCCTCGGCCAGCGTCGCCCTGTGCGCGTGGTCCATTTTATCTCGAAGGGAACCATCGAGGAGGGGATGCTTGGACTCCTGGCGTTCAAGCGGTCCCTGTTCACGGGCGTTCTGGACGGCGGGCAGGACGAGGTGTTCCTCGGCGGCACGCGGCTGAAGCGGTTCATGGACTCGGTGGAGAAGGCGGCGGCTTCCACGCCGCAACCGATGCCTCCGGCAGCTGAACCTTCCGAAACGATTATGCCGGAGAAAGAACAACAGAGCGAGCGCAAGCCGCCGGCAGAGACCGCGGGACATGCATCACCCGACCGCGTGTGGACGGACATTGTGACGGCTGGCGTGTCGCTGCTGGAAAAACTCGGCCAAGCCCTGGCGGCCGCCGGGACCGCGCCGCAAGATGCCGCAGGCCGCACTTCCGCGCCCTCCGCGCTCATCACGCAGGACGCGAAAACCGGCCGGCCCTGCCTCCAACTCCCGCTGCCCAACCCCGAAACGCTGCAGAGGATTTCCGACGTGCTTGCGGCCCTTGCCCTTGCCAAGGGACGCTAGCCGTTGGGGGACTTTCCCGGGTCAGGATGCGGATAGAGGCTTGGCCATGACGCAGCGTCCCACAGGGCATATTCAGAGACTATTCCCCGATGTACTCGTCAACGAATACCGGCCGCGCGCGGTGGAGGGATTTCGGCCTGAGCAAATCGTTCTGGCGAAGGGTAGCGGCGAGAACGCAGCGCGGCGGGCGATGTGCGAAGGCATCTCGCGCGCGTACCCGGAAGCGGAAGTGATCGACCTGCCCCATGTGCCGCACAACCGGGTCGATCTCGGCGAAACCGACCCGCTTCGGGCGCATGGGTTGGGGAAACGCACGCTCGTCCTGGGCGTGCATCACAGCGCTGTGCGGCAGAGCAGCGAAGACGGCAACATGTGCCCCAACTACTGGCACTTCTCCCCTTACGGCTTTTGCCCCTATGGCTGCCACTACTATTACCTGGCCGGGACACAGGGCGTGCGGTTCTCGCCGACGGTGAAGGTGTTTCTCAATCTGCCAGAGATTCTGTCCGGGATTGACTGCGTTGCCCGGCGAATCGCCCAGCCCACGGCGTTCTATCTGGGCAAACTTCAGGACGGCCTGGCCCTGGACCCCCTCACCGGCTACTCGCGCATCCTGGTGCCGTACTTTGCAGCGCATCCGCTGGCCCGGATGGTGCTGCTGACAAAATCGGCGAACGTCGAGAACCTTCTGGACCTTAAGCACGCCGGGCACACCATCCTCTCGTGGTCGCTCAACCCGGCGGAGGTCATTGCCGACTTTGAAGTCCGTACACCTCCCCTGGCCCGACGTATCAAAGCCATGAGGAAGTGTGCGCAGGCAGGCTATCCGGTCAGAGCGGTGATCATGCCCCTGATCCCCGTGACCCGTTGGCAGGATCTTTACGCGCGGTTCCTGGAGGATCTGCTGGCGGCCGTGTCGCTGGAGCGCATCACGCTCGGCGGAATCTGCAGTTACCCAAACGCGCGGAGCCTGATGGAGCAGAAGCTCGGGCAGGCGAATCCGATCAGCCGGTCGCTGGACGACAACGGCCGATCGCCGGCCGTGCCAGCGACATGGGATACCGAGCAGGCACGCGCTGACAAGAACAGGAGGAAGATAGGGGCGGCAGTCGCCATCGGGCAGGAGATAGCCGGCTGCGTCCTTGGCCTCACGTCGCATGCTCGTTCTCCGTCACAATGACGCGGCGCCAGAACCTGTGTTGCCAGCCCATGCAGAACTTCAGCCGCAGGCAGCGACCACACTGGATGCAGCCGTCGAAATGCGTGGATCGCTACGAAGAGGGAGGCAATTCCCAAAGCAGCCGCGAGGTTCCCTGCGCTCGGCTTTCCGGCATATCTCCTTCGACTGGCCGGACGAGGTGGCACTGGTCACTCGCCACATCGGGATTCTTGCAGCCGCAGACGTGGACCCGGAGGCCGTGTTCAGAGGCCAGTTGCTTTATCCGCTCAAAACCCGCGCGACGGATCGGCTCCGGCAGGGCCCGGCCGCCGCCGGCACCGCCGCGAAGGGCAAAGCGGCGCCCTTGTGCGTAGGGCGACAGAATCCGCTCCACAAGTGTGCGGTCCGCGATGTGGCACCGCAAGCCGGCCGTTACGGCAGGCCGCAGAAAGAGGTAACTGGCGGCCATGTCGGTCACCCCGCGCTCGCGGCACGCGGCCAAGAGGGCCGCCAGATCCGGGTCGCCATCCATCACGCCGTGGATGAGGGGGTCGGCCCGAACCGACACGCTGACGCCGGACTCTTTGAGGAGCGCGATAACGCGTAGCCGTTCGCTGACCGGCGCCGCACCGGGCTCCAGTTCTGCACGGAGTGCATCGTCCAGCGTCGTCAGCCCAATCTGGGCAGAAACGCGCCCCGGGTGCCGGCTGAAGAGGTCGAGGAATCGGCCGGGGATAATACCTTTGGTGACAAACTCGACGCCAACTCCGGATTCGAGGAGAACACGCATCGTTCGATAGGACTCTTCCAGCACGGCATTAACCGGCTGGAAGGCGTCGCACGAGGGACAGAAATACACCGCTGCAGGACGGCGGCGCTTGCGCGCCAGTTCCTTTTCGATCCGCGCCGCGGTGTCCCGATACACGAGGACGGTGCCTTCGCCCGGATACTGCGAATAACCCCGACCGTAACAATAAATGCAGCCGTGCGCGCAGCCGGAAGAAATGTTGACCGTCGGCACGCCCGCCAGGCACGCGAGGCCCGACGGCGTCAGCACGGCGCCCCGGCGCTCGATGAGGCGAACGGTTACCACAAGCGCCTCCCCGGTAAACATGGCGCCAACTCGCGCCGGCCCTGATGCTGTTAGCACTGGACATGCGTCTTGTCACTCAGATAGAATCTGGACCATGAACCCAACGTTCCGAAGTCACATAGACACGCTGCCTTCTGGATTGGATCGCTTGCTGGCCATGAAACCAGAAACGGTGTCATCGCTCTCCAAACAAGTCCCCAGGAGGGGGATCTATCTCTTTTCAGAAGGATCACGGCACCTTTATGTCGGGCGCTCGAACCGCCTTCGGCAACGGATCTGCAACCATGGCAAGCCGACCGCGACATGGCGACAAGCCGCTTTCGCTTTCCGTCTTGCGCGTGAAGCAACGGGAAAGACCAAGGCTTCATACCGTCCAGAAGGATCACGCCAAGAGTTGATGAAGGACCCCGTATTTCTAGCCGCCTTCCAGCAGGCAAAGGCACGGATTGCACAAATGGATGTTCGTTATGTTGAGGAAGCCGACCCCATACGCCAATGCTTGTTCGAAATCTACGTCGCTGTGACACTTGGCACGCCCCACAATGACTTCGACAATCATTGAGACTCTTTTGACGCGCCGTGCTCACACGGGTTCAAAGTTCCGCTACATCCAACGCTATCCTTCGATCGCGCGGCTTCACGCATCCGTGACCGGTTTACCGCCTGCCGAAGAACAGACGCCTGGCCCAGAACCCCTTTCGTACTCATGCAGAGCCTCTTTCACGGCGGCCCAGCATTCCTAACATAAGCCTAACACGCGGCCGAAGTCTTGTCAACTCGAAAGACCGACTCGAAGAACCGGCACTCAAGAGACTGATAGGAGGGTTGACCCGATATATTACTCTACACTCTACGGCAGTCGAAACACGCATCGCGAAACAAACTTGCCAAGCCACGAAAGCGGGCGACAGACTCGGTGCTGTACTTTCACAATTGCCCTCCGCGCCGGTGCGCCAGCGTTCGCTGGATGGCATCGAGGACATCATCGAGATGTGTGCCCACATCCGCGGCCAGGAACCGCAATACGAAGTAGCCGTTCTCCTGCAACAGTAGATCCTTGCGCCGGTCGCGACGGTACCCAGACTGGGTGTGACAGCAACATGCGATGGCCCTGTCGTCTTTCTGTCGATTCTTGTATACTGCTGCGGCGCCGGTAGGGGGCAGAAGAAAGGCCACCATGAGCGAATACCAGTACTACGAATTCCTGGCCCTGGACCGGCCGCTTACGTCCGACGAGATGCAGCAGGTGCGGGCGTTCTCCACACGGGCCAGGATCACGCCGACAAGTTTCATCAACGAGTATAATTGGGGCAATTTCCGGGGGGACGTCAACCGCTTCATGACGAAGTACTTCGACGCCTTCGTGTACTTCGCCAACTGGGGCACGCACGAATTGCGATTCCGTTTGCCCAAGGCCAGCATGGACGTCCGCATGGCCAAGCGGTACTGCCCTTCCGAACACGCGAGCCTGCGCCTGGCCGACGAGCACGCCATCCTGACGCTTTGGTCAGAACGGGAGGAAGGCGAGTGGCAAGGCGACTAGGGTTGGATGTCGTCCCTGGCGCCCCTGCGGGCGGACCTGATGGCGGGCGACCTGCGATGCCTCTACCTCGGCTGGCTGCATTGCGTCGGCTGTGATGAGGTGCAGGAAGAGAAGGCCGAGCCGCCAGTTCCGCCAGGGCTACGAGAATTGACGGTGCCGCTACGGGCCTTGGCGGATTTCCTTCGGATCGACGAGACGCTTATCGAGGTGGCCGCCGAAGTCAGCCTTCCTCTAGCGGCGGAGCGCGATTCCGCCGAGGAATTGCGGTCGTGGATCCAGGCACTCCCATGCCCGGACAAGGACTCCCTGCTCTATCGGCTTGCGCAAGAGTCTCCGGTGGCCGTGCAACGAGAGATTCTGCGGCGATTCCGAGAGGCGCGGCGTCCCCAAGCGCCTCTGCCCGAAGCCGGCGGGCGCACCGTCGGAGAACTCCTCCGTGCCCGGGATCAGCGGACGCAGGAGAAGCAGCGGCGGGCGGCCGAGAAGAAGGTCAGAGAAGAAACCCGGCGAAAAAAGGAGGCTGCGGCGGCCCGGCAGGCATACCTCGACGAACTGGCCCAGCGGACGCCCTATACTTGGCAACAGGTTGAAGCCCTCATTCAGACCCGCCAGCCCAAGAAATACGATGAAGCCGTCCAACTCCTTCGAGACCTTTGCGACCTGGCCGAACGACAGGGCAGGACCGCCGAGGCCCGTGCCCGCCTTCAGACTCTTCGAGATGCGCACGCCAACAAGCCCAGCCTGCTCCGGCGGCTGGACAAGGCGGGTCTCTTCTCGTGAAGGTGTCGCTACGCGAAATAGTGGAGCGCCTCGGCGGCGCCTGCCACGAGAACGCGCATGTCGCCGGCCGCGCGGGTGTTCCACGCCGGCTGGCGGACGACCTGAAGGCCCTGCTTGCAGGGCAGCGCTTTGGCGAATCGTTGCCAGTTCTCCGAGGGTTGCGTGTCGGACCACTTGACCTCGACCGGCAGCCAGGGCTCTCCGTCGCGGACGATAAGGAAGTCGATCTCCCGTTTCTCTTTGTTGCGGAGGGAGAACAGTTCGAACTCGCCCTCGCCGGTGTCGGTCCAGAAGTGGCAGGTCTTCAGCAGGTGGCAGGCCACGAGGTTCTCAAAGCGGGCGGCCTCGTCCTTGATGATGCCGTAGTCCCACAGGTACACCTTGCCCTCGCGGCGCAGCGAGCGAGGAATCTTGCGGCTGTAGGGCTTGATCTCGAAGAGGTAGTACAGCCCCTTCAGGTAAGACATCCAGCGTTTGACCGTGGGGATGCTTGCCTCCAGGTCTTCGCCCATGGAAACGGGGCTGAAGGGAGAGCCGACTCTCTCCGGCAGGAGCGAGGTCATCATCTCGATTCGACCCAGGTCAGGCAGGTGGCTGATGTCGCGCAGGTCTTCGCGGATAACCAGTTGCTCGCGGTTACGGCGCCACAGGCGCGCCTTGCGGGCATCCTGCGCCAGCAACGGCTCGGGGAACGGCCCGTAAGCCATGAGCGACGCGAGGCGCTCTTCGGCCGCCTTGCCCGGGCGCTCGGCCCGGGAGAAGAGTGCCGCGTGCATCTTGTCCGGCGGCAGGACGTCGGCCCGCTCGAGTTCCCGCATCGAGAAGGGATGCAGCCGGAAACTGAGGTGCCGCCCGAGCAGACTGTCGCTGCCCTTCATGTAAACGTTCAGCCGGGCACTGCCCGTGACAAGGAAGTCGCAGGGGGATTCCAGCGTGTCGAACACGCCCTTGAGGTTCCGCTTCCAGCGCCGGTCCTTGTGTATCTCGTCGAAGACGACCAGGGGCACGTCCTTGCCTTGGCCCTGTGGGACAAGGGCGGAAGGATTCCTGGCCCACGCCCGGCGGAACTCAACCTCGTCCCAGTTCCGGTAGACCCCGACCTTTCGCTTCCTGAGAAGCATCTTGGCCAGGGTCGTTTTGCCGCACTGCCGCGAGCCGGAGACAAAGGCGATCTTGTGACCGGCCAGCGCCAGTTCCTCGACGGGTTGAGCCAGCGAGCGGTTTTTCATGCTGACCATTCTAACGTCACTCGTTAGTTTGGTCAAGAAGAACCTAGCAGAAGAACCTCGCATTCCTAACACCCATCGTCGAGATGGTGAGGCCATGAGGCTAGCACCCACCCGGAGAGAGTGTTTAATCGGCCTTGGCGCTGCAACTAAAGTGCAACTAGAACCTTGCACATCCTGGCGAAATTGGCTATTCTGGTGATCGAAGAGCTGAAGCCTAAGAGCTTGTCAATCCTATAACTTACGGATTGACAGGGGTTTGCGGGCGAGCCGTTGACGTGGCTCATAACCCGAAGGTCGCAGGTTCAAATCCTGCCCCCGCTACCACGTATATATGCGACCGTCCTTCGGGACGGTCGTTCTATTTATATCGTCATGCGTCGCAGGCTGCTGCGTTCACCGTGCTTGCCGGGAGCACGCTGCTTATCCGTTGGACGCCCCCCAAGTACTCCGTCCACCATACTCTACAAGCGCTTACGGCTCTTGCCTGCCTCCCCTCTTCGCCGGATGAAGAACAATGAAGAACAATGAAGAACAATGAAGAACAAACTCTTGCCTCCTGTGGCGCCGCGGGATTACTATCTCTGCGGCTGGCACAAATACCTGCTGCGAAGGAATTCAAGGCACCCTGCCGCAACAAGGAATCCGCCCATGACCCGACCGCCAAATCCGGATCGCCGCCGCCTGCTGAAAACCCTCGGCCTGGGGGCCGCGGCGCTCGCCCTGCCGCGCGGCCGGACCGCTGCCGGGGCCGAACCGTCCGGAGCGGCCGCACTGGCGCCATCGGCCCAGGCGTCGGGTGCACGGCCGGGTAACCCCATCGCCGTGTCGACGTATTCCTATTGGCGGTACCGGGCCGACTCGATGCTCAAAATCGAGGACTGCCTGCGCCTGGCGGCCGAAACAGGCTTCGATGGCGTTGAGATCCTCGAAAAGCAGATGCACCGCAAGGACGGACCGTACCTTCAGTCGCTGAAGCGGCAGGCATGGGCGGCGGGGCTTGACCTGTGCGGCCTCTCGACGCACCAGACGTTCGTGTGCCCGAAGGCCGAGGACCGACAGGCTAACGTCGCGATAACGATCGCCAGCATCGAACTGGCCTACGCGCTGGGCATCCCGACGGTGCGCGTCAACACCGGCCGCTGGGGCACCACCAGGAGTTTTGACGACCTCATGAAGAACCGCGGCGTGGAACCGCCCCTGCCCGGCGCCACCGACGAGGACGCTTTTCCGTGGGTCATCGAGTCGCTCGAAAAATGCCTGCCGGCGGCCGAGAAGTGCGGCGTGGTTCTGGGCATGGAGAACCATTGGGGCCTGGCCCGCACGCCCGAGGGGCTGCTGCGCATCGTCAACGCCGTCAACTCGCCCTGGTTGGGCGTGACGATGGACACGGGGAACTTCCTTGAGGACCCGTACGAGCGGCTGGCAGCGATCGCAACGAAGACGACATATATGCACGCGAAAACCTACTACGGCGGCGGAACATGGTACACCCTCGACCTCGATTACGACCGCATCGCAGGCCTCCTGCACGGCGTGGGGTTTCGCGGATACGTCTCGCTGGAGTACGAGGGCAAGGAAGAAGCCGCGACGGCCATTCCCAAGAGCCTGGCGATACTGCGGCGGGCGTTCCGGTATGCGACGTAGGCCCGCGCGGCGTCCGGGCACATCTTCAAGGGGATGGCGTGCCGAGCTCACAACAACTCACAGCCTTCGCGCCGGAATCCGCCATCTGATTGTCGCAGATAACACCCGCTGACACCTGTCACTCACCCTGCAGGCCCCGGACGGAGTTTTCGGAACGCACCACTCTGCCCAATTCCACCGCTTGTAACCCAATCTACTCTGTGTGGCGGATTGCTGCTACAATACTGCCACGTACAACCGAACCTGCAAGAAGCAACCACCAACAATCGGGCGAAAGGCGGTCACTATGAAGACAAGCTCACTACGGCTGGCCGCACTCACCGCCCTGCTGTTGGCTCCGCTGGCTGGGCCGACGTTTGCGGCGGTCGCAACTGGCCAAGCTCAACCGGACATGGAGAAGATGGATGTGCCGATTGCCGCCGAGGGGCCGTTTCAGCCCACGTGGCAGTCGCTAGAAAAGTACCAGGTGCCGGACTGGTTCCGGGACGCCAAGTTCGGCATCTTCGTGCACTGGGGCCCGCAAACGCTGGCCGGCGCCAAAGATAGCTCGGCGGACGGCTCCAAGACCGGCAACTGGAAGGACTATGCCGCCGCCTTTCGCGGCGAGAAGTTCGACGCCAGGCACTGGGCCGAGATGTTTCGCAAGTCCGGGGCCAAGTACGTCGTGCAGGTGGCGGAGCACCACGACGGCTACGCGCTGTACGACTCGAGCCTGACGCCCTGGTCATCGGTCAAGATGGCGCCGAAACGCGACTTCGTCGCCGAACTTGCCGCGGCCGTCCGCAAGGAAGGGCTGGTCTTCGGCGCCTCATCACACACCGAGGAGCACTGGTGGTTCTACTCCGACCCGCCGAAGAAGGCGCCGCCCGCGCCGTTGCCGGGCCGCCCGGTCCCGCCGCAACCCGACAAGGAGTTCCTCGACTGGTGGTACGCGCGGCTGGTGGAGATCGTGGAGAAGTACCATCCGCAGATGATGTGGTTCGACTGGTGCATCGAACAGCCGGGCTTCGAGCCGTACCTGCGGAAGTTTGCCGCGTACTACTACAACCGCGCCGCCGAGTGGAAGCAGGGCGTGGTCATCAACTATAAGTACGAGGCCATGCCGACGAAGGCCGCCGTGCTGGACGTCTCGTGGAACACCAGCCGCTTCTCGTGGAAGCCGGAGAGGGTCAACCCCACCCCGTGGCAGTTCGACACCATGTCCAACCGGAGTTACTGGTTCTGGCGCGACGGCATGCAGATGCGTCCGCTGGCCGAGATGATCGCCGAGATGGCCGACGTCGTCAGCAAGAATGGGAACTACCTGCTGAATTTCCCGCCGGCCCCCGACGGCACGCTGACGGGCGGCCAGGAAGAAGCCCTGCTCGGCATCGGCCTCTGGCTGGCGGTCAACGGCGAGGCGATCTACGGCACTAGGCCGTGGGCGGTCTTCGGCGAGGGCCCCACCGAAGGGCTCGGCCCGAAGTTCCAGGGGAACCCGCCCAAGGCGCCCTGGACGCCGCAGGACATCCGCTTCACAGCGAAGGGCGACGCGCTTTACGCCATCGTGCTGGCGTGGCCGGAGGATCGCAAAGTGACCGTCAAGTCTCTGGCCGCCGGCTCGCCCCTCATGCAGCGGGAAATCAAGGGCGTCAGCCTGCTGGGCTCCAATGCGCCGGTCCAGTGGAAGCGCGCGGCGGACGGCCTAGCGGTCGAACTGCCCGCGCAAAAACCGTGTGACTGCTCGTACGTACTGAAGATCGAACAGCGCTAGTATTCCGTCAAGATTGAGACTGTGAGTTGCATAAGCGCGGCGGGCAGTCTTGCCCGCCGCGTGCCGTGGCGCGGGGGATGCGCGGTGGGCAAGACTGCCCACCGCGCAACTCCCTTCAATAGGCCAAGGGAACAAAATGACAAGAAATTCACGGGCCGCAAGGCTGGCGTTCATCCTGGCGTCGCTCCTTCTCTTCAGCGGCGGGCTCTCCGCCGCGGGGGCGGAAACGGTCCGGTCGCCCGACGGGAAAGTGACCGTGACCTTCGAGTTGAAGGAGGGGCGGCCCTTCTGGAACGTCGCCTACGGCGGCAATCGCTTCATTCAAAACGGCCTGCTGGGGGTTGAAACCGCCCCGGAGAACTTCTGCGGGACCTACAAGATGGTCGGCGCGGAAACCTCCGCAAGCGACTCCGCGTGGAAGGCGGTCTGGGGGAATTTGAGCGAAATCCGGGATCACTACAACCAGTTGACCGTCAAACTCCAGGAAACGGCGGGCAGGGAGCGCGTGTTCCACGTGGTTCTGCGCGTATACAACGAGGGCGCAGGCTGCCGCTACGAGTTCCCGCAACAACCCGGCCTCGCCGAAGTCACCGTCAAGAAGCGACTGACCGAGTACCGGTTCGCCGGGAATTTTGTCGTTTATCAGAACCGGAATTACGAGTATGGCACGGTCAAGATCGACACCATGTCGAAGAGTGAAAATAATGTGACCCTGGATGTCGGCAGCGGTCATTTCGTTTCGCTGACCGACGCCGACCGCTCCAACTTCTCCATGGTCTTCTGGAGCAACCGCAAGGGCGATCCCAGCACGATCGTGGGCAGCCTGGCCGGGCCGGCCTCCGGCGCGCTGCCCTTTGCGACCTCGTGGGAGGTGATCATCATCGGCGAGACCCTCGCCAAGCTGTACGAGAACCGCTTCATCGTCGAGAACCTGAACCCGCCTTGCGCGCTGGCCGATACGTCCTGGATCAAGCCCGGCCCGGCCATCTGCCAGATCCGCAACTCGCGGATGGTGACCGCCGAGCTCAAGAAGCTGCTCGACTTCGCCTCGGCCCACAATTTCGCGTACATGGAGATCGACCACTCCTGGAACGGCGCGGAGACCAAGTGGACCCCGCAGGAGATCGAATTCTTCGAGAAGAACAAATTGCCCTTCTGGAATGACAAGCCGGAGTGGCGCAGCAACATCGGCGGCAACCCCATGGCTGCGGCCAAGGGCTGGGTGCCGTTCCGCCCGCAAGCCACGTCCGGCGGAAACTTCGTCGACCTCGACATTCCCGAACTGACCGCCTACGGCAAGAGCCTGAAGCCCCCCGTCGGCGTCTGCGTTTACGTTCGCAGCATCCTCTTCAAGGAATTCGGCGGCGAGCACCCCATCGACACGGTTTTCGCCACGTACGAAAAGATGGGCCTGGCGGGCGTCAAGCCGGGGTTCACCCCCTCGGCCAGTCAATACAACGAGCAAACAGTCGCCACCATGATCAAGAAGGCGGCGGAGCACAAGCTCATCCTCACCATTCACGACGGCTACTATCCGTACGGACTTTCGCGGACCTATCCGAACCTGGTCAACGTGGAGGGGGGCGCGGGCGACGAGGCGGAACACTCCATCAAGCCCGAGATGAAGTCCCTGCACGACGTGATGCTTGTCTTCACCCGGTTCCTGATGGGCCCGTTCGATTACACGCCCGAAATCGGCCGGCTGTCCAAGACCCATTGCCACCAGGTGGCGATGGTGGGGGTGTATCACGGGCGCCCCAGCATCCGCGGCGGCATGCGGCAATGGTCCCCCGGCGGCGAGGGCGGCGGGGAAATCGAGTTCATCGAGAAGTGGCCGGGAATCTTCGATGAAATGAAAGTGACCGCCGAGGCGTGCGAATCGGTGACCGTGGCGCGGCGCCGGGGGAGCAACTGGTATGTCGCCGGCATGTCGGGCCCCCACGCCCGCTGCTATCCGTATCCACTCGACTTCCTGACGCCGGGCAAGACCTACCAGGCGAGCATTTACAGCGACACGCCTGGAAGCCGGAAGTCCACGCATACGCGGCAAAAGGTGACCTCCCAGACGGTCATTCCAATCGCCATGGAGCCCAATGGCGGCCACCTGATGATTCTCACGCTGCCAGGGCAAACGCCATGAGACACTTTTTCATTCTGCTCGCACTGCTCGCCGCCCGCCTGTCTGCGGCCGAGCCAAGCCTCGTCCCCGCCACCCCCAGCACCGCGCCGGAGCAGGCCAACTTGCTGAAGGAAATGGGGGAGTGGCTGGCGAAGTTCGGCGAGAGCATCTATGGCACCCGCGGCGGGCCGTTCAAGCCGGGCGACTACGGCGTCTCGACATGCAAGGAGAGGACCATCTTCCTGCACGTCCTTGAGTGGTCCGGCGAGGGGCTGACGCTGCCGGCCATTCCCGCCAGGATCGTCGGCAGTCGCGTCCTCGGCGGCGTCAGGTTGCGATACCCGCGAATCGTGGTGGTCCCGGAGCAACGCATGAGAAACAGGCCTGCGTTGGTGCCCCGGCCGTAGTAGGTGACGTCTTCGATCACGCAGTCCTGGCAGGATTCGAGGCTGACGCCGTGGCTGCCGTGCTTGTCATCCCAGAGGATGAACGGCTTCTTCACCATGTTTTTCGTCAGGGCCCATCCCTCGATCTCAAAATGCCACTGGCGGTCGCCGGTCCGCGTACGCGTCTTGACGGTCGGCCACCATCGGTCCTGCCGGTAGGAGGTGGTGTCGGAGTAGGAGAAGGACCGGAGGGTTCGGAGCGCCGCCAGGTGGGGCGCATCGGGTTCGTCGTAACGCTTGTCGATGGACACGTCGCACGACTTGCCGTCCGCGGCCATGGCCTCGACCGTGCCCTGGGTGAAGTAAGTCTTTTCCTGCTCCAGGGTGAGCCCTTTCAGCGTCGTGCCCGTACACTTCGAGAGCCTTACGATAGAATCGTTGGGGTCTGTGGCGAGAAGGACGCTCCCAGGTTCGCCGACTACTGCGAGGCCGCGCGCGTCGTTGATGTTCACGTGGCCTCCCGAAGAGCGATCCAGGCGATAGCGCCCCTTGGGAATGAACACCGTAGCGCCGGGGCCGAGGCGCACGCCTTCGGCGATGGCACGGTTGATGGCGGGCGCATCGTTGGCGGCGCCGTCGCCTTTCGCGCCAAAGGTGCGCACGTCGAGGCGTTTCGCCTCGGCGGCGCCAGCCGGCTGCGATGGCAGAATGTATGGCGCGGCCGCGGCCATGGCGCCGCCGGCGGCGAGTCTTCCGAGAAACGAACGGCGGGTGATCGAATCTCGCGTGTTCATGCGGCTCCCTTCGGTCGTAGCGCGAGCCCCTTACTTTCGAACTTTCAGTTCCTCACCCCGGAGACGTCCTCCGTCAGCTTCTCGACGTCCTTTCCGACCTTAAGCAAGGGCTGCGCATACAACTCACGGGTCTTGATGTCATTGCCGGCGATCCTGACGTTCCGCGAGCGCTCAACGGTAATCGGCGGCTTGGGGTTCTTTTGCCACGAGGACGGCCCGGTGAACGTGTTTCCGCTCACCACAACACCGTCAACCCAGCACAGGATCAAATCGCCGTCCCAGCTCGGGTTCGACAAGAAGCGGTTATTGAAGATTCGGGTGTCCCGGAGGGCGATGTGCCCGTTGCTTTCAAACGTCATTCCCACCCCTCGACAATTACTGATCTCGTTATCGAACACCGTGCAATAGCGATAGTAGCCCGCTTCGCCGCCGCCGGGGCCGAGAAGAATCCCTGTTCCACAATCAGTGATGGTGCAACCGCGAATCAGGCCGTTGTCCCCTTTGGCGATGATCCCGCGCGAGCGTGTGCCGCCGATCTTGCAGTTGACGATCCGGTAGCCCGCGCCGGAGCGCAGCAAGCTATAACAGTCGGCATCGGCCGGGGCATCAAGCGGCTGATCGAGCGTAATCTCCTTCTTCCCGTCTCGGTTCTTGATTGAGACAACATTGGCCTGGCCGATGAAGTTTCCGCCAACCACCCGAATCGGTTCACCGGCTTTAATAAGCCAGGAGTCGGCGTTGTTCAGGATAACCTTCTTGTTGGCGGGGTCGCTGCTCAGAACCTTGCAGAACACCCCGCGAATGGCGATGCAATCGTCCAGCAGAATCCCCGAGAACGTGAAGTTCTGGATGTCCGGGCCGGGGAAGGCCCCGATGGAATGCAGGCCATCGGCCCAGTTTGAGACCAGTTGCTCCTCCGTCGCCCCGGGCGGCTTCGGGCCGCAACTGATCACGCAGTTCAGAAAATGATTTCCGCCGCTGCCGTCGGATTCAAAGAAGGTGGCGTGCCCGCCGTTTTGACTGGCCACCCCTTTGATCCAGCAGTTTCGCGAATTGCTGACGCGAACCGCGCAACCGCCCGCGCTGTAGCGGTGGACGAGCCAATCGTTGACCTGCATGGGAACCGTTTTGCTCGACCAATGGATGCGGAACCTGGAACCGCCCAGAGGCTCGATCGTGAAGTTGCGTAAGTCGCACCGCCCAAGCGTTCGGGTCTCTTGTTTGATGACGTCGAAATTGTCAAAGCCCTTCGTGCTGGTTCCATAACCCTTATCCACCTGCCAGTCGCAGTAAGCCTTGCCGTCGGGGCCCGTTCCGATGGCCGTGACCCGCCCTTGCGTTCCGCAGGGATCGACGTGGCGAAGGATGACCGGCCCCTGAAGGGTCACGTTGTTACAGTCTGTCAGATTGAATATATCGTGCATGTCCAATGCGATGATTGTGCAGCCGGGTGCGCGGATCGTGACATCCTTCCAGTCTTTGAGGAAAAAAGCATGCTTGCCGGTGACCGGCATCGTGTAAGTACCCGGCCGGATGACGATGTCGCGCGCACCGTTCCTGTAGGCGTCCTGAAGTTCGTTCGCCAGAGCGCCCGGATTGGCGGGATCGCCTATGGTGACGGGAGGTTTCGGCGGAGTGGCGGCCTTTACCGTCAACGGGCTCCGCAACGCCTTGAGCAGCGGCGCGAGGCGGCCGGCGGCTTTCTCATTTCCTTTGACGCCGGGATGGACGCCGTCGGCGAAGTCCGCCGGCTCCAGCCATCCCGTCGTGTCGATGTAGCGGACCCGGGCGTCGCCGTCGTCATTCAAGGTCGCCACCGCCTTGCCGATGGATGCGGCGTAGGCGCCGCCGAAGGGCCGCATGGCAACGATCTGCGCCAAAGGAAGTTGCGCCCGGATGTTCCGCAGAAAACTGACGTAGCTTGCGAGGAACGCGTCTTCGGGCCCGGTCTTCGCCCCGTCATTCTGGCCGAGGTTGATGACCACCATCTCCGGCGTGTACGTTGAAAAGTCCCACGCCAGCTTCGGGCTGTCGTAGAAGCAGTTCTGCTGGAAATACTGAATGTCGAGGCCGACCTTGTCCTCCTGGAATCCGTAGCCCGTCATCAGCGATCTGCCGGGCCAGGCAATCTGGGTGTGGTCGCAATCGAGGGCCTCGGCCGTCAGCCAGGCGTAGTTTCCGGCCGCTTCTATCGGAGCCGGGGAGCCGCACGTGATGGAGTCGCCGACGAATTCGATGATGGGCCGCGCGGCCGGCGGCTGGGTCGCGGCGCCCGCATCCAGAACGAGCCCCTGGAAGTCCCATCCTCCTCCGCCCTTGACCCCCACCAGAAGCGTATGAGGCTCTGGCGCCAGTGGCGTTGAATTCAACCGCACAACCCCCGGCCCGCCCGCGACCGTCTGCGCCGGCATGCCATCGATGGCAAATACCAGTCCCGAGCGCCCCCCGAGCATCACGCTCACCGACGTTCCCGCGAACGAGGTCCGAACATAAGAGCCAATCCAGTTCCCGTGGAAATTGGACGGATCAATCTTATCCCAGCGCCCCACAAAAAGCAGATTCTTGTCCGTCGGCAAAATCGAGGGCTTGCCTGTCGTTGCCTTGGACTGCCCCAGAGCACCTCCGGCCAGCAGGGTAACAATCAAACCGGCCAAGCCAATCGCTTTGCAGATCTTTGGCACAACCTCTTCCCAAATAAAAACGGCGTTCGGCACCGTGGCGTCTCCGGTTCCTGGGAAGTCCCGTTCTTCTTTCGCGTTCCCGGATTCCCAGATACCGCCATTCCCCGGGCGTGGAACATGCGCCTGGTCGAGTCATGGCTTCACAATCGTGCCATCCAGCCGCCGGTCGGTTCCCCGATTGCGACCCGGGCTCTTATAGGGATACTTGGCCGCCAATTCCTCATCGATGTCGATCCCCAGCCCCGGCTTGTCGTTGGCGTACATGTAGCCGCCCTTGATCTCCGGGCAGCCCGGGAACACTTCCTTCAGCCGGTCGGAAAACCGATGTTCTTCCTGTATCCCGAAGTTGTGGCAAGCCAGGTCCAGATGCATGTTGACCGCATGGCCCACCGGGGAGACGTTGCTCGGCCCGTGCCACGCCGTGCGGACGTTGAAGAACTCGCAGCAGGCGGCGATCTTGCGGGCCACGCTCAATCCGCCGATGGCGGAGATGTGACAGCGGATAAAATCGATCCAACGGTTGGTGACCAGCCGCAACCACTCGTGGTGGTTCACGAACAGTTCGCCCATCGCCAGCGGAGTGGTTGTTTGCTGGCGGATGCGCTCGAACCACTCCCCATCCTCGGGCGCCAGCGCATCCTCGAGGTAAAACAGCCGATAGGGCTCCAGCGCTTTGGCCAGTTGCATGGCCTGCACGGGCGGAATGCGTTCATGGACGTCGTGCAGCAGTTCGACGTCGAAACCGAGTTTGGCGCGGAGGGCCTCGAACATCTTGATGGTATTGTTTACGTATGGAGTCGGCTCGAACACCGGCGATGGTGCGGTTCCTTGCGGCCGCGCCTGCTGAACGGCTTCCGAGGTCTGGCTTGGCGCGCCATATCCGGCGTAGCCGGGCGTGGCCAATTGGACCCGCACATGGCGATAACCTTCGGCGATGCTTTTGCGAACGTTATCCTCCAATTCCGGCAGGGTCTTGCCGGAGGCGTGCGAGTAGAGGGTCACCGCGCTGCGCGATTTTCCGCCCAGCAATTTGTAGAGCGGCATGCCGCACCGCTTTCCCAGGATGTCCCACAGGGCACCGTCCACGCCGCTGAGCGCGTTGTTCAGCGTCGCGCCGGTGCGGAAGTAGGAAGCCACGTACTGCGTCTGCCAGATATCCTCGATGTCCTCCACACTCTTGCCGATCAAGGCCGGCTTGAGATACTCATGCACCACGGCCTTGACAGCCAGCGGCCGTTCGCTATGCGTGGCGCAGCCGATGCCATAGAGACCGGGTTCACTGGTCTCGACCTTGACGATGACAAGCCAGTCTCCGGTCGGCTGGGTCAGAATGGTCTTGATATTGGTGATTTTAACCGGCGATTGACCGCGGCCGGCCTTCTCCTGTGCCTGCGCCAGAGAGCCGGCGCCGGCCAACGAGATCGTGGCCAAGCCGCCCAATCTGAGAAAATCCCGTCGCGTTTGGTCCGCATGTTTCATGGCTATTCCTGTGAGTTTAACGTTGTACTTGCCGTTCGCGCCAGCGGAGCATCGCGGGTCTCATTCGGTGATGGTAACGTGGTCGCTGTCGGTGATGTCAAACCGTTTGGCATCGGGCTGGCGCGGCGGGTAGGCGGTCGAGGATTCGACGCGGTTGCCGCGTATGGTCAGGCCGTCCACGGAGTACATCTGGACCAGCGGGCCATGGCCGAACGTGCGAAACACGTTCTCCTCAATCACGATGTTGCGGTTGTACCGGCTGGCGGCGCGGCAGTCTTTCTCGATGCCGGCCCCGACCTCGATGGTCGCCTTGCCCCAAACGCCGAAATTGCAGTCCTCAAACCGGTTTCGCCGGATGACGAGGTCGCGGACGCCCGCCTGCTCGTACCAGAACCGGCCGTCGCCCTCAAGCAGGATCGCGGCGCCGGGCGTGTGAAACACGTTGTCTTCGATCAGCATCTTGGCGCGCGAGCCGAGCAGAATGCCGCGAGCGCGATTACTGCGGATGACGCAGTGGTGGATGTGCGTCTCCGGATAAGCGTCGCAACTGGCCACCACGTCGCCGGGCGCCAACTCCTCCGGCAGGGGTTGCTTCAGCGCCACGCGGGTGAACTCCTTGTTCAGGCGCACGACCGAACTCACGACCGCCTCGCCGTAGGTAACCAGGCTCGGGCCGTGGACCAGTTCGATCCGGCCGCCGGGCTGGAGAAAATCGAAGCCGTGCTGCTGCGGATGCACCAGCTTGACCTCCATCTCGTTCGGCGCGAGCCGGCGCGTCACGCGGGCATAGATGCCGTGGATGTTGGTGGCATCGTCCTTCTGGTTCTCGAACAGGCAATGGCTCAGCGTCAGCTTGCCGGCGCAGTTGACGAAATGGGTCGCGTCGGCGGTGATGCTGACGATGCGGCCGCTGCCCGGCGCGGGGGTGACCTGGACGTGATCCAGTTCAATATCGCGGCTGCGCTGGGCGATGACGCCCATGCCGCCGCAATGATAGAGGTTGACGCCGCTGAGCTTCACGCCGGCGCTGTCGCTGATGACGAAGCCGGGGCAATCGCGATGGCTGGCGCCGAAGACGAGGATGTTGCCGGGCGTGGCCGTAAGTTGCGGCAGAATGATCCGCACCCGGCGCTGGCCAAGGTCCTGGGCGGTGACGCCGCCTTTCACCCAGTAATCGCGGGCCATGGATGCGGTCTCGCGCTTCTTCGCATCGAATTCCAGCAGGCTGCCGTAGGGATAAACCAACTCGCTGCCCTTGACGGTGGTCTGTTGCTCCTGGCTTTGCTGGCCGTCCGTGAAGACGAGGATGCCGTTGCGGACCGCGTAGGGAAACGCCGCGGCAAACTCGACCGTGACGCCATCGTCGTTGACCTGCAAGACCTTGCCCTCGCTGTGGAAAGTGCGCGTCCAGTCAATCGAGAAGTTCTTCAGGCTGATGTTGCGGGCGCGGTCGAGCGCGAAGGGCGTTATCCAGCCATGAAAGACGAACTGCGCGCCCTGACCGTCAATTTCGAGATCCTCGATACCGTCCAGCGGGAAGGCAATCCGCTTGAGGCCCTCGTCGTTGTTGCTAACAAAGCAATACCGCTCCACGGCCTGGTCCGGCCAGAAATCGTACCGGCCCGGCGGAAACACGAGCCTGTCGGCCCGCGTGGCGCGGCACTTCTCGATCGCTGCCCGCACCGCCGGCGTGGTATCGCTGCCGTCATTGGCCCGCGCGCCGAACGCCGTGACGTCCAGCGTCTCGGCGGCTTGCGTACCCGTAAAGGGCATGGTCATGACCAGCGCCAGGATCGCGGCCCATTGGGCGAGTGTTGGCTGCATACGGTTCCTCCCGAATACTCCGTCCGCCACATTCTACAAGCACTTACCTTTCTTGTCTGCCCCTTCACCGCTACGATTGAGACCTTCCACCCCAAAAAGACGACCTTCGCGCCAGAATCCGCCATCTGGTTGTCGCAGATGACACCCGCTAACACCCGTCACTCACCCCGCACACCTCGGACGAGGTTTTCGGGACGCACAACTCTGCCCAACTCCACCGCGTGCAACCCAATCTACTCTGTGTGGCGGATTGCTGCTATAATACTGCCACGCACAACCTAACCTGCAGGAAGCGACCACCGGCAATCGAACGAAAGGCGGTCACTGTGAGGATATGTTCACTACGGCTGTTTGTACTCGCCGCTCTGCTGCTGGCGCCGCTGGCCGCTCTCCATGCCGCCGACGCGCCCCAACTGCCGCGCCCTAAGCTGCAAATCATCAACGGCAGCAGCCAGACCGTCGACATTTTCTGGCTCAAGTCCGACACCGAGCGCGTGTCGAACGGTTCCGTTTCCCCAGGGAAGAATACCGTTATTACCACAACGCTCGGGCATCGCTTCGAGGTCGTGGGCCGCGACGACAAGGCGACCGCCACAGTGACCAGTGAGGTGCCGGTGCAGGGCTTTCGCTTCGACCCGCGAGGCCGGGACGGCGTGCCGTCATTCTATACACAATCCGTCAGTGCGAACGGTTTCCCCATCGTCGCCTCCGCCAAAGTAAATCCCTACGCCCTCAAGGAGGCCGCTTACATCGTGAACATGATGCTCGCGAAACGCCCGGAGGTGCGCGAAGCGATGATCAAGAGCGGGGCGCGGGTTTGCGTCATGGCTTGCAACGAATACACCACCGACCTGCCAGAGTTTGCCTGGCTGGCGGAGGAAAAGGTCCCGGGATTCGACAATTTGTCGGCAAAGGACTATTGGGACGCGCGCGCCCGCGGTCTCGGCGGCAGCGAGACCGATCCCTATTGCTCCACCGGAGAGGAGAACCTGCTCGGTTACCCGGGCGACCCCTATTCCAAGGAGACCAACCTTATCCACGAGTTCGCCCACAATATCCACCTTCGCGGCATGGTGAATGTGGACCCGACGTTCGACGCGCGGCTCAAGGCCGCCTATGACACCGCAATGAAGGCCGGACTCTGGAAGGGCAAGTACGCGTCCGTGAACCACCACGAGTACTTTGCCGTCGGCGTGGCGTCCTGGTATGGGCACGACCGCTTCAACGACTTTGACCACAACCATGTGCACTTGCGATCACAACTGATCGAATACGATCCCGGGCTGGCGGCGTTGTGCCGCGAAGTTTTCGGAGACACGGCCCCGTCCTACACCAAGCCCGCGACGCGCCTTACAGGTCACCTGGCCGGCTTCAACCCGGCGACGGCACCAACGTTCGAGTGGCCGGAGCGGCTGAAGCAGGCCAAGGCGGAATGCCGCGCGAAAGCGGTGGCGCGGGACAAGGCAGCCAACGGTGACGGCCGGCCTTAGACAAGAAACATCGCGGGCTGAGTTGTGACAACCGCCGCACCTTCGATTTTGCCTCGTGGCGTGGCCTTCCGGATGTTCTCCACACACCCATCCGTCATCTGGTTGTCGCAGACAACACCCGCTGACACCGGTCACTCACCCCGTAGACCACGAACGGAGTTTTCGGGACGCACCACTTTGTCCAATTCCACCGCGCGTAACCCAATCTACTCTGGGTGGCGGATTGCTGCTACAATACTGCCACGTACAACCGAACCTGCAAGAAGCGACCACCGACAATCGGACAAAAGGCGGTCACTATCAGGATACGCTCCCTACAGTTGCCTGCACTTATCGCCTTGCTGCTGACCGCCCTGACCGCCGTGCACGCCGCCGATGCACCGTCCCCCACCAAGCCCAACAATGCCGGCCCGGTGGTTATGGTGACTGTCCTGTGGACTAGCCGCGACAAATCCTGCGGGCTGGACGCGCAGCTCGCGGCACTGCAACCGGCCAAGGGCAGGCTTCTGGTGAGCACGAATCCGGGCGGTGAGTCAGCCGCCGATTTCGAATTCCGTTTTTCCTGGCGATCGGCCAAAGATGTCCAGTCTTCCAACGCGGCTCCCACCATGGTGGCCGCAGATGTCGAACCGGCCCGCAAGGCGCTCCTCGCGGCCATGACCGATTCCTTCTCCGAACAGGTCATGACCCATGTTGCCGTGGAAACGCCGGCGAACGGGACGAAAAAGTGCTGGGAGGTGATTTTCCCGTCGCCGCATTCAGGCGTGTCGCTCGCCCGCCAGTTCCGCGTTGCGCGTCGACTCGTGGCCGCGCGGCTGGCGGAGATGAACATGATGAAGCCCATCGCCGGCACATGGCCGCCGGATTTCCGCCCCCAGAAGACGCTGGCGCTCTACGATGCCGAAGGCGCCAGTTACAACGGCAGCACGTTGTTCGAACGTGCGGTGAATGAAACCACGCTCGATGCGTGCACGTTGGCGGTTTGTCCCGAGGACATCCGCGAGGGGATTCTCGACCGCTGCACCGGTGTTCTGTTTCCGGGCGGCACCGGCAGAGGGATTGCCGAGGCATTGCATCCTGACGGCGTGCAGCGTGTACGCGATTTCGTCGCCAAGGGCGGCGGCTATTTTGGCTCCTGCGCCGGCGCGTACCTCGCGTCTTCAGGTCGGCCCGAGTACACAGGCATGATACCGCTGAAGCACGGCCAGCCGTGGGAGAAGGGGCATGCCAAGCTCAAAATCGGACTCACCCCCGAAGGCGTGGCGCTGCTTGGCGAGGAATTCTTGCACATCGAGACGTTCTACAATTGCGGCCCGGTCTTTCCTGATCTTGCACCCAAAGGCCAGCGCGCGCCGGTTACAGTGCTGGCCAATTTCGAGAGTCCGTCCACGGACGCCAAAGGCGTAGTGTGCGGGGAAATGGTGGGCACGCCGGCCATCCTTTCCATGCAATGGCAGAAGGGCCGGATCATGATCATCAGCCCGCATCCCGAGACCAATCCGAAGTTCTATCCCCTCGTCGCCCGCGCCATCGGCTGGACTATCGGGCAGGATCCCAAATCCGTACAAGCTCGCGTTCCCTCCGCACCGACATTGGATCCTCGAAGCCGCGACTCTAAGAAAGAATAGGCGCGATGGTGCCCAAAAGCAATTTCTTATCAGTTAGCCTGCTGAAATGACCCACAACACATAACCTGGAGACATCGATCATGAAAACAGAATTTCAAAACAAGCCGGATTCCTCCTCCACCAGCCCATTGTTTTCCCGCAGATCTTTCATCAAGGCTCAGCTGAGCTTAACGGCTTACTTGGCCGTCTTCAGTTTAAACGCGCAGAACCATGACCAAACTAAGAACGAACTCATAAAGGTAAAAATCCAGGAACGGAAATCCTGGGAGTTCGAAGACCTCACATTCGACAACAAATTTTCAGGCTCCCGCCTGTCTGATGTCACAAAAAACCCTGATGGCAGTTTTCATCTGTTAGTCGAGCCCGAAACAAAACCGATCAACGCCAGCCAATGGTACGGATTCAGAATCACCAGCAAAGAAGCAAAGACAATCTCTGTTGAAATAGAAATCGACTGCCTAAACGAAAACAATCAACCGATGGTGGCGATCGCACCCGTAGTCAAGAACTCCCTCCATAACTGGGTCAGAATTCCCGCCGATCAAACAACAATTAATAACTCCTTAAACCGCATTAATGTCAACCTGGAAAAAGGCGAAAACTGTTTCGCACCCTTTGAGCCGGTAACCCTGGAAGACTGCAACCAGTGGATTGAAAAACTCAAGAAGATGCCCTCTGCCAAAGAAGAAATCATAGGCCGATCGATCGAAGGAAGACCCCTGCGAAAACTCTCCATCAATGCCAATAACAGCAAGCAATGTATTTTTGTCTTAGGGGGTCAACACCCACCCGAGATGACGGGAAGCCTGGGCCTGTTTCATTTCATTGAAGAGGTCTGTGCCAATAATGAATTATCGAACAAGTTCCGCGATAAATACGAAATTGTCGCCGTGCCGATGATCAATCCAGACGGTAGATATCACGGGCACTGGAGATGCAACCTGGGGGGGAATTGACACCAATCGCGACTGGTCGAAGTTTAGCCAACCTGAAGTCATAATTCTTCGTGATGTGATTCAGGAAACCAATAAAAAAACAAAAATCGAAGCCTTCATCGACTTCCACTCTACGGCTAAAAGCTTAATCTACATAGAGCCAGAGAACGCCCCCGAGAAGATTAAAATATTCACCCAACAATGGTTGAAGAATGTGGACTACAAAGAGAAGGCCACGAAACTCCCACTCGTCACAGGCACTCCAGTTGCAGTCAGTCCTACAGCGAAGGCCTGGGTACTGGAAACCTTTGAGACACCATCGTATGTTAGAGAATATGGATATTGGATATCGCTGGAGGACGTAAAAAACCAAGCAATACCGGAAGCCATTGGATTAATGAAAACTATGTTAAGCCTAGAAAGAGAATAACCGCATCGCGTCAAGCAAAAGCATAAAAGGGCCGTCAATTCTTGACCACAACATGCTGTTTCTTGACCGGTGTGGTTCGCCGCGCAGCACAATTGACTAGTCGATACTGAACAACCCCCGTTTTAAGCTGCGGCCAAGCAGATGGGGTGGGCCGAACGCGATGGAAGGAGCCCACGCACTGGAACAAGGGCGTGGCAACCTGCACATAACTGAGGACTGAAGACCATGAACACCATCACATCCGCCACTCTCGCCGCCCTGCTGCTGACCGCCCTGACCGGGCTCCACGCCGCCGAACCTCCGGCGGCCGTGCCGCAATCCGTCACGCAGGTGTGGGCTGACCACGATCCGAACAAAGGCGACTTCAAGGAAGAGATTATCAAGGAAGAGACCAAAGACGGGAACTACTATCGGGAGTCCTACATCAGCGCTTATGTGGTGGGAGAGGAAATCCGGGTTTACTGTCAATATAAAGTCAAGGTAGGAGCCAGGAACGCACCCGGGCTTTTGAACGTTCATGGGTGGATGGGCAAACCGAGTATCGACAACGACTATGTGACCGATGGCTGGGCCGAGATGACGTACGACTATTGCGGAGACACTCGCGACCGTCCGCAATACACCAAATACCCGGACAAGTTGCGCCATTGCAATATGGATGCAAAGTTCGGAGGAGCCATCGACTCCTCAACCCCCGACCACAAGTCAATCACCGATCCGAAGCAGACCTCGCTGTATGTCTGGTATGCCATGTCGCGGCGCGTCCTCAGTTATCTGGAACAGCAAAAAGAGGTCGATAAAACCCGGCTCGGGGCCAGAGGCTATTCCTACGGCGGGACTCTGATGTGGCAACTGGCGACCGACCCTCGCATGAAGGCTGTCGTGGCTTACTTCGGCATCGGATGGCTCGAATATTACCGGACGAAGAGTGTTTGGCTGTACAACAACCCGTATGTCGAACCCGAGAAAACACCGGGCGAAGAGATCTATCTTGCCGGCGTTGCCCCGGAAGCCTACATCCCCTACATCACCGCCGCCACGCTCTTCCTGAATGGCAGCAATGATCATCATGGCGTCTTCGAACGCGGACTGGAGAGCTTCAAGAGGTTCAAGCCCGGGGTGCCCTGGGCCTTTGCCATCCAGGCGCGCGGCCACCACAACACCGAGAAAACCGGGCAGGACTGCAAGATGTGGCTGGAAAAGTATGTCTTGAAAAAGGAGGTGTTCTGGCCGGCGCATCCAAAATCAGAAATCAAACTGAATGCGGAGGGCGTACCGGAACTGATTGTCACCCCTTCGTCGCCGCAGCGGGTGAAGAGCGTGGAGATGTTCTACGCACTCAAAAACCCCTGTTATTTTACACGAGCCTGGCGTGATGTGGAATGTGTTAGAAAGGGTGATTCCTGGGTGGGGCAAATGCCGGTGAGGAATGTTGAGGATTACGTCTTCGGCTTCGCCAACATCAACTATGACACCACCGTCGTGGTATCCACCGATTTCAACGCGGCCATTCCTTCAAAACTTGGCAACGCCAAGGCGACCGACAAGACATCTGATGTTGTCTATTCAGGCGATGGCGGGATCGGAGCCTGGAACAACGTCGCGGAGGTCGAAGGCGTCGGCGGCATCAAAGGGTTCCGCTGCACCGACAATAAGGCGGGGACAGGCACAGAGCTGATGAGCAACCCAAAGTGGAAAGCCCCTCTGAATGCACAGCTCGGTTTCAAGTTCTATTGTACCGAGCCACAGACGCTGATCTTCTTGGCGGACGATTATGATGCCGAGATTGAAATCGCCGCGTCTGACAGTTGGCAGGCAATGGTGATTCCGACGAATAAGTTCATCAACCGCATCAATCGAAAGCCGCTGGCAAGTTGGAAGAGCATTGCCGCAATCCACCTCAAGCCCAAAGCAAACGCGGATATCACCAAGGTGGTGTTTGCACAGTTCAACTGGGCGGTCTCCGACAATCCGGCCGCCAGGGAGAATCCTGCTGCAAAATAGGCCGGCCTGAGGCAGAAGAAAGCAAAGCAGTAACGAAGGGGATAATTGGTCGGGAAAGAACAAATGAACGGTTCATGTAACAGGCGTGGTTTTCTGAAACTGGCGGGCTTGTATGCAGGCGCCGCAGCAGTGGGCTTTCCCACGCATGCCATGGCTGCTGCAGACAAACCGTGCAAGCCCAATATCGTGCTCATCCTCGCCGATGATTGGGGGTGGGGCGACCTGTCGTGCCACGGGCATTCATGGCTGACGACGCCGCACTTGGACCGGTTCGCGAGTGAGGGCATTGATTTCCAGCAGTTCAACGTGCTCAACCCCGTCTGCTCGCCGAGTCGCACCGCTGTGATGACGGGGCATTACCCCGCGCGGTATTGTATTCATCAGCACTTTGCCCCGGGGATAAACACGCAACGCGGGATGCCGGATTGGCTCGATCCCAAAGCGCCGACCCTCGCGCGCATGCTCAAAGACGCCGGTTATCGCACCGGTCATTTTGGCAAGTGGCATTTGACCAATCACGGCGCCGTCGGCGCGCCGGAGCCCACGGCGTACGGGTTCGATGAATATGCAGTATTCAACGGTCCGGGGAACGAGGCCGGCTTGCACGACACGGCGGACAACGCGGTGAAGTTCATCCGCGCCAGCAAGGACCGGCCTTTTTACGTCAACGTTTGGCTGCACGAGAGCCACACGCCGCACGTGCCGACGACGGAGTCGCTGGAGAAATGGAAGCACCTCGACGAGCAAAAGCAGGTGTATTCGGCTGTCATCACCGACGGCGACAACGCGGTTGGCAAGGTGCTCGATGCGCTGAAGGAAGCGGATGTCGAGCAGAATACCATCGTCATGTTCGCCAGCGACAACGGCCCGGAGTGGACCGGCAACGACACGCAAAAGAAGATGGGCGCCGGCTACGGCACGTGGGCCAGCATCGGCCAGACGGGCGGACTGCGCGGTCGTAAGCGCAGCCTGTTCGAAGGCGGCGTGCGCGTGCCCTTCATCGTGCGCTGGCCCGGACACACGCCGGCCGGTACAAAGAACAACACGACTGCCTTCGCCGCCGTTGACCTGCTGCCCACGCTCTGCGCCGCCGCGGGTGTCACGCCGCCGGCGGATTATCACGGCGACGGCGAGAATCTGCTCGACGCCTTCCAGGGCAAGGCCGTCGCCCGCACGCGTCCGATCTTCTGGCAGTGGCTCGGCACCAATGCGGAACCGGATTGGTGGCCGCGCCTGGCCGTGCGCGATGGCGACTGGAAACTCGTGCTCACCGACGATGCGAAGCGCGTGGAGTTGCATCGCCTTACCGATGACCGCGCCGAGTCCGCCGATGTGGCGAAAGACTACCCCGAAGTCGTCGCCCGCCTCAGCAAGCTGGCACTCGACTGGAAGGCCACATTGCCGGAGAAGCCGAACCCCGAGTGCATCAGCCAATCGAATCCCGCACCCAATAGCGGCGCACCGAAGAAAGCCGGCAAGGCCGTGTCAGCGGCAGATCGCGCCAAATCCTTCGACCGCTGGGACACAAACAAGGACGGCGTGCTGACGCTCGACGAATACAAGGCCGGGCTGAAAGGACAAGACAACCTTGAAACCCGCTTCAAGAACTTCGACAAAAACGGCGATGGCAAGCTGACCCGCGAAGAGTTCGTCACACCATCCAGCAAATGACCAACCCGTAAAAGAATCCGTAATGAGAAACATCCTCACCCGTGACCTGTCCCACTTCACGAGTTGACTCTACAGATCGCTGGGCGCGGTCACTCCTCCGGTCTTTCTATCATTTGACTTCTCAACATCACTCGCCCGACTTGCCATCAAACACCGCAGGCTGATTCTATTTTCTGGCAGCAGCCTTCCTGGCTTCAGCCGCTGCCCTGCATTCTACACACATTTCGCCGGCCGATTCACAGGCCGGGGGCAGTTGCTTCCTTGGCAGGTGCTGCCTTGGCAGCCCCCTTCTTGGCAGCCTCCTTCTTGATAGCCGCCGCCTGTCGCGGAGATATCTTTACGACGGGTTCTGGAGGTGTTTTCCATGGACGACCGTCAGGGCCGTTGTCTATCACAGGGAATGCTGATAACCTCAGCCTTGCAGCGCCCATGGGGATCAAGGTTATTTCCTCAACGGGCTCATCTGACTTTACCGGGCTTTCCGAAAGAAGCCCCACCAGATCCGTTTCGTCTGTTTGCCAGCCGGGAATCCTGCGCCCCTTCGCCCTGATTTCAATCGGCGTTTCCGCGCTTCCCCAGGCATTGTTGTCTGAGGGCCATTCTTTCTTTGCTACTCTAAATGATGTATCAAGATTCTCCTTATCGAGCACCAGGCCGTAGTTCCACGGCGTGGTCGGATAGATTTCAAAGGCCGGCCATGCGGCGAGCTGTTCTTTGGACAATTCCCGACGCCACGCGTCCGGAAGGTACTCCTTGGATATCGCGATGGCTCCATCGATAGGCACGTATTTCTCGGAGATCTTCAGGGAGTAAGTGAGCGGCCCGCGGTCGACCGAAATGCTGTTTGCGTTTTTGGCCCATGTCCTTACGCTCAGCTGCATCGGTAATTTGAGTTTAACGATGTCGCCGTTCTTCCATTCGCGGTCGATCCGGAGAAATGATCGGGGCTTCGTCTGCACCTTGACCTTTTGGTCGTTAATGATGAGTTCGGCCTTGTCGCACCAGCCAGGTATCCGGAGATACAGCGGAAACTTCAGCGACTGGGGCAATGAGAAAGAAAGGTAACCGTTCACGGAATTCTACTCAAATAGCACGCGGCCAGAAAATGAAAATTGTTTCAGAATTGTCTGGCGCTATGGTGTTTGTTAGGGTACACCATGGCATATGCACGATGATTTAAGCATCAA
>Ga0209777_10001642_pt1 | contig 31584 bp, 22 predicted proteins | sample FrelakmetHBP12HB_FD_187147 | JGI IMG/M metagenome (GOLD analysis project Ga0209777, IMG submission 187147) | Freshwater lake sediment microbial communities from the University of Notre Dame, USA, for methane emissions studies -HBP12 HB (SPAdes)... | ecosystem: Environmental > Aquatic >... | reverse complement strand
ACCACGAGCCGGTCGCCAGGCTCAAGCAATTCACCCAGCTCTTCATCGGCGTCCACGTCGACGATGATTGTCCCCGCGGGCACCGCCACGATGCGATCTTCACCGCGGGCGCCGGTCATGTTTTTCCCTTTACCGTGGCCGCCGCGATCCGCGCGATAGTGTTTCTGGTATTGGCAATCGAGGAGGGTGTTTTTGCCGGGGTCCGCCGCGATTATGACGTCCCCGCCGTGGCCGCCGCTCCCGCCGTCCGGGCCTCCCCGCGGGACATACTTTTCCCGCCGGAAGCTGAGACAACCATTGCCTCCGTCCCCCGCTTTCACGTGGATCAAGGCTTCATCAATGAACTTCATAGCATAGGTTGCAGGGGCGCGCCAATGTGTGCGCCCGTTGTACAGAATTTAATGTAAAAAGGGCGAACATATAGGTTCGCCCCTACTATAGACATGCGCCCTGATAAGAATCAGGCGGATTTAGGGGGGATGACGGAGACGACCTTTTTACTGCGGCCGTGTGTGGTGTATTGGACTATGCCGTCTATTTTTGCGAAAATGGTGTAGTCGCGTCCCATGCCGACGTTGCGACCCGGATGAACGCGGGTGCCTACCTGCCGGACAAGTATGTTCCCTCCCTTGACCGTCTGGCCCGCGTAGACCTTTATGCCCCTTCTCTGCCCGTGGCTGTCGCGGCCGTTCTTGGCGCTGCCGCCGGATTTTTTGTGAGCCATGTTACTACTCCTCCGCTTTCTGCTCTTGGGCCGGTTCGGGCGCGGCGACGCCTTCTATTCCCTGAATGGCCACCGCCGTGTAGTGTTGGCGGTGCCCCTTCTTGCGCTCGTATCCCTTGCGCTTCTTGTGCTTGAAAACGATAACCTTCCTCGACCGCGCCTGCTCGACGATCTTCCCGGAGACACGCGCGCCCTCGACAATCGGGGCGCCGACCTTCGCGCCGGATTCGCCACCCACCATGAGGACATCGCTGAATGTGATGTCGTCTCCAATACTGCCCGGCAGTTTTTCCACCCGGATGATCTCGCCGGGATGCACCCGGTACTGTTTGCCGCCTGTTTTTATCACTGCATACATAGTTGTTTTTCCACCTGATTTTTTCCGAATTACCCCGGACTAATGTCGGAGGTTTAAATTGATCTCTCCACGCCTTTTCCGCAAACCCGCAAGGGTTTGCAGCCCGGCTTTTCTTTTGCTTACTTTTCTTTTCCCGAAAAGAAAAGTAAGTAAGTGGTCCCAACGGGGATCGAACCCGTGTTTGCGGCGTGAGAGGCCGCCGTCCTGGGCCACTAGACGATGGGACCCCACAAACTATTTATTTTATCATTTTTCCCCGGTTTTGCAATCGTTTCGGGCATTTCCCGTATTTATTTTTTCTGACCCCTCTGTATCCTGGCCCATTCGTCTTTCAGGGGGACGGTCCTGTTGAATACAGGTTTATTGTCCGTCGTGTCCGGATCAACCACGAAATAGCCGATTCTTTCGAATTGATAATGGTTTCCGGCTGCGGCGTTCTTCAGGCCTGGCTCGACATAGCACGACGGGAGCGTTTCCATGGATTTAGGGTCAAAGTAATCTTTCCAGTCTTTGCCCTCTTCCACGTCGTTTGGGTCTTCCGCGGTGAACAGGCGCTCGTACAGGCGAATTTCGGCTTTGATCGCATGACTGGCGGAAACCCAGTGCAGCGTCGCCTGAACCTTGCGCCGGTCTGGTGAATCGCCGCCGCGCGTGGCGGGATCGTAAGTGCAGCGCAATTCAACCACCTTGCCGGAATTATCCTTTACAGCGTTAACGCATTTGATGAAATACCCGTACCGCAGGCGCACTTCGCGGCCCGGGGCGAGGCGATAAAACTTCTTCGGGGGGTCCTCCATGAAATCGTCTTCTTCGATGAAGAGATTGCGCGAGAAGGGCAGTTTGCGCGTCCCCATGGAGGGGTCTTCGGGGTTATTTATCGCGTCCAGATCCTCGACCTGGCCCTCCGGGTAGTTATCAATTGTGACCTTGAGCGGCCTCAGCACACCCATGACGCGCATCGCTCGCTTGTTCAAATCTTCACGGATGCAGTGTTCGAGAAGGGCGGCGTCCACGGTGCTTTCGGCCTTCGAGACGCCTATGCGGGCCGCAAAATTCCGGATTGACTCCGGCGTATAGCCGCGCCTTCTCAAGCCCGATATGGTTGGCATTCGCGGATCGTCCCACCCCCTCACGTAGCCACCCTCCACCAGGTCTATGAGCTTTCGCTTGCTCATGACGGTGTAAGTCAGGTTGAGGCGCGCGAATTCGATCTGCTGCGGATGATAGATGCCCAATTGCTCGACGAACCAGTCGTACAGAGGACGGTGATCCTCGAACTCGAGCGTGCAGATCGAGTGGGTTATTTTTTCAATGGAATCCGACTGGCCGTGCGCCCAGTCGTACATCGGGTAGATGAGCCATTTGTCGCCGGTGCGGTTGTGAGGGACCTTGAGGATGCGGTACATGACGGGGTCACGAAGGTTGAGGTTGGGGGAGGCCATGTCTATTTTTGCGCGAAGCACGCGGGAACCCTCATCGAATTCGCCCCTCCTCATGCGCTCGAACAGGTCGAGGTTTTCCTCGACCGACCTGTCGCGGTGGGGGCTGTTCTTCCCCGGCTGGGTCGGCGTGCCGCGGTATTCACGGATTCGATCGGCGTTCAGGTCATCAACGTAGGCCTTGCCCTTTTTTATCAACAGGACGGCCCATTCGTAAATCTGCTCGAAATAATCCGACGCATAATAAAGATGCTCCCCCCAATCGAAGCCGAGCCAGCGGATGTTGTCCATTATTGACTTGACGTATTCTTCCTCTTCCTTGGTGGGATTGGTGTCGTCGAAACGCAAATGGCAGCGGCCGCCGTTTTCGAGGGCGATGCCGAAGTTGAGGCAGATGCTCTTCGCGTGGCCGATGTGCAGGTAGCCGTTCGGCTCCGGCGGGAAGCGCGTGTAAACACGCCCTCCGTGTTTATTTGTCCGCTGGTCTTCCGCCACGATGGCGCGGATGAAATCGAGGCCCGGGGCGGAAGGCCTGTCGTCTTTTGGATTGCTTTTTTGATCGCTCATAAGAAAATCCCCTTTTAATAAAGGGGCAAGGGGTTTTAAACCCCTTGTCTTTTTTTATTTTGGAATCAACCCTTTAATCATTATCGGGGATTACCGTGGATTATAAATGAAAAAACGGAAAAACCCAAGCCGATTGCGGGGCTTGGGCATCATGCTTGTATAGCTGGGGGACTAGGATTCGAACCTAGATTAATGGGGTCAGAACCCATCGTTCTGCCGTTGAACTATCCCCCAGAAGGCGAACCGTTCACTGTTTACGGTGAACGTTTTAAGAATCCCTGCTTTTCCTTACCTTGCCCAAAATGATAAGGGAAACCGGCATAATCGTCAACCGCATGTGTAGCGCTACTAAACGGCAATTGAGGTCAGGTTGAATATGGACATGCGATGAATTAACTTTCATGCTTGTAAATCACGGAGGCGGACACAAGGACGCGCTCCGCTAAATAATGAGGTGAAACGTCTGATGTCGGAACGGCATTTTTTATCTGAATTTTTCGATCCTCGATCTGTTGCGGTGATCGGCGCCAGATCGAAACCGGGCTTCGGCTATCAGCTTCCAATATGGCTGATAAAATATGGCCATGGCCAAAAGGTCCGGCTGATAAATCCTCGCGGCGGCGAGATGCACGGGCTGAAGGTTTACCGGTCAATCGGCGATGCGCCGCGCCCCATTGACCTCGCGGTGATCATCTCCCCTGCGCCCTCCGTGCCGGGGTTGCTGGAGGAAATCGCATCGGCCGGCGTCCGCAACGTCATAATTGAATGCGCCGGCTTTGCCGAGACGGGCGAAGGCGGCGCGGAGCTTCAGCGCAAGTGCCGCGCCATTGCCTTGTCGAAGGGGCTGCGGGTCATAGGCCCGAACTGCGTCGGCGTGGTCAACACCGAGAACCGCTTCGCCACGAGCGAGGTTATCGAGAGCGCGCTTACGCCGGGCAATATCGGCCTCGTCGCTCAAAGCGGAATTTTCGGAAGCATTCTGTTGGATGCCTTTCCGAGCAAAGGGCTTGCCATATCCCGCGGAGTCACTCTCGGCAACAGGCTGATCGTTGATGAATGCGATGCGCTGGATTTTTTCGCCACCGACCCGATGACTCGCGCCGTTATCCTGTACCTGGAGGGCGCGTCGGGAGGCGCCAAGCTGCGCGCGTCCCTCGAGCGGATCACGAGAATAAAGCCGGTGATCGTGTTGAAAAGCGGCCGCACGGCTGAGGGCGTCGCTGCAACCGCGTCTCACACCGGCTCGATGGCGGGAGAGGACGCCATCTATGACGGCCTGTTCTCGCAGACCGGCGCGACTCGCGCCGCCGACGTCGCCAACCTGCTCGATCTCACCGCCGTTTTTTCGACCCAGCCGCTCCCAAAAGGGAATAGGATATGCGTGCTGACGACTAGCGGCTCTATGGGCGCAGTGGCTATAGACGCCGCCGTCAGGTGTGGCCTGGCTCCAGCAAGGTTGAGCGAGGAGACGGTTGCGAGGGTGAGAGCGCATTCGCCCGCGTGGATGAATGTCAAGAACCCGCTGGACGTCGGCCCATCTGGGATTTTCAAGGTCGGCTTCCAGACGGCTCTTGACGATCCCGGAGTTGATATGCTTCTCACATTTTGCACTGTTCCCTACGCGGTTATCGAGGGTTTCGCGCCGCTGGGGCTTAACGCAGAGGCGTGGCTGGGGAATCTCGGCGAGATACGAAAGCGCACGCCCCATAAGCCCGTGGTGGCGTCCGTGCTCGGCCATCCCGGCTGGCGGGCGCAGATGACTGACATTTGCGGAAACAACGTTGCGCTTGTGGAATTCCCGGAAAACGGCATAAGGGCGCTTGCCGCTCTGGCGCGATATTCGCAATTCCAAAAATCTCAAGCCGCAATTTAAAGGCAACCGGCCACATTCGCCCCTGCGATTCTCTATGGAAAACTTCTACATCTGCCATCCCGACGATAAAAAATCCTGCGGCGCATGTTGTGGTTTATACAACTATGAAAACTTTGACCGACAAACGGTTTCGGCGGCGCTTGCCTTCCGCACAGACCTGTTCGCGGCGATGAAGCCCCGGGAGGGTGAACTTGAATATTTCCGGAGCATAGTTGCGAAGCTGGACCTTCGGCCCAGGCTGCTCGAAGAAATTTACTGTTGCGAGTTCATAGGGTTCGTGGACGACGCGCGCAGGAAGGTCGGCTGCCTCATCCATCCCGCGCTTGGGGAGGGCGCCGACATGCGCGACCATGCTTATTACGGGGCCGAAACATGCACCGCTCACAAATGTCCCACATATAATTATTTCAGCGCAGCGGATGTCCGACCGGTCATCGCCGCCCTCGACGACTGGTACCTGTACGGGATGTGCGTCACCGATATTGATTTATTGAAGGAATTTTATCGGGCCGTGAGCGACTTGCGGGGCGAAGCGATCAGGCCGGAATTGATCGCGGAACGCAAAACGGCTCTCGAAATATTTCGCAGCTACCTGTCATTGAAGGAGAATTGGCCCTTCCGGCGCGGCCGCAGGAGGTTCGGGCAATATATTTTCGAGAACGGCTCTTATCGGGTCGCCGATACGGATTGGGAAGCGCTTGGAGTCGCCAGGCCGCAGGAGTGGCGAATATTGCGAAGCCTGGCGAGCGATTTTTCCAATGCGGACGAGGTATTAGGGGCGGTTAATCAAATTCGACGTCTGGTCACTGATATGGCATCGGCTTTAAGCCAGTCAAATCATTGACAGTGAACAGGAAATATGAAACCATTGGATAGTGGATGAAAAAGACAACTTCATTTACTAAACATGCCTTGGAGCAAATGAAAGAAAGGGGAGCGACAAGGGATGAGGTTGAATTCGCCATTCTCAAAGGAAAGAAGGAACGAGCAAAAGGAAACCGGATCATGCATCGGCTAACATTACCATTCAATAAAACATGGACTGATAAACACTATACATGGAAACAAGTTGTCCCTATTACAGCGGAAGAGGAAAATGAAATTGTTGTTGTAACGGTTTTAACTTTCTATTTCTGAAAGGAGGTTAATATGAAAATAACATACGACCCAAAAGCAGATGCGGTATACATTCGATTTGTGAAAGGCAAGCATGAATGTCGAGCGTTGCAACTCAATGAGGACGTGATTATAAACATCGGTCCGGAAGAATTGCTGGTGGGAATTGAAATCCTGGACGCAAGCAAGGTGCTCAAACTGACAAAGCCCGCCACTATCGAAATCGAAAACTTTCTGGCTAAGGCAAGCTAGAAAATCTGAGGTGACGAATCACCGCAATTCAAAGCGACGCAATCTCAAGGAATTGGACACCACGCTCACGGAGCTAATGGCCATCGCCGCGGCGGCGATCATGGGGTTGAGAAGAATATGGAAGAACGGGTAGAGCGCTCCGGCGGCGATCGGGATCAGGATGACATTGTAAAAAAAAGCCCAGAAGAGGTTCTGCCGTATTATTGCGATGGTGCGTTTGCTTAAGCGAATGGCCGTGACGACGCTCATGAGGTCATCCCGGATAAGCGTTATATCGGAGGCTTCGAGGGCGACGTCCGCGCCGGAGCCGATGGCGATGCCGACGTCCGCTTTTGCAAGGGCGGGCGCATCGTTTATGCCGTCCCCCACCATGGCGACGATTTTGCCCTCCCGCTGAAGCTTGCCCACCTCCTCGGCCTTGTCGCCGGGTAGAACGTTCGCCATCGCCCTGTCAATGCCAGTTTTGCGCGCGACGGCTCTCGCGGTGCGCTCGTTGTCCCCGGTGATCATTGCTACCTCGATGCCCATCGCCTTCAACGCCCTGACGGCGTCGGGCGCGCTCTTTTTGATCGTATCCGCCGCCGCGATAGCTCCGATCAATTTCCCGTCGGCTGCGATAAAGGCGACTGTTTTCCCCTCATCCTCCAAAGCCTCGATACGGGCCGCAAGCGATTCGATCGAGACGCCGCGATCATTCATCAATTTCCGGTTACCCATTACGATGGATTTCTCACCGAGACGGGCTACAACTCCATGCCCCGCTAACGCTTCAAAATCGGAGGCGTCCGAGAGCGTCACTCCCCTTTCCTTCGCCTTTGCCACGATCGCTTCGCCCAGCGGGTGCTCCGAGCCGCGCTCAACGCTCGCGGCGAAGCCTAGCAAATCCGCCTCGGAGAAGCCCTCCGCCGGTAGGATGTCCGTAACACTTGGCCTGCCTTCGGTGAGTGTTCCGGTTTTATCAAATACGACGGCGTTGATGCGATATGCGGTTTCAAGCGCTTCGGCATCCTTGATCAGCACACCGGCCTCTGCGCCCCTGCCTGTGCCGACCATTATCGCGGTGGGCGTTGCGAGGCCGAGCGCGCAGGGGCAGGCGATGATGAGCACGGCCACGAAATTGAGGAGCGCAAACGTCGCAGCGGGCGCGGGACCGAATATGAACCATATAACGGCTGTGACGATAGCAACGGTTATAACCGCCGGGACGAAGTAGCTCGCGACCTTGTCCGCCATGCGCTGTATGGGCGCTTTCGACTCCTGCGCCTCCTCGACCAGGCGAATGATCTGCGCCAGCGCGGTATCCTTGCCAACCTTCGTCGCCTCGAAGGTGAACGAGCCGGTCTTGTTGATGGTCGCGCCGATAACCTGATCCCCCGGGTTTTTTTCCACGGGGATGCTTTCGCCGGAGAGCATGGACTCGTCAACCGACGAGCGCCCTTCCCTTACGACCCCGTCAACCGGTATCTTTTCGCCGGGCCTCACAACGACGAAATCGCCGAATAAGACATCCTCGATCGGCGCCTCTATTTCCTGCCCGTCCCTTATTATGCGCGCGGTCTTCGGCTTCAGGCCCACCAGTTTCCTGATCGCCTCGCTCGTCCGGCCCTTTGCGCGGGCTTCGAGCAGCCTCCCCATCAGAATGAGCGCCACTATGGTGGCCGCGGTATCGAAATACACATCATTTCTGAAACCGGCCCCTGAGAAGATGCCCGGGAAAAAGGTGGCGACGGTGGAATATGCCCATGCGGCGAATGTTCCCACGGCGACCAGGGTGTTCATGTCGGTTGTGCCATGGCGCGCGGCGCTCCAAGCGCCCGCGAAGAACCTCCGCCCCGCCACAAACAGCACCGGCGTTGCAATAGCGAAGAGGATAAACCGCATCACCTGACGGGGGATAAGGTTGAGGCCGGGGAGCATTTCCCCGAAGCTGCCGGCCATCGTTAGCGCCGCGCCGATTATGGCGAAGATAAACTCGCGCCTCAGCCTGCCGTATTCCCTCTCGCGCGTCTCACGCTCTTTATCGGCTGTCCCGCCCGTCCCTTCATCGCGGACCCCCAGAAAATCGTATCCGGCGGCCGAAATGGCCCTCTTGAAGTCCGACAGGCCCACTCGATCGGGATCGAACTCGACTGTAGCCCTTTCGAGCGCGAAGTTGACGTTTGCGCCTGCCACCCCATCGAGAGACTTTAAGGCCGTTTCGATGTTCGCCACGCAGGATGCGCAGCTCATCCCTCCGACAGACAGGGTGACTCGGCCATCACCCGTGTGCTTCTCCAAGTCGTCTTCAGGAAGGCATTGCTCACGCGGCCCGGCCATAGCCTCATGCTCATTTTTCGAGAGGAATCTTTCCGGGTCCGCGTCGAAACGCCTCTTGCAGCCGGGATTGCAGAAATAGTACTGCTTCCCTTTATATTCACTGCTTCCGGCGGCGGTTTCAGTGTCCACCTGCATGAGGCAGACCGGGTCAATCGCTTGCATTCGGCGGGCTATTTCCTCTCTTTCGAGCTGTCCTTTGCCTTGAGGTGCTTTTTAGGGTCGGCGTCAAAGGCCTTTTTGCAGTTCACATGGCAGAAATAGTATGTTTTGCCTTCGTATTGCGATGTAGCTACGGCATCGCTTTTTTCTATTTCCATGCGGCAAACTGGATCGGTAACCATGTTTAATCCTCTCTTCTATCCAAGATATTATTAGAATAACAATAATTTCGGCGGAAACAAGCTTTTTTCGATAGTTTTTGCCTTGAAAGTCAATATAAAGATGGCGGAGCTGTTGTACAGTGAAGTGTTGGCGGACAAGAATGTCCGCCCCCCTGTTCTAATAGGAGGACGGACATTCCTGTCCGTCATCAACAATGATAAAACTCATTTTTCAACCCTATAGCCCACAGTTAAATTCTTTAACGAAGCTGGTCGCCCCGGATGCCGATGACGATATTTTTAACTGGAATATCAGAGCCGGCGTTTTCTACGGCCTTTCTTGCGATAGAATTCAGCCCGCTGCAGCACGGGACCTCCATGTGGACGACGGTTATGCCTGTAATGCCGCTATTTTTGACTATTTCAGTAAGTTTTTCGAGGTAGTATTCGACATCATCGAATTTTGGGCAGGCGATGGCGATTGCCTTGCCTTCGAGGAGTTCATCGTGGAGGGCGGGGTGCACAACGCCGACGCAATCGGCGGTGAGGAGAAGCTCATGGCCGCGCAGGAATGGGGCATTAGGCGGAATAAGCATCAGCTTAATGGGCCAATGACTGAGGCGGGATGGCGCGCGTTTGCGCGATTCGTTACGCGGCGCGCCCGTTTTATGTTCCTGGTTTAGGTCAAGTATGCGCGCGCCGGGGCACCCGCCGCTCATGTGGGCATGAATGTGTTCCGCTGCCGCGCGCGGCATGTTTTCCTCCTCGTGGCCGTGCTTTCCTTTGTGCCCCAGGTGTTTTTCAACGGCCTTTTCGCAAAATTCATCAGCGGCCCGCTCGGTTATGGTTATCGCATCCTCCGGGCAATGGCCCATACACGCTCCGAGCCCATCGCACAAGTTGTCGGCCACCAGCCGCGCTTTTCCGTCTATAATCCGGATTGCGCCTTCCGCGCAGTTGGGAACGCACAGACCGCAGCCGTTGCACTTCTCCTCATCAATTTGAACTATCTGTCTCACCTTTGCTTTTGTGGTCATAATGAACCTCCATAATTTTTTATTTCATGTAATGCAGGAGCAGGTCCAGCCGCCCCCTTTTAATGAGATATGGGCCGGAAAACCTCATTATTTCCCGCCACTTATCCCGATATTCGTTCCTGTAACAATGGGTGGGGCATTTACGGCACGTAGGTTTGGGGTCATAAGGACAAGCCATATGCTTGCCGATGGCGTAGCCGATAAGACTGCGGCATTCATCGCACAAAGAGGGGCCGCCATCAATAAAATACCTCACGCTCTCGAATTTCCGCCGCGCCGCATCTCCGTGGTTGACCTTGCAATACGCCCCGATAAAAACCGCCAGTACCCCGATATCTTTCAATATCTCCCTTTCCGCGTCCCGATTCGCTATTTCGGCTGTTGCCATTTTTATACCCATGTTGATTACAAAGGTAGAACACCGGACGGCTTTTTTCCTTGACTTGCGTCAAAATGGCGTGAAAATCTTGAATTTTTTTAATGAAAGGGAGAAATCCGCTGATTTTTCAAATGGTTGGATCAACAGAGGACGAAGAGTATGGGGTGCTCTGATTTAAAAGATGTTGAGGATGGGCAAGGAATCGAATCGCGAATTTAGTGAAGGGAGGGTGGCGCCGTCCGACGGACGGCGCCACTAGTTGCTTCAAGGTAAATTTTACCCTACACAGGCGTCATGGCCCCATGCGCCTGATGTATATTTCGCTGTTGCCGGACGTGTCATCCATCCATGCCACATAGGGCAAGCCGTTGGAATCCAGAACCATAGAGGGCCATTCTGAATTTCCGCTATTGTAAGATATTCCGCCTCCGGTCGAGGTGCCAATGCCTGTTTCCACCCATACGCCGCTCGGCCAGGGCTTTACATATATTTCGAAGTTGCCGGAAGAATTGTCCTCCCATGCCACAACCGGTAACCCGTAAGGATTGATTCCCAGAGTTGGATGCTCCGAATCGCCGCTGTTTTGAGAGATTCCCCCACCCGCCGCGGATAATTTGTTGCTATGATCGTATATATGAAACCATCCGCTTGATGTTTGACTTGGTGGGTCTTGGAAACTTCTTGGTATGGCCAGGTATATTTCATCGTTGCCTGAGGAATCATCCTGCCATGCAAGCATCGGGGTCCCAACCACGTTCCCGTTAAGATCAATAGTCATATAGGCAGGATCAATAACGAGAGATGGATATCTCGCCCCCAGTTTGCCTGAACTGCATGACATTCCCGTTCCGCTGTAATCCATACCGGATACATACCCTATCCATGCGGCGCCGTCCCAATGCATGACGTATATCTGCCAACTGCCTACGGAATAATCCATCCATGCCACAATTGGCGGGTTCCCGGTGGATGTGGGATCAATAGCAAGGGATGGATTAGTTGCTCCGGGGCTACTCATGGAAATTCCACCTCCAGAGTAGTCTGCGGCTCCAAAATATCCCACCCATGCGGCGCCATTCCATCGCTTGACGTATATTTCAAGGACGCCGGAGGAATCATCCTGCCATGCCACAACCGGGTTGCCGGAAGAAGTAAGAGCAAGAGACGGTAACGCCGAGAAACCAGCATTATTGGAGATTCCCCCTCCGGATGCGGAGCCTGCGCCTATTGTCACCCATGCGCTGCCATTCCAACGCTTGATGTAGATTTCATAGTTGCCGGACGCATCGTCGGCCCATGCCACAACCGGGTACCCGGATGGATCAATCTTAAGAGATGGCTGCATGGCCCCATTAGCGCCGGCGCTGCTGGAAATTCCTCCCGAGGTGTAGTCAACATTACCGGCCGAATACCCCGCCCATGCGCTGCCATTCCAATGCTTGACGTAAATCTGCGATTTGCCGGATGTATTATCCATCCATGCCATGACCGGTCTACCGGAAGAATCAAGAGCGAGGGACGGTAAAGCCGAATAGCCGTTGTTGGCGGAGATCCCCACTCCCGAAGCGGAGCCAGCGCCTATCTCTATAAAGCTTTTGATTCCCTGTGAGATGGATATGTTGATGGTCTGTCCCACGGTCTTTGCCGGTTGGTAATTGTCCGCGCCCATTATACGAAGGTGGCAAATGCGGGGCGTTGCGGCGGTAAAGCTGACGCTACAGTTCAGCGGCTTGATCCCGGCGCCGGTCACCGCAATGTTAAACCCGCAGTCCGAGCCGTTGGAGGAGCAGGTCAGTGTATCGCCATTGTCGGGGTCGGTGAGAACGCCATTTGTGGCGGTGTACACTGACCCGGAGGTTATATTGATATTACTAGGCCCTGTTTGCCACGACGGTGCCCTGTCGGGGATGGTGATCGCTATAGTTTGGCCAACGGTGGCCGCAGTTGAATAATTGTCCGATCCCATAACCCGCAATGCGCACGCCTGAGGTTTTCCCGCGGTAAAGCTGACAGTGCAATTTCGCGGGCTTACGCCAGTCCCGCTTACCGTGGGAGTGAAGCCTGAGCAGCTAGTGCCATTGGATGAGCAAGTCAGGGTCTGGCCGGTGTCCACATCTTGCAGCGTTCCATTGGTCGCGGTATATAAAGAGCCGGATGTGATCGAGATGTCAGTTGGGAATATCGAGAATATCGGAGCATTGTCATTTACGGTGATGGAGATCGTCTGGCCAATCGACAATGCCGTCGCGCCATTGTCAGCCACCATCATTCGCAGTTTGCAGGTCTGCGTCGGTATAGGCGCCGTGAAGCTTAAGTTGCAATCGCGAGGCGAGGCGCCGGAACCGGACACCGTCACTGCAAACCCGCAGGTCATCCCGTTGGACGAACAGGTCAGAATCTGGCCCTTGTCAACGTCCGTTGCAGAGCCATTAATCTGATTGTATATAGAGCCGCCGTTTATTGAGATGTTACCCGGCGCGGCAGACCATGTGGGCCCATGGTTGGTCACGGCGGTGGGCTGCAAGCGTTTGATGTATATTTCGTCGTTGCCGGAGGTATCGTCCATCCATGTCACATACGGGACTCCCGTGGTGTCAATCGCCAAAGACGGCCACTGTGAATTTCCGCCATTGTAAGAGATTCCACCGCCGGTCGAAGTTCCAATGCCTGTTTCCGCCCATGATCCGGCCGGCCAGGGCTTGATGTATATTTCATAGTTGCCCGATGAATTATCCGTCCACGCCACAACAGGCATCCCATAAGGATCAATAACGAGAGAGGGATAGTCCGAATCTCCGCTACTCATGGAGACTCCCCCAACTCTCATGGAACTATTGCCCTTTTCATCGAGGATTTCCCACCATGCCCCCCACAATGGATTTCCGTGGCCCACGTTCGTTATCCCCTGAAACCATCCTGTGGTGACTATGTAAATTTCCTGGTTCTTGGAGGCGTCATCCTGCCACGCCAAAACAGGAGCAGCGGGGTACACAAAATAGTCAAATGCAAGAGACGGGTGCCTTGCCCCCCAAGTGCCCGCGCTGCTGCGGGAAACTCCCGTTCCCGTGTAATCACTATCGCCTTCGGTATATCCCAGCCACCAGGTTCCGTCCCATTGCTTGAGGTATATCTCCCACATGCCTGAGGAGAGGTCCATCCATGCCACAGCTGGGTTATCGAAAGAATCTATGGCAAGAGATGGATGACTGGCGCCGGCGCCACTGTTGGAAATTCCACCCCACAGAGCGGAATGGGGCACTTCCTGAGGTCCAATTTGTTCATTTATTTCCACCCATGACCCCCCATCCCAACCCTTCAGGAATATTTCAAGGATGCCGGAGGAATCATCCTCCCATGCCACATACGGGTTACCGAGAGAATCAACGGCAAGAGACGGCAAAGCCGAATATCCGCTGTTGTTAGAGATTCCCCCTCCGGATGCGGAACCGGCGCCCATTGCCGCCCATGCGCTGCCCGTCCATCGCTTGACGTAGATTTCATAGTTGCCGGAGGAGTCATCGGCCCATGTAACAATCGGGTTCCCGGAGGGAGTAATGGCGAGAGACGGTTGCATAGCCCCGGTAGCGCCCGTGCTGCTGGAGATTCCCCCTCCCGAATAATCCCCTGTGCCGGACAAATATCCCACCCATGCGGTCCCATTCCAGCGCTTGATGTAAATCTGCGATTTGCCGGAAGTGCTGTCCATCCATGCCACAACAGGATTCCCAACAATATCAAGAGCAACAGACGGCATAGCCGAATACCCGCTGTCGCTTGAAATGCCACCTGCGGTCGCAGAGCCTGTCCCGATCTCCACAAAATTCTTTACTCCCTCTGATATGGATATTGTGACAGTTTGCCCCACGGTTAGGGGCGTCAGGACATTATCCGACCCCATAACGCGCAAGTGGCAGATACGGGGGGTTCCCGCTGTGAAGCTGATGCGACAATTGAGCGGCTTGAGTCCCGCGCCTGTTACATTAATGCCAAATCCGCAATCGGTGGTGTTGCTCGCGCAGCTCAGGATATCCCCATTATCCGGGTCGGTGAGTATGCCGTTTGTGGCATTGTATACCGAGCCGGCCATTATCATGATGTTGCCAGGCCCCGTCTGCCACCTCGGAGACCTGTCGGGGATAGTGATCGAAATTGTTTGACCAACCGTGGCGGGCGTCGCAGCATTATCCGACCCCATAACCCGCAGGTAGCATGTCTGGGCCGGCCCCGCGGTGAAACTGATGGAGCAATTTCGCGGTGCTGAGCCTGGACCGCCGGTGACCACCGGCGTGAAACCCGTGCAGGTTGTGCCGTTAGATGAACACGTCACTAACTGGCCTGTATCGGGATCCGATAACACACCATTGGTGCTGTTGTATACAGAGCCTGAAGTAGTCGTGATGTTAGACGGGCTTTGCCCCGCCAGAAAGTAAGGAGAGCTGTTCGGCACAGTGATAGATATTGTCTGGCCTACTGTCAGTGAGGGCGAGCCGTTGTCGGCGACCTGAATCCTCAAATTACAGGTACCCATTGACGTGGGCGCGGCGAAGCTGACGTTACAGCTTTGCGGATTGCCGCCAGAACCGGTTACTGTTATTGGGTAGGCGCAGTTTGTGCTGGTATAAGAGCATGTCAACGCCTGCCAACTATCCTTGGTATCTATCGCTATACCATTTGTCTGGTTATACACCTGGCCGCCTAACATCGTGATGTCGGTGGGAACTGCTTGCCAGATCGGCGCATTGTTTTGTATGGTGATGGAAATCGTCCGGCCAACCGTCGCTGTTGGTGTGCCGTTGTCGGCCACCATCATCCGCAAGTTGCATGTCTGGGCCGGCCACGGCGCCAGGAAAGACACAGCGCATGCTTGTGGATTGCCTCCAAAACCGCCCACCGAAATACCAAAGGGACACGACGAGACAGTTGTGGAGCATGTCAGCGTCTGGCTTGAGTCAATGTCCGTCGCCGTGCCATTCGTCTGGCTATAATTATCGCCGCCGCTCACCACAATGTTAGTCGGTACTGTTTGCCATATCGGCGCATGGTTTTTCACGGTTATGGAAATCGTCTGGCCAATCGTCATCACCGGCGTGCCATTGTCCGCCACCATCAGCCGCAAGTTGCACGTCTGGCCCTGCAAGGGCGCCGTGAACCCGATAGTGCACGGGCGCGGTGCGGCGCCCGTGCCGCTGACCGTCACAGCAAACCCGCACGAGGTCCCGTTCGACCAGCAGGCCAACTGCTGGCCCGTGTCAACGTCCGTTGCCGTGCCGTTCGTCTGGTTGTATACCGACCCGCCTGAGAGCGCGATATTAGTCGGCGCCGTCTGCCATGTCGGGGCATTGTTGGGAGTTACGATTGCATTTGGCTGCCAGCGTTTTACATATATCTCATTGTCGCCGGAAGTATCATCGTCCCATGCCACCAGCGGGTTCGAGTAAGCATCAAGCGCCAGATAAGGCCACTCTGAAATACCACTATCAACGGAGATTCCCCCTCCCGAAGTGGAGCCGTAGCCTATTTCCACCCATCCATTGCCCGTCCAGCGCTTAATGTATATTTCATAGTTCCCAGAAGAATTATCATACCACGCCACAACGGGGTTCCCATAAGAATCAAGCGCAAGAGAGGGGCGCCCCGAATCACCGCTGTTATTGGATATTCCCCCCGATGACGCGGAACCGGCGCCTATTTCATCCCATGTCCCCCCGACCGGATTCCAGCGCCTGATGTATATTTCGTTACTGCTTGAAGAACTATCCACCCACGCCACCACAGGATTATCGGCATAGTCAAAGGCAAGGGACGGGAACATCGCCCCTGCCCCGCTTCCGGAAATTCCATCTCCGGACGCGGAACCGGCGCCGATTTCCTCCCATGCCGCCCCGACAGAATCCCAGCGCTTAACATATATTTGATTTATGCCGGAGGAATAATCAGACCAAGCCACCACCGGGTTCCCGGAAGAGTCAAGAGCAAGGGACGGGAAAGTCGCTCCCGCTCCACTCTGGGAAATTCCCCCACCGGAAGCCGAATAAGGGCTTAGTTCCACCCATGCGGCGCCGTTCCAGCGCCTGATGTAAATTTCTCTGTACCCTCTCCCGGAGGAATTGTCATCCCACGCCACCACGGGCTTTCCCGAGGAATCAAGAGCTAGAGACGGAAGCCCCGAATAGCCACCATTGCTGGAAATTCCTCCTCCTGAAGCAGAACCCGTGCCAACCTCCGCCCATGCGCTGCCATTCCATTGCTTAAGGTAAATTTCAAAGTTGCCTGAGCTATTATCGCTCCATGCCACAACGGGGTTCCCGGAAGAATTAAGAACAAGAGAGGGAGACGAAGAACTCCCGCTATTATTGGATATTCCCCCTCCCGACGCGGAACCCGTGCCCACCTCCGCCCATGCGCTGCCGGTCCACCGCTTGATGTAAATCTCCGCATCACCCGGCGTAAAATCCATCCACGCCACCACAGGGTTCCCCGAAGAATTAACGGCAAGGGATGCAAGCCCTGAGTAGCCGCTATTGTTGGAGATTCCCCCTCCCGACGCGGAACCGGCGCCTACCTCTATCCAGTTCCCAACCCCTCCTGAGACCGATATGGTTACAGTCTGTCCAACGGTTAAAGCCGATGCCGTATTATCGGAGCCCGTAATGCGCAGATGGCAGATGGTTGGGGCGCCCGCGACGAAGTTGACAACACAGTTGACCGGTTTCGGCCCTGAACCGCTTACTGTGATGTTAAACGCGCAATCTGAGCCGTTTTCCGAGCAGCTAAGTGTCTGGCCGACGTCCGGGTCGGTCAGCACGCCATTAGTCGCGCTATATATGGAGCCGGTGGTTATGGCGATGTTTGTGGGCAAAGTCTGCCATGTCGGGGGGCTGTTTCCTCCCACCGAGATGGAGATAGTCTGACCAACCGTAAGGGATGGAGAGCCATTGTCCGCAACCTGGACCCTCAGGCTACATGTCTGGGCAGATGAAGGCGCCGTGAAGCTGATGTTGCAATCTTGGGGATTACCTCCAAAACCGCTTACCGTTACGGTAAAACCGCACGACGTGATGTTGTTTGAGCAGGTCAGTGTCTGCCCAGTGTCAACATCAGTCGCCGTGCCGTTGGTATGGTTGTAAACCGAGCCGCCGGTTATAGCAATGTTTGAAGGCGCTGTGGACCATGTCGGAGCATGATTTGCAGCCGCCGGTTGCACTGTTATCATGATCGTCTGGCCAACCGAGAGAGAAGGCGAACCGTTGTCCGCCACCTGGATTCTCAAGCCGCATGTCTGGGGAGACCCAGGCGTCGTGAAACTTACGGCGCAATCGCGCGGCGATGCGCCGTAACCCGATACCGTCACGGTAAAGCCGCATGTAGTGCCGTTACTCGTGCACGTCAGCGTCTGCCCAGTGTCAACATCCGTCGCCGTGCCATCCGTCTGGTTATATCCCGTGCCAACCCCCACTGTGATATTGGAAGGCGGCGCAGACCATTGCGGAGCATTATTTGCAGACTGTGGTTGAACCGTTATCGTTATTGTCTGGCCAACCGAAAGAGACGGCGAACCGTTGTCAGCCGCCTCGACCCTCAGATAGCATGTCTGGGAAGATGAAGGCGCCGTGAAGCTGATAGCGCAGTTCTGGGGATTGCCGCCGGAACCGCTTACCGTCACGGCAAAGCCGCACGTCATGCTGTTATTCGAGCATGCCAGGGCCTGTGTTGTGTCAGCATCTGTCGCCGTGCCGTTCGTCTGGCTGTATCCCGCGTTGATCGTTACCGTGATATTGGAAGGAACTTGCGACCATGTCGGCGCATTGTTCGCGGCCCCGCCCTGAACGGTAATCGTGATCGTCTCGCCAATCGAAAGAGACGGAGAGCCGTTATCCGCCGCCTTGACTCTCAAGCTGCATACTTGGGAAGACCCAGGCGCCGTGAAGCTGATGGTGCAGGCTTGCGGATTCCCCCCGAAACCGCTCACTGTCACGCTAAAGCCGCACGTCGTGCCGCTTGACGAGCAGGTCAATATTTGACCCGTGTCCACGTCATTGACTGTCCCGTCAACCTGGTTGTATACTGAAGAGGCGTTGACAGTGATGTTGGAAGGCGGTGTTACCCATGCAGGCTGGTGGTTCGTTCCACCCCCCGGCTGGGATGGTTCCGAGCCTGTACTCTTTTTCCCGCAGCCGTAGCTGAAAATTATTAAAGAAGCAAATAGGATAACCGCTAGCAAATTCCCCTTCTTCATGTCTTTTCCTCCTTATTCCGATCTCTTTGGCCAATTAGGGTTTCCCAGTTTCGCAATTAACGCCTCTGACCTGGTTTTTTCTTGTTTGTAAAAAAGTAAGAAGATTGATTGAATGAAATGAATGAAAGCAATAGTGATATTGCCACCACTTGCAATGAAGTTGCATACCACGAGGTCTCCACTATTCACCTTGCCCTCACCCTCTCGGGGGCCATCAACAGTAGATTAGTCCGCTCCCCGGCGGCTATGAACCGCCGGAATAACAGTTATCAACATTGAAACTTATAGCATAATGTTAAAACGTTGTCAACTTCCCTCAATAATTCCCAGCCGCGCAGAAGAATATTTGTCTTCAGCCTTTCGCCTGACAATATAATGACAAATGGAAGCAGTATGCTCGACTTCTATGCCTACTGCCTCGGCTTGGCATTGAAAATACGAAATAAAAAGAGATAAAAAATTGCAGGATTGACTATTCGGCGCCCAGCAGCAATTCCTCGAGGCCCCCTCGATTCAGAACCTCGATGTGGCGTCCGCGCACTTTTATGAACCCTTTTTCGGCCAATTTTGTGAGAGTGCGCGATAGCGTTTCGCCGACTGTGCCGATGCGGGCGGCAAGCTGGGATTTGGATATATCCAGATCGAAATTACTCGAGTCAAGGGTTTTTTCAAGAATATATCCGGCCAGCCTTCCCGAGACCTCTCTCAGCGCGAGGTCCTCTATGGTGCGCGCATGCCTGCGCAGGTAGCCAGCCTGGGTAACGATCATGTTGATGGCAATGGTGGGACGGTTGATGATAAGCTTTCTGAAACCGTCGCTTTCAAAAAAATAAGCCGCCGAATCTTCAACCGCCTGCGCGCCGGCCGGGTAAGTCTTCCCGGCGAAAAGCGCCGCCTCGGCGAAAGGATAACCCGGTGAAACAAACTGGAGAATCTGCTCCTTGCCCTCAAGGTTCACCTTGAATATCTTCACACGCCCTTTGATCAACGAGTAAAAACCCTCCGCCGCCTCTCCCTGGCTGAAAATCACCTGCCCCTTGCGGAAGGTCTTGCGAATCGCGAGATCGTGCACTTCCTCAAGCTCATTTTCATCAAGCCCTGAAAAAAGCACGATGCCTTGTATCTCCGCAAGGCGCGCTCTTTTATCGGTTTCCGCCATTGTTCGAAGAAGGGCGTCTGGATTTTGGATTTAAGAAGGCACTGGCGCTGTCTTCATTAAATCTAAAATCTAAAAAGAAAGGTCATTATTTCTGAACGGTCTGCTGTCTACTTTCCACTGTCCATTAAATCGAAGACCAGTTCGGCGAGAATGCGCAATCCCTTTTTAAAGCCCTCGACGGGTATTCGCTCGTTGTGGCCGTGGATGAGCTGTGCGAAGTTGTCTTCCGGTTTAAGAAGCACGGGGCTGAAGCCGAAGCATTTTGCGCGGGTCTTGGAAAAATATTTTGCGTCGGTAAAGCCCGGCACAAGGTATGGGACGGGCACGCCTTCGGGATCGTGTCTGCCAATAAGTTTCGTTATAGCGGCGTACACGGGGTCATTGAGATCGGTAATCAATCCCGGCATTGTCTGATCCACAACGATCTTATACCCCTCGCCGACGACACGCCTTATTTCCGCCACCAGATCGTCCGCGGTCTGGCCGGGGATGATGCGCCCGTCAACCCTCATTGAAGCCACGCCGGGCACGACGTTTATCTTTTCGCCGGCGAAAAGCATGGTGACGTTGGCGGTGTTATGAAGCGATGCATAAAGGCTTCTCGCAACATTTTTATCGGGGAGCAGCTTATCGAGTATTATGTTCGAAATGAGCGGGTTTGTGACCTGTTTGAGAATTTTCCCGACGGGTTTCGGCTGAGCTGAAGCGAGGGTTTCCACGAACGTCTTTACCACGTCGGTGACGTGCATGGGCAGTTTTGCCCTGCCGATAGCGGCGGCGGCCCTCGCGATTTTAATGGCTGCGTTGTCGGGGTTGGGCATCGAGCCATGGCCCGGCGTCCCCTCCGCGGTAATGGTCATCCACACAATCCCCTTCTCAGCCACTCCGATGGGCCAGAAACGCCTGCCGCGCTGCGTAAGGGTAAATCCGCCGAACTCACCAAGCGCATATTCGGCCTCGATCAGCTCCGGATGCTTTTCCTGGAGGAATCTCGATCCAAGATTGCAGCCCGCCTCCTCATCGGCGACCGCGGCAAATATCAGGTCCCGGGACGACTTGCGCCCGCGTCGCGCGGCCTCGATAAATATTGTAAGCTCCATCGCAACCATGTTCTTCATGTCCAGCGTGCCCCGCCCCCACACGTAGCCATCGGCCACATCGGCGGAAAACGGGGGATGTTCCCAGTGCGACGGATCGGCGGTAACCACGTCCAGATGCCCGTCAAGCAATAGTGGCGCCTTGCTCCCATTCCCTTTCAGCCGCGCCACTATGTTGCCCCGCCCGGGCGCCGACTCGAGTATCCTCGACTCGATCCCCTCCTTATCGAACACTCCCTTTATGTATCGGCACGCGGCTATCTCATTTCCAGGGGGATTGGTGGTGTCTATCCGCACCAGGGCGCGCAGATGTTCAACCGCTTCCTCTTCTAACAAGTTCCAATTAATGTCCGGTAAATTTCCCATAGGATATGCCTCCTTAAAGACCCGAGGACATACTAACGAAATGATGAGTGATGACTAATGAGTGATGAGTGAGAAAAGGGCCTCATACTTCTTCACTCATCACTCATAACTTACTCAGGCGCCTATTTGAACAGGGTTTGAGCCGCGGCGGAGGCCACTGTATAAAACCATGAAGGCCATAATCCCACCACAAGCGTCAGGATGGCGCAAATGATAAGAGCGCCCGCAAGCAGGGGACCACGCGCAAAAATGCTGCGGTCCGAGGGATGAATCTCTCTTTCAATCGGCCGCATATACATTACCACCAGCACCCTGATGTAATAAAATGCCGCCACCACCGCGTTCAGAACACCTATGACGGAGAGCCAATATAACTTTGATTTGATAGCTGCGCTGAATATGAAGAATTTGCCCAGGAAACCGGCGGTCGGGGGAACACCGGCGAGACTGAACAGAAAGACGGTAAATACCATGGCCATGACGGGCTTTTCGAACCCAACGCCCTGAAAATCCTTTAGCTCGTCCCCCTCCTGCCCCTTCCATGCGGTTAATATGATGCAGCCGAACGCCCCCATGTTCATTATTGCGTAAGCGATAAGGTAGAACAGGATGCCCGACGCGGATTCCGCACTGGCTGCAACCACTCCTATCAACAGGTAGCCTGCGTGCGCAATGCTCGAGTAGGCGAGCATGCGCTTCAGATTGGTCTGGACAAGCGCTATGATGTTGCCCACGCTCATAGTGACCACGGCCACGGCCCAGAGTATCTCCTGCCAATGACGCATGAGAATGTCGCTCGGGAACGCAGTCATGAAAATGCGCAGTATCGCCGCAAAACCCGCCGCCTTTACCCCCACCGACATGAACCCGGTCACCGGTGTGGGCGCCCCCTGGTAAACATCCGGAGTCCACATGTGAAACGGCGCCGCGCTCACCTTAAACCCGAGACCCACTATTATCAGCCCAACTCCACCCATCAAAAGGAGCGACGACATATCGCCCGCCTTCGCAATCGAAGAAAGCCGGGTGGTCCCCGTTGCGCCATACACCAGGGCCACGCCGTACAGAAGGAAACCCGCCGCAAACGCCCCAATCAGGAAATATTTCAGCGACGCCTCCATGCTCTGCGGCCGCTTCTTGCGAAATCCCGCAAGGATATAAATCGGTATAGACATGGTCTCGAGACCGAGGAACAACATTATAAGGTCCCCGGCGCCCGCCATAATCATCATGCCCACGCAAGACATGAGCAGGAGCGCATAAAATTCGCCCCGGTCCACTCCCTCGAGCTTAAGGTAATTGGCGCTTACCAGAAGGGTCATGCCGCCGATCAGGCAAACCAGGGCGTTAAAGAAATTAGTGAAGCGATCCATCAAATACAGGCCGCCAAAAGCCTCGACATTGTAATCCCGTACCAGCCATACACCCAAAAGGCTCGCGGCAAAGGCCGTGAAAGACAGGATGACGTTCCAGTATTTTTTGTCCTCAGCGAGAAAAAGGTCCGTAATCAGAATGATCATGGACGTCCCGAAAAGGACCATCATGGGAAGGATTGCGCCGAAATCCCGCATCTCAAGGTTCATGGCGTTCCCTCCCCCGACGACGGCGGTGTCTCCTTGATGGGCGTCGGCGCTTCCCCGGAGGTGGACTCGGGCGCAGGCTGCGTTTTCACTTCAGGCGCCGTTTCGGGAGTCGCCGCCCCGGCGGGTTGCGGCGCCACGGCGGGCGCCAATTCCTTAGGCGGAGCGGACTCCTGGAATAACGGCGCCTCCTGAGGCCCCTGTCCCTCCACCTGCACGGCGCCATCCCCAGCTTCCGGAGCCTCCGAGCCGGGCATTACTCGATCCACAATATATTGCACCGAAGGCAAAAGCCGGTCTGTAAACGTCTTGGGATAAACACCGATCCAGAACATGAATAAAATTATCGGCAGGAAAACCACCAGCTCTCTCGCGCTGAGGTCCGGCAGCGATTCGTTTTTCGGATTCTTCACCGGCCCAAACATCACCCGCTGAAACATCCATAATAAATACACGGCGGCGAAAATCACCCCCGTGGCGCTCAGTACCGCAAAAACTTTCATCCAGGGGTTCGCCTTGGAGGTGAATGTGCCGATTAGAATAAGAAACTCGCCTACAAACCCGTTAAGGCCCGGAAGACCGACGGAGCTTAGCATTGTTATCATAAAGATCGTGCCATAAATGGGCATGACCTTCGAGAGACCCCCGAACTCCGAAATAAGCCGCGTGTGCCTCCTCTCGTAGATCACCCCGACAATAAGGAACAAGGCCCCCGTGCTCAATCCGTGGTTGATCATCTGTAAAACGCTGCCCTGGATGCCCAGTTTATTTAGCGCAAACATGCCCAGCACTACGAACCCGAGGTGGCTCACCGAGCTGTACGCCACCAGCTTCTTGAGGTCCGGCTGAACCATGCTCACCAGTGCGCCATATATAATCCCTATCACGGCAAGCGCCATAATCACCGGTATCAGCGTAAGTACGGCGCTTGGGAAGAACGGGATGCAAAAGCGCAACAGCCCGTATGTCCCCATTTTCAGGAGCACCCCGGCAAGTATCACGCTGCCCGCCGTCGGCGCCTCGACGTGCGCATCCGGTAACCACGTATGGAACGGAAACATCGGCACCTTTATGGCAAACGCAAGCCCAAAAGCCCCAAACAGCAAAAGCGCCATTTTCGGCGGAATATTGAGGTCTAGCATGTCCGCATATTCAAGGCTGAAAGATCCGAATTGGCTGCTGTGCAGCCATCCCATCGCAATTATGGCGACCAGCATCAGCACGCTGCCCGTCATGGTGAACAGAAAGAACTTGATGGCCGCGTAAATGCGCCGCTCTCCCCCCCAAACCCCGATGATAAAATACATCGGCACCAGCATTAGCTCCCAGAACACATAAAACAGGAACATGTTCAGCGCAGAAAACGTCCCGATCATCGCCGTCTCGAGGAGAAGCATGAAAATCATGAACTCCTTTACCCGATTCTCGATCGCGCGATATGTGCTCAAGATTGTGAGCGGAGTGAGGAAGGTGGTCAGCATTATAAGCAGCAGGCTTATTCCATCCATGCCGACGTGATAGTTAATACCCCATCCCGGAATCCATTCATAAGCGACGGACATCTGGAACAGCGTGGTCGCAACCGGGTTGAACCACCTCCAGAGCAGCAGGCTGACAATAAAGGTCACTACGGATGTGAGCATCGCAAAGTTCCGTATCAATTGAACCTGCCCCTTTGGGAAAAACAGCAGCGCAACCGCCCCAACAAGAGGCCCAAAGATAACCAGGGTCAATACCCATTCGTGCAGCAATTTAACTAGATAAAATAACATCCTTAAAATTCTCCTATGGGAGCATCATGAAAATGAGCACCAGCAGCGCTCCCAACAGGAAATATACCGCGTAAGAGTTGACGATCCCGCTCTGAAAACGCCTCAGCCCCTCCGCAAAAACCGACCGGAACAAACCAGCCACCCCGTTCACTATCCCATCCACAATCCACACATCGAAAATGCGCCACAGGAATCTGTCCGAGGTCTTGAGTATGGGTTGAACCACCGTGGCGTTGTATATTTCATCAACATAATACTTGTTGAGACTGGCCCGGTAAACCTGCGGAATGGCGTCCGCGGTCTTCCCGGGCAGGTCCGGCCTTTTCAGATAGCTGAAGTACCCGACCAGAATCCCGAACGCCGCGACGCAAATTGACAAGATCATTAGCATGCCTTCGGCCGGCATCCCCGGCTTCGGGATCGCAGCCACTATCGCCTCCGACGATTCAAACACACCGCCAAGATAATGCTCAAACAGGCTGTGATGCGGCCAGCCGACCAGGCCTCCGATCAGGGACAACACGGCGAGTATCACCAGCGGCGCCGCCATGCTCCTCGGCGCGTCGTGCGCATGCACCCCTTCGGCCAACCGGGACTCCCCGAAAAATGTCAATATGGTGCACCTGGTCATATAGAAAGCGGTCAGGAGGGCGCCAAGAAAACCTATCAACCACAGCGCCCGATAGCCGTGAGAATAAGCCATCCAGAGTATCTCGTCCTTGCTGAAGAACCCCGCAAACGGCGGGATGCCGCATATCGCCAGCCACCCAATTACCCACGTCCAGCCGGTGATGGGCATTTTCTTGATAAGCCCGCCCATCTTGCGAATGTCCTGCTCGCCGCCCAGGCCGTGAATAACCGCGCCGGAGCACAGGAAAAGGAGGGCCTTGAAGAACGCATGAGTCATGAGGTGGAAAATGCCCGCGCTGTATGCCATGACACCCACGCCCATGAACATATAGCCGAGCTGGCTGATGGTGGAATATGCGAGTATTTTCTTGATGTCGTTCTGCGTAATCGCTATCGTGGCGGCATAAAGCGCAGTCAACGCGCCCACAAGCGCCACCACAAAGCTGGCCGTCTCAGAAAGCGAAAACAGGAAGGAAAGCCGCGCAACCATGTACACGCCCGCCGTAACCATTGTGGCGGCGTGAATCAGCGCGCTGACCGGCGTCGGCCCCGCCATGGCGTCCGGCAGCCATACATAAAGAGGCAACTGGGCGCTCTTCCCGGTGGCGCCCAGGAAAAACAGCAGACATATAACCGTCACAACCGACGGTATACCGAACGACCCCAGATCAAACCAACCCTTCAAAAGCGTATCTCTGCCACTTCCCTCCACCTCGTGCACCATCCCCAGAAAATCCACTTTCCCGAGGAAATAATACACGCTGAACAAGCCGAGAATAAACCCGAAATCCCCTATCCGGTTGACTATAAACGCCTTTTTACCCGCGCTCGCCTTTTCGTTGTCCTCGAACCAGAACCCGATCAGAAGATACGAGCACAGGCCGACGCCCTCCCACCCCACAAACATGAGCGGAAGGTTTGCCCCGAGAACCAGAATCAACATCGCGCCCGCAAACAGGTTCAGGTAGGTGAAGTACCTCGAATAACCGGGATCGTGCCCCATGTAACCTATGGAATAAACATGGATAAGGAAACCTACCCCGCTCACCACCATGCACATGACGGCGGATAGATGATCGAGATGAAAAGCGATGTCCGCATGGAAATTCCCGATCGAAAGCCAAGTGTAAGCCGTATTGAGAAGGACCTGATTTTCCTCCATCAGCGGCAATCTGAACAGAACATAGCTGAGCGTAACAAGGAAAGACATAAATATAGACGAACAGGCTATGAGACCGACCAGACCCTTGGACATTTTGGGGCCTATAAGCCCGTTTATCGCCGCCCCAAGCAGGGGCAGGAAGGGGATCAGCCACAGCCAGTTTGTCGGTTGAGATGTCATCCAATCACCACTTCATTAACTTTATTTCATCGGCGTTTATGGTGCCGCGCAGCCTGTACACCTGAAGAATGATGGCCAGCCCGACAGCCGCCTCGGCCGCCGCTACGGTCATCACCAGAAACACAAACACCTGCCCCGCCGGCTCGCCGAGGCTCCTGCTGACCGCTATGAACGAAAGATTCACCGCGTTCAGCATCAGCTCGACACACATGAAAATAACAATGGCGTTCCGGCGCGCGATGAAGCCCACGGCGCCTATGGTGAACAATATTGCGCCAAGCAACAGATATTGTGGAAGCGGCACAGTCATGTCACTTCTGCTCCCTCTGCGCGATCACCACCGCGCCAACTATGGCCGCTAAAAGCAGCACCGAGGCTATTTCAAAGGGCAACATGTAAGAACTGAACAACTCCTTCCCTATCTGGGCAACGCCCCCAAATGACGGATTAACCGCGCCACCCTCCCCATAATCCCCCTGCACCAGCACTACCAACGCAACAAGGAACAGACACCCCACAAGACCACCAAACAACTTCAACGGCGTCACAATAGTCCTCCCAAGCTCCTCATCGCTCAAATTCAGCAACATTATCACGTAAAGGAACAGCACCATCACCGCACCCGCATAAACAATAACCTGCATCATCGCCACAAAGGGAGCGTGAAGGCCGAGAAAAAGCACCGCCAGACAAAACATCACTACCACCAACGACATGGCGCAAGACACCGGGTTATGCCGCGTCACCATGAAAAGCGCAGCTATCACCGCCACTCCCCCGAAAAGATAAAAAATCACGCTCTCGGCCATTATATCTCCCCCTTCTTGTACCGGTCGTAATTGGCCAGCAGCCTATCTTTGTCGTAAAAATGGTCGGAGCGGGTGTAATTCGCCAGCTCATAATCGGTGGTCATGCTTATGGCGTCCTCCGGGCAGGCCTCGACGCAGAATCCGCAGAAAATGCAGCGCAACATATTTATATCGAAAGACTTGGGCCGTTTCTCCTTATCCGCGTAGTCCGGCCCCTCTTCTTCCGCCTCGATGGTGATGCACTGCGTCGGGCAGACGGTCTGGCACATGAAACACGCCACGCACTTGATGTGGCCGTTTTCGTCCTTGTTGAGGCGATGCGCGCCCCGATACGGCTCAATCGGCCGCCGCTTCACAAGCGGGTACTGGAGCGTCCACATGTCCTCGTTAGGCGCCCTGCCCCGAATCATGCCGCGAATCGCCCGAAGGAAGTGACGGCCCGTCACAATGAGGCCCTTCACAACCTCTCCCAGGTACAGCCTCTCGATTAGGCTCATTTGAGGTTCTATCGCCATATCACTTTACCAGCCACGCCGCAGTTATCATAATGTTTATAAGCGCAAGGGGCAGCAGCACCTTCCATCCCAGCCTCATAAGCTGATCGTAACGGAACCTCGGCAACGTCCACCTCACCCACACAAAAATTGCCATAATGACCGTCACCTTGGCGGCAAAAACCACCAGCGGCGCCAGCGACACCCCCCATGACACCAGCATGGCCGGAAAGTGGAACGCCGTCAGGGCAACAGCCACTATACGCATGACGTGCCCGATGCCGGGGAAAGTCCAGCCCCCCAGATAAAGCGTCACAAGCAACATGCTGCTCGTAACTATCGCTATATATTCCGCAAAATAAAACAACATAAACTTCATGCTGCCGTATTCTGTGTGATAACCCGCCACTATCTCGCTCTCACCCTCCGGCAGGTCGAACGGCAACCGGTTCGTCTCTGCAAACATGGCTGCGGTAAAAACCAGAAACCCGATAAACTGCGGCACTATGTACCAGTGATGAAACAGGCCCGATTGCTTCGCAACCACTTCGGATAGGTCCACCGTGCCGCTCATCAGGACAACACCAACAATAGCGAGCGCCATCGGTATTTCATAGCTTATCAACTGAGCGCCCGCCCGCAAGCCCCCCAGCAGCGAATACTTAGAGTTTGACGCCCAGCCCGCCAGCACAATGCCATATATCCCCAGCCCGGATATCGCCAGGATATATAGCACCCCGATATTCAAAGGCGCCACAATAAACGAAACCGGCACTCCGTGTATCTGCGGCGGTATTGCAACACCCTCCAGCCCCGCAGGAGGCTCCGTCGGACCCAGCGGTATCACCGCATACACCAGCAAAGCGGTCGTTATCAGTATCATCGGCGCAATGATGTAATACAACCTACTGGCGCGATTCGGAATAATGTCTTCCTTCAACGCAAACTTGATCGCGTCCGCTATCGGCTGGATCAATCCCGCGCTCCTGTAACGCCGCAATTCAAGCCTTCCGGGGGGCGACTTTTTAAGGATAGATAAGCCAATCGCAATCATGCCAAAAGGCCCCGGCACGTCAATCAGGTTCGGGCCGCGACGGTTCTGTATCCATCCCGCCCCTCTCCGCTCAAACCACACCAGTATAGGCACGGCGCTGATAACAGCCGTAAACACCACAACGGCCTTTACCACCACTATAAGCACCCACCACCAGTTCACTTGCCCACACCTCCGCCCGCGACCTGCGCCCCCTGCGAGCCGATGTCGCTCACTTCTAATCCTTTATACGCCGGCGCTCCCAGAACCTCTTTCGTGACCGCCCATGCGCTAGAATATTTCACCGCGCTCCCAAGCTTCGCCATCAGGTCGCGAATGATCTCCCAGCCCGGCTTCGCCTCGCCCTTCTGCGGGACGGTCGGCAAAAGGCGTTGTATGCGACCCGCGTAATTTGTGTAAGTGCCTTGTATCTCGACATGGGCCAGATTGGCAAGCACCAGACTGGCCAAATCGCTCATCTCAGTCCTCATGCAATCAATCAGAACCCCGAATTCAACCTTCCCGAGCGCCGCAGCAAGCCGTTTCCTCAATTCATCCGGCGCCTTATGGCCTACCGCCAGAACCACGAGCGCCTTGATCTTGCCATCCTCAACACCCTTGAGAATGCCTTCGAGGTCTCTTCCGCCCTCACCAGGCCCCATGCCGATGTCCTGGCAGCCGCGGGAATTAGGGTTCTTGTCCTTGCGGAGTAGAATACCGTCTTCCATTTCGGACACATCCCCGTGGGCGCCGACAAAATCGAGGTTGGGGCTGCCCAGCACTTCCGTCACCAGCTTTTTGAGCAGCCAGTTTTCCTCGTTGGCGCATCTTGCGGAACCGATACCGGCAATCGCCCCGCCGCCACTTGCGTCCTTGATCCTCCTCAGGCCTGCGGCGGCCTGTTCGAGCGCCGCGGCCGCGCGTATGGGATCCTGGTGCTCGCCGTGTCGCGCCAGTGGAGCGCGAAGCCTGTCCTCGGAGTTGATCCAGTGGTACCCGTAGCGGCCCATATCGCACAGCCAGTACCCGTTCACGGCCGGATTGGGACGGGCGTAAAAACGGTGAACCTTGTATTCCAGCTTGTAAATCTTTCCCCCAATTGCATCCACGTATATGTTGCAGCCTGTCGAGCAGTCGGCGCAGAGGCTTTCGCTGCGATCCAGATGCCATGTCCTTACTTTGAACCGGAAATCCCTCGATGTCAGCGCGCCGACCGGGCACAACTGCACCACGTTGCCACTATAATTATTGTTGAGTGGCTTCCCGGGGGCGATATCGAGCACCGTTTTCGAGCCGCGCTGCCTGAACCCCAGTTCGCCCGTCTTCGGCACCCTTTGCAAAAATCTTATACACCTGCTGCACAGCACGCACCGCTCACTGTCGAGGATCACATGAGGCCCTATGATCTTGTGCTTCTGCTTTACAACTTTTTCCTCTCTGAAGCGGCTGCGATCAAGTCCATAAAGATATGAATAATCTTGAAGATCACATTCCCCCGATTTGTCGCAGATAGGGCAATCCAGGGGATGGTTCGCAAGCAGGAATTCCATTACCCCTTTGCGGGCCTTGGCGACCTGAGGCGTGTTGGTTTTGACCACCATCCCATCACGCGGAGCGGTCTTGCATGCGATCTGGAGCTTCGGCATCCCCTCTATCTCGACGAGGCAAATGCGGCAATTGCCCTCGATCCCGACCTCTTTGGAGGGATGAAAACAATATCGCGGAATGAAAACGCCGGCGCGGTCCGCCGCCTGCATAATCATCTCGCCCTTCTCAAAGGGCACATCCACCCCATCTATCTTAAACGTCGCCATATTATCGTTCACTACTTATAATTCATCACTCATCACTTCGTTGTAGAGTACCTGTGGCCTGGCCGGATTTCGCGGCGCACCAGACTCCATTCGTCTTCCGACGGCTTGCCTCTCCTGATGAGATCCTCGAACTCGCTCCTGAATTTCTTGATATAGCTCTGGACGGGCATTACGGCCGCGTCGGACAGCGGGCAGATCGTTTTGGCGATGATGTTATCGGCTACGTCTTCGAGCAGATCGAGGTCGCCCGGCCTCCCCTGGCCCTTGTTGATCCGTTTGAGGAGCTTTGTCATCCAGAGGCATCCTTCGCGGCACGGCGTGCACTGCCCGCACGACTCGTGGGAATAGAAACGCATTAAATTCCACAATGCATTCGGGATGCTGACCGTTTCGTCCATCACTGTAATGCAGCCGGTGCCCAGCATTGATTTTATTGCGGCCACGGAGTCGAAGTCCATGTTCAGGTTCCGGGCCTCGTCGGCTGTGATGATTGGGCACGAGGTGCCGCCGGGGATGACGCCCTTCAACTTTCGGCCCTTCCAGACCCCGCCGGCCCAGTCGTTGATTATGGTCATGAGCGGCGTGCCCATTGGCCCCTCGAATACGCCGGGGTTGTTCACGTGACCGCTTGCGCCGAACAGTTTGACGCCGGGGCTTTTTTCCGGGCCGATAGCCTTGAACCACGCGGCGCCGCGATTGAGAATGTGCGGCGCACACGAGAGTGTCTCGACGTTATTCACAATCGTCGGCTCGCCGTGCAATCCGCCGCCGGGGTTCGCGGGGAACGGCGGCCTCACCTTCGGATAGCCGCGGTTGCCCTCGATCGAGCTGAGGAGGCTCGTTTCTTCCCCGCATATATATGCGCCGCCTC
>Ga0209777_10001641_pt1 | contig 31596 bp, 25 predicted proteins | sample FrelakmetHBP12HB_FD_187147 | JGI IMG/M metagenome (GOLD analysis project Ga0209777, IMG submission 187147) | Freshwater lake sediment microbial communities from the University of Notre Dame, USA, for methane emissions studies -HBP12 HB (SPAdes)... | ecosystem: Environmental > Aquatic >... | reverse complement strand
AACAGCTGTAACTGCCGCCGTTCGCCTATCCGATATGCCATAATTGTCTCTCCGCTACCATTATACTAACTCCCACCATACTACACCCCTCAAATCCAGCAGCAAAAGAACATTATGACACAGCCTCGTTCGCTCAGAATGACGAACCGTCGCGCTTTTTCAACAGTCCCAATAGGGAAACCCGGTCGTTGCCGACCGGGTCACCAAAATCAGATCTTTAGAGGAGTGTGAGTTTAGAATTTCGTGGTCATGTTGATTTGGATCGAGTTTTTCTCGACTGACCGAATTTCAATAGGATTGACGATGGGGGTCGGAACCTTAGTGGTCTCTCTGACTAAACTGATCGCCAGTTCGTATCCCTCGACCGGCGAGTAACCAAGACCTCCGAGGAGGAATTGTCCATCACCATCCTGTGACTCGAACGGATACAGCCCCTTGTCGAGCTGCGTATGTCTGTCAATCCACTCGTACTTGGCGAAGAGGTAGACCTTGGAAAGCCAGGTTTCGGCAGTCGCCACGTTGACCTTACCCATTAGAGAGAAGCCCTTGGCCTTTTCCTGGTTATCCTTGGTGATGGCAGTGGTAACGTCTTCTTTATCCCAGGTCTGGAAGTACTCGACAACGCCGCTGACCCACTTGCGATACTTGAGCACGCCAGCCACTTGCATCCGATCTTTCTTGGTGTTTTTGTGGAAATTCTGATCACCTGAGGCCGTACTGGCAATGTTCGGCCAACCTTTGTAATACTGAGCCCAAATGCCAATCTCGCCAAAGTCGGGGTTCTTGGGCAATGGATAGGCAGCCACAAAGACGATGAAGTCCTTGTTTCTGTTCAACTCACGATGAGTAAAACCACCCCCATTCACGATCTGCAACGCAACTGTACCATAGTTACCGGGGCACTCACTAATGATACTTAAGCCGAGGTCGGCCCGTTCGAGATACGAATTCCCTTGACTGTCTGTCAGTTTGTCCAAGGACACAGCGTCAATGTAACGCAAACTCCAGGCTTTCTCCAAATAGTCAAACCAGAGCAAACCCTGCATACCGAAACGCATGGTAGTGTATTTGATGAGCTTGTCGCCTTGAATGTAAGCTGACCGGAGGCGGTATTGCAGGCCGTATTCGTCCATGCTGCTGCGAGGAATCACGTCAATCATCAAATTGGCTGAAAATTTCTCGCCGAACTGCTGGTCAAGAATCAGCCGGGCGCGGGTAATGTCAAAGCTGTTGAAATTCTTCCCCTGGCCTTGATCTTCCAGATGCATTTTCCAGTTGGCAAAAAGCACTCCGCCGACCTTGGGTTCTCCTGCTGTCAGGGAATTGGTCGCAAACAGAAAGGCCGTGACAACCAGTAGCAGCAGACAAATCCTCTTCATAGACTCTCCTCGTGTTTCTCTCATCGTGCAATTATTCATTATCAAAGACAGCGATAACTCTCTCCCAGTCAAATCCTAAGCCGCCAAGTCGGATGGCAGAATCCGAACGGCCTATTTAATACAATGCCATATTGATGTCAACCATTTTTTTCGTCGGCTAAGCTGCCTTCTAACTTGGAGCTACCCCCGATTCTGTAGTCGAGTGTATTAGAAGACAAGCGATTAGCCGTCGTTTGCTGAAGCTTATTTCGGAGCAAGTCAACCATGCTATCGCAACGAGCTTGTGATCGACAGCACAATCTGCCGAGCGACCAAGGCATGACCAGCGCCGGTTGGATGACAGTGATCGACAAAATATTCTCTCTCCGGAAGCCCAAGGAAGAGATTCTCCAGATCAATCAACGGAACAGCCTCTGAGGAGCAAAAATCACGCAGAACTTGATTATAACCGGCCTTGATGCGAAGCGAATAGTGATCAAGCTCCTTCGCGTGCTTCAAGTAGCCGGCGGTCTTGCTTGGATTGTTGTGATAGGATTCAACGCCCAGATTGTACCAGAGTGTCGCCTTGAGACTGTCGCGACGGAGAGCCGCAAAGAGGTACTGCACCGAGTCAAGGCCTTGTCTCCAGAGTGACACAGCCAGGTTGTTTTGCAGCCGAGGATCATTGGGTGCTTCGGCAAGTTGCTTGCGATAGACTCGCTCTGACACGGCCGGGACAGTGGTGTCGTTCAGACCCGTTGCATATACACGGCGCGTCCACTGATCGGATGTACCGGGTAGGAGAAGTGTGTCGAGGCAAAGATCCCAGGGTTTGGCGAGATCCTGTTGCATTCCGTCCGCCATCACCAGCCGTCCCGCGCTGTCCTTGCCGCCGGCGAAAACCTTGAACTGGATTCCGGGGGGCCAGAGATCAGGCGTCGGAATGGAACATGTCATAAGCCTACAGCCCTTCGTATCACACCACGCCTTGATGGCGAGCAGATTCTCGCGGAATTCCTGCATTGATACTCGTTCCTTGACCTCGCCGGTTGCAGGTGCTGTTTCCTTGAGTTTCAACACGATGTTCTTGAGAAACTGATAACCGTAGCTTCTGGCAAGCAGCTTGTTGAGCCAGCCGTAATGTCTGGTCATGTCAAAGAGCTGTCGGTCGGAGAGGTAGCCGTTATACGAAGGGTCATTATTGCCGAAATAGGTGATCACCAGATCAGGTTTGAGTTCGTCGCCTCTCAGTTCAAGCAACTTACGGCATTGCCAGCTTGTGTATCCGGCAACCGATCCATTGATCACAACTATCTGACGATCCGTCATTGTCTTCTGGAGTAGAGCGCGAACTTGCCATACGAAGGAGTCAGTAGATTTCGCCAATCCCAGTCCGAGCGGCGTGGAATCGCCAAGGAACAGGATTCGATACTCGTTTGGCTGACGTGGATGGATCTCCGGTCCGGAAAAACCCTGCTTGTTGACGTAGATGAACGACGACCGGTAGCCGGGCTTCATCTTCCAGAACAGGTCCGGATCAGACTCCTGCATACCCATGAAGGAGTCAAAGAGGTGCATTTGCCAGAGCTTGTACTCGTAGTTGACATCGTCCTTGCGGGACAAATAGTCAACGGACAAATGTACAACTAATCGCAATGCCAGTTCGAAGACGATAAACAGAATCGCCAACGTGATGAGTCCAAACAGCAGGTTACGCTTAGCTGACGTCGGCACAATCAATAGCTTTCCGTTAGAGAAATTTCACCCGACAACAGTTTCAGGGTTCGCTTGCCAACGCTGACGATAAGGGCGCCGTCCACATCGATATCGATTGCTGTGCCGACCAGAGTCTTGTTGTCATGCCGAATACTGATCTGTCTCGCAAGGATTGACGAATAGTCTTTAATCGCCTTGAGTTGGTCTCTCAAGCCGCTCTTGAGAAACTGCAAGTAGTGTCTCTCCAATTGCAGCAAGACCTCCTGCACCAGTCTGACACGATTGACCGGACGACCTTGTTCGATCTGCAGCGAAGTGGCCTTGTCCGCCAGTTCGGCGGGAAGATCCTTCGGTTCATGATTGACGTTGATGCCTATTCCGATAACGACGAAATTGATGCGGTCAAGCTCTGCAGACAGCTCGGTCAGTACTCCGGCGGCTTTCTTGCCGTTGACAAGCACGTCGTTCGGCCATTTGATCATCGCAGATAGTCCGGGATAATGGCGGATTGCTTCTGCGACACTTAATGCCGCCACGAGGGATAAACCCGGCGCCTGTGCCGGCGCAACAACTGGTCGCAGAATTACGGACAGGTATATGCCTAACTTGGGAGGTGACATCCAACTGCGTCCCAGCCGACCGCGCCCCGCTGTCTGCCGCCCAGCGACAATGACTGTGCCTTCCGGTGCATTCTTGATAGCATAGCGGTGGGCAACGCTGTTCGTGGAACTGACCGAGCGGAAACCATGGATTTCCTTTCCCAGCACCTGCGTCTTTAGACCACAGGCGATCTCGTGGGGAAAAGGAATATCGGGCGCCGTCTGGAATCTGATCTCACCGCGTTGGCTGGTCTCGAACCGATATCCCCAGCGGAGCAATTCACTCAGACTCTGGTTCACCTTCTTGGTACTGAGATGGAATCGTTCACCAAGGGATTTTGGCGAAGTCCAGTTCTCGTTTTGGTCCTTCAACAGGTTGAGGATATCGATTTGAGTCTGAGTAATGTCATCGGGCATGATCGAGGCCTACTGAAGGTGAAAGGACAACTTCATTTGTTGTCTTAATAGTGAGTGGGAGTGCTGCAAAATGCGATTCCATCGCGTAGGGGCGCGGTTCCCGCGCCCGAGAATACTGGATTCCCGCCTGCGGGAGTGTCGAAGAAGCCAGAATTCTTATGGCGTCGTCAGGAATCCTTTCCTGACGACCTTGACTGGCTTGATAATCCGGCAGGAAAGGATTCCTGCCGGCGCTTTCGAATGACTTTTTCAACAGTCCCCTGCGCGGGAATGACTTGGCAGCGTACTTCACTTCTATGTTTGCGATGATGCGCCGCCTTCTGCGCATTTTGCAGCAGTCCCTGAATGAATAAGCGGAACAAGGCGAACCGTCGACCCGCTTCTGTTTGACGCCAGATTGCTCTTCAATATCCTGCCCTGAGAATGCGTGGCAATGGAATCAACAACCGTAATATAGCTCGTACTCGCCCGGCGTCGGTTGACGGCGGATATTGTCAATATCCCTGCGCTTCTGTATCAGCCAGTTCTCCAGCAAGTCCTCACTGAACACGTCCGCTTCCAGCAGATATTTGTTGTCGCGCTCCAAAGCCGTCAAGGCAACATCGAGAGAAGTCGGCAGCTGATGCAGCTTCTTCAACTCGACTGCGGAAAGCTGGTCGAGGTTTTTGTCAAGCGCCGAGCCGGGATCAATCTTATTCTTTACGCCGTCGACGCCTGCCATAACGACAGCCGCGAACGCCAGATAGGGGTTCATCGTTGCATCCGGCGGTCGAAACTCAAAGCGCATCGTTTTTGGATCCTTCTGGTAACCCGGAATGCGGATACAGGCGGTACGATTACCGACCGAGTAGGTTCCCGCGACGGGCGCCTCAAATCCGGGAACCAGTCGCTTGTAAGAATTGGTCGATGGATTCGTAAAGGCCAGAATCGAGTCGACATGCTTCAGCAGTCCACCCATGTAGTACATCCCTTCCTTGGAGAAGCGATGTGCGCCTTCTTTGTCGTAGAACAACGAGCCAGTAGCCGATGTCAGATAGTGGTGAAGATGCAAGCCCGAACCCGGTTCGTTGTTGAGCGGCTTGGGCATGAAGGTCACCGTCTTGCCGTTACGGAAGCACTCGTTCTTGATGATGTACTTCACCAACATACTTTGATCAGCCATCTTCAGGAGCGGAGCGAATTTGACCTCAAACTCGTATTGACCGGCGCCTCCGACCTCGTGGTGATGGTACTTCACTCCCACACCGGCGTCAGCTAACAATGATGCGATCTGATTGCGCAGATTATGCGTGCGGTCGTACGGCGGCGCGGCGTGGTACCCCTTTTTGTGAGCGATCTTGTAACCGAGTTGATCGCCCTCAGCAGGGTCGATCCAGCCCCCTTCCTCGGAGACGATCTGATAATATGCGCTTTGTGGCTGCTGGTCGTAACTGACGCGATCAAATAGATAGTACTCGAATTCAGGGCCGAAAATCGGAGCAGCGCCTTTAACGACGCGGCTGACATATCTTTCAGCCGCCGCCGCCACCCTTCGCGGATCTCGATCAAACGGTTCCGCAGTTTCGTCGACGTCCCAGATATTGCCAAGCAAAGAAACTGTCGGTCTCTCGAAAAATGGATCAATAAACGCCGTTGTCGGATCGGGAAGCATGATCATATCGCCCCGCTTGATCGAGGCGAAACCGGAGAGAGAAGAACCATCGACCCCGACACCAGACTCGAAAAGCTTCTGCTCCAGCGAACTGATCGGCAAGGTGATATGGCGCCAGCTTCCAACCAGATCACAGAATTTCAGGTCAAGGAACTCAGCCCCCTTGTCCTTCGCCAGTTTTTGTATCTGCTCCAATTTCATACTGTTCGTCTCCAGAGGTTGATCCGCCTACGACACATATCATGCCAAGTTAAGCCCCGCGTGCCAGCTTAGCAAGCGAATTGGCGCCCGTGTCATATTGGCCAGTCACGCCCGAAAAATGCCGTGCCGTGCACCCGGTTTCCTGGTATATTCCCGTATTATGATTATCGTCATCTCAAGGAGGACTTAATGGCGCTGAAAACGGCTGATGAATACAAGCAGAGCCTAAAAACGATGCGTCCAAATATACACAAATTCGGCAAGGTGATTAACGATGTCACAACTCATCCGGCCACGCGCTGGACGGTTGAAGGACATGCACAGATTTACCGCGCCCAGCACGACCCTGAGACGAAAGAAATGGTCACGACCACGTCACATCTGACGGGCGAACCGATTTCTCGGTACTTGTCGATTATTACATCGGCGGAAGAGCAGATTGCCAACTCCAAGATGAAGCGACTGATGTTCCACAAGACCGGCACTTGTACCGGCGGACGTTGCGCCGGTTGGGCCGCGATTAACTCGCTCTGGGCGACGACATACGATATCGACCAGAAAATGGGTACCGACTATCATGACCGCATCAAGAAATGGCTTATCAGAGCGCAGGAACGCGATATCACGATAGCCGGAGCGTTGACCGACCCCAAGGGTGATCGTACCAAAAAACCATCGCAGCAAGTTGACCCTGACATGAATCTGCATATTGTCGAGCGGCGCAAGGACGGTATCGTTGTCCGCGGCGCCAAAGTGATGATCTGCGGTGTCGCCGCTGCCAATGAGATATTTATACTGCCGGGCAGCGCCTACAAAGAGGAAGATGCCGACTGGTCGCTTTCCTGTGTAATTCCCCGTGACATCGAAGGCTTGACGATCGTCGAAGCGCGTCATCCCAATGATACTCGCGAAATGGAGGATCCGGAATCATTCGATACGCCGGTCAAAAATGGCGGTATCACACAAGCATATTTGTTTTTTGAAAACGTCTTCATCCCAAATGAACGGGTGTTTATGGCAGGCGAGTATGCCTTCACCGGCGAAGCGGTTGTCAATTTTATCCTGCCGTATCGCGCTGCTATCGGCGGTTGCGTTGCTGGACAGGGGGATATCAAACTCGGTGCGGCTGTACTGACTGCGCGCGCCAACGGATTGTCATCGAAGGTATTTGCCGACCGCCTGACGCAGATGGTAATCAACAATGAGACGACCTACGGCGTCGGCATCGCGGCCGCCGCGATGGGCAAGCAGCACCCCTCTGGCGTCTGGATGCCCGACATGTTGCTGTCGAATGTCAACAAGGTACATGTGGCAAAGCTACCTTATGAGACCTCGATCATCGCACAGGATATTGCCGGTGGGATCGCCGAAATCGGGTGTATGCCGTCGTATGCCGATTTCAACGACGAAAAGTACGGGCATCTGATTCAGAAGTATATGAAAGCGGCAGTTCCGGCAGAGACTCGCGCCCGAGCGGCGCGACTGGTTGAATGGTCGACAATAGGCGGCGGTGTGCCGGGATGTATGCATGGCGGCGGATCGCCGGACGGCGCGAAGATGTTCATTCGATTGTCGTCCGAGTTGGAAAAGTCGGTCGAAATCGCCAAACGCCTTGCCGGCATCAAAGAAGACTTGAAAGACCCGGCGCCGAAAAAATAGGTCAAGACCGGTGCGGTTGCGACACACCCATTTGTGAGTGTTTGAATGACGAAACAAGAAAAGAAGCTCCTCCTCGGTGCGCACATGTCGATCTCCGGCGGCGTCTTCAACGCTATCGAGCATGGCGTGAATACCGGTTGTACTTCAATACAGATCTTCACCAAGAACAACAACCAGTGGCGCGCCAAGCCGCTGACCGATGATGAAATCGAGAAGTTCCTGACCGCGCAAAAGGAGTCCGGCATTGCCCCCGTTGTGGCGCATACGGCATACTTGATTAACCTTGCATCACCGGGCGATGACATTTATCAGAAGTCGCTTGCCGGACTTATCGACGAGATCGAGCGCGCCGATAAACTCAAAATTGCGGACCTTGTTCTGCACCCTGGCTCGCCACTGGATCAGGGAGAAGATTACGGCATGAAGAAGATCATCAACTCGCTGAATTACTGCATCGACAAGACCCCGGATGCCAAAACCAGAATCGCGTTGGAATGTACGGCTGGCCAAGGGGCGCACCTTGGCTTCAGGTTTGAGCAAATCGCAGAGATGATTGACGGTGTTAAAGACAAGAACCGCGTTAGCGTTTGCGTTGACACTTGCCACATTTTCGCGGCTGGGTACGACATACGCACCAAGGATGCCTACGAGGCAACGATTTCTGCTTTCAAGAAGGTTATCGGTCTGAAGTATCTGAAGATTATCCACTTGAATGATTCGATCAAAGGTCTTGGCTCACGCGTTGACCGTCACACGCATATCGGCCAAGGGGAAATCGGCAAGGACGCCTTCAAGTTCATCATGCAGGACGCACGCTTGGACAGCATCCCCAAGCTGCTCGAAACGCCCAAAGACGGGGAAGAATACGCAGCCGACAAGAAGAACCTCGCGATCTTGCGGAAGTTCTGGAACGAGCTGACATGAGCCAACCGTAGTCGACCCATCAAGGATTTGGCGAGGCAAGCGTCACCTGTCCGTCCCAACTTTTTTACAAAACCTGATTTTTATGAAACCTTGCCGCAGTTTGTTGTACAATAGGCAAGACGCCACTCGAAGCGTTTACGTCAAGGGGTTGGAATATTCAGGTGCGACTGATTGTAGTCTGCATAGGAAGGAGTTATTCATGTACAAATTCACGTCGTTGATCATTCTGGCAGCCCTACTGTTTGCAGCCGGCTGCACTGACAAAACTACAAACTACTATTACAATCAATCCAGAGTCAGTTCAATTTCTGGCACAGTGCTGCCGGCCGACTCGGGAACTGTGTCCGCCTCCGGCAACACGGTTCTGACCGCAGCAATCAGCAGCGACGGTTTTTTCACGATTGACAGCGTTCCGCCGGGAATCTACACAGTGACTGTCGAGCCGCTGCATTACGGCAGACGGGTGCTGCGCAACGTGTTGGTCTCCAAATCCTCGGATTATCTACTTCGAGGAATTGCACTATCGAACTATCCCTATCCAATCTATCGCACTCAGCCGGCAGATGGCGTTACGGGTGTCAGCATTTACAGTGATATCTACGTCTATGCCGATGAGCGCCTCTACTTCGAGGATCTGTCAAGTCAGGCAACGTTTGATCCGCCGCTGGCTGGCAGTTGGAGCGACGTGTCCATAGGAAAGACCGGCGGTGTCGAAGGGGAGGGCACGTATCGCTTCTCTTCCCGCAATTCATCCGGGCGCAGCTACGACCTGCAACTTGGAACCACTTATCAAGTCAGCATTCCCAGCGCAGTAAGAACTCTGGCTGGAGTCTCTCTGGGTCATGACGTCACTTTCAGCTTCACTACAGCGCCCCTTTCGGTGACTGTACGCATCTACCCCGGTATGATGCTCTACACTGTTCCGATCACCGATTTCCGACCGACTCTGGAGTTTCCTATCTGCGTCAATGTCGACTCACTCAACATAGCCGCTCGTTTTGAACCCGCGATTGCAGGCCTTTGGTTGCCGGTGAGTTTCTATTCTGACAGTCGCAAGTGCGCTGACGAAAACTATTCCCCATTCCTGCGCTTCTATCCAACTGGATTACTCTCGCCAGACACCGATTATCGCCTGATTATCTCCGATCAGGTGTATCTGGCTGATCATATCAAGCTTTCCAAACCAGATACAACAGCATTTTCAACGGAGCCGCTCGGAGTCACGATGATCTTCCCAGAAAACGGTGCCTATTGGGTTGCGCCGAGTTGTACGCTTCAGGTGACCTTCAATACTCCGATGGACACAACTTCGGTGACTGCGGCCTTCGAATTGCGTGAAGTTGACGGCGAAGTCGTTGCCGGCGCTCTTGTCTGGGGGGGAAGTCAGACAGCAATGTCGTTCGCTCCTGCTGCCGTGCTAAAATCGCGCTCCCTTTACCGAGTTACTATTCTCAAAACCGCCAAGACAGCTGGTGGCGTGAATCTCAAGGAGGATTTCGTTTCGTATTTTGCGGTGTACTAGGGCAACGTGCGAAATAGTTTCGTGGGCGCACTGCCGTGCGCTCCTACAGTGAATTCACGATTTCGCTCAAGTCGTCTTCAACCAGCGTTCTGAAGTTTGACTCTACCTGTTGGGTAATCCTGTCTGGAGTCGTAACGCGTATATCTGCCAGTGTCGCGATCACCCGAAGAAGCACATTTGGCGTACCGGCAACGCCAGTCAGCCAGTGATAGCCGCCCGGATTGTCAGTCTCAGTAAGAAGCCGCTCCAATGGTAGCTTCCCAGCCAGAGCGCTAATTTCCTCTGATTTCAGTACCTCGACGCCGACCGTGAAGTGGTATCCGCGCGACAGAAACTGTTCGACGAGCTCCAGCGGCCCCGAATACCAGTGGATGATCGCACGCCTGACAGGGAAGCTGTCGAGCGATTTCAGAACGTCTTTCTCTGCGCCTTTGGTGTGGACGGTAACCACTTTGTCCTGATCCACCGCAGTGCGGAGGAGGCGCTCGAACACTTGACGTTGCGCAGCATATTCGGACTGGTCCTTCACAAAGAAGTAGTCCAATCCGCATTCTCCGATCATCGGACTGGCAGCGATGTCGTTCGCGAAGGCATCAAACCGATCAACGTATTTTGGCGCTTCCCAAGGATGTATACCGAAGGTCGGCACCACCAGTTTGGATCTAGTGGCAATGTCAAGATTTCGCGAATAGTCCGCTGGACACATCGAGTTGCTGATGGTTAGGATCTGGTGCTGCTCGATCTCGGAAAGAATGGCCTCGATGGACGTGTCGTATCGGTCCAGATGAGCATGAGCGTCTATCAGCATGCCAGTGAGCTACTTCACCAATACTTTGAAGTAATACTCGTACTCTGCAGGTTCGAGTTGCACACCAGCCGGGAACTGCTCTTTGATTGACAAGGCGAAACTACCACCTTGCTTGAGTTGCTTCAGGATATTGTTGTCGGTGACCGTCAGCTCACACTGGTTTGTCAACCGAGTCTCCTGGCATTGGATATTCGCACTGTTTAGCTCGACCGGTACGCCAGTTCTGGGAGTGAGACGGATGGCATAGTGGTATTCTTGAACATCGATGCGGTCTGTCGGAAATGCGAAAATCACCTTGCCGGTATTCTGCTTGAGAAATACCTGCATTTCCGGCACACGCGCGACATCGGTGACGCTGCGTTTCTCGAACTGTGGTTTCAAAAGAATTGTCGCGATATCTCCCTGTTCGCCGGTGCGCTGAAAGATCACAAACAGTGCCAGCACGACGACCAGGAATGAGAAGACCGGCGCCAACGCTCTGACTGTCGGCAGCCGTAGTCCGAAAATCGAGTGCAACCAGGCGTCTTGCTCATTCAAGGTTGCTCTCATCTGCTCCTCGGGAATGAGCCTTACGGTATGTCGCAGCAATTCGACATCTTCACTGCACGACGAGCACTGCTGCAAGTGAGCGGTTATCTCAGAGTACTCATTCGACAACTGATTTATCTTATTCTGCACGAAACGGTCGAGAACCTCGGGCAATATATGTGCGGAAGAATCATAGCGTGGCAGTTCGCGACGGATGGCATGGATACCCTGCCAGAAATCGTACTCTTTCTGCAACTCCGGCGATTTTTGAATCTGCTCCAGAACGATGTTCTTCTCCCCCTCGCGAAGCTTACCCTGTACGAGCAGCGGGATCAGATCGATAATGTCCTTATTGACGCTCATAGCAGAGGTCTCCTTTCGATCTTACTGTCGCTTGAGGATTCCATCGGTTCAGCTAAATCAGCCTTTCTTTGAGTTCTATTGCCATCTGCTTGCACTCGTGCACTTTACGCTTCACCGTGCCCTCAGGCAAGTGCAATCTCTCGCCTATCTCTTTGTATGTCATTGCATTAGTGAAAATCATCCGCCAGATTTTTTGACACTCCGGCCCGATAGAGCGAAAAATCTTGATGAAAATTTGTCGCTCTTCCTTGGCCTCATGCGCGATATCAGGGCGTTCGCTTCCCGATGGCGTCGGCAAGTCTTCCGGATCAACTTGGCGTGCGACCCTTTGGCTCCGCACCTGATCGATGCAAGTATAACGCGCCACCCGCTGGACATAGGTGCGAAACGTCGATTCACCCCGAAAACGCTGGCTTTTCAGACTCGAAAAGAGCTTCAGATGCACTATCGAATTGATATCCTCAACATCTTCAATAAAATGCCAGACCGACAGATTTGTCACTTGGCTGATCCAACGGTCGACCTGTTTGTAGGTCGCTTTGTCACCGCGGACGTAGAGTTGCGCCAGTTGCGTTTCCGTTTCCGGTGTCGGTTTGGCCGTTTTGCTGAAAAGTGCAAGCATGAGCACGAATATAGACCGAAAACGTTTGCCGACAAGGTGAATTTGGCCAACGCCTCCCCTCCAAAGATGACGCTGCGAGTATACGTTCTTTGCGCGGTAGTATATGGACAAGGGAGGAGCCCCAGCCATGCGTATTTCTATCATTTCTGATGTGCACTTCGGTGATCCGTTGTGTCAACTGGCGCATTTTAACCCGCCGGAATCAAAGCAGAACCCGACGATCGGCCCGAAGTATGATGCGTTTTGTTCCGTCGCCGGGCAAAACAACGATTTCCTCATTCTTCTTGGCGACATCTTCGACTTCTCGATTGCCAGTTATGAGGAGACCTATGCCGTCGCCAAAGTTTTTTTCCAGCAGTTGCAGCGCGACAATATCGCCAAACAGATCATCTACGTTCCCGGCAACCACGATTTTGACATGTGGCACTTCTACGAGCACGATGTCAACGTGATTCGCCGGATCAATGAGGGTCGACGACCGCGTGCTTTCCGCTATTCGGTACCGGGTATTCTTGACTGTCGCAGCAACCGCAGCGGTGATGCGTTTACGCTGTTCGGTGTAAGTCGCAATCCCAATTCATCCTGGGGATATGGTGGCCTGTTTCTTGACAAGATCACCAGAAACGAGGACGGCTCCGGCGGCGACACGCCTTTTGCGCTCGCGTATCCAAACGTCTATCTGCTGACCGACAGCTACACCATTCTCCTGACGCACGGGCACTATCTTGAATCCTACTGGTCGCTGCTAAGTGAGTGGGCGCTGAAGATCGCGGGCGTTGATCTCCGTATCGGTGATGCTCTTGATCTTGCCGAGATGGTCGCAATCAACTTTCCGCTCAATCAACTCGCCTGCTCAGGTATTGGCCAGGCCGGTCCGCTCACCGGAGTGGTCCAGCCGTTGGTGCAAGAAGTGAAAGAACAAAATCTCACCAGAGTCAAACGGTATCTGGACAGACTCGATGACGAAATTGACCGGATGACACCGGCGCGCTGGTTGCTTGATCCCCAGGAAGCTGTTCGCGATGCTGCCTGTAACTATGGCAAGAAATGGGTCGTCACACAACTGGAGAAAATGAAAGCGACGCGCTACAGCGAGGAATTTGTTCACACTAAAGACACGCTTAATCGATTCCGGCGCTTTTTCGACGCCACCCTACTCGAAATCGAATACATAAATCAGCAGACACAACTGGCGGTTTCGAATCCGCGCTATATCATCTTCGGTCATACGCATGAGCCAATACCGTGGGGTGCCGATACCGCTCCCTGGACACAGTCGACCGGCGGACAACCTCTGACACTCTACAACACCGGTGGCTGGCTGGTGCATAAGGACAAAACGACTGGGCAGATGGTGCCTTGCGGTGGGGCCGTATTTACGTACGACTCAACCAAGACACCGGCGATGACATCGCAAGTAGTAGCATAGGTCACGGAAGGCGCTTCAACTCCACATGCGTAGGATTGACTGTGGCCTACGTTCGCAGAAGGCTCATTTGGGTGTTTTGAACAGCAGTATCAGCCCGAATAGAAGGAACACTGCGTTCGTACCCCAGGCGGCGAACAGCGGCGAGATTGCCCCCTCATGTCCGAATTCGATCGCGATCTTGACGCAGGTGTAAAAGACAAACGATATCGTCATGGAAACGGCAAAGCTGACCCCCAGTCCACTGCGTCGAGGATTAGACGCCAACGACACGCCAATTAGAATGATGATGACGTTAATAAATGGGAAAGCAACCTTGTTTTCCAGATCAACGAGCTGCTTGGTTACGTCCTTGCCGAGCGCGCGGCTGACCTGGATGAATTTCTTTAGTTTGAAGTAGTTCATTGATAAGGGATCCTGGCGGCTGAACCAGTCTTCGAAATAGCTCGGCTTCTCGCGGAAGTCGGAGAAGGGCAGGGTCGCATACTTTGTGTTCTTGATCGGTTCCGGATCGGACTCAAAATCCCCAAAGTCTCTGACCTGCACCTCGCTACCGACCCAGATTGTGTCCTGCCAGACGAAACGGTTAACCGTCATCAACTGCTTAAGCTTGTTGCCCTCGAAAGTTTGAATCACGACATCTTCGCCGGTCGCCGATTTGGAGACATAATTCGTGAACTGGAATACGCGTCCGTGCAGCCCCTGAAACATTTGGTTGCGATAGACGGTCGCGCTTTCACTGCTGCGTCTTTCGAACTTCTCCGCCTGAATGATATTCTTGCGACTGTTGGCTTCCGGCAGAATCATCTCACCGAACACCCACAACCCGATTGCGATCAGGATGCCTCCGGCAACCAGGGTCACCACAATACGATAAAGCGAAACGCCCGCCGCCTTCATCGCCAACAATTCGTTGCTTTTGGCCATCAGGCCGATGGAAAATATCGATGCCAAAAGCGTGGCAATCGGACAAGTGAGTACGATGATGAAAGGTGTGAAATAGAAATAGTACATGAACACGTCGGCGAACGTTGCGCCCGATTCAAGTAGATCGCCAATCCGCTCGACCAGATTGACCAGATCAAAAATCAGGACGAAGCAGAGAGTCGAAACGAAGAAGGTTAGGAAGAATCTCTTGAGTAGGTATCGGTCTATAATGTTCACGCGTTCTCGCTCCGCCAAAACACCGACCGTAGCGCGGCCACAAAGCTCTTTTCGCTCTTCACCCAATAGAGCAGCAACAGACCAACCGCGACCATTAGTATATTCGCGCCCCACATCGCCACCCACGGCGCCACAATCAGACGATCGGCCAACTGCTCGCCGCCGATAAGGAAAGCCCAGTAGACGGTGAATAGTCCGATCGAGATGCCGACCGACATCGCCATGCCGCCTCTGCGACTGACTACCCCCAACGGCGCACCAATCAGGATGAACGCCAAGCAAGCAGCCGGTAACGCGTATTTCTTGTGCACTTCCACCCTGTACTTGCTGATCCCCTTGATACTGGTATAGAGTTGTGATCGACGCGTCTTCATCAGCCGGCTGATCGAAACGAAATCGGTGTAGGTCTGCCCGACGACCATGCGCTCCCGCTGCTCGCTTGTGCGCCCCTGCTGTTCGGTGATCTTCAGTGGCTGTGAGAGAACCATATTGAATAGCGAATCGCTATCTTGTAGGACGGAATGCTTGTAGTCGGCAAACTCTTTCTCGAAGCCGTGAATTCGATCCAGTAACATACCAGAGGACATCTCTCGATCGCCGCGATACTCTTGCTTTGTTTCTCTCAACTCCGTATCCAGATTCTCCACTTTGAAGGTTTGCGAACGAAACTCCGAAAGCCGGTAGGAACCTTGCTTGCCGAGGTCTTGCTCGTGCAACTGCCCGTCCATAAGGTGGAAGGTTACCGATTCCCCTTGCGACGAAAATTCGACTACGCCGCTGTCCGCGGTAATGGTGCGAGTGACCGATGGGTTGGTGCGGTCGTAGATCACGACACCCCGAATCTTTGACCGCACATGATCAACATGATCCACCAAAATGACGTATCCGGGGATATCGTTTACAAACACACCCGGGCGCAATTGAAACGTCGGCCGGAGTCGTCCAATGTCAGAACGCAGATTTGCTGCGGCATGATTGGCGTCCGGCAAGACGTTGTTGTTAAACCAGATCAGCCCGGCGCCGATTAGCGAGGCCGCCACTATGACGGGAAGCATGAGGCGAACCATGTTGATGCCAAGACTCTTGATCGCCAGAATCTCCTTGTCCCCCGTCAGGCGACCGAAGGCCATAAGCGTGCACACGAGCACCGCCATTGGCACTGCCAATGCAAGCATCCACGCCAAATTGAGTACTAATAGCTTAACCACGGTCCAAATCGCGATATTCTTGCCAATGATCAAATCGAGCATCTGCGGGATGAAATCGAGAATCAGAACAAAAAGGACGACGAAGAGGGCGAATAGAAAGGGACCGAGGTGTTCCCTAAGAATATAGCGCGACAGAATCCACACATCTTAAGCTACGACTTCGACGCTTCTTCGGGCAAGTAAAATCGTTGCGATCCTCCGGCCCATGCCCTATTGAGGATCGCAAGAATTGGAATGACAGTTGGGTCTCTTTAATCAAAGAGCCGTCAGCCCCCGTGACGGGTTTTTGACGGCTCATGATTTATCTCTTGTTGTAGCATTGTAGGTCAGGCCCTCTTGAGGCCTGACAAATCATGTCAAGCCCCAAGAGGGCTTGACCTACGGAACTCCGATTCTTAGTCGTGACGCAAAGGGCAGAGACGTGTCAAACGAGCTCCCTTTTGCTGGTAGCCCAACTCCAGTGCATTCCACAACTCTTCGGTTGTTGGTCCGACACCCTGCTTCCCAACATACTGAAATGCCGGTTTCACATGTGCTCTGATCGCAAACGTCTTTGATACTCCCTCAATATACCAAGCCAGTTTCACCTTGGTAGAGTCCGTACTGACATCACGAGCGGTCCAGCAACCGGTGTTCTCGGTGTCGGCGGGAGAGGTATCAAGATTCAGCCTCGGTGAGCTTTCGCCTAACTGGATGTAGCCGAGATAGAAGGTATCTGCGTTGATGTACCAGTCGACGGGAAAACTGTTCCATCCGGAAGTAGTTTTTGGATATGGCGGCGTTGAGACGAACAAATACTGGCCGGGAAACTTCATTTTGTCGGGATCATTATCCATAACGGTCCAATCAAAAGCCATTAACGCGATGGAATCACTTCCGCTGCAGAAGTAGAAACTGATCGAATCGACGATCGCGGCGTCAACACCCGATGGCAGATGGAATTCCTTGACCCAGTAGAAGTCATCGTTAGTGGGCACTGCGCAACTGTCGAAAATGCCGTCATCAGTGATTAGCCGAGCATCGCTCTTGACGATCGTGATTTCCACGCTGTCGCGCGTCATATTCGCTGCGTCGGGAGCGTTGATTATCAACGTCGCGCGGGATATTCCCAGCTTGTCGAGTTTGGCGCGGTTGGCCGTGCACGTGATGGTTCCGTCCCCCGAACCGGTTAGCGGCGAGACCGTCAGCCATCCGCCGGTTTCTGCGTCGTCAAGCTTGGCAGCCGCCGTTGACGGCGAAATGGAGATCGTCCATGACAGTGTCTGTTGGCCTTTGTTGCTGATTGCCAGAGTGGACGTTGTTTCGGTGGCGCCGAGGCTAATTTTGTGCTTATTAAGGTACAATACCGGGCTCTCTTTGGGGCACTCTACACAGTCCTTGCCACACCCACCCAGAAACGCCATTGCCAGCGCGATCAGCGCAGCCATCGGGAAAAGTCTACGAAGCATCTTGACCTCCGAATATGTTGCTGTTGCATCTCGATTTTCTGCAGTGACTCAACGGCCAACTCTCAGGTGAAGCTATGATATGACATTCGACCGGTGTTGACAATCTCTAAATGAAGACAAAATTTGGTAAATTCATGGGGAAACCGCACAATAGTGGTTGGCAATTTCGTGAGGTAGTGGAATCGGGATCTATGCTGAAGTCTCTCAATATCTTCGGGCAGTTCGCGCTCCGAATCGTCGATCTGCCAACATGGCTTTATCGAGGAGTCAGCCGGCAGTAGTTGATTTGAAAGCTTGTAGGTGAGTGTTATGGCGAATTATTGCCGCGCTGGATGATGTCGTTGACGGCGATTTGGACGTTGCCGAAACCGGTAGAGATCAGCTTGATCCGCCCCGGATGATTGGAGATATCGCCGACGGCATAGACGTTGGTGACGTGGGTGCGCATGTTTTCATCTGCGCGAATGGAACCCTCGGCAATCTCAAAGCCGATCTCCTTGATGAATCCGAGCTTGGGCGTGAATCCAATGCACCCGAGGATGCGCTCGACTTCCAGTTCTTTGGTCCATCCTTCTTTGGAGTTCGTGATCCGCACTCGCTCGACCTTACCCTCGCCAAGAATACCGATAAGTCCGGTGTCGGTATATATCGTACAGGCGGACTGCCGAAGCCGCCGCAACGAACCTTCAAAGCCGACGAAACGACTGGAGCGATGAATCAACGTAACGCCGTCGGCGACATCGACCATGAAGTTCGCCCAATCGAGTGCGGTATCACCTCCACCAACGATCAATACCCGTCTGTGGCGGTACTCTTCCACATCCCTAACCACGTATTCCAGTCCGCGGTCCAGATACTTTTCGGCCTCCGAAAGTTCCAACTTGCGGGGCGTAATCAAACCCGCTCCGACAGCAATGATGATGTAGCGGCCGCGAATCTCGCGACCTTGCTCAGAAACGATTCGATAGCTCTTATCTTCGCAAAGCGAGAGCGTCACCACCTTGAACTCAAGCAGGAGAGATACATGGTGTTTCAGAGCTTGACGCTTGAGTTTGTCCACGAGCTCCGTCGCCGTTACCTGAGGATATCCGGCGACATCAAAGATGAATTTCTGGGGATACAGCGCCGTGAGTTGACCGCCGACATCGGGTAACGCATCAACGATTGCCACCCGAAATTTGTTTTCCGCGGCAAAGAAACCGGCATACAACCCAACGGGGCCGGCGCCGATTACAACTACGTCGTAAACATCGATCATCGCAACTGTGGCGTCTCGCTCGCGTTATCAACTATCAGTCTGATCGCAGTAATTCCTCGCCGAAATTCTCTAATTCATCCAGACCGTCAAGGCGGAACGGATCACGTTCCGGGATTTCGATCATTACGTCGCCGCGAATCTTCACCTGACATCCGAGCCGGGAGGTTACCGTCAACTCGGCGCACTCCTCGAGCCGATCAGTTTCCTCTTCCTCCATCGCCGACAAATGCGCTTCGCCCTCGCGTACGATAATGTGGCAAGTAGTGCAGCAGCAATTACCGCCACAATTGTGCTCCAATTCGATACCGTTTGCCAGCGCCGCTTCCATTATCGTTTCGTCGGTCTCTACCGCAACGGTAATATTGTGCGGCAGAAATGTCACTTTATGCTTCATGCTCTGCCTTGGAATCAGTATCGGTCTTTCGGGCAAATAGCTTTCGGGGATTGTGATTGTCACCAAAAAAGATTTTGCGGGCGCGTTGCGATAATTCGATGCCGACCAACAAATAGACCCACCCGGGTACGTCGGTCAATCCGCAGTTTGAGATGCGCACCGCCTTGTTGTCAAATTTCCGCCAGTCGTAAGCCGCAAATCGCGCGTCGAAATCGTCTTCGAAAAACGCCCCTTTATTCGCGAAATCCTTCAGTTCCAGAATCTCCATTGCCGACTACACCGAAAACGAAGTACCGCAGCCGCACGAGCGTTTGGCCCTGGGATTGCTGAACCGGAAACCACCATTTACCATTTGAGCGAAATAATCGAGCGTCATACCGGCAATATAGATCAGTGAACGGGCGTCGACCAACACGCTCAAGCCGTCAAACACAAACTCCCTGTCCTTGGCGTCACCTGCAGCCACAAACTCCATTTCGTACGAAAGTCCCGAACAGCCGCCGGCTCCGACTCTGAGTCGTAACATTTTCTTCTCGGCGTCGGCTTCCTGTGCCATTCGGCGTCTGATTTCAGCTATGGCAGCGTCGGTGAGGTGGATACTCATATCCGGCTGCGGCTTGACAGCCGCCACCGCCCCTTCTGTATTCGAGTGTATTTCCTGGTCCATTGCAGTCTCCTTACTAGTGTGGTGTCACAGAAAAAACCTTACAGGTGTGAGGAATCTTCAAGAATTGTCATTCCCGCGAAAGCGGGAATCCAGTATTGACATTAGCCTGGATCCCTGCCTTCGCAGGGATGACGGATTAGGGGACTACTGCCGTAAAGAAGCGTTAGGGACACCACACTAGTGTAGACGAAGTATCTATGAGTCTAACAAAGAGACTACGTAGATGATACTGCTCGACGTTGGCCATTTTCCCGCTTGGGACTCAATCCCGCTTTGCCGTTGCGGATTATTCATTGCTGCACGTGACACAAGAATCTTGTTGAAATCAATTGCAGTTTTGGTAATACTACAATTCTGAAGATTGAGGTTTAGTCATGTTGACGCCGGGACAGGATTTCGGACATTTCAGAATCCTCCAGAAGTTGGGTGAAGGAGGGATGGGCGAGGTCTATCTGGCAGAAGATCTGAAGCTTAACCGTCGTGTCGCCCTCAAGACTCTGCGGGATGACTATTTCGACAATCAGGATCGTCGCGATCGGTTCGAACGCGAAGCCAAGACTGCCGCCCAAATCTCCCACGCGAACGTCATGGCTATCTATGACATCGGCGCGGCCACCGACCCACAGTCCGGGAAAGACATCGGTTACATCGTCATGGAGTACATTAAAGGCAGGGCGCTGACGGAGTACGTCACCAGTTCAACCACTGACGTCGGCGCGCTCCTGCGTTTGGCTGAAAAGATTGCCTCGGGTTTGGCCGCCGCGCATAAGATGGGTATCGTTCACCGCGACATCAAAGCGGAGAACATCCTCATCGATGAGCATGATGAACCCAAGATTCTCGATTTCGGTCTTGCCAAGGCAATCGAACCGTTGCAGATGGAAGGAGCGCCGTCTTCCGGTGAAACGGTCAAAAAGCAATTGACAACCGCCGGCACCGTGGTTGGCACTGTGTCGTACATGTCCCCAGAGCAGGTGCGCGGGGAAGCGGTCGATAACCGTTCCGACATTTTTTCCTTCGGTGTGCTGCTGTACAGGATGTTCACCGGTGACATGCCGTTTGTCGGTTCTACGCAAGTGTCAATCTTGGCGAAAATCCTCGAAGCGCAGCATCCGTCACCGCACAGCAGAAATGAAAACATCGATCCCGAAATTGAGCGGATCATCGACAAGTGCTTGCAGAAAAATCCGAATGACCGATTCCAGGATACTCGCGACTTGGTGGTGGACCTGCGCAATCTGCGTCGCCAGTATGACAGCGGCGTGTCCAGTTCCACTTCCTCGATGACCGCGCAGATCGACTCGGCTGTGCGCACTGATCGCAAGAAGCAGCGCTTCAACCGCCTGATTCGTATCGGTGTTGTTCTTCTCTTCTTCATCTTGTTTTTCGGTTGGCGTGGATTTTCTCCCCTCAAGAAGCTCTTTTCGGGCGGATCCGGCCCGACCGCACAAGCAGGCGCCTATTCGCTGGCCATTCTCGGTTTCGACAATAAGACCGGAGATGCCGAGTTCGACTGGCTCAAGACCGGTCTGCCTGAAATCCTGCTGACCGATTTGGCACAGGATCAGTCGATCAACGTTATCAGTCAGAGGCGGCTAGTTGAGGAGTTGGGTAGTGAGGGGGATGATCTCAGCGAATTCTCTTACGAGGAACAGGTCAAAGCGGCACGCAGTCTGGGAGCGGTCAACGTCCTATCCGGCTCCATCTTCAAACTCGGCGCCAAAATTCGCATCGACGCGCGTCTGGAGGATGTCGCCAGTGGCAAGATACTATTGGCAGAGAAAGTCGTCAGCGATGATCCGATGACGCTGGTTGATTCCCTGGCGACACGATTGACTTCGGCGCTGAACCTGCGCGGCATGTCCCTCGCAGATCGCAGTGTTGCCCAGTTGACCACGTCTTCACCCGAGGCGTATCGCTACTATCATCTCGGCATGCAGAAGTTCCTTGATCAGTTCTGGGACGAAGCGATTACTGACCTTGGCAAGGCGGTGGCACTGGATTCCACCTTTGCCCTTGCCTATATGCGCATTGGTATGTCATACATGTTCCAGGGCCGCCTGCAGGAAGGAGTACCATATTTCCTTGCCGCCAAACGCTTCGAATCACATTTGCCTGACAAGGAGCGTAGTTTGCTCGACGTATATACTGATATCTGGGTCAAACAGGATTTTGCTCAGGCGCTCGCCAAAATGCAGGCTCTGGTGGACACGTATCCGGACGACCAGGAATCGAAAAGCGTATACGCTATGCTCCGTTGGGAGCTTGTCAAGGATACTGCCGGCGCTCTTCAACTCTATCAGAGCGTGCTGCAGCAAGATCCCAAGTATCAGCTTGTGCTCGGATTCGTCATCCAGTACTACTCGGTCTTGGGTGATTTTGACAAGGCCATCGAATACACAAGGCAATTGCAGCGGTACCATCCCGAATCGCCTGCCGCGGCACGCATTCTAGGTGAGCTCAGTTCGCAACAGGGGAAGTTCGCTGAGGCGATTGACGCCTACAAGGAAGTGCTGAGGCAGTATCCGGAAGATGCGGATGCCCAGACTTCCCTGATCGACTGCTACATTCGCCTGCATGATTTTGCCCCGGCTGAAAGCAGCCTTGAGGACTACGGTCGATCGCACGCCGGCGACCCATTCCGAATGGCCGCCTATTTCGTTTGGAAAGCCAATCTGGCCAACTGGTCGGGCAAATTCAAAACCGGCATGAAGTATCGTTTCGACGTTCTGGCAGAAGCTCACAAAACAAAGGATAGTGCTCAGGTTGCCGCTGCACTTCAGGCGCTGTCACAAGCCTATTCCAGTTTCGGATTCATCGATAGTGCCGTCTACTACTATACCAAGATGGAACCTTTGGTCACGAGTTTCCAGCGACTGAATTACCCTGTCGGACTTGTGTCAATAGATCGCAGTTACGCCTCGAAAGTGAGATCAATGCAGGAGCAAACGATAGCCGGCCTCAGAACCCGTGTTCCCGCCAGCCTGCTTCCCGTCGGCGATGCCATCCAAGACCTGTTCGACGGTTATGCCGCTGCAGATACGGCGAAAATCATTGAGACCATGAAAAGACTGATCAAAATTCCCGGGGTAACCTCGTCCGATGCGCGCCGCGAGATCGGCGAGTACTGCATCCTGACAGGCCGTCACAAGGAAGGCATCGAGTGGATTCTTCCGTATGTTTCTGGCAAAGACCAAACTGGTTCCGGCTTCTACTATCCGTATGACAACTACCTGCTCGGTATCGCCTACGAGGCTCTGGGTGACAAGCAGGCAGCGGCGAAACACTACAAGGAGATGCTGCATTACTGGAGCAATCCCGAGATCGAACTGAAGGAGATCAAAGACGCCAAAGTGCGCCTGGCTCGCTTGGCAGCATAAGAAACCTTCATGGCCGAACGACTGGGCAACAACAAAAAAGAGGCAAAGCCGCGTCGCCTCTTTCAATACAAGACCTCTTCAACTGTAGCTTAGGTTAGATACGGTCGCAGGCTTTTAGAGGGAAAGAGCACTTCAGGAAGCCCTGACGAACTGCCTAATCTCGACCTGGGCGCCGGACTTGGCCAGTTCATTCGCAGTGGCAAGCAATTCGGAGGCTACTTGCTCATCGACATATTGCTCGCCGCAATTTGAGCAAACCTGAGCCGGCACGCCCTTTACCACTAGCGTTAGTCCATTACGCTCCAATGTAACGGTTGCCACGCCTACCTGCGTGTCCGCCATTTTGCAGACGACACATCTCATGGTCTTCTTCTCCTGAACTCGTTATCCCATTGCTGCGGATCCGGTCGATAGACCGTAATCACAATCAGTTCATCGACAATTTCGTTATGTGCCGCAACCACATGCAGCGGTCGCCCTCCGACAATGCCGCTTACCAGACTGCTTGGGTATGGCGTGTCGTAAGGATATCTCTCGATGACTTCACCGAGCGATAGAGCTTCCCTTACCTCCTCGGACGATATTTGCCTTTCAAACATACGTTCGATTGCGTGCAGTCGATAAACTATTCGCACCATGGTTTCTAAGATCGCCAATTTCTTGTTCGAAAGCTAACAACTTCGGAGTCCACCAGCGGGATTTTGCCCGCTCCAGAAAACACTTGACCGTTTCCGCGGCGGGACCGCGACGTGCAAAAAAAGAGGCAACGCCGCGTCGCCTCTTCTAATACTCAATGTCTTTAACTGTAGCTCAGGTCAGATACGCTCGCAAACTGCGAGAGCGCGAAGCGTGTCGCAACCTCCTTATGGCTTTTTCTTTGATCTGTCTTACTCGCTCGCGAGTTAAGCTAAAGCGGGCGCCAATCTCTTCCAATGTCAATGCCTTTTCATGATTCAGGCCAAAGTACAGATTGATCACCTCCGCCTCGCGGGGAGTAAGTGTGTCGAGCGCCTTCTCGATCTCAACCCTTAGCGATTGATCGAGCAGCGCTTCATCGGGAGCCGGCTGGAATTCGTCTTCAAGCACATCAATCAGACTGTTGTCTTCCGATACCGAAAACGGCGCGTCCAGCGACAAATGCGAATTGGAAATCTTCAGGGTATCAGAAACTTCCGCTTCCGAAAGATCCAACTGGTGAGCGATTTCCTCAGGCGACGGTTCGCGTCCGTACTCCTGCTCAAGCGACGATGACACCTTACCAATCTTGTGGAGAGTGCCAACGCGGTTAAGCGGTAGCCGGACGATGCGCGACTGTTCAGCAAGCGCCTGCAGAATCGCCTGACGGATCCACCAGACCGCATAGGAGATGAATTTGAACCCGCGCGTCCAGTCGAACCGTTTCGCCGCTTTGATCAGTCCGATATTCCCCTCGTTGATCAAGTCCGCCAGCGACAGACCCTGGTTTTGGTACTGTTTGGCCACGCTCACCACGAAACGCAAGTTGGCTTTGGTCAACGCTTCCAGCGCCGATTGATCGCCCTCGTGGATTTGCTTGGCCAGACGCACCTCCTCTGCCGCGTTAATCAAAGGCGTTTCGCCGATCTCACGCAGATAGAGGTCTAATGATCTGTCTTCGTCCCGATACTTTTTGGACTGTCTTGCCAAGTCTACTCCGTCCTCATGTTAAAGTGAAAAAAAGCAGCCACCTGTTTCCTCCATAGAACAGGGCAACGAAGTTAATTACGTTATCGTTAGTTCGGTTTGATTGCGAAATATCTCACATTGCCCCGGTAGTCGTAACCGATCATCGCAATCGCCTTGGTACGCCCCTGCAATTGCGCCTTGAGCCGGTCGAAATCGCCAACGGTCTTGACATCTTCATGATTGATCTCAATCAGGATCGAGCCGGGTGTAACCCCTTCAATATCGGCGGGACTGCCCGGTTCTATGCGGGTAACGATCACACCCTCGTGATAGTCAACGCCGTATTGATCCGCCAATGCCTGGGTAGCCGTTGTGACAGCCATTCCCAACCAGACCTCGTTCGGCGACGGCGGAACGCCCTGGTTGCTGCTTCGTTGCGTCGGTTGCTGGTTGTCAGCAAGCCCTTTGTCACGATCACCTATGGTTACCGTGAGATCGGTCGGTTTGCCCTTGCGGTACACTTGAAGGTTGATTACGCTTCCCAGCTTCTCGCCGGCAACCAGATAGCGGAAATGATTCTTGTCTTCGACATTGATGCCATTGAACTTGGTGACAATATCACCATCGCGCAAACCGGCACGCTCGGCAGGCGAATCGGAACGTACCTGACCGATTAACACCCCGCGCGGGCTCGGCAGGCCATTGGCTTCCGCCATGTTGGCATCGATATTGTCTAACCCTACACCCAGCCAGCCGCGCTGCACTTTGCCCTTGGTCAATAGATCTGTCACCACTGATTTGACGAAGCTCGAGGGAATAGCAAACCCGATACCGGCCGACTGTCCCGATGACGATGCGATTGCGGCGTTGATGCCTATCACATATCCCTCAAGATTGACCAACGGTCCGCCCGAATTGCCGGGGTTGATTGCCGCGTCGGTCTGGATATAGTCTTGGAAATCAGGCGTGTCTTCGCCGAAATTCAGTCCGCGTCGTCCCTTGGCAGAAACGACACCTACCGTCACCGTACGATCCAATCCTTGCGTTGGGAACGGATTGCCAATCGCCATGACCCATTCACCGACCATGATCGAGTCGGAATCGCCCAGTTCTATATAGGGGTAGCCACCCCCGGTAATTTTGAGCACCGCCAGATCGCTGGCGGCATCTTCACCCACCAACTTGGCGCGTACTTCCTGACGATCGGCAAGTGTGATCGTAATATCGCGTGCGCCGGCGATAACATGGTGATTGGTCAAGATATAGCCGTCGTCTCGGAAGAAGAAGCCCGTGCCCATGGAAACTTCGCGTGGATTGTCTGCCGGCCACCCCCAGAATGCCATCCAACGCTTCTGTGCCGGAGTAAGCTGTTCGATTCTTTCGGCCTTGATGTTGACTACGGCATCACGTACTTTTTCGACCACAGATACGAAAGGTGATTTGCCTTCCGTCGTGATAGGATAGATTGATTTTGAAGGCGCTGTCGCCCGCACGGCCTGAGTTTGGCTGACGGCACTGTTGACAAATTCGGTATTACTGGAGATAACGAAACCGATGACGACGCCGACTAACACAAATGACAATAGAACACCCCACCGTATGAACGAGGAATAAATAGACACACCCTTCACTACTGCCTCCTAAGCAATAGACAAGTATTATAGCAAATCCCGCCACACAAGTCAAGCGTTTTCTCTGACCTTGCCTTGATTCGCGGAGTGTCTTGCAGAAGTATCTCCCATCCGGAAGCACACAACCTCACCTGCTGTACTCTCCAAACCATGTAGGTATTACGCTCTTGCGGGTGAGTCGTTGCAATTTTCTCGGAGTAGAGTCCGGCAGCAACAATCGGAAAGCGTACGGTAACCGCAGTTGCGCTGCCCTCAGCTGACCATCGAAGCCAGAATCAGAACATCTGCCGGCGTGGGGAGGGGGTCGCGGTTGATTTGCGAGCGGTCAAAGAAACACAGCGACAGAGTCTGTTTTATGATTTGACAGTAAAGTGATAGGCTCGGGAATCGAGGTTACCGAGGGCGAAATACAGTCCCTCACGCAGCTCATCGGTGGAGGTCAGTATCTCTTCGTCCGTAAACACATCAACCATATTGACTTTCGAGCCGCGATAACCAAGTGCCTTCAGGTCAATCTGAACCACGACTTTGGTGCCAGCGGCTTTTGCCCTTCGAAAAGGCTGTGACGGCGACGAATTTAGCAGATAGAACATTCCGCTCTTTTCGCCTTTGTGCACGAACGCCCGTACATTGGGGTGCGATGTCGAAATTCGGAATGTCAAACCAAGGTCGGCAAGAGTGTTCTTAAGGAAATTGATCTTGGCATAATTACCCTGGGACGAGCAGTCGAATGACAGCAGCACAATAGTCCCCTTGAACCGATTAACCTTGACACCGACGGTTTTGCCGGCATACGTCGCCAGTCTTTTGCTCTTTTTCTCGGTACAGGTAATCGATCCGAAGACATAACTGGGGAACTGGTCGTTGTTGGTCGCAACGTTGCCGATTTTGCCGTGCGTCTGTGTCTTACAATGAATAGCGCTGGCAAGTATCTGGCAGGGATTCATGTCGGCATCGTATTTTGGCATTAGGCCGATCAGCACCAGATTGACTCCCCCTTTAGCTTTCTCCAGCAGGAACTCCTGCTTGTCAGCGTCCATGATCTCAGAGACCGGAACGATCACATGCTTCAAGTTTTCAAACGACAGAGGATTGTCCAGATCGGGAATCACGAAGTCCTGCTTGATTCTATCCAAGTCCCGGCCCAGCTCCGGCATTGTAAACTCGTTCAGTGTTTGGATATAGTCGAAACCAGCCGGGTCCTCCAGCATCGACATCCAATTGTGTAGTTTGTAACAAGCAATTCCGGTTGCGGCATTCGGCTCATAAGTGCCAATGTCAATCTGCTGGGCAAAAGTCATGAACTTGCGCACTACCTCGTACGATTCCTGAATTGCGCCATCGGCAGCGAGCGGCGAATCGTACCAGTTATTCGATTCCACAAACTTGTATTGATTGAATCCTTTGATTCCACCGGCCAGCGCCAGTGTCAGTAAGTACTTGGTGGCATCACCGGAAATGTGGAAGTGCTTCTTGGATGTCGCTGCATCTGCCGTGTTGTTGCCGGCCGAAACCGACGAGCCCCATGGAAACTCCGAATTGGCGCGCAAATACCTGATCCTCTGCAGCGTACCGGTCGAACTACAATCCCAACCGACATTGATGGTCGGAAAAACTTCTCCGTCGGAGTCAATGATCGGCGACATCGGAGCTTGATATGTCCTGTGAAATGACAACGTTTGGTAAAAAAGCGGCTCGCAGGAGAAACTCTTGTATTGCTCGATCAAGTGCGCCGAATACTCTTTAATCAAGTGCTCCTTGAACCGGAACCAGTCCAGCAGTTTGGTCAGGGGCTGTTCTTTGGAAATGATGAAGTCTCGGGGCGGCTGCACCGCCGAGAAATCCGCCGCATTCTCGCTGTAGGCGGCATTCAAAGTCTTGAGGTTGCCGTACCGCTTCTCCAAGAACTGCGGATATAGCGTGTTGACCACGTACGGGTTATAGTCGGCCTTCCAAGGGCAAGGATCACCGCCGAAGTAAACACCGGCGTCAAGTTCCACCAAAAACAGCGGGCCGCGAGGATATATGTAGTTCTTAACAATCTCGGTCAGTCCGTTGAAATAGTGTTTCACGAAGTTTTGCATCCGGGGATGCATATTCGAAGGATAGGCAAACTCCGGCTGACCGTTCTGCAGGTCAGTCTGGGTCAGGGCACCCTCGGAATCAACGGAAAAGACCTCGGGATACTTGCTCAGAAACATCGGCAGACCGCCATGCTCGGTTTCAGCCATCACCATCGGTCCTGGGCGCAAAATGATCTTGAAGCCGAACTCCCTAGCCAGTTCGATGAATACGATCAGGTCTTTAGAGGGATCGGTGAAACCGGAGAAGTCAAATTCGCGATGGTTATCTTCGTGGATCGACCAAGGAACCGCCGTCGAAATGACCTTGAATCCGGCCCGACGAATCCGTTCAAAGCAGATCGACCAATAGCGCTTATTCACCCTAAAGTATTGCATCTCAACAGAATAGGGCAAATACTCTTCTTTGCCAATCGTAAATTTATGTCCCGTTACTGCTATCATACAAAAAACAGGCTGACAATTTATGAAAAACAGACAAGAAGTCAATCAAATAAATGAGCTTTCGCTGCGATTCTCTTTAAGTTATTATCAATTAACAGATTGAATCAGCATTAACCATGCTGCCATTTTGGCATAAAAAAGGCCCTTCGTGTCATAACACGAAAGGCCCTGTACTTCTTACGAAAAGCTGTTACTTGAGCAGCAACATCTTCTTCGTTTCGCTAAAATCACCAGCTGTCATTCGATAGAGATAAACGCCGGAAGCAACGGAATTGCCATTGTCATCGGTACCGTCCCACTCGACACGTTTGTAGCCAGCCTTGGAGAACTCATTAGCGAGAATTTTCACTTTCTGTCCGAGCACATTGAAGACTTCGATCTTGACCTCCGATGGCCTCGGCACCGCAAACGTGATGACTGTGTTTGGATTGAACGGGTTGGGCATATTCTGACCCAGTTCGTAACTCTGTGGAAGAAGCTGCGCCTGAACCTCTTGTACAGGCAAAACAATGTCTCCTTCAGCGCAATGTACATACTGCGGATGCACACTGGTGCCAACTTGTGCTATCGACAGGATAAACGGACCGGCCTCTCCCACATACGTACTATCAAGCGTGATGGTCATCGGAGTCGCCGTAGACTTGACCTTGAAATTTAGCGTGACAAGCAATTTTGCCTGGTCGGTGGTATTGACGGAGATCCTGTTCGCAACCTCGCCTGTCATTTCTATCCAGCCGAAAAGATACTGTCCTGGTAAGGCGGCTGGATCATACGTTTCTTTTACTACTCCTCCCTCTATACCGTCCACCGGTATGACGGAACCCGCAAAACTGTATCTTTTCTTCACGACTTCCAGTGCGGTGCTATCGAATTTGAAGCCAAGTGAGAAGCCTCCGATTTCTTCATCATTCCAAATATAGATCGGTACCATAATCGAATCACCGGGAACCACCGTCGCGATTCTGAACGGGCATCCGACGATTCTCACCGTATCGCAAACACCCTCGTCACCTTGACCACATTGTGCATTTGCCAACGACGGGAACAGACCGATCAACGACATCATAAGCAGTGATGCCAATAAGACCTTCAATCTCATCTTACCTCCTATGTGGGATAACAAATTCCATTTACCTCTCAAACTTTGCATTCCGTATTCTCCCTTCTACCGCATCAAGATCGACAGAAAAACACCCTAACCACATCCCTCACAAGCGAACACGAAGTACCTCATATATATCCATTTCCCACACTTGAGTCAACGACTTTTTTAGAAAAAAGTTCCTCAACGCACGACCACGGCCCCGCCCGCCACTTAAGGTGAACGACATCAACGGCAAGTGACCAAGGTTCGACTTTGCCAAGACACCGTCTATGTACGCCCAGTGGTTGCTCGACGTAACCGGTCAATCCGGCGCTGACTCCCCAAAGGACACGCCCGCAAACAGAGTTTGCCGCAGCCACTGGGGGAAGATAAGAATGACAGAATAGCGCACGATGTAAGTAGCGATCATGAAAACTCCTCTGCGGATAACTAGTGCTACCACAACTATTAAATGATAACAATGCTCTCGCGCAGACAGGGTTGTCGCCCGGACGAAAAACAGATCGTAGCTTGCGTCGGGAAGGGATTCCCGACGCCGCCGACTGAAAATCCTTGGAAAATGATAGTTGCATGGGCACTAGTCCGCGAGCAGCACCGGAGATTCAGGAGAAGATTGTTCTTCCGCGGGCAACTCATCACTTGGTGCCAGATCGGATCTGCTGGTCTATATAGCGCTACCATCCGCAGCTGAAAGTCGACGAAGCCGAGCAGTATCAAGAGCCGCAAGCCGGAAAAGACTGCTTCAACTTCATCAGACCACACGAGTCGCTGCGTGGGGAAGCCCTTACGAAGATTTCCAAGAGAAACTAACAGATGGACAATATCTGTTTTCTGGGGTATGATATATCACAACGATGACTCGTTTTCTGGTGATATCTCTGACGACGGTGATGCCGTTTATCTTCTCAACTGCTACCATCGATCCTGTCTTGACACCTTCCTTCACCTTTCTTTCAGCCGTCCTTTCTCTTGAGAGTTATTTTCAAAAGGTGTGTAAATAGCAAGAAAGTAGCGTAGCCTTTCGGTACAAATTAGAAGCCGAACTGTCCCGTTGGAAGCGGGACTAAAGAAAGGATACGCTGATGTCAAAGTATGAGAAGTTGAATCGGACGACAAGGGAAAACGCAGCGGGATTGCAGCGAGGATTAGCCGGGGACTTGGATGAGGTAGCGCGGCAGGGAGCGTTGCGAATGCTTCGGGAGGTGCTGGAGGTGGAAGTGGAGGAGTTCTTGGGTCGGAAACGTCACGAGCGGTCTTCGACAGGCTCAGCGCGTGACAACGAGGAGTTTCGTGGTTATCGGAACGGTTATGGTCAGGAACGCCGCGTGACGGTAGGAAGCGGGACCTTGGCGATTCGTGCCCCCCGGTGCGTGAGACA